>Ga0209058_1000582_pt1 | contig 31343 bp, 27 predicted proteins | sample GraSoiAngelo_147_FD_185904 | JGI IMG/M metagenome (GOLD analysis project Ga0209058, IMG submission 185904) | Grasslands soil microbial communities from the Angelo Coastal Reserve, California, USA - 14_1009_05_40cm (SPAdes) (version 2) | ecosystem: Environmental > Terrestrial > Soil > Grasslands ... | reverse complement strand
CGAGCACCATAATGAAGGAAATGACCACCGGGGGGATGCCGAGCGTCACGAGCTTAGTGGGCGCCTCCGCTGCGCCGAGCCAAGCGCCGGCGGCGAACCCGGAGAGGGTCCCGACGCCCTGGAGGCGGCGGAGTCGTGCCGGATCGAGCTCGGCTATGCGATCCACCGCAGAACGAGGAGTCCGGCCAGGAGCACGACGACGGGGATCCAGAAGTGAAGGTCGCCGAGTAGCGCGCGCCAGCGGGAGGGATGCGTGGGTTGCACGGGAGCTGCTACAATGGCCTCTTGACGTCGCGTCGGCTAGCGGGTTGTGGCGCTTGCCTTGACGAGGAACTCCCTGGGCGTAGGTTGGTCGGTTCCGGGCCTGGCCCCAGGCGGATTCCCGCTCTGAATCATGGGACTTTCCGTCGCCGACCCCGAAGATGGAAGGGGCGACTCTGATCGTCTTCTTCGGGCAGGTATCGACCCCGGGAAAGGTGACCCTAGGGGCCTGGATGACTCCGGCTTCAGCGTCGCCAGCAACGGCGCCCTGACTCCTGTGCCAGGTTCACCCTTCGCGACCGGCTAACCGGGCAGCCTGCTGTCGCTGACCGTCTACTCGGGCAAAACTGCAGGGGGGAGCCCACTCCGGGCAAAGTGACCGGCGGTGGCCAGATGAAGGCGAAGACCCCGTCTTCTCTCCCACGGGCGATCTCCTCTCGCTGCCGGCCATCATGCTCCACGCCTCACTGAGGGGCGCCCAGGCCAACTTTGGCTTCGTGGTGGAGGATGGTAGCAACCTGGTCTACCAGGACCACCGGGCCGACGTGCGTATCAAGGCGACATCGTTCGACTTCTTAAGGATTCAGGACGGCGACTGCGGTCTGAACACCCACGCGAGGTTCGACGGCAAGGCCGATGTGAACGGGACGTCGGAGTCACTCGTGGTCCAAGTGGACGACTGCGGTGCACCCGGGTCAACTCCCTCTGGCCCTCCCGACAGGGTTCAGCATCACCACGGATAGTTACCAGAACTCTGGCCCTCTGATCCGGGGCAACATCAAGATCCACCGGTAGAGTCCACCATCAGAGGAGGTCGGTCCAAGGTCGGCGGCTCCGGTCCAGCCGCGCCGTTGAATTGAGTCACCGTCCTCTGCTCCCGCTCTGGCAGCCGCGCCATGGTCGTCCCGCCAGAGTTCTTGCCGCTGCACCAGAATCGCGCCGCGAAACGGCTCGCTCGTCCTGGCGGAACGTCACGCAACGCAACGACGGGCGAACGGCGGTTTCACTCGGCAACACCGCCACTTACTTCGCGCCCCCAAAGCCTCGTCGCTCTCTCGTGTGAGAAGGCTGCCCGCCACCTGGACGAGGTGCCTGGGCGGGCACGGGTTTTGATCAGAGTGGCACCTTGCGCGCGGGTGCGGCGCGCCTCGGCGTCCACGCGATCGAATGCTCGGGAAGGGAGGACGGATTATGCGCTCGCATTGGAAGAACCGCACGATCGTCAAGCAGTGTACGGCACCCATCCTCGCCGCGGCCGCGCTGTTCGTGGCCTGCGAACGCGACAGGGAGCTGACGCCCACGGCCTCGCCCACCGCGGACCTGGTGCAGATGCCGGCTGAGGTCCAGGAGCTGCTGAAGCTTCAGCTCGAACGCTTCAGCACCATGCCCATGCTCCTGACGGCCGATTTCCTGGGCCTGACCGAAATCCAGGGCAAGCCGACCAAGCCCCAGACCCAGGACACGCGCGGCAGCCCGAAAAGGCTGATCGACGTGCCGATCGCCAACACCACCGCCGACGAAAACGAGCCGTCGGTAGCAACGAGCACCAAAGACAAGAAGCTCGTGGTCGTCGGCAACCATCGCATCACCGGGACCGTCCGGTGTGAGGCGCGGCACAGCTCGGACGGCGGAATGAGCTGGTCCGCACCCGTCACGATGCCGCAACTCACCCCGACGAGCCAGTGCAGCGATCCCGTCCTCGCTTGGTCGCCGGATGGCAGCACAGTCTACTACGCGTACATGGACATCAAGTTCTTCACCGGCCCGCCATTCTTCGATTTTGACATTATCGTCAGCCGGTCGACCGACGACGGGGCGACCTGGAGCGCGCCGGTCGTCGCGCTCGACGGCTTGGCCGGGGTGTTCATCTACGACAAGCCCTGGATCGGGATGGCGGACGACGCAGCCAACTTCGTCTATGTGACCGCCACCCGGTTCGACCAAACCGGCGTCGGGTTCTGCCAGATTGCCTTCACGCGCTCCACTGATGCCGGTGCGTCTTACGCAGCGCCGACGACCCTTGATATGAGCACGGCGGGTTGTGGCGTCGGCCCCAGTCCAATCGTGCAAGGCTCGCGGCCGTCCGGCGGCAAAAACGGGAATGTCCTCGTCGCGTGGTACAACTCGGGCACCGACGGCTGGCTCACGGGCTCGTTCCAGATCCGCACCCGCCACTCGGCAGACAACGGGGCGACCTTCGACCCTATCGTCATTGCTGCGACCGACGCCTTTGAAGCCCCGTTCTTCCTGGGCCCGAACATCTGCTACGAACGGTGGTGGCCTGTGATGTTCCCCGATGTCGAGATCGACGCCAGCGGAAGCGCCCACGTCGGGTACACGCACGATCCGACGGCTGACCACTTGACCGCCGAGGAAGGGGACATCCGGTACGTCACGAGTACCGGTGCACCGTACACCAGTTGGTCGGCGCCGATCACGGTGAACGATGACGGTACCGTCAGTGCTCAGGGGTTCCTCGCCCTGGATACACAGACAGAGCAAACAGGCCAATCCGCCAGGCTGCATGCGACCTGGCTGGACCACCGGCTGTCTGCCTCGTCGGGGGCGGCGTCGCAATGTCCGTTCACTGTTGATGTCAACAATCTCTTGTACGACATCTTCTACTCGACGAAGCCGCCGGGCGAAGGCTGGAGCGCGAACAACCGGGTCACCGATGCGTCCTCGCGCAGCGACTTCTTCTTCCTCGGGGACTACATTGACCTGAGCACCGATAATGGGTCCCTCTACACGGTCTGGACCGACCGGCGGGACAAGCTCAGCATCTTCGACTTGGAAGACGACGTCTGGGGCAGCCGCACCCATCAGATACAGTAGCCTAGACCAATATCGAGCGGGTCCGCGCGCTGAGCGCGGGCTCGCTCGCTCGTGTTCGACCCGGCGACGACGGCAGAAGAAGCTTCGCTGCGTCTCCAGTTGACGCCTGAACGGCGCGGGTTTAGCCTCGTCTGCAGAGGAGTAGGACGCCCTCGGGAGGAGATAACGTGAACACATTATTTCGCGTCATGGCCCTCTTCACAGCTACCAGCGCCGCTGTTTCCTGGTCTTGCGGTTCCGGGCCCGCGTCTCCCACGGCCGCTTTCTCCGATCCCAGGTCGGACAACGCGATGGTGGAGATAGTGTTAACAGCGGAGCCCGAGCCCGTCGGCTCTGGGGCGGCGCTCACCTACCGTGTGGACCTGGGACAGTCTGCCGGCGTGGCGCCTCACATCACGCTGCACCTGCCCGTGGGGGCATTGGATCCCAAGACGTCGGGGTCGGGCTGGGCCTGCGCAGTCGCCGCAGAGGGGGCCGACCCATACCAGACCGGCCTGCACCTCGATGTGAGCTGCTCGAGCGTCCTCATGGGCCTAGCGGCTCTCCCCCTGACGGTGACGGTGCAGGCGCCGACGACGTCCACGCAGGTGTTGGTTCGTGCCTGCGCCGTCGCTGCACCAAAGCCGGGCCTAGAAGGGCCGGAGGCCTGCGCCTTCACGACAGTGGTGCCGTAGCAGCTGACTGCACGCGCCGCGATTTGGCGCCGACTCGCATCGGCAAGGCCGCTGCTCGAGGGAGCGTCCCAAAGCGTTTATGGTGGCACGCCGTGATGGACTGGTGGTCGTCGGCCGCGATCGAGGATGGTCGCAGTCGAATAGGACCTTAAGAGCCTGAAACAGGTCGGAGACCCGCGGCTCGCTCTAGGCCCTCACGCGCAAATTCATCGTCGCGATCCACCGCCTCGATTACCACATCGTTTGGAGAACCCGGGGCCGCGAGTGCTTGGTCGATGCGGGCCTCGCCCGGTTCTTGTGCGCGTTCCTCCGCGGATTCGCTGTGCAGGAGTGCAGTCAGATCCTGGAGGCGGCGGAGTCGTGCCGGATCGAGCTCGGCTATGCGATCCACCGCAGAACGAGGAGTCCGGCCAGGAGCACGACGACGGGGATCCAGAAGTGAAGGTCGCCGAGTAGCGCGCGCCAGCGGGAGGGATGCGTGGGTTGCACGGGGAGGTAGCATATGCCGGGCGTGGTGTGCAGTGCAAGGCTGGCGGGACGGCAATTCGGCGCCATAATGTTTGCCTCATGCTCGCTTCGCTTCCCTACGCAGATCTCGTGGGTGCGCAGGATCCGCTGTCGCTCTTGGCCTCGACTCCCACCCGAATCGCTGCGCTCGTGCGGGGTTGGGACGCGCGTCGCTGGGCCGGAACCTACGCCCCGGGGAAGTGGACGGCGGCTCAACTCGTCCTCCACTTGGCACACGACGAGATCGGCTGGTGCAATCGCCTCCGTCTCGCACTCACGGTCGAGGGCTATGTCGTCCAGCCGTATGACGGCGCTCAATGGGTAGCTCAGGAGACTCCCACCGATCCGGAGACGGCGCTGGCTGCATATCTGGCGCTGCGTCGGCTCAACCTGACGCTGTACCGACGGATCCCACCGGACCAGCGCGCGCGGCCATTGCCCCACCCCGAATTGGGGCAGATTTCGATCGATTGGATCTTGCAGACCCTTGCCGGCCACGATCTCCATCATCTCCGGCAGCTGCAGGCGATCGCCGCGCTATGACCAGCGGTGCGGTCAGCCGAGTCCAGCCGGTCTGAGGGGCGAGACCCGGTGATCGAGCGTTTGCGTGCGCGTAACGAGTGGAAGTTCGCGGGCGTGCTGCCCCAAGCCGACCGCGCGCTGGCCGTCACCTGGTGGACGCTCCTCGTGCTGCGCGGGCTGTTGCCCGCGCTGTTCGCCATCGCCATGGGCGGCCTGGTGGGCGCGGTGCAACGAGGGGGCGAGCTGGCGGCGCCGCTGGGGCTGGTCGGCATCGTGTTCGTGCTGCTGCAGGTGCTCTCACCGATTCACCATGCCGTGGGCGCCAATCTCGGCAGCCGCACCGCGGCGTGGCTGTACGACCGGCTCACGACCGCCTGCGTCCGCCCGGCGGGCATGGGCCACCTCGAGAACCCCAAGCTCACCAACGACCTCACGATGGCCCGGGATTTCGATCTCGGCATCACCGGCCCGCCGATATTCGTCTCGATGGACTTCATCGCCGGAGGGCTGGTGGAGCTGGTGGGCGGTCTCGCCGCGGCGGTCGTGCTCGCCGCGTACACGTGGTGGGCGCCGCTCTTGCTCGCGAGTGCGTGGCTCGCCACACACTGGCTGCTGCGCGAGAGCGCGGTCTGGCGCGACCGAGAGACGGCGGAGGTGCGCGAGGCGCAGCGCCACGCCGACTACGCGTACCGGCTCGCGGTGGAACCCGCCCCCGCCAAGGAGGTGCGGCTGTTCGGGCTGGCCGACTGGGTCATCGAGCGGTTTCGGTCGCGCCGCCGCCGCCTGTTCGAGCTGCGCTGGCAGGCGACGCGGCTGCGCGAGCGACCGGTGATCTGGAGCCTGCTGCTCGTGCTCGCCGCGAACGTCGTGGTGTTCTGGTCGCTCGCTGGCGGCGCGACGAGCGGCCAGCTCGCCCTCGACAAGCTCGTGACGTTCGCGAGCGCTGCGGTGAGCACGAGCATGATCGCTTTCGGCGGAATGTCGTGGGCGCTCGACAGTGCCGCAGCGCCCGCCGCCGCGGTGCTGCGCCTCCAGGAAGCCATGGACCCCGCGGGCGCGCTGGTCCAGGGCGACCGACCGGCCGCGGAGATGCCGGCGCGCGAGATCCGGTTTCGCAACGTCACGTTCGCCTACCCGACCTCAGGCGAGCCGGTGCTTGCGGGCTTCGACCTCACGATTCCCGCGGGCTCGTCGCTCGCCATCGTCGGCCAGAATGGCGCTGGAAAAACCACCATCGCGAAGCTCTTGTGCCGGCTCTACGACCCCCAAGCGGGCGCGATCGAGGTGGACGGCGTCGATCTCCGCACCCTGGAGCTAGACGCGTGGCGCTCGCGCCTGACCGCCGTGTTTCAGGACTTCACCCGCTTCGAGCTGCCGCTGCGCGACAACGTGGCTCCGGCCGGCGCCCCGGACGACGCGATCGAGCGGGCCCTTGCGGAGGCCGGCGCCGCGAGCCTCGCCGCTCTCGATACGGTGCTGGCGCGCGGCTATCCCGGTGGTACGGACCTGTCCGGCGGCCAGTGGCAGCGCGTCGCCCTGGCGCGAGCGCTGTGCGCCGTGCGGCTCGGCGCCGGGTTGGTGCTGCTCGACGAGCCCACGGCCCAGCTCGACGTCCGCGGTGAGGCGGAGATCTTCGACCGTATCCTCGCCGCTACGCGCCACACCACGACGATCCTGATCTCGCACCGCTTCTCGACGGTGCGCCACGCCGATCGCATCTGCGTGCTGGAGCACGGCAAGGTGGTCGAGCTCGGCACGCACGACCGGCTGATGGCGGCGGGCGGTCGCTACCGGACGATGTTCGAGCTGCAGGCGTCGCGCTTTGGCGACGAGAGCGAGGCAGGAGCGGCCCTCGATGTCCTCGACTGACGACCTGCCGCCGGCGTTGCCCGCCATGTGGCGCGCGCTCAAGCGCGGCTACGAGGCCGCGCCGTTGCTGTTGAGCGTGGCGTTCGGCTTGTCACTCCTCGCCGCGCTGCCGGACGCGCTGCTGGCGCTGTGGTTCAAGCTGTTGGCCGACGGCGTGCTCGGCGCCCGGCGCGGGCTGGTGGTGACCGCCGCCGTGGGGCTGGGGGTGTCGGCGGCCGCCACGTGGTTCCTGCGGGTGATCAGCGACCGCACCCAGCGGCGGTTCCGCGACCAGGTGACCATCGCCCTCGAGTCGCACGTGGCGTGGCTGCAGGCGTCGGTGGCGACGATCGAGCACCACGAGCGCCCGGTGTACCTCGATCGCCTCGCGATGCTGCGCACCCAGGTCTTCGTGCTCGACCACATGTACATGTCGCTGTTCACGACCTGCGGCTGGATCCTGCGACTCGCCGTAGCGGTCGCGCTACTCGTGTCGATCCACCCGGCGCTGGCCCTGCTCGCGGCGTCTGCGTTGCCGACGGTGCTCACGTCGACCTGGCGGCCCGGCGTCGAGCGGGCCGCGGAGGAGCGGGGCGCGTCGGCCAATCGCCTGGCGCGGCACCTGTTCGATGTCGCCACCACCGCGCCGCCCGGCAAGGAGGTGCGGGTGACTCGCATCGGCGCTCGGCTCGTGGCGCAGCGGCGCGCCGCGTGGGAGCGCTGGTACGGACCCGTCGCCCGGGCCCGCTGGCGCAGCGCCGCGTGGCACGCCGTGGCGTGGGCGATGTTCAGCGTCGCATACGTGGGCGCCGTGGTGTTCGTCGCGTCGGGGCTCGCGGCAACGCCTGGCGACGTGCTGCTGGTGCTCGCGGCAGGCTCGCGCCTCTCGGCTTACATCGGCGGCACCGTGGGCGAGATCGGGTTCCTGCGCGGCATCTGGCTGGAGGGTTCGCGACGCCTCGCCTGGCTGGAGGACTACGCCGCCTCGCAGTCGCACGGCGCCGACCTCCCGGTGCCCGCGCAACTGGGAGAAGGTATCCGCTTCGAGCACGTGTCCTTCGCCTATCCGGGCACGGACCGGCTGGTGCTCGACGACGTGACCCTCCGACTCGCACCGGGGTCCGTGGTGGCCATCGTGGGAGAAAACGGTGCGGGCAAGACGACACTGGTGAAGCTGTTGTGCCGGCTGTATCAGCCGACGCAGGGGCGCATCCTCGTCGACGGTGGGGAGCTCGCGCGCATGCCACCCGACGCGTGGCGGTCGCGCCTCTCGGGTGCGTTTCAGGACTTCTGCCGGTTCGAGTTCCGGGTACGCCAGACCGTGGGGGTGGGTGACCTGCCGCGCCTCGACGACCGGCCGGCGGTGGCCGCGGCGGTCGATCGGGCCGGCGCCGCCGACGTCGTGCAGCAGCTCGTGGCCGGGCTCGAGACGCAGCTCGGCGCCACCTGGCCCGAGGGCGTGGAGCTCAGCTTCGGGCAGTGGCAGAAGCTCGCGCTCGCCCGGGGATTCATGCGCGAGCGCCCACTCGTGCTCGTGCTGGACGAGCCCACCGCGGCGCTCGACGCTGAAACCGAGCACGCCCTGTTCGAGCGCTACGCAGCAGCGGCGCGCAGGAGCCGCCCGGACGCCGCGCGCAAGCCCGCACCCGACGGCGGCATCACCATCCTCGTCTCCCACCGGTTCAGCACCGTGCGCATGGCCGACTTCATCGTGGTGCTGCACGGCTCACGGGTGGTCGAGGCGGGCACGCACGAGGCACTCATGGCGCAGGGCGGGCACTACGCGGAGCTGTACCGCATCCAAGCCGCGGCGTATCGCTGAGGCGGCATTGGCCTCGGGCACCCCGTAATCAGTGGCTGCAGGCTTCAGGGAATCTCGATCGCCTGAGGCCGGGTCACCGCGGCGGTCACCGGCGGCACGCGCTGCCGTGTGAGCCGTCCGTTGAGCGCGGGGAGATCGTTCGCCTGGAGCTCCTGCCAGCGTCGCGTAGCGGCGGCGAGCCGGCCCCGCGCCTCCGCGAAGACATCGCGTGCCTGCTGCGGGGGCTCCCGGTCCGCGCTTTGGACCACCGTCGCGAGGTTCGCCAGCTCCCCGCTCCCCGTCGCCTGCATCAGGCTGTCGGCTGCGCGCTGGACCGCCCCGAGCGCCGCCTTGGCCGGCGCATCCAGGGTGCTCGCGAGCGCGCGCAGCTGCTCGCGCACGCCGCGCACCGCGTTCCGGAGGGCCTGTTGCTCCGCCATCGCGTTCCAGATCTCGAGCGCCAGCCGGAGTTGCCCGGCGAGGGCCGCATCGGTGACGCGCACTCGCGGATCCATCCCCACGCGTAGCGTCTGCGTGAGCGTGCGGCCCGCGACGCTGAGCTGCAGCCGGTACTCGCCCGGCAGGACGAGCGGCCCCTCCGGCTCTTCCACCGTCCCGTGGCCCGCGATCGCGGCGATGCTGTAGCTGTAGCGGTCGGCGGGCGGCGGCGGGTAGCGCAGGTCCCACACGAAGCGGTTGAGCCCCGCACGGCGGGACAGGGGCTCGGGGCGCGGTAGCCACGCCGCCGCGATTTGGGGCGGCTCCGCGGGCGCGTGCAGGTGGTCCTCACTCGAGAAACGGCGCACCAGGCGGCCCGCGGCGTCCCGGATCTCGAGCGTGACCGGGCCCGGTGGCGTGGTCTGGAAGACGTAGTCGATCACGGCGCCTGCGGGCGGGTTCTCACCGTGCGGCTCCTCGGGGGGCAGCGGCGTGTCGTTGCTGACGCTGCGCCGTACCCGGATAGCCCGCTCGGGCGCGAACAGGTGCGCACTCGCGTGCAGGACGGAGTCGCGCAGCTGCCGGAGGGGCGTCAGGTCGTCGAGGATCCAGAACGCTCGGCCGTGTGTAGCCGCGACGAGGTCGTTGTCGTGGACCGCAAGGTCGCGCACCGAGGCGACCGGCAGGTTGAGCTGCAGCGACTGCCAGTGATCGCCGTCGTCGAAGGAGATGGAGACGCCCAGCTCGGTCCCGGCGTACAGCAGTCCCGGCCGGGCCGGATCGGCGCGGACCACCTGGGCGTAGGAGTGCGCCGCGATCCCCTGATCGATGCGCGTCCAGTGGCGGCCGCCGTCGCGGGTGCGGTAGAGGTAGGGGGCGAAGTCGTCCAGGCGATGCCGGTCCACGGCGACGTAGGCAGCGGCCGTGTCGAACGGCGACGCCTCGATCAGGCTGATCATGCTCCAGGGCGGCAGCCCGTCCGGCGTGACGTTCTGCCAGCTGTTGCCGCCATCCGTAGTGCGGTGGATGAGCCCGTCGTCGCTGCCGACCCAGATCATGCCGGCCGCGAGGGGCGAGGGTGCGATCGTATAGATCACGCCGTAGCCGCGCGCCGCGGCGTTCGCGACCGTGGCGGGTCCGCTGTCCCGAGCGGCTGCGCTGGGACGGCGGGAGACACCCGTCAGATCGGGGCTGATGGCCTGCCAGTGCAGCCCGCCGTCCCGCGTGGAGAGCACGCTCTGCGCGCCGATGTACAAGATGTGCGGGTCCTTGCGATCGAATACGATGGGCGAGGTCCAGGTGAAGCGGTAGCGTCGCTGTGGCATCGGTTGGCCGAAGCTCGGCGCCGGCCACGGCGTGATATCCTGGGACTGCCCGGTGACGCGGTCGAACCGGTGGACGCCACCGTAGGTGTCGCCGCCGTAGACGATGTCGGGGTTCAACGGGTCGGGCGCGATGTAGCCGCTCTCGCCTGCGCCGACCGGCGCCCAGTCACGGAAGGTGAGCTCGCCGAAATCGCTGCGGCTCGCGACCGCGGCGGTGCCCGCATCCTGCTGCGCGCCGTACACCCGGTAAGGGAAGGCGTCATCCACGGCCACGTGGTAGAACTGCGCGGTCGGCTGGTTGTACCAGCTGCTCCAGGTTTGGCCGCCGTCCAGCGAGATGACCGCTCCCTGGTCGCTGCCCACGATCATGTGCGCGGGGTTCTTGGGGTCGATCCACAGCTCGTGATAGTCGTCGCCGCCCGGCTGCCCCTTCAGGGCCGTGAAGGTCTTGCCGCCATCCGCGGACTTGAGCAGCGCCACATTGGGCACGTACACCACGTCGGGGTTCTGCGGGTTCACGGTGACACGGCAGAAGTACCAGTTGCGACTCGTCAGCCGGGGGTCGGCGCCGGCCAAGAGCCACGTGGTCCCGCCGTCGTCGGAACGGTACAGGCCGGCCCCTTGCGCCGCTCCGATCAGCGCGTACACCCGGCCTCCGCGCGCGACCGCCAGCCCGATCCGGCCCAGCGGCCCCGCCGGTAGGCCGTGGCCGGCGAGGGGCGCCCAGGTCAACCCCCCGTCGCTGGACTTGTACAGCCCGCTCCCGGGCCCTTCGTCGGGCTGGTATTGCTCCCACGGCGTGCGCCGCGCCTGCCACAGCGCCGCATAGATGACCTGCGGGTCGCCCGGATCAGCCGCCAGGTCGATCGCCCCGGTGTCGGGGTTCTTGTAGAGAACCTTGGTCCAGGTGCGGCCGCCGTCGGTTGAGCGAAACACGCCGCGCTCGGGGTTCGGACCGTACGCATGGCCCAGCGCCGCGATCAGGACGACGTCCGGGTTCCTGGGATCCACGAGTACCTTGCCGATGTGGCGCGTGTCCTCGAGGCCGAGTCCCTGCCACGTCGCGCCGTCATCGCTGGACTTGTAGACGCCCGCGCCGAAGGTGATGTCCGAGCGGATAGAGGCCTCGCCGGTGCCGGCGTAGATGATCCGCGGATCGGAGGGGGCAACGGCCAGCGCCCCAATGGAAGCGATCGGCTGGCCGTCGAACAGCGGGTCCCAGGTGACTCCAGCGTTGGTGGTGCGCCACACGCCGCCGTCCACGGCCCCGAAGTAGAAGGTCGCGGGGTCGCCCGGGACGCCCGCGACGGCGAGGACGCGACCGCCGCGGTGCGGCCCGATGAGGCGCCAGCGGAGCGCGGCATACGCGCTTTCGGGGATGGGGCCGGCTGTCTGAGCCGCGCCGGTCGACGGCAGACAGGCGAGCAGCGTGCCGGCGGCTGCGACAAGACGGTGAAGCAGGGTTGTCACCGTCGCTGCGCCGCGCGGAGTCCCAGTGCGCCGTTCAGCCACCGTACCAGCGGCAGCAGCTGCGCGAAATCCGACTCGAGCAGAGTGGGCAACCGAGCACTGGTTGCCTGGGTGTCGCTGAGCCGCCGGCCCGCGGTGTAAGACTGGTACTTGAGCCAGTGCGCCGCCGGGTGGGTCTCCGGAAATCCCCGAGGCATGCGCTTCAGCGTCGCGTCTTCATCCAGGCTGCCGTACCGCCGTCTGAAGCTCGAGCCCCGGACGATGCGCTCGAACCCTTTGGAGTCCTGCGCGATCGCGTCGCGCAGGCGGTTCAGGATCGGGCGCGGAGGCATCCAGATGCCGGCACCGACGAACGAACTGCCGGGCGCAATGTGCACGTAAAACCCCGCGCCGCCCCCTTCCGCGTCGCCCCCGACTCGGGCGTCCGCATCCCGGTGACGAAACCAGCACGCAGCGTGCGTCTTGTAGGGTGATTTGTCCTTGGAGAACCGGATATCCCGGTAGATGCGAAACATCGAGCGTTTGGAGTCGCCCGTGATCTCCGGCGCGAGCCGGGCCAGGCGCACGTCCATCTCTTCGATCAGCGCCTGCATCGGCGCGCGGACGTCGCGCTCGTAATCGGCGCGATGGGCCTCGAACCAGGGCTTTGCATTGTGGCGCGCCAACCCGCGGAAAAAGCGGAACGTGGCGGCCGTGAAGGACGTGGGTGCGTCTGCCGACGGTATCGTGGGCCCCCTCACGGCTGGACCTTGTCCGAGCAACTGCACCGATAGTCCGTGACCGTCGCGGTCGAGTGGATGGGCATCTTGGCTTCGACCCACTCCGCCCAGCCAGCATTCATCTCTCGCGCGAACAATCCGTGCTCTACCAACTGTAGAGCCAGCCGGGCCGAGAGGTGTCAGGTATGGCTCCAGCAGTAGGTCACGTACTGCCGATCGGCGGCGAGGCGCTTCACCGCCTCGGCAGTCTGATCGACCGGGACGCTCAGGGCGCCGGGGATGTGGCCGGCGAGAAAGGCCTCGCGGGGCCGGGCGTCGAGCAGCACGAACACCCCTCGTCCGTCCTGCACCTTGTGCTTGACTGCGTTGATTTCGACTTCGCCGAAGAGCTTGGCTTCGTAGTAGGTCTTGAGACGCGTCAACTGTTCGGGCGACGGTTTCATGCGTGCACCTCCTTGCTCTGAATGTTACTTCCGCCGCTTCGATCCGAGCAGCGAATGTTTCACGACGCTGTCCGGCACGGTGGTTCCGTGCCGCACGGTAAAGACCGCTTTCCGCCGCAAGCCGAGATCGACCTCCACCACCAGGTGACTGCGGTCGCGGGCCATCCGCCACCCGCGGGACGGCTTCGTCTCACCACCCGTCGCTGCGAGCGCGGCGGTGACGACCGCGTCCGGGGGATCGCTGACGGCGGCCAGCTGCGCGCAGGTGGCGCAGCGCCGCGTCGCTGGACTGAGATCCGTGATGCACACGCGCCGGCCGCAGTACGCGCACGCCGCCCGATGCCCTGCGCACGCGTCCTCACCGCAGATGGGACATTCGCTCACACCCTTGCGCGAGAACGCCCGGCCATCCACGTGACAGTGCTTGCGGTGCTCCGCGCAGCCGTACGAGCCGTTCGCGTCGACCAGTGGCTCGAGGTGAGCGACACAGTGGCGCAACTTGTCCGCTACGCACTCGGCCGAGTGGCCGGCACAGACGAGCTTCCCGCAGGAAGCGCACGCCCCGACCTCGTCGGACGCGAAGATCGCCGCCGGCTCGTGCGCGCACGCGGTCCGGTGCTGCCCGCAGACCAGGCGCCGCGATCGGTCAGTGCGGCGCAGGTGTTGCGAGCAGTGCACCTGTCCGTCCACGCCGCACACGCTCTGATGCGCCGTGCAGACCGACTTACCGCAGCTCGCGCAGCGCGCCACTTCGTCCACGCCCACCGCCTCGTGAGTCCCGCCCTCACAGTGCTTGAGGCACGCCGCGCATAGACGGCGGCTTCCCTTCGGCGCCGCTGCGTCGCTCTGCTCCGCATGCCGGTTGCAGACGAGCCGGCCACAGCTGCCGCACGGCGCGAGGCACGTCGAGCAAGCGGTGTGTCCGTCCCCCCCGTCCCCCCCCTCGGTGCAGATGCCCTCGTGTGCCGTGCAGTGCTGCAGTCGGCACGAAGGGCACACATGCACGTGCTCCGCACACGCCGGCTGGCTGTCGACGCGACACTCGGCGATGCCGTGGTCCGCGCAGAAGTCTTCGGCGCAAACCGAGCAGCGATACGAGCAGGCCTCACAGCTGCAGTGATCGTGCCTGCAGATGACGAGGGCCGCCGGCGGGCGGCCGCAATGCGGACACGCCATGATCCAGGCGGCCGCGCCGCTCAACGGCCGCTGCGCGGCGAATGTCGCGTGCCGCCGCCTGGGGGGGGCCGACTCGAGCTGCCACTCGGCGCGCTGCACCAGGAGCGCGGCTTCGAGGAGCTGGAGGGGATGCACGACAGCCTTGACCTGGCTGCGCCGGACCTCTTCGGTGCGGCGACGCTGGGCGAGCGCCGTGACGGTTTCGATCGACTCCGGGTCGGACTGCTCCTGCAAGATCGATTCGAAGTACCGGTCCACCCTGGCGAGCTCGACGGCAAGCTCCTGCTCCGCCGCGGCGCGGCGTGCCGCGACCCGCTCCGCCGATTTGTCCCGGAGGTGGGCGAGCAGGAGCTTAAGCAGCTCCGCCGGCTCGCGCGCGGGGACTGGCTGCGCCGCGGCCGCTAATGATGGATCGGCGGGCTCGGCCCGGCCCGCCTCGAGGTCCAGGAACAGGCCTGCGAGGTCGTCATCCAGCCGGGCGCCGGCCGACAGGTCGTACACGTCGCTTTCCACCACCGCTTCCTCGACCCCGGCCCCGGCACGCAACACCACGCGCGCCACGAGTCGTCCCACCGGATGCACGGCCACGTGCGTTTTCTGCGCTTTCGCCACGCCGTCCCGTACTGGAATCGTCAGGTCGACCCCACGGTGGTCCCCGCTCTCCCGAAGGGAGAGGGGGACAGGGGGTGAGGACGGATCGCTCGCGGCGGCCGGCGCGATCAGACCCAGGGAGAGGCGCGCCGCCCGCGCGCGGATCGCCTCGAGCAGCTGGGCGAGGAAAGGGCTGCCGAGCACGGCGATCTCGGCATCCGGGTCACGCTCGAGCGCGTCGAGCGAGAACGCCACCCGCAGCGAAGCGCGGTCCCGGAAAAACGGGCGCTCGGCCTGCGGGAAGCTCAGCTCAGAATGATCGGGGCCGAGCGCGGCCTGTTTCACGCCGGCGAGCCTGCAGTAGCGCTCGAGCAGCGGCCGGATGCGCGCGTCGGCGAGCGGATCGGTGTCGCCGCCGGGCGCGGCCGCCGGCTGAGGAGGTTGGGGCCGGGGGGCGGGGGCGCGGCGAGGGCGGAGCGGCCGCGCTTTGGGCCGGGGTGTGCGGCGGTGTTTCACGCGGCCTCTACCTCGATGTCCACGAGCACCAGGGGAAGGCGGTCCACCCGCGCGACGAGCGTGATTGCGCGTCCCGCGCTGGTCAAGCCCGTGAGCCGCACCAGCTCCCCGTATTCGGGATGACCGCCGGCCGGTTGCGGTATGGTGACGCCGCCAATCGGCTCGATCGACTCGAGCGCCTCGAGCAGCTCCGTCACGTGCACGCCGAGCCGGTGGCGTTTGGCGTCCCAGCCGGCGGCCTTGACGAGCTGGCTCGTGCCCAGCCCGAGTCGCAGCCGGCCGGGGACCGACAGCGTCTGGAACCGGCGCTCGAGGCGTAGGGCGTTGTCGTCCGGCGCGATGAGGGAGTTGAGCGCTTCCTGCTCCTTGCCCACCGCGCTGCTCTGCTCGATGTCGGCGCCGATCGCCTCCACCCGGCGCGCGAAGTCTGCTTCGCTCTCGGCGGCGAGCCACTCCCCAGCGAGCCGGCCCTCGAACTTCTGGGCGCCGCCGAATTCGCCGAGGATCAGGTCCAGCTCCCCCACCACCAGCTCGAACAGCTTGATCTTCTGGTCGAGCAGCTGGAGGATGTAGGACTCGATGGTCCCCGCCGCGGCGAGGTTCACGATGTGGACCTCGCGCTGTTGCCCGATGCGGTGCAGCCGACCGATGCGCTGCTCCACCACCATCGGGTTCCAGGGGAGGTCGTAGTTCACGAGCACGTTGCAGAACTGGAGGTTGCGTCCCTCGCTGCCGGCACGGGTCGCGATGAGGACGCTCGTCTGGTCCGCGTGGAAGGCGCGGATGCGCTTGTCCCGCTCGGGCGTCGCGTGCGCCCCCCAGTAGACGATCGGTGTCCTACCGAGCTTTTTGACGCGCTCTTCGATCAGCTCAATAGTCGGACGGTGATCGCTGAAGACCACGACGCGGTCCGGCGTTTCCTTTAATACCTTTGTCAACACGTCCAGCTTGGCGTGCGTCTTGATGCCCTTGGCACGCTTGGCGAGCTGTTGCGCGATCGTGCGGTACTCGGGGCTGACGTGCTCGCCCTGCGCCAGGTGCTCGAGCGATTCGGCGAGGGCGCGCGCAGAGGAGCAGAGCCGCTGGCGCAGGTGGATGACGGCGAGCTGCAGGATCCCCTTCTTGGTGGGCTTCTTGCGTGGCATCTCATCGTCCGCCTCTTCCTGCCCGGCCGGTTGAATGAAGCCTTCCCGATAGAGGCGGCGCAGGAACTCGGTGGTGCGCTGATACAGATCCGCCTCTGCGCGCGTCAGCCGGACCTCGGGGTGTCGCGGCCGGCGCGGCGGCAGATCCAGGTCGAGGGCGACGCTCGAGCGCCGGGTGCGGATCATCACCTCGTGCGTGAGCGCGCGCAGCGCCTCGGGGTCGCGGGGCTGGCGGTGGTCGCCCGACACCAGGTGCTCGGCCTTGAACTCCTGCCAAGTGCCGAGCTGGCCGGGCCGGAGCAGCGTGATGAGGTTGTACAGCTCGCGCAGGTCGTTTTGGAGCGGCGTCGCGGTGAGCAGCAGGATAAAGTCGCGCTCGATCTTCTCGATGAAGCGATACGTGGCGCCGCGGTGACTCTTTACCTTGTGCGCCTCGTCCACGATCACGAGGTCCCAGCGGTGGCGCAGGATCTCCTCGGCGTGCCGGCGCGAGCGCGCACGGTCGTGCGACACGATCGCCTTGGTGGCGCGGGGCCAGTCGTCGGGGTCGGTCGGGGTGTCGAAGCGCTCGAAGAACTTCTCCTCGAGCTCCCCTTGCCACTGGCCCACGAGCGAGGCGGGCGTGAGGATCAGCACGCGACGGGCGAGCCCGCGGATCGCCAGCTCCTTGTAGATGATGCTGGCCTCGATCGTCTTGCCGAGGCCCACCTCGTCGGCGAGGATGGCGCGGCCGCCCATGTCGCGCAGCACGCGTTGGGCCACGTCGATCTGGTGGGGCAACTCTTTGATGGCGTTGGCGTCGAGGGTGATCAGCCGGTCGAAGCCCGGGACCAGGGCGATCCGCTCCGCCTCGCGCCGCAGCTCGTACCAGGCGCGTTCGGCCGGGGGTTCCTGGAGGGCAGCGACGAACAGCGTGAGGGAGCGTTCGTCGACCGCCCAGGAGTCGTCGGGCAGTGGGTCGGGCATCGTCATGTGGTGCCTAAAAGTCGGGGTCGCAATATAGGGAATTCGGGCCGCCGAGCGCCTGGCGCCACTGTCATCGCCCGAGCCGAGCGCGGCGGCACACCCCTTGCGAAACAAGGCAAGGCGGTTTGGTGCTCGCGGGCGCACTTGCACGATAAGCCGTGCGCTCCTACTCTCTCGACGGCGAGATGTCACCCGTAACGCGCTACATCATCCAGGTGGACCGGCCTGGGGAGCGAGTCGACATGGCGGCGATCCGCGCCCTGCTCGACGAGGCGGGGGTCGCGTTGGACCCCGACTACGGCCCGATCTCGATCAATCCCAAGCTCGGTCGCTACGTCGTGCGCGGCCTCGCCTCGCCCGACGCGCGCGCCCGAGCTGAGCAGATTCCCGGCGTGCGGTTCTTCGCCGACGCCCTCCAGGAGCCCGCTTCCTGACGGGGGGGAGGCGGGCTACACGGTTGTGCTAGCTCGCTTGCGCGCCTTCGGTTTCACCCCCAGCGCCTTCACCGCTGCCGCCGCATCGATGACCCCGTAACCGAGGTCGTAGTCCCAACCGTCGCCGTTCAAGTCCCGCGCCGTCCGCTGCAACAGGCCTTTGAGCTGCGCCGGCGCCAGTCGGTCGGTAGCGAAGGCCTGGCGCAGCGCGGCCGCCACGCCCGCGGCGACCGGGCTCGCGGCCGAGGTGCCACCGTCGGCGGGGTAGATGCCCGACCCCGCGAAGTGACTGAAGCCGGCGAGGTCGGGTTTGCGCGAGTAGAGGGCGCCGGGCCCCTGCGACGAATACCCCAAGCGGCGGTCAGTAACGGTGACGGCAGCCACAGTGAGGACGTCGGGATGAGCGTTCGCGCCGTGGATCGAGGCGCCAGGGCCGGTATCGCCGGTGCCGCACCTCCCGTCTGGACAGTCGGCTCCGCAGTTTCCCGCCGCGAAGAAGACGTCCGCGCCCGCCGCGACGAGGGCGCCCGTGACCTGATTGAACGGATGGTCGGGATTGGCGCTGTAGTTCTCCGGCGAGCCGATCGGCGCGTCGCTGGCGCGGTCGAACAACCCCCAGCTGTTGTTAACCACCCACCGCCCCGGCGCCGCGTTCACCCGCTCCACCAAGTCTGCGAACGCGGCGATGGCGTCTGAAAGAAAGGCGGCCCAGCTCCCCGCTTGGGACTTGAGGAGCGCGTAGTCGAGGATCTGCGCGTCAGGGGCCGCGATACGGACGTCGTACGCCACCATGGTGCCATGGTTTGGCGCGCTCGAGCCCGGCACGTAACCCGGGGTCGGCGCCCAGCCACCGGCGACCGGAATGCGCGAGCTATCGATCCCTGTGTCGACGACGGCGACGTGGACGCCGCGGCCGGTCAGCTTGGCCCGGTGCAGCGCGGGGACGCCGAGTCGCCGGGCCACGTCCTGCGTGGTACCAACGGGTGAGTCGCCGCAGTAGGGGGAGGCGAACGGGAATACGGTGGGGTCGGCGAACACCGCGACAACGTCGGCGCGGCGGTCGCGCCGCAGGCGCTCGACGGCGTCCGCGTCGTCTGCGTCCACACGCACGGCGTAGGTGGCCGCCGGTCCGACCGCGCGGTAGTCGAAGCCGCTGGCGGCGGGAGGGTCGTCCCCGCCACCGATGCGGCGCCACACCTGGACCGGGTGGTAGGTCTCGTCGAACCGCACACCGGCGACCTTGACTCTATCATCGAGGAGCGACCCGGCGGGGCCGAACGAGCGCTTGCGCCATCCCTCTTGCAGGGGTTCGTGACTGCGGATCAACACGATGCAACGCGGCATAGGGCGCCTCTCATCCCTCGTTCGGATTGGTCAGGGGTACGACCCATGGCGAAGATCCACGCGGCGAACGCGCCGGTCGTGATGATGGCCTGCGTGTCGGGGGGGGAGCGCGCGAACCCGACGGCTCATTGGGCCTCCTGAGTCGAGAATTCGGGCGCACCTACATATACCCCTGAAGCGGTGGGCGGTGCTCTGGCCTCTCCATCACCGTCTACGGCGGCGCCCCCGGTGAGATCGGTGGCAACCGCATCTTGCTCGAATGGGCCGCGCGGCGCAGCCGTAGGGCGCACGCCCCTCGTTGACGCCCGCCCGACGCTGTGGTATATGCGCTTGGAAAACACCAGCGACACAGGCCAACCCGGCGAAAGCGGGGGGTGCAAAGCCACGGGTCCTCGCTCTCCTCCAGTACGCCACGAACGCTTCAGAAACGCGTGAAGACGTCAAACCACCACCACCGGAGGATTCCGCCATGCTCAGTCTCCATCTCCCCTCTCCCAAAGCCCTGCGCCTCGGGATGGCCGCGTCCGCGCTCGGCGCCGTAGTGGCATGCAGCGACAATAACGTCAGCGGGCTGCCGACCATCGATCCGAACCTGAGCCGGGTCGCCGGCTTCGAGCCGCTGAAGGCGGCCCTCGTCGCCGCCCGGCGGGAAGACAACGGCGGCTTCGACCTAGACATGTGGGCGGCGGTCGTGGATCGGAACGGCCTCGTTGTCGCGGTCGTGTTCACGGGAGCCACGGCCACCGACCAGTGGCCGGGGAGCCGGGTGATCGCGGCCCAGAAGGCAAACACCGCCAACGCGTTCAGCCTACCGCATCTCGCGCTCTCGACCGCCAACCTCTATGCCGCCACCCAGCCCGGCGGAACGCTGTTCGGGCTCCAGGAAGCCAACCCGACCAACGATGAGGTGGCGTATGGCGGCAACGCGGCCCTCTACGGCACGCTGGGGGACTTCATGGTGGGGAAGCGGATCGGGGGGACCAATGTGTTCGGCGGCGGCCTGCCCCTGTACGATGCTGACGGCACGCTCGTCGGCGGCCTCGGCGTGAGTGGTGACGCCTCCTGCGCCGATCACAACATCGCCTGGAAAGTGCGCTACAATCTCCAGCTCGACCACGTGCCGGCGGGCGTCGCGGACGGCGGCAAGGACGACAACATCATCTACGATTTCACGAACGGCGTGAGCGCCAGCGGGTTCGGCCACCCCGAGTGTTCGGCCGACGCAACCTCGATCGGAAAAGCGCTACCCCAGACACACCCGATCGGACACTGACCACCTTGGGCTCCACGACCAGGTGAGTCGAGTGTGGAGGCGAGGGGAGCGACGTGGCTCCCCCGCCCCCGCCTGCGCCTCACAAGAGCAAGGTTGAAGATGAGCGGCGTGTGGTCGATCCAGCCCCGCCGATGTAGCGTACATCCGTGTCACGCACTGGCTTCTCCGTCACCGTTTATGGCGGCGCTCCGGGTGAGATCGGTGGCAACCGCATCTTGCTCGAATGGGCCGCGCGGCGCTGGCTGCTCGATTTCGGCATGCGCTTCGGGCTCACCGGGAAGTTCTTCGAGGAGTTCGTGCAGCCCCGCGGCGCGACGCTCGGCCTGCGCGACTACCTCCGCATGGGCCTCATTCCACCGCTCGAGGGCCTGTACCGCCACGATCTCTCGGCCCACGACCCGGGGCTCTGGACCCGCTATCGCAGCCACCCGCAGTACCGCACCGTCGACCGCGTGGACGGCGTGCTGCTCTCCCACGGGCACGTGGACCACGTGGGCTCGATCGGTTTCCTGCGCGAGGACATTCCGGTCTACACCGGGCTCACCACAGCGCTGATCGGGAAGTGTCTCCAGGACCCCAAGCCGACGGGTGTGGACGGCGAGTTCAACTACCTCGTGCCCCGTGCCGCGAAGGGAGATATGCTCGAGGTGCTGCGCGGCGCCCCACGCACCCAGCGCCGGCATTTCATCGCCACCGACGGCACTGACGTGACCGATCCGGCGGCTGCCATCCAGCAACTCGCGAGCTTCTGGGGCTGGGTGCCGGGAGAGCGCACCGCGATCCGGTCGGCGCCGCTCGAGCTCCTGGATCAGCGCGGCCTGGGTGACCTCGGACTGAGGTTCTGGCGGGTCGATCACTCGATCCCGGGGGCAGCCGCCTTCGGGATCGAGACGCCGATCGGGTGGGTGATCTACAGCGGCGATCTCCGGATGCACGGCCACTCCCGGCAGCGAACCGAGAAGTTCGTGAAAGCGGCCGCGGCGTTGCAGCCGGCGCTGCTCATCATCGAGGGGACGCGCGTAGGCCAGAGCGATCCTGTGACCGAGCCGGATGTCCACCAGGCGGCGGAGGAGGTAGTGCGCCAGACCGGCGGTGTGGTGATCGCCGATTTCACGGCGCGGAACATCGAGCGACTGCGGACGTTCCGCGACATCGCGACGGCGCGGGGCCGGCGGCTCGTGGTGACGACCAAGGACGCGTACATGCTGGAGCATCTCAACGTGATCGACCCCAACATTCCGCACCCGGCCTCCGAGGGGCTCGCGATTCTGGACGAGCCGCAGGGTACGGTACAGAGCTGGGAGAAGGAGGTGCGCCAGCGCTTCGCGGCCAACTTCGTGCGGGCAGCCGACATTCGCCGCGAGCCGGGCGGGTATATCCTGTGTCTCTCGTACTGGGACATCACCAACCTGATCGACCTCGAGCCGGAGGGCGGAACGTACATCTACTCGAGCTCCGAGGCGCACAGCGAGGAGCAGGAGATCGACGCCCAGCGGCTCACCAACTGGCTGGATCATTTCGGGCTCAGAAAGGTGGGCGGGCTCCCGGGTGCCGAGCAGGGGCCGTATCACGCCTCCGGGCACATCGACGGGCCGGCGTTGGAGGGTTTGATCGAGGACATTGGGGCGGAGCGCATGCTCCCGGTGCATACCGAGCACCCGGAGTGGTTTGAAAAACGCTGGGGGAAGCGAGTAGTCCGGGTCGGCGAAGGCGTGCCGGAGATGCTCTGATGCTCGGGGCCCAACTCCCGCTCGCGAGCGCGCTGCCGTTCGTGGCGCTGCTCGCCGCGATCGCGGTGCTGCCGCTCGTCGCCCCGCGCTGGTGGCACCCGAACCGCAACAAGGCCGTCATCGCGGTCGTGGTTTCGCTCCCGGTCCTGTGGCAGCTGGGGATCGCGTTAGGGGAGCCCGGTCGGGCGGTGTTGGAAGAGAAGATTCACGAGTACGTCGGGTTCATCATCGTCATCGGTGCTCTGTTCGTGATCACCGGCGGCATCCACATCCAGGGGTCGCTCTCGGGCACGCCACTCGTGAACACGGGGATGCTCGGACTGGGCGCCGTGCTCGCGAACCTCCTCGGGACGACCGGGGCCTCGGTCCTGCTGATCCGGCCCGTGCTGCGGGCCAACAAGAGCCGGCGGCGGACGGCGCACATCGTCGTCTTCTTCATCTTCCTCGTGGCGAACTGCGGCGGGCTGCTCACACCCATCGGCGACCCGCCCCTGCTGCTTGGCTTCCTGAAGGGGGTGCCGTTCGAGTGGACGCTGCGGTTGTGGCCGCAGTGGCTCGCGGCGACGGCCGCGCTGCTCGTCATCTTCAACGTGTGGGATCAGTGGGCGTTGGACCGCGAGGAGCGGGAGCGGCCCGGCTCCCAGCTCGAGCAGGTGATGGTGCACGAGCCACTGCGGGTGAACGGCGCGGCCTCCGTGGCGGCGCTCGGCGGCGTGCTCCTGACGATCATCGCCGCGGGAAGGGCCGCGGCGGGAGGCCGACCCTGGGCCGCGGGGATGCAGGAGGTGATCATCGTCGCGTTCGCGCTCACCGCCTACGGTGCGACGTCGAGCGAGCACCGCGAGCGCAACGCGTTTACGTTCGGCCCGATCGTCGAAGTGGCGGTCTTGTTCGCCGCGATCTTCGTGACGATGGCGCCGGTGCTCGAGATCCTGAACGGCTGGAGCCAGGGGGCGCGCACCGTGTGGGGCATGCGGTTCGGCGTGACCCACCCTTGGGAGTTCTTCTGGACGACAGGGGCGCTGTCGAGCGTGCTGGACAACGCCCCCACCTATCTCGCCTTCGCCGCCAGCGCGGCCGGGCTCGAGGGCATCACGGCGCACGGCGCGTTCGTCGGCGCACTGGCGCGCGATCCCGAGGCAGCGCGCCTGCTCGCGGCGGTGTCCACAGGGGCGGTGTTCATGGGCGCGAACACCTACATCGGGAACGCGCCCAATTTCATGGTCAAGGCCATCGCCGAGGCGAACGGCATCAAGATGCCCTCGTTCTTCGGCTACATGACCTACAGCGGCGGGATTCTTCTGCCGCTGTTCGTGGTGATCACGTTGCTTTTCTTCTAAGCCTTGCGATCCTCATGTCTCGTCCTGCTTCCGCCGCTTGTCCCGGTATAACGCACGGTCCGCCCGCTCGAGCAGGCCGGCGACCGAGTCGAGGGTACTCGCCTTGTGCGCCGCGAAGCCGAGGCTGATCGAGAGCTGATAGGGCCGTGCCGCGCGGCGGTTGAACTCCCGCACCTGTCGTCTCAGCCGATCGGCGAGGACGCCGGCGCTCTCGGGCCCCGCGTGGCGCACCAGCACCGCGTATTCGTCGCCGCCGATGCGAGCCACGAGGTCCGCGTCGCGAAACGTTTGTCGCAGGACGAGGGCGGTGTCGCGGAGCGCGCGATCACCCGCCGCGTGCCCCGCGGTGTCGTTCACGCGCTTGAGATCGTCCAGGTCGGCGAACGCCACGAGTAGGGTTTCATCGCCGCGCCGCGCCACCTGCTGATCACGGGTCGCGAGCGTGAGGAAGCCCCGCAGGTTATACAAGCCCGTCAACTCGTCCACGAGTGCCAAGTCGAGCAGCGCCGCATGGAGCCGGTTGCGCTCGATCGCGTGGCGTAGCGCGCGGGCGAGACGCTCACCGTCGAGGTCGCCCTTCACCAGGAAGTCCTGTGCCCCGGCGCGCACGGCTGCGAGCCCGTGGCGCTCATCCTGCGAGTCGGAGAGAAACAGGAACGGCACGTCGGGCGCGCGCGCACGCAGCTCGGTAAAGGTCGCGAACCCGCGGCGGGCGGAGAGCGACATAGCGAGCAGCACGACATCGACTCCGCCCCGCGCCAGCCGGGCGAGTGACGCCTGTGGCGCCGCCGCCGCCACGCCGAACCGATCCGGGGCGACGCCCTCCAGGAGGTCCCGCACCCGCCGTGCTTCGTCGTCGTGGTCGCTCACCACCAGCACCACGAGCTTGGCGCCGCGCGCGACTCCCCCCTGGCGCCGGCCGGCGGGCTGGCGCCGATCCGTAGCTTGGCGCCGCTCGGCCTGATCGCGCCGCTCCTCCTCGAGCGAGATGAGCTCCAAGCGACGCTCGCCGACGCGGCGCTCGATGTCACTGCGGCGGGGTGGTAGCAGACGCCGCTCAATCGTGCGGTGCTGCCCGCGCACAACCATGCCCGACCCTCCTATGCCCCCGCTTGCAAGATGGCGGACCGGGGCCCGGCTACACAATCGAGGAGAAGCGGTCTAGCTACGCCAACTTCGCAATCTCCTGTTTGGTCAGCTCGATCGACGCTTGCAAGTACCGCACCAGGAACTCGAGCTCCGCGGTAGCGTAGGTTGCCAGTAACCGCTCGAACGCCTTCCCCACCGAGCGATATACCTTATCGGCCGCGGCGAGTTTGTTCTCGTTGACGGTGACTATCACCTTGCGACGATCCTTGGCATCGGATGCCCGCTGCACGATGCCGCGGCGCTCCAGCCGATCGATCACATTCGTCACCGCGCCGCTCGTGAGGCTCAGGCGTCGTCCGAGCTGTCCGGCCGTCATGGCACCTTCCTGTAGCAGCACCGAAATCGTCTTCGTGTCCGTGATGCCCAGACCCAGCTTCGCTGCCGCTGCGTGGTGGAACAAGGCGGTTTCGGTGCTGGCCATCTGTCCCAAGAACTGCATCTGTCCCATGAGCGCCTTGCGGCGCTCGCCGTCCTTCCTGCCGGCCTGCTTCGCAGCCCTTGCCATGTGATATCTCAATTATTAAGATAGTCAATCGTCAAGCTATTATAGTGTCGCGTCAGCCATTGATCAAGAACGGGGGAACGCATGACGACGACTCGGACGACCACCAAGAAAGCGTACAAAGGTCTGCCGATGGAGGGCCCGATCGCCACGTGGTACACGAAGAACGTCGCACGGGACCTGAGCCGGTTCACCAAGGTTGCCCAAGCCGTAGCGAACCGGGTGGCGCCGGGTAGCCGCGTGCTCGAAGTCGCTCCCGGACCGGGGTTCCTGGCGATCGAGCTCGCAAAAACCGGCCGGTATCGCGTCACCGGGCTCGACATCAGCGAGTCATTCGTCCGGATTGCCCGGGAAAATGCTCGCAAGGTCGGCGTCACAGTCGACTTCCGTCACGGCAATGCGTCCGCGATGCCGTTTCCCGACGCAGCGTTCGATTTCGTGGTCTGCACGGCCGCGTTCAAGAACTTCAGCGATCCGCTCGGCGCGCTCAACGAAATCCACCGTGTCCTGGCGCCGGGAGGCGAGGCGTCGATCTACGACCTGCGGAAGGACGCGTCGCAGGACGAGATCGCACGGGGAGTACGCAGCATGCAGCTGTCGCCGATCAACGCACTCCTCACACGCTTGATCTTTCGGTTTGGGCTGTTACGGAGTGCGTACAGTCGAGAGGCCCTCGAGCAGCTGGTGGCCCAGAGCCGGTTCGGAACCGGCCAGCTCGAGCCCGATGGTATCGGCTTCGAGCTGCGGCTTAAGGCCTAGGGAAGCTCTAGTAACGCGTGCGACGCCCCACCCCCGACTTCGCGCGACTTGTGCAGGACTTCCCTAGAGTAGCATCAGCCGCGCCCCCTCGTGCTCGAGCAGCCAGCGTTTGCGATCCAGGCCGCCGCCGAAGCCGGTCAGCTCGCCGCGCGCCCCGACCACGCGGTGACAGGGGACGATGATCGGAATCGGGTTCTTGCCGTTGGCGGCGCCCACGGCGCGGGTGGCGCGGGGGTCGCCCAGCCGGCGCGCCAGCTTGCCATAGCTCGTGGTGGTGCCGTAGGGGATGGTGCGGAGCAGATCCCACACCACACGTTGGAAGGTCGTGCCGGGCGGGTCGAGCGGCAGGTCGAACGTCGTCCGGGTGCGGGCGAAGTACTCGTCCAGCTGGTGCCGAGCCCGGGCGAGCAGCGCGCTGGCGGGGCCGTCGCCGTCGTCCTCCCCCGCCGTCCTCCGCTCCACTCCGTGCAGAGGCGGAACGTGGCGGGACGTCGGGAAGTGGACGCCGGTGAGCGCAGTGTCCGAGGCCGTCAGGATGAGCTCGCCGAGGGGGCTCGGGAAGCGGGTGAAGGTGGCTGGCATGGTTCAGTCGATAGCAGGGCGGAGGCACGCGTCCATGCGCTGCTCGAGGAATCGCCGCTCCACGGCGTTGCGCGCCAGCGCGAGCGCTGCGCGGAAGTGCTCGCGCGCGGTCTCGCCCCTGCCGCGGCGCAGCTCCAGCTCACCGAGCGCCGCGTAGTAGAATGGATAAGCGGCGAGACGATCACGGTCGGCGATCGCACCGATCTCCTCGAGCCCGCGCCCGGGGCCCTCGCGCTGGGCGACGGCGATGGCGCGGTTGAGCGCGACCACGGGGGACGGACGAATGGTCATCAGCGTGTCGTAGAGCGAAACGATCTGCGTCCAATTCGTGTCTGCGACGCGGGGCGCCGCCGCGTGAACGGCCGCGATCGCGGCCTCGACGTGATACGCGGTCAGCTCGGGGCCGGTGGCTGAGAGGTCGAGCAGTCGTTGCCCCTCGGCGACCAACCCGAGGTCCCAGCGCGATCGATCCTGATCGGAGAGCGTGCTCAAATTGCCCGATGCATCGAGCCGCGCCGGCAGGCGCGCCGCGTGAAGACACATCATCGCGGCGAGCGCATACGTCGCCGGCGTCGACCCGAGGGGGTGCTCGAACAGCAGTGCCGCGAGACGCAGCGCCTCCTGGCACAGCTCAACGCGCACCGCGGCCTCGGCGGAGGCGCCGTGGTAGCCTTCGTTGAACAGCAGGTAGAGCGCGCGGTGGACGGCCGGAAGCCGGACCGCGAAGTCAGCGGCGTCCGCGATCTCGAACAAGCGCTCGGAACCTGCGAGCGTTTGCTTCGCGCGCACGAGGCGCTTCTCGACCGCAGCGTGCGTGCTGACGAAGGCGCCGGCAATCTCGTCGACGCTGAAGCCGCACAGGATGTGAAGCATGAGCGCGACCTGCGCCGCCTCGGGCAGGCGAGGATGGCAACAGGAAAACATCATGCGCAGCTGATCGTCCTTGATGGCGTGCGCCGCAAACAGCTCCTCGACGGCCGGCGGGAGGGCCTCTTCCGACCCGAGCAACCGGCCCAGCTCCGGTGCGAAGGTGCGGACCGTGCGCTCGCGCCGCAGCACGTCGAGGGCGCGATGTTTCGCGGTCGCCATGAGCCACGCCGAGGGATTCTCGGGGACGCCGCGGAACTTCCACACCTCCAGCGCGCGGCAGAAGGCGTCTTGCACCACGTCTTCTGCCAGCGCGAGGTTTTCGACGCCGAAGATGCGCGTCAGCGTGGCCACCATTCGCCCCGCTTCCCGCCGGAAGAGATGCTCGTGCAGCTCCATCACATGTTGGTCTTCAGGACCGGGCGGACTTCCACCACGCCTCCCCCCTCTAAGATGGGACAACCCAACGAGAGCTCCACCGCCTGGGCCAGGTCCTTCGCCTCGATCAGCGTGTAGCCGCCGATGACATCCTTGGACTCCGCGTACGGCCCGTCGGTGATCGCTTTCTTGCCTTTGACGACCTTGCCGGCGCGCTCGAGCGGGTGGCCCTGGTCCTTGATGTGCCCCTTCTCGCCAAGCTGCTTCATCCACGCCATCCATTTCTGCATGCTCTTCTGCATCTGCTCCGGTGATCCCATGGCGGCACGAAACGCCGCGTCTTCACTGCGGTACAGGTACACGAATGCGCTCATGATGAATCCTCCTGTGTGATATTATCTTAGTCGGCATACCGCTTCGAGCTTCCAACCGCTAGACGTTTCAGTGGCCCCGAACCAGACAGTTTTATTGTGGGACGAGCTGGAACGCAGACGCAGGCTCGTATTGTTGACACAACCGCAAGTCGCGCTGTCAGTTGCGCGCAGCCGTTTGCCGGCCGCCGTAGCCGCACTGTCGCAGCGGCGCGCTTAGCAGTCTCCCGACACTGCTGCTAGGTGACCGGCCTCACGGGGCGTGGCCCGCAAACTGCATACTCGTGTACGCATGATCACGCCGCTCATCCACCGCGTACTGACGCGCGAGGACTTGGCCCGGCTCGTCGCCGAGATCGGCCGGCTGGATCGGGCCGAGGCCCGCGCCGCTGCGGAGGCTGTCGAGGCGGGCGCGGTGGACGCCGTGCTCGATTCGCCGGCGGCGCTCGAGGCGGTGCGCGGCCAGGGCGGCGCGCCTGCCGCGGTCCCCCTGTCGATCCTCTGGTATGTCCCGGTGCGCGCGGCCTTGCGCGCGCGCGGCGTGTCCGACGTCGAGTTGGCGGACTACGCCGCCACGCTGCCCGTGGTGTTCGCGACCTGGCGCGCCGTGCGGACGGTAGCGCGCGGCGAGGCAGGCATCGGCGTGTGGTGGCGTCACGTGGCGTCGCTTCCCGACGGGACGGTGGCGCAGGCCGAGGGCGCGGCCGATGTCGCGGCGCTCGCGCTGTGGTGGGCAGGGTGTTTCCCGGAGTGGGTGGCCCGGCGTGCCGCCGGACGGGGAATGCTGCGAGCCTACGTGACGTTCGCCGCCCAGGCGCTCGCGCTCACGGCGCGCATTCTCGGCGCTAGCGAACCCGGCGCCCCCTTCTGGGCTCGCGCGGCGGGCGAGGCCGAGGCGCTGCATGCTGCACTGGCCGAGGCGCGGCGTAACTATCTGGGGCGGGACGTTCACAGCGCCGAGCAGCGACTGGAGCGGTTTCTGGGCCGGCTGAACTAACGGTACCCGTCCACAGCCGTTTACGTCATCAAACAGATCTTCCCCGATCAGGGCGGCGAGACTGCGGCTGCCAGAAACGTGATGGGATGAATCTCCCAGGCCGTGGCGCGCCAGTTCGCGGAGTTCCCGGGGTTGGTGTTCTCAGCTTGCGCCTGGTGCTCCAGGTCGAACATCAGCCAGCCGCGCAGCCTGACCCAGTGGCCTTCGATGGTTTGCTGCAGCGCGGCGGTGGACCAATCGACGCCGCGGTTCTTGAGGGCGGCCCGCCACCGCGGCGTCACCTCCGCGATTACCCGCCGAATCTCGGCGGTGTCGCTCGGGCCCAGGATGAGCTCGATGTGCGTGTCGCGGTGCACCGGGTCGCCCAGCTTGCAGTTCACCGTCTCCTTCTTCCCGCCGGGAATCACCCGATAGACGAACGCCGTGATCTCGGCCGCTTTCGTCTCCTGGAAGCGGCCCAGGTCGCCCGAGTCGCCCGAGCTCGGCGCCAGCATCGCGGCCAGCGTCACACTGCTGTCGATGTCCGCGTCCCGCGGCTCGGCGCTGCGGTTCTTGAGGCGGTTGAGCACGCGGACGCGCGCCAGCTGCGCGTCGCCCGAGTCCGGACAGTTGTCGAAGTCGCCGGCGGGGACGTCGACGCCGAGCGGTGAGGGCACGAGCGTGTGAGGTGTGGTCGGCTCGTGCACCTCGGTAGGATCCACCAGGTGCACGTACAGTTCCCACACCCAGCCCACATCCTCGGTCTGCGTGCGCACCTGGAGGTAGCCGTTGCGATGCTCCCGTCGCAGCAGGCTGACCGTCTCGCCCGCCGCCAGGTCGCCCAGTCGGGGCGCGGTGCGCGACGGGCCATCGTGGAGCACCGCGTCGTGGGTGAGGACGCCGACCTGTTGGGCCCGCGCCGCGAGGGGGACGAGGAGCAGCGAGAGGAACAGGAGGCGCCTGCGCATTACGGCTCCTTCAGGTTGGAGCGAAGCGGCTCGCGGAGATGGCGTTGCCCCGGCCCGCCCTTAAGATTACCCCGCTCTCGGTCCAGCAATGGGCCTGGCGGAGAAGGAGACGGACCATGTTCGGCATCGAAATACCCGGATGGGCGATCGGGGTGGGCGTGATCATCCTGGCGGGCTCCCTCGGCGGGGCGCTGAAGCGGTTGGTCTCCGGCGATCAGGGAATCCCCCGACCCCGCGGGAGAGTCTCCAGGCGCGACCTGGGGCAGACGGTCGGTGACTTGGAAAGCAGACTCGGCGAGGTCGAAGCGCTGCGGAGCAGGCTGGGCGAACTGGAGGACGTGCAGAGAAGGCTGGGCGAGTTAGAAGAACGCGTGGACTTTGCGGAACGACTCCTCACCAAGCAGCGCGACGGGGAGCGGTTGGCTCCACCCCAGAGCTGAGGCTAACAGATCTACCCCCGCTCGGAGGATGGCGACCGAGCGGTCCCGCGAGTGCCCCGGATATACTTGACATCGGCAACTAAATAGTATACTTCGGCAACGACACACGGCAATCGCGAGGGGCGACCATGGCGCCGCGGGAGCGGAGAGCGCGCGTCGAGCAGCGCGTGGAGGCGGTACGCCGCTTCAATCGCTTCTACACCAAACAAATCGGGGTCCTGCAAGAGCACCTGCTCCGCAGCCCGTACTCGCTGACCGAAGCCCGCGTGCTGTACGAGCTGGCCCACCATGAGCAAGCCACGGCCACGGCGACCGATCTCGGCGCGGCGCTCGGGCTCGATGCCGGTTATCTGAGTCGCATCCTGAGCAGCTTCCAGAAGCAAGGCCTCTTAGAGAGGAAAACCTCCGAGACCGACGGGCGGCGTAGTCTCCTGCGGCTCACGCCGCGAGGGCGGAACGCCTTCGGCAAGATCGACGCGGCCTCCCACAACGACGTGGGGGCCATGTTGCGCAATCTGCCGCCGGACGCACAGTCTCGCTTGGTCGCCGCGATGCACACGATCGAAGCGCTGCTTGGCGCCCCGCCCGACCAGCGGGCCCGCTACTTCCTCCGGCCGCACCGCGCGGGCGACATGGGCTGGGTCGTCCAGCGGCACGGCGTCCTGTACGCTCAAGAATACGGCTGGGACGAGCAGTTCGAGGCGTTGGTCGCCGAAATCGTCGCGAAGTTCATGCGGCAGCACGACCCCAAGCGGGAGCGCTGCTGGATCGCCGAGCAGGATGGGGAGAACATCGGCTCCGTGTTCCTCGTCAAGAAGTCCGAGGGGGTTGCCCAGCTCCGTCTGCTGCTGGTCGAGCCGCAGGCCCGGGGGTTGGGCATCGGCACGCGGTTGGTAAACGAGTGCGGGCGGTTCGCTCGGCAAGCGGGATACCGCAAGATCACGCTGTGGACGAACAGCGTACTCCATGCCGCCCGGAAGATCTACGAGAAGG
>Ga0209058_1000579_pt1 | contig 31358 bp, 29 predicted proteins | sample GraSoiAngelo_147_FD_185904 | JGI IMG/M metagenome (GOLD analysis project Ga0209058, IMG submission 185904) | Grasslands soil microbial communities from the Angelo Coastal Reserve, California, USA - 14_1009_05_40cm (SPAdes) (version 2) | ecosystem: Environmental > Terrestrial > Soil > Grasslands ... | reverse complement strand
CGCCCCGATCAGGCCTAGGACGATCAGGACGAAGATCAGAACTGGGACGTAGCTCTCGAGCAAGGCCTCTCCAACGACAAGCGGGCTTGCGGGAACGGGTTAATTCTAGGTTGGACTTGAGAAAGTCATAGCCCGCATCGAGCGAGGAGCTTTGGCGCCGGTCACGTGCGTTTTGCGCAAATGGCCCGCATCGGATGCCCTCAATACGTGCGTTTTGCGCAAAGGGCACCGATTCGACGGGAGTCTGAGGCTAGCGGTCCTTGCGCCGGTGCTCGATCTGGACGCCTCGCGACAGCGTGGCGTGGATTGGGCAGTACCGGTTGCACGCCATGTCGATCGCCTGGTCGACCAGCTTCTTGTCGATGTCCCCATCCCACGTGCAGTGGAAGGTGATCTGGATGGACTTGAACGCCTTCGGCCACTCCTCGTCCCGATCACCCTCGACCTCGACCTCCATCGAGCGCAGGGGCTGCTTGAACTTCTTGAGCAGCAGGACGGCGTTCAGCCCGGTGCAGCCGCCTAGGGCACCGAGCAGCATCTCGGTCGGGCGCATCGCGGCGTTCTCGCCGAAGACGGGCGCCTCGTCGACCTGGACCGTGTGCCCGGATGCGGACTCGACGTCGAACAAGACCTTGTTGCCGGTCCAGCGCGCCGTCGCCCTCGTCACCGCCGCAACGATACGGGTGACGTGGTAGTCTCCGGAGCAAGCGAAGGGGAGTAGCCCAGAGCCACGGTTCCGTCAGGACGGTGCGATCACCCGGGACCGAGGGGTGGCATCTGACCACTGGCAAGACCTTCCAGATCAACTGGGAGGCGAAACATGCCATCTGAGCACAGCGTCGAGCGACACTTGCCCGAGGAGTTACGCAGGCAGCTTGCCGTGCAGTTGCAGATCGACAACTCGTACCTCGCGGCGATTCCGACCGACGGCCTGTACCGGCTTCGCGAGCAGCTGAACTTCGACGAGCTGACCGGCGTCCTGACTCGGCGCGCCGGGATGGCGGCGCTGGAGGAGGCGATCGCGCGCGTCCGGCTCGCGGGAGGTTCCGAGCTCGCCGTGGCCTTTCTGGACGTCGACTCGCTCAAGGCCATCAACGACACGAGGGGCCATGCCCGTGGCGACCTCATGCTCATGGCCCTCGCCGACGTGGTCAGGGTCACCGTTCGCGAGGAGGACATCGTCTTTCGTTACGGCGGCGATGAGTTCGTGTGCGCCTTCCCATTCGCCGACCTGGACGAGGCCGGCGCGCTCATGCGCGCGGCCTGGCGCACCCTCGACGGACTGGGTTGGTGCTCCTTCAGCGCCGGTTTTGCCGAGCTTCGTCCGGACGACGACCCCTCGGCGCTGATCGCCCGCGCGGACGAGTGTCTCTACGCGGGCCGGCGCCGGTCCCAGCGACGCGACTGGAGGGTCGCACAGTGACGGCTTGACCGCGGCGCATCGCTTAGCCTTCGTTCGTGTCTAGCGCCAAGGGTTCAGAGTCGCCAAAAAACGCGTCGGCGGGACGGCTGCGCGTCTCGCCGATGTACCTGCTGCTCCTGTTCGTGCCCGCGTCGTTCGTGGCCGAGGCACTGCATCAGGAGACGGCCGTGTTCGTCACATCGGGGCTGGCCATCATCCCGCTCGCGGCCCTGATCGGAAGCTCCACAGAGCAGCTCGCCATCCGGCTCGGACCGCAGGGCGGGGGCCTGCTCAACGCCACCATGGGCAACCTCACGGAGCTGATCGTCGGCGTCTTCTTGGTCGCCGCCGGCGACGTGGCGATCCTCAAAGCGACGCTGATCGGCTCCATCGTGGGCAACCTGCTGCTGGTCCTCGGCCTCTCGTTCGCGGTCGGGGGTGTCAGGCACCGCAGCATGCAGTTCAACCCGCGCTCGGCGAGCGTCCATTCGTCCTCCTTGTTCCTCGCCGTGGCGGGCCTGGTCGTGCCGGCGATGCTCGTGCTCGGCACGTCCGTCTCCGCCCGCGACCGGGAGGTGGTCAGCGTGTTTGTCGCCGTCGTCCTGATCTCCCTGTACCTGGCGGCGCTCGCCTTTACGAACATCACGCACGCGCACCTCTTTCGCGTGCCCGAGCGGGGGGAGGCCGCGACCTGGCCGACGTGGCTGGCTCTTGCCGTGCTGACGGCGTCCGCCTTCGCGGTCGGCATCGAGTCCGACCTGCTGGTCGGATCGCTTCACACCGCCATCGAAGCTCTGCACATCCCGACCGTGTTCGTGGGCCTGATCGTGATCCCGGTCATCGGCAACGCGGCAGAGCACGCCTCCGCGATCTTCTTTGCCCTCAAGAACAAGGCGGATGTCACCGTCGAGATCGCCGTCGGGTCGTCGACGCAGGTGGCGATGTTCGTGGCGCCGCTGCTCGTGTTCGTCAGCCTGTTCATCGGCCAACCCATCGACTTCGTATTCGCGCCGTTCGAGATCGGGATCGTCGCCCTGGCGACCCTGATCGTGACGGTGACCTCTTTCGACGGGGAGGCGAACTGGCTCGAGGGGGCCCAGCTCCTCGGCGCCTACCTCGTGATCGCGGTGACCGCCTACTTCATCCATATCTAGACTCCACGCCGCAGTGCCAGACGTCAGGGACAGCTTTCGCAACGTCGCCGCCAACTACACGCGCTCGACCTTCCACGCGTCGTCGGTCCGCTTGCAGGAGGTCGTCGACCTCGCGCGCCCGAGCCCCGGAGACCTGGTGCTCGATGTCGCCACGGGCACAGGCAACACGGCGTTCGCCCTGGCGCCGCACGTGCATCGCGTCATCGGCCTGGACGTGACGCGCGAGATGCTCGACCAGGCCCGCCGCATCGCGTCCGAGCGCGGGATCGCGAACGCCGACTGGGTGATCGGCGATGCCCTGCGCCTGCCTTTCCAGGACGAGACGTTCGACGTGTACACCGTCCGCGCCGCGCCGCACCATTTCGCCGACGTCGACGCGTTCGCGGCCGAGGCGTTCCGCGTCCTCAAGCACGACCACGACGCCGCGTTCATCGACTGCGCCCCACCACTGCCCGCCCGCGACGTCCTGCACGAGGTCGAGATGCGTCGCGACCCGTCGCACGTGCTCTCGCTGACGGTCGACGAGTGGGTGGCGACGCTGGAGCGTGCCGGCTTCCAGGTGGAGATGGCAGAGCCACGCGAGCTCGACTGGGACTACGAGGAGTGGATGGGCAACATGGGGGTCGCGCCCGGGCTCGCGGCCGAGCTCGCGACGATCATCGAGTCGGCGAGCGGCGAGGCCGGCGCCCAGCTGCACCCCGAGCGTCGCGACGGCCGGCTGTTCCACGCCTACTGGCACGCGCTGATCCGCGCCCACAAGCCATGAAGGCACGCTGCGCGCGCCCGGCGCGATGAAGCCCTTCGCCGAAGGCGAGGTCATCCTCCTCGTCGACAAGGTGGGACGCAGGCACCGGGTCAGGCTGCGCGCCGGCGAGCGTCACTCGATCCACTCGGGGCTTGTCCACCACGACGACCTGATCGGCCGTCCCGAGGGCGTGGTGGTCTCGACCCAGATGGGGGCGCGACTGCTCGCCGTGCGGCCGACGTTCGCCGAGCAGGTCACCGGCCGTCGCCGCCAGGCCCAGCCGATCTACCCGAAGGACCTCGGGGCGATCCTGGTCACCGCGGACGTGCACCCGGGGGCGCAGGTGATCGAGGCGGGGACCGGCACCGGCGCCCTGACGCTCGCCGCGCTCCGCGCCGTGGGGCCGCAGGGGGCGGTGGTCAGCTACGAGTCCCGGGAGGAGTTTCTGGAGGCGGCCAGGCGAGGGATCGTGGAGAGCCTTGGTGCCCTGCCGGCCAACCTGACGCTGAAGTTGGGCGACGTCTACGAGGGCGTGGACGAGCGAGACATGGACAGGGTGCTGCTCGACCTGCCGGAGCCATGGCAGGCTGCGCCGGCGGCGAAGTCGGCCCTGCGTCCGGGCGGGATCGTTTTCGCCCACTGCCCCAACGTCAGCCAGGTGCAGCGGTTCTTCGACTGCCTGCGCGAGCTGCGCGGCTTCGGGATGCTCGAGGCCTTCGAGGTCCTGCAGCGGGGATGGACCGTGCGGGGGCGGAGCATGCGGCCGTCGCACCGGATGGTCGCCCACACTGGCTTCCTCTGTTTCGCCCGCCGGCTGGCGGAGGACGAGCTGTTCGAGCCCGAGGGGGAGGGATTCCGGTAACCAAGGGCCGCCGTTCGGCGTTTCACTTGACATGGGGCGCCGCGTCCCGCAAGTGGTCCTTCTCCTCGTCTCAGGAATCGTCACCGTCGCGATCTTCGCCTGCGCCCCCATCGCCCTCGCCGCCGGCCTCAACGCCCTCGGGAACGGCTCCGAGCACTCGTGCGGAGGGCCCTGAGCTTCAGTGGAAGACCCTCGATAGTCGCGACTATCCGAGGCTTTGCGCCCGCAATTTGGGTGTTAGTCGCGACTATCCGAGGCTTTGGGCGCGCAACATGGGTGTTAGTCGCGACTATCCGCGGCGGCCCGGAAAGCTGGCCCCGCCCAGGCGCTGGCGGACGACTTGGGGCGCTCGTGCGGAGCCCCTGACAGCCCGATAGCATTGCCGGTGACATGAGCGGGGGCCGCGTGCCGATCCAGGTCAGCGTCACGGGCGCGGCCGGCCAGATCGGCTACTCGCTGCTCTTCCGCATCGCCCGCGGCGACATGTTCGGCCCGGACCAGCCGGTCGTCCTGCGCCTGCTCGAGATCGAGCCGGCAATGAAAGCCCTCGAGGGCGTGGCCATGGAGCTCGACGACTGCGCCTTTCCGCTGCTCGCCGGCATGCAGCTCACGAGCAAGGCCGAGGAGGCGTTCGAGGGCGCCAACTGGGCCCTGCTCGTGGGCGCCGCGCCCCGCAAGCAAGGCATGGAGAGGTCGGACCTGCTGTCGGTGAACGGCGGCATCTTCGCGCCGCAGGGCAAGGCCATCGCCAAGAAGGCGGCGAGCGACGTCCGCATCCTGGTCGTGGGCAATCCCTGCAACACGAACTGCTACATCGCCCGCATGAACGCGCCGGAGATCACCGCCGAGCGCTGGTTCGCCATGACCCGCCTGGACGAGAATCGCGCCCGCACCCAGCTCGCGCAGAAGGCGAAGGTGCCGGTGGCAGCGATCTCCAACGTCGCGGTCTGGGGCAACCACTCGACGACGCAGTACCCGGACGCGCACAACGCGCGCATCGCCGGCCTCCCGGTCGAGGAGGTCATCAAGGACCACGGCTGGCTCAAGGGCAAGTTCGTGGAGACGATCCAGAAGCGCGGCGCGGCGGTGATCGAGGCGCGTGGCGCGTCGTCGGCGGCTTCGGCCGCCAACGCGGTGGTCGACTCGGTGATCAGCATCGCGACGCCGACGCCCTGGGGCGACTGGCACTCGCTGGCGGTTGTCAGCCACGGCGAGTACAGCGTGCCGGAGGGGCTGCAGTTCGGGTTCCCGGTGCGCTCCGACGGCGAGCGCTGGGAGGTCGTGCCCGACCTGCACCACGACGACGACGGCTGGAAGCGGATCAGGGTGACTACGCAAGAGCTGATGCAGGAGCAAGACCTCGTGAAGGGGTTGATCCCGGCCCAGGCGTAGCCGGCGAGCCTTGAAGCAGGAGCTGCTCGATGTCGTGGCCGCTGGCCAGTCGCGGGAGGCGGAGCTGGAATCCGTCTGCGTCGACGCTCCCGCCGACGCCGGAGGTCGCTGGGCGGCGAAGGACCATCTTGCCCACCTCGCCTGGTGGCGCGCTCGTGCCGCCCGCGTCATCGACGCGGCCCGCATGGGCGCCGAGCCACCCCCTTCGGTCGAGGACGACACCCAGAACGCGTTGATCTACGCCGAGACCAAGGACCTGGCGGTGGCGGCTGTCAGCGAGAACGCCAAAGCCGCCTGGCAGGCGCTCCAGGACGCCATCCTCGCCTGTTCCGAGGAAGACCTGCGCAGGAAGCATCCCCACGCCCCCGGATCGGAGATCTGGGAGACAGTGCCCGGCCACGCGGGCCACATCGGGACTCACCTCATGTGGTGGTACCTGGAGCAGGGCGACGTCGAGCGCGCGGAAGCGGCGGAGCTGTGGGCGTACGGGGTCGAAAGCGAGGCGTTTCCCGAGCCGGCCAAGCGCGCCGACGCGACCTACAACCTGGCGTGCTTCTACAGCCGCGTGGGGCAGGCCGGCCGGGCGCTGGAGCTGCTGCGCCAGAGCTTCGAAGCCAAGCCCGACCTCAGGGAGCTGGCCAAGCGGGACCCTGATCTGGATCCGATAAGAGGGGAACTCGCTCCTATCCTCTTGTAGGTGAGCGTCACGCTCGACCGGCACTCTTTTCCCCTCACGGCGATCGTCGGCCAGGAGTCGATGAAGCTCGCCCTGATCCTCAACGCCATCGTGCCGACGATCGGCGGCGTCCTGATCCGCGGTGAGAAGGGGACCGGCAAGTCGACGGCCGTCCGCGCCCTCGCCAGGCTGCTGCCCGAGCACGACGTCGTCGAGGGCTGCCACTTCGGCTGCGATCCGAGCGACCGCGAGGCGCTGTGCGCCGACTGCCGCGAGCGCCTCCGGGCCGGCGCGATGCTGCCCCACCACAAGCGCCGCATGCGCGTCGTCGAGCTGCCCATCAACGCCTCCGAGGACCGCGTCGTGGGCACGATCGATCTCGAGGCCGCCCTGCGCACCGGTACGCGACGCTTCGAGCCGGGGGTGCTGGCGGAGGCCAACCGCAACATCCTCTACGTCGACGAGGTCAACCTCCTCGACGACCACCTGGTGGACGTCCTCCTGGACGCGGCCGCGATGGGCGTGAACGTGATCGAGCGCGAGGGAGTTTCGTTCAGCCATCCCTCGCGGTTCATCCTCGTCGGGACGATGAACCCCGAGGAGGGAGAGCTCCGGCCGCAGCTCCTCGACCGCTTCGGCCTGTGCGTCGACGTCGAGGGCATCCGCGACCCCGATGAACGCGTCCTGATCGCGGAGCGCGACGCCGCGTTCCAGCGCGGCGACCACGAGTTCGCCAACGAGTTCGCCGCCGCCGACAGCAACCTCTCGCGCGCCCTGGCCGAGGCGATCGGGCGCGTCAAGGACGTGCGCGTCACTGCCGGCCACACCCGCCTGATCTCGTCCATCTGCGTCGAGGCGGAGGTGCTGGGCCACCGCGCCGACGTCGTCATCGACCACGCGGCCCGTGCGCTGGCTGCCTACCGCCGCCACGGCTCGCCCTCGCGCGAAGACATCTACGACGCCGCGACCCTGGCGCTCGCGCACCGCGCCCGCCAGCCGGTGCGCCGCGACGCGGACGACCAGACCACGCCGGAGCACGGGGAGGAGCAGGAGGGCTCGCAGCAGTCGGACCCCGAGGGCGGCCAGCCCCAGGCGTCCGAGAGCGAATCCGCCACCGAGGCGACCTCGGAGGAGAGCGCGAGCTCCTCGGAGACCGGCCAGCAGTCCGCCGGCGCGGACACAGGCGTGACGGCAGGCGGCTCGAGCGGACAGGAGTCGGCGCCTGAGGCCCTGCAGACGTTCAACCTGCGGCGCATCGACCTTCCCCGCCAGCGCCGCGTCCGCAAGCAAGGCGGCAAGCGCGCCGCCAGCCAGACGCCCGACCGCCGCGGCCGCTACGTCCGGGCGGAACCGAAGGAGAAGGTGAGCGACCTGGCCATCGACGCCACGGTGCGCGCGGCCGCTCCTATGCAGAGGGAGAGAGGACGGCGTCACGGCGAGCGGCTGATGCTCGAGCGCCAGGACCTGCGGCAGAAGGTGCGCGAGCGCAAGGTCGGCAACCTGATCGTCTTCGTCGTCGACGCGTCCGCCTCCATGGACGCGGAGCAGCGAATGGCCGCGACCAAGGGCGCGATCCTCTCGCTCCTGCAGGACGCGTACGTGCGGCGCGACCGTGTGGCGGTCGTGATCTTCAAGAACCGCACCGCCGAGGTCGTGATGCGGCCGACCTCCAGCGTGTCCCTGGCGCGCAGGCGGCTGGAGAGGCTCTCTGTCGGCGGGACAACGCCCCTCACTCATGGCCTCATGGCGGGTTACAAGGTCGTGAAGACAGAGCTCCTCCGCGACCCGACCATCCGGCCGCTGCTGGTGCTGATCAGCGACGGGCGCGGAAACATCTCCATGTTCAAGGAGGAGCCCCTCGTCGAGGCGCAGAAGGTGGCGGCCCTGATCGAGGCAGAGGAGATCGACGCCCTGGTCATCGACTCCGCGCGTGACTACAGCCACCTGCCGTCGGTGCAGCACCTCGCCCGAGTTGCGCCGATGTACCAGACGTACGCCATCAACGCTTGCGCGGACCTCGCGGACCGCATGGGAGCGCACTATTACGGGCTCTATGACCTTTCTCGCGACGAGATCGCCACGGCGGTCGAGAGGGAGCTGGGCCGCGGCCGTTAGCGCGCTGGCGCTGCTTGTGGCCGCGTGCTCGACGGAGACCCCCTCACCGACGCCGACACCCTCTTCGTCGCCCTCGGCGCAGGCGAGCCCCTCACCCTCGCCAGTGGCGAGCGGCGACGAGACGCCGGTCGCGCAGCAGGTGCTGCCGCCGGCAACCGACCAGCCGGTGGCCAAACTCTGCGCCAAGCCCATCGTCACCACCGCCGACGGCAACGCACTTCCCCTGGCGTGCCGGAACGGCGCGCTGAACGTGACCGCCTGGAAGTTTTACGCGACGATCAGCGCCAGCGTGCTCGGGCTCGGTCTCAATCCGACCCAGGGACAGGTGGTGAGCGCGATGTGCGACGACATGGCGCACAACGGCGCGACCCGCGCGCAGGAGCCGAATGGCTACCGCCTGGCCCGGGCGTACTACGGCTGGACTTTCGCCATGGACCCGACCGGGGTGACCTGCCAGTGACCGTCGGTAAGATCTAGCGACGCATGGCGCTCGACCGCTACTCCTACCCCTTCACGGCGATCGTCGGCCAGGACGAGATGAAGCTGGCCCTGGTGCTCAACGCCATCAACCCGACCATCGGCGGAGTGCTCATCCGCGGCGAGAAGGGCACCGGCAAGTCGACGGCCGTGCGCGCGCTGGCGCGGTTGCTCCCGGACCAGAAGGTGGTCGAGGGCTGTCACTTCGGATGCCACCCCGACGATCCCGAGGACTGGTGCCTCGACTGCCGCGAGCGGGCGGCGGCCGGGGAGCTGCCAGAGGCCACGCGGCGGATGCGCGTCGTCGAGCTGCCGATCAACGCCTCCGAAGACCGCGTCGTCGGCACCATCGACCTGGAGGCGGCTTTGAAGGAGGGCTCGCGGCGTTTCGAGCCCGGCGTGCTTGCAGAGGCGAACCGGAACATCCTCTACGTCGACGAGGTCAACCTCCTCGACGACCACATAGTGGACGTGCTGCTCGACGCCGCCGCCATGGGCGTCAACACCGTCGAGCGCGAGGGCGTATCCGTGTCCCACCCGTCGCGCTTCATCCTCGTCGGGACGATGAACCCGGAGGAGGGCGAGCTGAGACCGCAGCTCCTCGACCGCTTCGGGCTGTGCGTCGACGTGGAGGGCATCCGCGACCTGGACCAGCGCGTGGCGATCGTCGAGAAGCGCGCCGTCTGGGAGGACGACCCGAACCTGTTTTACCAGCAGCACGCCGAGTCAGAGCAGGCCGTCAAGTCGCAGATCGCGGAGGCCATCGCCACCTTCCCGGAGGTCACGCTGCCGCGCCAGATCCTGCGCCTGATCGCCCAGATCTCGATCGCGCTCGAGGTCGACGGCCACCGCTCCGACCTCGTCTGCGCCCGGGCGGCGCAGGCGAAGGCCGCGTACGACAGCGCCGAGGAGGTCGAGGTCAAGCACGTCGGCGAGGTGGCGGAGATGGTGTTCGCCCATCGCGTCCACTCCGTCCCGTTCGGCAAAGGTGGGCCTAACCTCGGCGAGGTGATCTCCAGGATGGTCGGCCAGGGCTAATTCGGAGGTCGCCCAGGATCCCGGTTCTAGACTGAACCGAACCCCCCGATGGCCTCGATCACCCAGGAAGCCCTTCAGCCTCGGCGCGCCGCGGAGCTGCTCGACCAGGTCGAGAAGAACATCCACCGCGTCATCGTCGGCAAGGACCGCATCGTGCGCCTCGCCCTCACCGGGATGGTCGCGGGCGGGCACATCCTGCTCCAGGACCTTCCCGGCACCGGAAAGACGTTGCTCGCGCGGGCGCTCGCAACCTCGGTCGGCGGCACGTTCCGGCGCATCCAGTTCACGCCCGACCTGCTGCCGTCGGACATCACGGGGTCGAGCATCTTCAACCAGAAAGACCTGAGCTTCGAGTTCGTGCCCGGGCCGATCTTCGCCCACATCGTCCTTGCCGACGAGGTCAATCGAACGACGCCGCGCACCCAGTCAGCGCTGCTCGAGGCGATGGGGGAGGGCCAGGTCACAGTCGAGGGCACCACCCGGGTCCTGGAGCGGCCGTTCTTCGTCGTCGCGACCCAGAACCCGGCCGAGTTCCACGGCACCTATCCGCTGCCCGAGTCGCAGCTCGACCGCTTCGTCCTCGCCGCCGAGATGGGGCCGCCGACGGATGCCGAAGCGATCGAGGTCCTCGCGCGGCGCGAGCACGGCGACCCGATCGCCGAGCTGGCCGCGGTCATCGACATCGGCGAGGTCATCGAGCTGCAGGAGGCCTGCCTGCGCGTGGTCGCGGCGCCGGCCATCCGCACTTATATCGTCTCGCTCCTGCAGGCGATCCGCGCCCGCCAGGACGTGCTGCTGCCGGCCAGCATGCGTGCGGGCGTCTACCTGCAGCGCGCAGCTCAGGCGTGGGCGCTGTTCGAGGGCCGCGACTTCGTCCTGCCCGACGACGTCAAGCTGCTCGCGGTGCCGGTCCTCGCGCACCGTCTCGGCATGCGGGGCAGGGGCAAGGCGGCCGACGCGGTCGGCGAGCTCGTCGCCTCGCTCCCGATCCCGCCCCTGAGGCAGCACTAGCCTCGCCACGTTGAGGCCGACCTGGCGGGTTGCCGGCGCCGCTGCGCTGTGGCTCGTGCTCGAGTGGTACGGGGCGACATCTGAGATCTCCTGGCTCTTCCTCCTCGGCGTGTGGATCGCCGCGGTCGTCCTCATCGCGGCCATGTACGCCTCCTGGAATCGGGGCCTCGTGCTTCATCTCGAGCTGGAGAGCTCAGGGCCGGGCGCGCAGTCGCCGGTGCACGAGCTGCCGGAGCACGTCTTGCGGACCGGACCCTTTCCGGCACCCATCTTCGAGGGCGATTCGTTTCAGGTCAGCGTCGGCCTGGACACGCGCGGCGGCGATCGAGGCCCGGCCTGGGTCGCGGGCGACGTCTCCGGTCTCCAGATCCGGTTCGGCACCGGCATCGTGCCGCGTACGGGTTGGAGACGGTCGCGCACCATCGACGCCCTCAGGCGCGCGCCGATCTCCGCCTCGGAATGGACGATTCACACCAGCGACCCGCTTGGTTTCTTCCATGGCGTACGCCGATGCGACGACGCCGAGCTGGGCATCGTCCTGCCGAAGTTCTGCTCCCTGGCCGGCCGCCGTCAGGCTCGCGAGCTGGAAGCCGCGGCATCCGCACCGCGCGCAGGCGTGGGAGTTGAGCTCTTCGGAGTCCGCGAGTACCGTGCCGGCGACGCCCTGCGCCGCATCCACTGGCGCTCGAGCGCGCGCCTTGGCGAGCTGGTGGTACGGGAGTACGAGCCGCCGGGCGTGCAGAGCCTTGCGATCCTCGTCGACCCTTCGCCGCGATCGCAGGCCGTGGCCGACCAGGTGGCCAGGATCGCCGCGTCGGAGGCGTGGGACTGCATCCGCGAGGGCGGCCGCGTGTCGATATGGGGCCCCGGCCTCCAGGCCACAGAGCCCAGGCAGGCGCGTGACCTGTGGGCGCTTCTCGACTGGCTGGCTCGCTACCCCGGGCCTGCCGGGGACGATCCTGCGCCGGTCACCTCCGACGTGGTGATGGTCACCGGCTCCCCGGACGCCAGCCTCGTCGAAGAGGCGGAATCATCACGGAGAAGAGGCGCGCGTGCGCGCGCGTGGCTGATCGGTGACGCGGAGCTCGACGTGGACCTTCCCGTCGAGCGGGCGGGGGTGGAGTGGCCGCTGTGATCCGCCGCACGTTGCGCCTCCCGCCTTCCCCGATCGAGCATTCGGCGGAGGCCAGGTCGTTCGCGTTCCTGGCGTTCGCCGTGGCGACGGCTGCGATCGTGATCTACGGCCAGGATTACGTCGTCCCGCTGCTGGCGCTCCCGATCGCCGCGCTCGGGCACGTGGTGAGTCATCGCGAGCGCAACAGCAAGCGTGGGCTCTGGCGCCAGGTCTTGCTGGTCACGCTGGTCGTGGCCGCCCTCTTCTACCTGCTCGCGGACTCGGCCCTGGCGCTGTTTGGCGGCGTCCTCCCCCAGGCGAACTTCGCGATCCTGCTGGTGGCGATCACCAGCTTCGACCTGAAGACCAGGCGCAACTGCTACTCGAGCATCTGGATCAGCCTCGCGATCCTGTACCTCGCGGCCGTGTTCGCGTGGGACTACATGTTCGGCGCGTTCATGGCGGTCTGGCTGTCGTGCCTGTTCGCTTTCTGGACGGGCTCGCACCTGCGTAGGATCGGCTCCGCATTCACGACGCCGGTCCGGCCATGGCTCCTCTCACTGGGTTCGGCGCTGCTGTTGGGGGTCTTCGGTTTCGTGGTGCTGCCTCAGCCCGCCGGCTCGCCCGTTTCGCCGCTGGTCGTCTCGCTGCCCAACTTCACGAGGTTCCAGGGCGACATCGAGAGCCCTGCCCTGCCGCTGGTTCAGCTCGCCGGCGACCCGACCGGTGCGACCAGCAGCATCGACCTCCATTTCCGCGGGAGACTCGGCGACGCGCCGGTCATGTACGTGCGCACGGGCGCGCCGGCCTACTGGCGCGGCCTCGTCTTCGACACCTATGGCGACGGTGCGTGGACGGCGTCGATCCACGGCTACCGGGAGCTGTCTCCGTATGTCCCCGCCCGCCTGATGCCGCCGCAGCCCGAGGACAACCTGGGCACCTTCGTGCAGACGTTTCGCATCCTCCGGCCGATGCCGGGCGTGATCAACGCCGCGTATCCGATGGAGAGCCTTTACGCGCCGGTGTCTGGGCTGCGCGAGGACGCGTACGGCACCTTCCACACGCCCCAGCAGCTGCGACCCGGGCAGACGTACTCGGTCGTCTCGTATCTGCCGAACCTCAACGCTAAGGTCCTTCGCCAGGACGACGTCATGGAGCGGCTTCCCGACCACCTCGGTACCTACGTCGACGCGCGACCTTTGTCGCCACGGGCGGCGCAGCTGGCGGAGGACGTCGCCGGCTCCGCCACCACCTATTACGACAAGGTCATGGCGGTGACTACCTATCTGCAGCGTACCTACCGCTACGACCTGGACTTGCCGCCGGTGCCGGCCGGCCGCGACGCCGTCGACTGGTTCCTGTTCGACGTCAAGACGGGCTACTGCGAGCAGTTCGCGACGGCGGCGGCGCTGATGCTGCGCAGCCTCGGCGTCCCGGCGCGGCTCGCCACCGGGTACTCGATCGGAGACTACGACCCGGTCCTCAACCAGGCCGTCGTGCGTGAGCACGACGCGCACGCGTGGGTCGAGGTCTGGTTCCCGCACCACGGCTGGGTGCCGGTTGACCCGACGCCCGGCGTGTCGCCGCTCGCGGCCACCCGCTTTCCGAGCCACTGGGCCGGAGGTGGCATCGCGCGGCTGATCCCGCACCTTGCGATCGGCGCGCCGGTCGCGGCGCTCGGATCGCTCGGCGTGCTGGGCGTGGTCCCCGTGGCCTTGGCGGTCGGGCTGATGGTCGTGCTCGGGTACGCCTGGCTGCGTCGCCGGCGCTTCGGCGTCCGCCGCCGCGTGAGTCCCGGGGAGATCGACCTCTTGCGCCTGTACGAGCGCCTGCAGCGACGCCTCGGCCGCCGCCGCGCACCACCGGAGACCCCGCTCGAGTACGAGACGAGGATGGGACCCGGACAGCTGCTGGACGACGTCACCAGCGCCGTCAACGAGGGCGCCTACGCCGGGCGCTGGCCCGACCCGGCCAGGGTGCGCGAGCTGGCTCGAGGGATCCCCGCGATATCACGCCGCAGGCTCTGATTTCGCGGGGATCGAGCGCTTATCCTGAGCTCGATGGCCCAAGCACTTGCTGCCACGGGCGCCGAGAGCGTTCGCTGGGACCTCACCGACCTCTTCAAGGGGCCTGACGACTCAGGCATCGAGGTCTCACTGGCGCGCGAGCTCGCACGGGCCGAGGCCTTCGAAGCCAGGTACCGGGGCAAGGTCGCGACCCTCGACCCGAAGGAGTTCGCGGCCATGATGCGTGAGCTCGCCGAGTACGAGGAGTCGGCGGCCAGGCCTGAGGTTTACGCCTACATGCTCCACAGCCAGGACACGCAGGACCACGCCGCGGGCCGCCTGTTGGCGCGGGTCCGCGAAGCCGCAGCCGAGCGCGGCGCCCACCTCGTCTTCTTCCCCCTCGAGCTGGCGCACATCGATGACGCGCACGCGGCCAGGCTGTACGCAGACCCCGACGCCGGCGTGTATCGCCACTTCGTCGAGCACGAGCGCAGGTTCCGGCCGCACCAGCTTTCGGAGCCCGAGGAGCGCGTCCTCACCGACTTCAGCCCGGTCGGAAACGGGGCCTGGGTGAGGCTCTTCGAGGAGCTGTGCGCGCGCATCCGCGTCGGCATCGACGGCCAGGACCTGCCTCTCGACTCGGCCCTGAACCTGACCCGGGAGTCCGACCGCGAGGTCAGGCGCAAGGCCAGCGGGGCGATAACTGAGGCCCTTCGCGGCGACGTCAGGACCAGGGGCTACATCTTCAATGTCATCCTCCAGGAGAAGTCCATCGACGACCGGGTCCGCCAGTTCCCGAGCTGGATCAGCTCGCGCAACCTCGCCAACGAGACCTCCGACGAGGCGGTGCAGGCTCTGGTCGACGCGGTGACGGGCCGCTACGACGTCTGCGTCCGGTACTACCGGGTCAAGCGCAAGCTCCTCGACGTCGGCGAACTGCACGAGTGGGACCGGTACGCGCCGGTCGGAGAGGCGACGCGCAACCTCACGTGGGACGACGCGAAAGAGCTCGTCCTGGGCTCGTACAGCCGCTTCTCCCCACGCGCGGGCAAGCTCGTGGAGCAGTTTTTCAAAGACCGGTGGATTGATGCGCCGGTCGTGCCCGGCAAGCAGGGTGGGGCGTACTGCATGCCGGTGACGCCGCACCACCACCCCTACGTGCTCATGAACTTCACCGGCAAGCTTCGGGACGCTCTGACCCTGGCCCACGAGCTGGGCCACGGCCTGCACGACCGACTGGCCTCGCATCAGCACGTGTTCGACTACCACCCACCGCTGACGCTGGCGGAGACGGCCTCTGTGTTTGGCGAGGCGCTGACCTTCGACCGGATCATGGCCGAGGAGAAGGACCCGAAGGTCCGTCTCGCGATGCTCTGCAACCAGTGCGAGGACGCGTTCTCGACCGTCTTCCGGCAGGTCGCCTTCAATCGCTTCGAGGACGCCAGCCACACCGCGCGCCGGACGCAGGGCGAGCTGTCGGTGGAGGAGCTGGGCGACATCTTCCAGGAGAAGCTGCAGGCGATGTTCGGCGACGCCCTGACCTTGACCGACGAGCACAAGGTGTGGTGGAGCTACGTCGGGCACTTCCTGCACACACCCGGCTACGTCTACGCGTACGCGTTTGGCAACCTGCTCGCACTCTCCGTCTACCACCGCTTCCTCGAGGTCGGACCGTCGTTCGTCGACACGTACCTGGACTTCCTCGGCGCCGGCGGCTCGACGCAGCCCGACGAGCTGGTCCGGAGGATCGGCATGGACATCACCGACCCAGGTTTCTGGGACGCGGGGCTGAAGATCCTCGACGGGATGGTCGCCGAGGTCGAGCGACTCGCCGGGTAGGTCGCCTCGCTAGACGAGGCGGTGGCAGGGGCTCGATAGACTTAACGAGCAGAACTCCAACTCACCCGCGGTTCCGCACTCTGTGCGAGGGAGTGACATGGCCGTCACCGAGACAGTTGCAACCACGGACCTCGAGTTTGCCCGCCAGCTCGGCCAGCAGCTTCGCATCGACTCCATTCGCTGCAGCACGGCGGCCGGCTCGGGGCACCCGACCTCGTCGATGTCCGGTGCCGACCTCATCGCGGTCCTGATCACCAAGTACCTGCAGTACGACTGGAGCAAGCCCAAGGACCCGAACAACGACCACCTGATCTTCTCCAAGGGTCACGCCTCGCCGCTGTGCTACGCGATGTTCAAGGCGGTCGGCGCGATCACCGACGCCGAGCTGATGACCTTTCGCAGGTTCGGCTCCCGGCTGCAGGGCCACCCGACGCCGGTCATACCCTGGGTCGACGTCGCCACCGGTTCGCTCGGCCAGGGCCTCCCCATAGGCGTGGGCGTCGCGCTGGCCGGCCAGTACCTGGACAAGCTGCCGTTCCACGTCTGGGTGCTGTGCGGGGACTCGGAATTGGCGGAGGGATCGATCTGGGAGGCCCTCGACAAGGCCGGGCACTACCAGCTCTCCAACCTGACCGCGATCTGGGACATCAATCGCCTCGGACAGCGCGGGGAGACGGAGTTCGGCTGGAACCTCGACGTCTACCGTCGCCGGGTGGAGGCGTTCGGGTGCTTTCCCATCGTGATCGACGGCCACGACCTGGGCAGCATCGACCGGGCGTTCGGCGAGGCCATCTCCAACACGGGCAAGCCGACGGTGATCATCGCGCGGACCGTCAAGGGCAAGGGCTTCTCCGAGATCGAGAACAAGGATGGGTGGCACGGCAAGGCGCTGCCGCCGGACATGGCCGAGCGCGCGATCAAGGAGCTAGGCGGCATCCGCAACCTCAAGGTCAAGACCCAGAAGCCGGAGCGCGCGGCGGCGCCGAGACGGACCGTGGCCATCGAGCCGGTCCTGCCGACCTACAAGACGGAGGACAAGGTCGCGACCCGCAAGGCATACGGCGACGCGCTGGTCGCTCTGGCGGCGATCCCGGAGGTCGTCGCCATGGACGGCGAGGTCTCCAACTCGACGCACGCAGACGAATTCGCCAAGGCGCACCCCGACAGGTTCTTTGAGATGTGGATCTCGGAGCAGCAGCTGGTCGCGGCCGCGGTGGGAATGAGCGTGCGGGGCTACAAGCCCTTCGCCTCGACCTTCGCCGCGTTCTTCAGCCGCGCCTACGACTTCATCCGCATGGCGGCCATCTCGCAAGCCAACCTCCGGCTGTGCGGCTCGCACGCCGGCGTGGAGATCGGCCAGGACGGGCCCTCGCAGATGGCGCTCGAGGACCTGGCGTCGATGCGCGCGATCGAAGGGTCGACTGTGCTCTACCCCTCGGACCCCAACCAGACGGCGAAGCTGACCCGGCTCATGGCCGACACGCCTGGCATCGTCTTCATGCGCACCACGCGCGGCGCCTACCCGACGCTGTACGGCGCCGGCGAGACCTTCAAGGTGGGGGGCGCCAAGGTGCTGCGCCACAGCCCGAAGGACAAGGTCGCGCTGATCGGCGCGGGAGTGACGCTGCACAGCTGCCTCGCCGCGGCCGACGCCCTGGCGGCCAAGAAGATCCCGGCGCGGGTCATCGACCTCTACTCGGTCAAGCCGGTGGACGCCAAGACGCTGCGCGAGGCCGCGCGCGTGACCAAGGGCCGGCTCGTGGTCGTCGAGGACCACTACCCCCAGGGCGGGCTCGGCGCGGCGGTGCTGGAGGCGCTGGCGAACGATCCTCCGGTCCGGCTCGCGCACCTCGCGGTGAGAGGGCTGCCCGAGTCGGGCAAGCCCGAGGAGCTCATGAACGCCGCGGGCATCTCGAGCAGGCACATCGTCGCCGCAGCCACGAAGCTGGCCCAGGGCAAGTAGATGGCGACTGCGATCCAGGCCAAACCGAACCCCGTCAAGGAGCTCCACCAGATCGGCCAGTCACTGTGGCTGGACAACATCCGCCGCCAGCTCATCACCTCAGGCGAGCTCGCGCGCCTGCGTGACGAAGGCATCACCGGCGTGACCTCGAACCCGACCATCTTCGAGAAGGCGGTCAGCGGATCGACCGACTACGACGAGGCGATGGTGCAGCTCGTCCGCGACAAGACCAGGCCGGCGGACATGCTGTGGAACTTGATGATCGAGGACGTCCAGGCGGCAGCCGACGTCTTTCGCCCCGTCTACGACCGCACCAGGGGCAAGGACGGCTTCGTGAGCATCGAGGTCGGCCCCACGATCGCCAACAGCACGCGGGAGACGATCAAGTTCGCCGAGTACCTCCACGACCGGTGCTCGCGGCCGAACGTGATGGTCAAGATCCCGGCCACGAAGGAAGGCCTGCCCGCGATCGAAGACCAGATCTCGAAGGGCAACAACATCAACATCACGCTGATCTTCTCGGTCGACCGCTACGCCGAGGTCGTCGAAGCCTTCCTCTCCGGCCTCGAGAAGCTTCACAAGCGCGGCGGAGACGTGAGCAAGGTCGCGAGCGTGGCGAGCTTCTTCGTCAGCCGTGTCGACACGAAGGTCGACAAGATCCTGGCCGAGAAGGTCAACGCCACCGGGGATCCACGCGAGAAGCGCGCCCTCGAGCAGCTGTACGGCAAGGCTGCCATCGCCAACTCGAAGATGGCTTATGAGCGGTGGAAGGCGATGTTCAGCGGCCCGCGCTGGGAGCGGCTGAAGAAGGCAGGCGCGAGGACTCAGCGGTGCCTCTGGGCGAGCACATCGACCAAGGATCCGCGCTACCCCGACACCTACTACGTCGAAGAGCTCATCGGTCCGGAGACGGTCGACACCATTCCACCGCAGACATTGGCCGCGTTTCGCGAGCACGGCGAGGTGCGGCGCAGCCTCGACGAGAACGTAGACGTTGCGCGCCGGCAGCTCCGGCACCTGGCGGAGGCGGGCGTCGCCATCGACCGGGTGACCCACGAGCTGGAGGTCGAGGGCGTCGAGGCGTTCACCAAGTCCTTCGAGACTCTCCTGGCGACCCTGGCCAAGACGGCCAGGGAGATCCGCGCCGGCAAAGGTCCACGGCAGTGGTACAGCCTTGGCGCCCTGCAGCCGGCGATCGATGCCCAGCTGGCCAGGCTGCAGAAGGACGACGCTGCGCGCCGGTTGTGGGCCAAGGACTCCACGCTCTGGACCCCGGATCCGGCCAAGCGCCAGGAGATCCACGACCGGCTCGGCTGGCTCGACGTCGCCGACAAGATGCTCGAGAAGGCCGGCGAGCTGCGCGAGCTGGCGGTGGCGGGGCGCAAGCTCAGCGACGTCGTGCTCCTGGGCATGGGCGGCTCGAGCCTTTGTCCGGACGTGCTGCGCAACACGTTCGGCCCGGTGGTCAAAGGGCACCCGCGGCTGCACGTCCTGGACACGACCGACCCGGCGACCATCCTCGGCGTGCGCGCCAAGATCAGGATCGGGACGACGCTCTTCATCGTCGCCTCGAAGTCGGGCGAGACGACCGAGACGCTCTCGCACTTCGCCTACTTCTTCGAGCAGGCGAAGAAGAACGGCAAGCAGTTCGCGGCGATCACGGACCCGGGCACGTCGCTGGAGAAGCTGGCGAGGGACAACGGCTTCCGCTGGATCTTCTCCAACCCGCCGGATATCGGCGGCCGCTACTCGGCGCTGTCGTACTTCGGCCTCGTGCCAGGCGCTCTGATGGGCGTGAGCGTCACCGAGCTGCTGGAGCGGGCCGTGGAGATGGAACACTCGTGCGCCGACTCGGTCCCGGCCGACAGCAACCCGGGCGTGTGGCTCGGCGCGGTCATGGGCCGGCTGGCGACGCAGGGCCGCAACAAGGTGACGCTGATCACCTCGCCGAGGGTGGCGACGTTCGGCTACTGGGTCGAGCAGCTCCTCGCCGAGAGCACCGGCAAGGAAGGCAAGGGCCTGGTGCCGATCGAGGGCGAGCCCGTGGGCAGGCCGGCGGTCTACGGCGACGACCGGCTCTTCGTCTACATCCGGATGGACGCCGACCCGCCTAACCGCGCGGTGCGCGCGCTGGAGAAGTTCGGCCATCCCGTGATCACGCTCACGCTGCGCGACAAGCTGGACCTGGGCGGGGAGTTCTTTCGCTGGGAGGTGGCGACTGCGATCGCGGGCGCGATCCTCAACATCGACGCCTTCGACCAACCCAACGTGCAGGAGTCGAAAGACAACACCAAAAAGGTGCTCGCGACGTTCAAGAGCCGGGGCAGGCTGCCGGCGGCGGACTCGGTGCCGGCGGCGAAGGCCAAGGCGGGCCTCGCCACCTTGCTCCGGCGCGCCAGGCGCGGCGCCTACTTCGCGATCATGGCGTACACGGCGCGCACCGCCCAGTCCGAGGCGGCGATCGCCGCCATCAGGACCGCGGTTCGGGACGGGAAGAAGATCGCCACCACGGCTGGCTACGGTCCGCGCTTCCTGCACTCGACCGGCCAGCTGCACAAGGGCGGGCCGAGGACAGGTCTCTACCTGCAGGTCGTGCAGGACGACGCGAAGGACGTGAAGATTCCCGGCCAGCCGTTCAGCTTTTCCGTCCTCAAGCAGGCGCAGGCGATCGGCGACCTGCAATCGCTGACGTCCAGGCGGCTGCCCGTCCTGCGCGTGACGCTTGGACGTACGCCTGCGGCCGGGTGGAAGGCGCTGGCGGCCGCGGTCAGGTCAGCGGTGAAATGACCAGGAGATTCGCGACTAGCCGAGGAGTCGGAGCCTCGACGGCATCGTTAGTCGCGACTATCCGAGGAGTCGGAGCCCCGAACCCATTGTTAGTCGCGACTATCCGAGGAGTTGGAGCCCCGGACTCATTGTTAGTCGCGACTATCCAACCGTCGGGCGGTAGCTGATGGAGATCGGGTTCATCGGCCTCGGCCGGATGGGCGGGAACATGGCCTTGCGCCTGAGCCAGCGCGGCCACCGGGTCGTCGGCTTCGATCTGAACCCGGCGACCGTGCAGTCGTACAACGCGCAGGGCCTGGTGGGCGCTGGGGCCTGGAAAGAGTTCGTCTCCAAGTTCGAGGGCAAGCCGCGCCTGATGTGGATCATGGTCCCCGCCGGCGATCCCACCACGCAGGCGATCGATCAGCTGATCGAGCTTGGCGACCCTGGCGACATCATCGTCGACGGCGGCAACACCAACTGGAAGATCGCGCTCAACGACTGCGCGCGGGTCAAGGCCAGGGGGATGCACTACGTCGACGCGGGCACCTCGGGCGGCATCTGGGGCCACGATCTCGGCTACTGCCTGATGGTGGGCGCAGAGCCCGAGATCTACGCGCACATCCTGCCGGTGCTGAAGGACCTGGCCCCTGACGGCGGCGGCCTGGTCCACACCGGTCCAGAGGGGTCGGGGCACTTCGTGAAGATGGTCCACAACGGGATCGAGTACGGCCTGATGCAGGCGTACGCCGAAGGCTTCCAGGTCATGAAGAGCTCGAAGTCATTTCCCGACATGGACATGCGGGCGATCGCCGAGGCCTGGCGCACGGGCAGCGTCATTCGCTCGTGGCTGCTCGATCTCACCGCGCGCGGCCTGGCCCAGGACCCCGAGCTGTCGACGATCAAGGGTTGGGTCGAGGACACGGGCGAAGGCCGGTGGACCGTGGAGGCCGCGATCGAGGAGTCCGTGCCGACGCCCATCATCGCCGAGTCGTTGTTCGCGCGCTTTCGCAGCCGGATGGAGAACACCTTCGGCGACCGAATGCTCGCAATGATGCGGGCGCAGTTTGGCGGGCATGCCGTGGTCAAAGAAGCCCCGCCCGAGAAGTGAAGGTCGAGGAAGCCCCGAACCCGCTAGCCGAAGGCCTGCACGATTACCGGATCGCCGTCCCCGCGGTCATGGTCATCTTCGGCGCCACCGGCGACCTGAGCGGGCGCAAGCTCCTGCCCGCGCTCTACAACCTGGCCCGGCAGCGATCGCTGCCGGCGGGCTTCGCCGTCGTCGGCGCCGCCATGACCGAGATGAGTGACGGCGCCTTTCGCAAGCACGCGGCGCAGAGGATCCGTCAGTTCTCGCGCACGCAGCCGATCGACGACCGCGTGCTCGACGCCCTGCTGTCGTCGCTGCATTACGTGACCGTCGACTTCGGCAGGCTCGAGGACTTCAAAGCCCTGGGCACCAAGCTGGACGAGCTCGACGCCGCCAACCACGTTCCGGGCAACCGCATCTTCTACTGCGCCACGCCGCCCCCGACCTACCAGACCATTGCCGTGCAGCTGCAGGCGGCGGGACTGAACAAGGGCGAAGGCTTTCACCGCATCGTGGTCGAGAAGCCGTTCGGCTCGGACCTGCAATCGGCGCGCGAGCTCACGCAGACCCTGCAAAAGGTCTTCACCGAGGACAGCGTCTATCGCATCGACCACTACCTCGGCAAGGAGACCGTCCAGAACATCCTGGCCTTTCGTTTCGCCAACTCGATCTTCGAGCCGGTGTGGAACTCGAACCTCATCGACTCCGTGCAGATCACGGTGGCCGAAGAGATCGGGATCGAGAACCGCGGCGCCTACTACGACCGCGCCGGCGCCCTACGCGACATCATCCAGAACCACGGCCTGCAGCTCGTGACCCTGACCGCTATGGAGCCGCCGCTCGCGTTCGAGTCCGGCGCCGTCAGGGACGAGAAGGTGAAGGTGCTTCGCTCCATCCGACCGTTGATCGGCGAGGACATCGAGCAGTCGACGGTGCGCGGTCAGTACACGCGCGGCTGGGTGCTGGGCGAGCAGGTCGGCGGGTACCGCGAGGAGAAGAACGTCGCCCCCGACTCGCAGACCGAGACGTACGCGGCGCTGCGGCTTTTCGTCGACAACTGGCGCTGGGCGGGCGTGCCGTTCTACATCCGCGCCGGCAAGCGCCTGCCGAAGCGCATCACCGAGATCCGGATCCAGTTCAAGCGCCCGCCGCACCTGACGTTCGGTCGCGACGCCATGAAGGAGGTCGACCCGAACGCCATCACCCTCCGCATCCAGCCCGAGGAGGGGATCTCGCTGAAGTTCGGCGCCAAGGTGCCGAGCGCCGGGCTGCGCATCCGCAGCGTGACGATGGACTTCCAGTACGTGACGTCTTTCCTGGTGGAGGCGCCCGAGGCGTACGAGCGGCTGCTGCTGGACTGCATGATCGGCGACCCGACGCTCTTCACACGGGCGGACGAGGTCGAGGCGGCGTGGACGCTCGTCGACCCGATCGAGAGCGCGTGGCGCGACGGCAGGCCGCGACTCCAGACGTACGCCGCGGGCTCGTGGGGACCGGACGCCGCGGCCCAGCTGTTGAACGCGGACGGCAGGGAGTGGCACCGCCCATGAGCGCGACGCAGGACGAGGCGCCGCCTGTGTGGCACGGCGAGGACGTGACCATAGGGGACGTGCTGGCGGCGCTCGGCGAGATCCGCTACAAGTTCGCGCGCGCCGAAGCCGGCGACGAGGAGCTCCTGCACCCGCGCAACTGTGTCATGACGCTGATCGGCATCGCGCCCACCGAGGCGCATGAGCACGTGGCTAAGCGCACCACGCAGACGATCGGCATGCAGCATCCGGCGCAGGCGATCGTGATCCGCGAGGAGGCTCCCATCCGCGGGCGGTACCTCGACGCCTGGATCACGACCGACGTCCGGCGGCCCGAGGTGGCTTGCGCCGTGCAGTGCGAGCTGCTCACGCTGCACGTCCACGGCAAGGCGGCTGACCACCTCGGCGCCTTGCTCGACCCTCTGCTGGTCAGCGGCGTGCCGACGTATCTGTGGTGGCTGGGGACGCCGCCATTCGGGAAGCGCGAGCTGCTCGACGCGTTGCGCGTGTGCGACGGCCTCGTGGTCGACACCTCGCACTTCGACGAGCCCTACAACTCGTTCCGGCGCATGGCCGGCATGCTCAAGGTCGCGCATCACCGCCTTGGCCTCGGCGACCTCCAGTGGGCCCGCCTGCGTCCGTGGCGCGAGACCATCGCCCAGTTCTTCACGCCGTCGGAGCGGCGTTCGTTCCTGCGCGGAATCTCCGAGATGGGGATCGATTACGCCGGGGAAGGCCGAGGCAACCGGATCGCGGCCTCGCTCGTCACGGGCTGGATTGCGTCCGCGATGGGGTGGAGGCTCAGGCGGGCGGTCGCCGGATCTGGAGGCGTGGTCGCCGCGATCTACGAGTCGGGCGGTCGATCGATCGAGGTCCAGTTTCGATCGGTGCCGCAGGGCGATCGGGTGGCGGGAGAGGTGAGCGCAGTGCGGATCGCCGGGGCGTCGCTGGGGAAGTCGTTCCGACTTTCTGTGCATCACAACCCACCCCGTGCTCGCCGGGTCTCGCGGACCCCGGTCGACGTGGAGCGCAGGCGCCAGGACACCGGCCGGGTGCTGCTCACCCTGATCGAGATCGGGGACGGCGAACCCCTTCGTCACGTCCAGCAGCTCGAGCCCGAGGCTGAGGCAGAGCTGCTTCTCGACCTGCTCTCCACGGGCACGCACGACGAGGTCTACAACCGATCCATGGCCGCGGCGTCCGAGTTGATGGAAAAGGTCTAGGTGGCCGAGTTCACGGTGCTGGCCACCGCGGAAGAGGTGGCGGAGGCGGCGGCGGCGGAGATCGCCGAGCTGTTGCGCGGAGGCGCGCAGACGCTTGTCCTGACCGGAGGGACATCGCCGAAACGGTGTTACGAGCTGCTCTCGGAGCTCGACCTGGAGTGGGGGAGGGTCTCAATCCTCTTCGGCGACGAGCGCTGCGTCCCGCCGCTCGACCCTGAGAGCAACTACCGCATGGCCAAGGAGAGCCTCCTCGACCGCGTCCATCCGGCGACGGTCTACCGGATCCCCGCCGAGCTCGGGCCGGACGAGGGCGCGGACCTGTACGCGGAGGTCGTGGCCGACACGGCGCCGTTCGATATCGTGCTGCTGGGCGTGGGGGAGGACGGGCACGTCAACTCGCTGTTCCCTGGCCACAAGGCGCTCGGGGCCGAGGGCCTCACGGCGGCCATCCACGACTCGCCCAAGCCTCCGCCCGAGCGCGTGACCATGACGCTCGAGGCGGTACGGGACGCGCGACGCGTGATCATCATCGCCACCGGCGCGGGCAAGGCCGGCGCCGTGGCGCTGGCGCGGCGCGGCGAGACGCCTTCCGGGATGATTACCGGCGCACGATGGCTGATCGACCGGGCCGCGGCCGGACGGGGGTGAGGATCGAGGTCGTCCCCTCGATCCTGTCGGCCGACGCCGGACGCCTGACCGAGCAGGTAAGGGAGGCGGAGGCGGCCGGCGCCGACCGGATCCAGGTCGACGTCATGGACGGACATTTCGTCCCCAACCTCACCTTCGGTCCGCGCATCGTCGAGGCGGTGCGCAAGGCGACGTCGCTTCCGGTCGAGGCGCATCTCATGGTGGAGCGACCAGAGCTGTTCCTCGAGGCGTTCGCCAAGTCAGGAGCGACGCTGATCGAGGTGCAGGTGGAGGCGACGACATCGCTTTACCGGACGGTCCAGACCATCAAGGAGCTCGGCGCCAGGGCCGGGGTCGCGATCAACCCGGCCACGCCGGTCGACGACCTGCGTGAGATCCTCCCGTACGTCGACCTGGTGAACGTGATGACCGTGGAGCCGGGGTTCGGCGGGCAGAAGTTCATCCCCCACAGCCCCGAGAAGGTGCGTCGGGTCCGCGCTCTGGGAAACGCCTTCGAGATCGAGGTCGACGGCGGGATCGATGCGCGGACCGCGCCGCTGGTGGTGGAAGCTGGGGCGACGGTGCTGGTCGCCGGCAGCTCGGTCTACGGCTTCAAGGGCGGTGTCGCCGCCGGCATCATGGCGATCCGCGACTCTGTTGGCTGACGACCTCAAGGAGGCCGCTGCGGAAAAAGCCCTCGAGCTGGTGCAGGAGGGCATGCTGCTCGGGCTCGGCACGGGGTCGACGTCGCGCCTGTTTGTCGAGGGAGTGGGCAGGCTCGTCGCCTCGGGCATGAAGGTGCGCGGCGTGCCCACGTCGCGCGCGACCGCCGAGCTCGCGGCCTCCCTGGGCATCCCGATCGTCACCGAGCTCGTCGGCCAGATCGACCTGGCGGTGGACGGGGCGGACGAGGTGGACCCGGCGCTGAACCTGATCAAGGGTCGCGGTGGCGCGCTCTTCCGGGAGAAGCTGGTGGCCGCGGCCTCCAAGCGGTTCGTGGTCGTGGTCGACGAGTCGAAGCTCGTGAAGCAGCTGGGAGAGGGCGCGCTGCCCGTGGAGGTGCTCCCGTTCCTGTGGCGATCCACGGCGGAGCGACTGACGGCGCTCGGTCTCAGCCTGGTGATCCGAGGTGGGGAGGAGACGCCCTACGTGACCGACAACGGCAACGTGATCCTCGACGTGACCGTGGCGGAGGGAATCAAGAATCCCGCCGAGCTGGCACTCGAGCTCAAGCAGGTCACCGGGGTCGTCGAGCACGGATTGTTCGTAGGCATGACCGACACGGTGATCGTGGCTGGACCGGACGGTCCCAAGGCCATCGGCAGATCGTCCGGCGCGAGCAGTCGCTGAGGACCGCGCCGCATTCCTGAGAAGCGCGGGGCCGCCCGAGCTAAGCGACGTCGCGTTGTGGGCAGAATTGTTGGGTGGACGGGTCGCCTAGCTCGGTCGAGGGCGCGGCACTGGAAATGCCGTAGGCCCGCAAGGGCCTCGTGGGTTCAAATCCCACCCCGTCCGCCATTCGCGCCTTCGCGTCGAGCGACTGTGCCGTGAGTCGCCTTATCCATGACCTCGTAGGGCGACAGACGGCACACTCGTCGCAACGTCACATCAGCAGGACTTCCCTGCGATGTGGAAGCTCACGTCGTTGGTGTTGAGTGACGCCTGGGGCGACTGGAACGAGGTGGCGATGCCGGAGATGGTGCCCGAGGCGTTTGCGCCGGCTGTGGTCTGGACCCCGGAAGACCCGAAGTGGGCGCCGCCGCCGCAGCCGATCGACGTCGTGAACCGGAAGGTGGCCGTCGGTCCGGTTGCGGTCCAGGTGATGTCGATCGTGAACGAGGGAGGAAGGCCGTCATTGGTCGTGCCTTCGCACATCGGCGTGGAGGGGACGATCGATGCGTGCAGGGTTGCGGACTGCGAGCTGAATGTGAACGCGCTCGCGGGCAGGACGTAGCACGCCCGGATGAAGTTGAATCCGTTGAACTGGAAGATGTGCAGGTCGGTCTCGACCTGGATCGTCGCCGGCCCGCCGTTCGGGTGGAAGACGTTGGTGAAGCTCGACGCGTCGATGTTGTATGGCGACGCGAACGGGTCGTCGGGGATGACGGGCGTCGAGGCGAACTGAGAGACGAAGTGGTAGTCGCCCGGCGGCTGGGGACCGATGCCCGCGCCCTTGCCACCACCAAGCGGGACGCACGAGTCTGGAGCGACGCCCTCGGCGTGTATGCGCTGGTCGAAGCTGTTGATGTTGGCGTCAATCGGTCCGAGTGGAGCGTCGAGGAACGAGGCAGAGGCAGTCGCCACGATGTTGGAGCCGCTGGCGGTCGTGGTCATTGTTTGCGACATATAGCCCGCACACGAGTACCGACCGTTGTTCGTGAATGCGCCCGACGAGGCGCCTCCCGACCAGTTGATCGTGAGCGAGAAGGGGAAGGTGAAGCCGCTGACAGGGTTGTTCTGGCACGAAGCGGTGGTCGCGGTCACAGTCGTTTTGAGCACGGCCGAGCTCAGGTTGGAGCTCACCGTGAAGTCCGATGCGCCGTCCGGGACGAAACATCCCCCGCCGCACAGCCCGCCCTTGCCGAAGTTACAAGCGTTGAAGAAGACGTCGACCTCGTGGTTCGACGTGGATGGGCCGACCAGCGGGTTGGCGATGTTCGTGTTGTCCGAAACCGATACCGTCATCTGGATCGACGGGTCGCTGAAGTCGAAGAAGCCAGCGTTCACGGACGTGTCGTGATAGTTGCCGGCAGGGAGGAAACTGCCGCCGCCACCACCGCCTCCACCTTGCGCGCCGAGGGGCACGCCGCGGCCAGCGCCCAGGTCGAATGCCACCGTGGTGACCGAGAAGGCCAGCAACCCGGTCATGACCAGGGACACGACGACGGCCAGGCGCCTCAAGAACGTCATGGCATCCTCCCCAAAACCCGACGTCCCTCACGACCGCCGCGCAGCCACGTCAATTAAGCCCGGCTTAAGGTCAAATGGGAAGGCTCAGTTTTTCGAACCAATATCGTTTGCGCTAGATATGAAATCCGCACTCCTCGCCATGGCGGTGGTCCTGTGTGCGGCCTGTGCTTCGACCCCCGAGCCGGCGCAGCCGGTGGTTGGGGCGGTGACGCTCGAGGTCAGCGGCGGCATCGCGGGCTGGGACCGGATCGTGACCGTCGATCCTGACGGCACGGTTCACGCCCAGGCATTGAGCGGGCCCACGCCTTCGCCAACCACCGAAAAGCTGGATCCCGACGTGCTGCGCCGGCTGCACGAGCTGGTGTCGGACCCCGCCTTCGCGCAGCTCGGGCCGGCCTACGTCCCGCCGGAGCCCGGCGCCGACCTGCAGGACTACCGGATCACCGCCGAGGTGGGCGGCAAGACGTTGAAGACAATGGCGCGCCAGGGCTCGCACCCGCCCCCAATCCTGCGTCAGGTTCTCGACATCCTGAAAGGGATCGCCGGCATCAGCTGACGCCGGTCGCATAACGTTGAAGGCGATGCGTGGGCCCGCAGATCCACGACCGCCCGCGCCTGACTTCGGGCGCGTCACAGCCGAGCACGCCCAGACCTTCATCGCGATCATGAACACGCTCCACAGCGAGCCCACCGCGCCGGCGTTTGGCCGCCTCCTGCAGAAGAAGCTCCAGCCGGACGACTACATGCTCCTGGTCCACCTGTTCGAGGAGATCAGCGTCCTGGCCCTCCACCATCTGATCCCGGAAGCGCTGCTGTTCGATGCCTTCGCCTTCGACCTCTACTGGGACGAGCTGCGCGAGGACGTGCTCGCCCTCCGGGCTGAGACAGGCAACGAGAAGTTCTGCGAGAACTTCGAGATCGCCGCCGAGCGGGCCCGCGAATACCGCACCGACCGCCCACCCAAGCTCCGCTGGAAGCACGGCGGCGGCCCCGACGACCCGCCAGGCGGCCTCGGCGTCAGGCCTCCTGCGCCCGAGCCGGACGACGCTCCGGCGCCGCCGGCGCCTGTGGGGAGCAAAGAAACCTAGCCCTGGCTGCAACCGGACGTGAGTTGCCCGCATCCAATCAGCGGGAAGAATGTCAGCCGCATTGATGGAGCAGCGCCCCCAGATCCTCGCCCGTGCGGTGGAAGGCGACCCGGAGTCGTTCTCGCGCCTGATCGAGCCGCTTCTCGACCAGGCTTACCGGCTGGCCGCGGTGATGCTTGCCGACCGGGCTGCCGCTGAGGACGCCGTCCAGGAAGCCTCGATCAAGGCCTGGCGCAAGGTGCGCCAGCTCCGAGGCGACCTGAACTCGCTGCGTCCATGGTTTCTCTCCATCGTCGCCAACGAGTGCCGCATGACGCGGCGGACGCGATGGTGGTCGGTGGTCAAGCTGCCCGACGTCGTCTCGCCCGCTCGGGAAGCCCCGGAGAGCCACGCCGACCTGCGCGGCGCCTTGCTTCGGCTGTCCCCGGACGAGCGCCTGCCGCTGGTCCTCCACTTCTACCTCGACCTTCCGCTCGAGGAGCTGGCGAAGACGCTGCGGGTGTCGCCCGCCGCTGCCAAGTCGCGCGTGTATCGCGCCGCCAGGCGCCTGCGGGCAGACCTCACGATCGAGGAGGTGTTCTGACGTGAGCAACGACGACTTCCGCCGCGAGCTGAACAACGCGTTCGACGACGTCACCGGGACGCCCAGCAGCGGGCTGCGCGATCGCGTTCGGTCGGCCGTCGCCCAAGCGCCGGAGCGGCGCCAGCCTTACTGGATCGCGGGCGTGGCGGCGGCCGTGATCGCGGCCCTCATCGTGGCGGTGCTTTTCGTCGCCAACCCGTTGAAGAACGCACCTTCGCTGGTGGGCGCCGGTCCCTCGCCGAGCCCAAGCACGCAGCCATTCGTATGCACGGAGCAGGATTTTGTTCCGAAGGCACAGACGCCGAGCGCCGGAGGTGAGCCGACCGCATCGGTCACCGGGTTGCGAGCGGGCCAGCAGGGCTCGTACGACCGCCTGATCGTCGAGTTTCGTGACCGGCTGCCCAGCGAGGTCCGGATCAGCGGCGTGAGCGGCGCTGTCTTCACCGCGTCACCAAGCGGCCAGGAGGTCACGCTTCAGGGCGCCAACGGTATCGCGATCGTCATGCGCGACGCCGACCTGCACACCTCGTACAGCGGGCCTGTCGACATCGTGACCGGATACGCCGGCCTCGCCGAGGTCATGCGCCTGGAGGACTTCGAGGGCGTGGTTCAGCTGGGGTTGGGCGTCAACGGCCCCGCGTGCTACCGCGCGTTCTTCCTCTCCAATCCGGCGCGCCTGGTCGTGGATGTCCAGACGTCCGCCGCGCCATCGTCACCCACCGCGACGGCAACCGCGTCAGCTTTCGCGTGCACCAGCCAGAACAGCGCCCTGAACTCGGCCGGGACTCCTCCGCCCGTCGTCTACATAAGCGGCCTGCGACCCGCGGCGCACGGCTCCTACGACCGGCTTGTGATCGACCTCTCTAACGGGGTCCCCGCGAACGTCACCATCGAGGTGCGTAGCGGCACCACCTTCACGCTGTCACCAAGCGGCATGTCGACCACGCTCAAAGGCAGCAACGGCATCCTCGTGACCCTCCACGGGGCCGACCTGCACACCTCGTACAGCGGACCGATCGACATCGTCACGGGCTACCCGGGCCTCGCCGAAGTCAAGCGCATAGAGGACTTCGAGGGGGTCGTCCAGCTCGGCCTGGGCGTCAACGGCCCGGCCTGCTACCACGCCTTCTACCTGACGAACCCGAACCGATTGGTGATCGACATCCAGACGCCGGCCTAGGGACGGAGCGGGTGGCGCAGCGACAGCTGTCGCGGCGCTCCCGGTGGTAACCGGGGTCGGCCGCGCGCCCGAACATGGCGCACTACGTGGCCACGCGGAGACGGAGAAGCTGGCCGATCGGTCTGGCCGGCAAACCCGCGTACCCCCTTAGACCACGTCGGCGCGCTCTTCGACCAGGGGTTGTAACAGCGTCGGGTAGTCCCGAGGGTCGTACTCCAGGTCCGCGTCCTGCACGAAGACGAACGGCATTCGCACCTCCTCGATGGCGCGCCTCGAGCCGGCGTCGACGGCGCTCACCTCGCCGACCTCGGGGCGCTCGAGCACGTGCTTAAGGATCAGTTCGAGCATTCCCTCCTCGTTGAAGGCCGGGATCATGACCGAGCGGACTCGATTGAGGCTCATCGGGTGCACGACTCCAATCGCGAACGCCCGATTTCGAGCCTCGGTTCGGGGGGGGTACATTGGGTTCACACACGACGACCTGAAAGGAGAGCAGCATGTCCACGCTTTCGTTCGACCCCGAGGAGTCCACGCACTGGGAGCAGGTCCGGCCCCGGCACATCGCCCC
>Ga0209058_1000578_pt1 | contig 31378 bp, 33 predicted proteins | sample GraSoiAngelo_147_FD_185904 | JGI IMG/M metagenome (GOLD analysis project Ga0209058, IMG submission 185904) | Grasslands soil microbial communities from the Angelo Coastal Reserve, California, USA - 14_1009_05_40cm (SPAdes) (version 2) | ecosystem: Environmental > Terrestrial > Soil > Grasslands ... | reverse complement strand
TCCAGCGGGAGTTTCCCCGACTCCATCTGCTCGACGATTTTTTCGAGCCGATCCATCGCGCCTTCGAAGTTAAGCTCTGACTCACGCGGCTTCGATTTGCTGCTCATGGGGAGAACGGGCAATTAAGCACAGCTTGGCCAAGAGAAAAGGGCGGCTTCTGAGCTCACATTCAACCGCGGATTACGCGGACTAATTGGATCGGGGAGCACAGGCTGCCAGCCTGTCGGTTTCGGCAGCTTGCCGGAATTTCTTCCGTATTGCACGACGTGATTCACCCGATCTGTTTCCGATACGCTTCGGCATCTTTCAACTGCTTGAGATCGTCGGCGTTGTCGATCTTGAGAACGAAAATCCAGCCCTGGCCGTAGGGTTCGCGGTTGATCAGGCCCGGATCGGCTTCGAGCGCTTTGTTTATCTCGACAACGGTTCCTTTCACCGGCGCGTAAATGTCGCTGGCCGCTTTCACTGATTCGATAACGGCGACGGCTTCTTTCGCGTTTGCTTGCCGATCCATTTTCGGCAGCTCCACATAAACCACGTCAGTCAATTCCGATTGCGCGTGATCGGTGATGCCCACGCGGACATTTTCGCCTTCGCGTTTGATCCATTCGTGAGTCTCGGTGTAAAGCAAATCGTCTGGGACATTCATGATGCTGATTTCTTGTAGAGCGGTTTCTTTTCAATGACAGCCGGAAATTTTTGGCCGCGAATCTCGATGTCGATCTCTGCGCCGATCTTCGCATGCGCGGCATCGATGTAAGCCATTCCAACTCCGTAATTCAAGCTCGGAGAAAGCGTGCCGCTAGTCACTTCGCCGACGCGCTCGCCGTTATGGAAAACGGCGTAGTGCGGCCGCGGCGGCGGCCCTTTCTCCTTCATTCGGAACGGCACGAGTTTTTCTCGCGATCCGATTTCTTTTGTCTTCAACAAGGCGTCGCGTCCAATGAAGTCTGGTTTCGTTAGGTCGACGAATGTTCCAAGTCCCGCCTCGATTGGATTTCGTTCCGGCGAAAGATCGGAGCCGTTGAGCGGGTAACACATTTCCAATCGCAAGGTGTCGCGCGCGCCAAGTCCGCAGGGCTTAATTCCAAACGGTTTGCCCTTCTCGAGCGTAGCGTTCCAAAACTTCACCGCGTCCGTTGCACGAAAAAAGACTTCGATCCCGTCCTCGCCGGTGTAACCAGTTCGGGCGACGAAAACATTTGTCCGATCGAATGGAAGCTCAGCGATCGCGTTTCGCGGCGGCGGCTGCATGTCCTTTCCAAAAAGTGCGTGAAAAAGCTCCAGAAGACGCGGCCCTTGAATGGCCACGCCACCAAAATCTGCGCTGCGGTTTTCGATCTGAATGGGCGCACACAAACGTTTTTGCAGCCATGCGAAATCGTCTTCGGTGCGAGCCGCGTTTACGACAAGCAGAAACTTCTGATCGCCGATCTGATAAACAATCAGATCGTCGATGGTTCCGCCTCGCTCGTTAAGGAGAAAAGTGTATTGACCCATGCCGACAGCGAGTTTGTCGATGTTGTTCGTTAGCGTGGCGTTGAGCCATTCACGCGCGCCCGCTCCCTCGACGACCAATTGTCCCATGTGCGAAATGTCGAAGATGCCGACGTTATTTCGGACAGCCTGATGTTCCTCCACGATGCTGGTGTATTGCACCGGCATGAGCCATCCAGCGAATGGAATCATTTTCGCGCCCAACCGCACGTGCTCGTCGTAAAACGGCGTCCTTTGCGGCGCGGTCTCGGTCACGCGCGCAACGTAGCACAGGTAGGGGCGGTTGACCTCAATCGCTCCCGGGCGGTTCGGTGAACCGCCCCTACCTTGAAAACCAAACGGGTGAACCTTACGCTGCGGCACCTCATGACCTTGCTAGATAAACTCGAACGCCGTTTTGGCTTTCTTGGCATTCCGGGACTAACGCGCATCATTGTCGGCTTCACGGCGCTCGTTTGGGGTCTCATCTGGCTTAATCGTGATTTTGGTTCTGCGCTCCAGCTTGATCCGGCGCGTATCCTCCATGGTGAAGTCTGGCGGCTGGTGACTTACATTTTTCTGCCGCAGACCCTCAGTCTTTGGATCATTCTTGCCCTGTGGTTCCTTTGGTTTATTGGCGAAGGTCTCGAACGCGCGTGGGGCGCGTTCCGGTTCACCCTCTATTTTCTTGTTGGGATGGTCGGCACAACGGCCGCCGCATTTTTCTTCGGCGCGAAATTTTCGAACGGCATGCTAATCGCGTCGTTGTTCTTCGCCTTTGCGCGATTTTATCCCGACGAAATCATCTACATCCTTTTTATTTTGCCCGTCAAAATCAAGTGGCTTGCCTGGGTTTTCGCTGCGTTTTTGCTGCTTGGGTTTGTCGTGAACTCAAATTCCTATCGCGCTGCGCTCATTGCCGCTTTCGCCAATTATTTCATCTTCTTCGGCCCGGAGATCATTCACCAGGCGCGACATCGCCATGACGTCTCAACACGACGAAGACGTTTCGAAGACCATTCACGCGTCGCAGATGACGCGCTGCATCACTGCGCGGCCTGCGGCGCTACGGAGTTGACCGATCCGAATCTCGATTTCCGCGTCGCGCGCGACGGCGAAGAATATTGCATCGCGCATCTGCCAAAAGCGGGAAGTCCGACGAGCTAAGCTGCAATGTCATCCTGAGCAAAGCGAAGGACCACACATAACTCGTGGCGGCACACAAAGTACTTTGCGTGATCAAACGCACCATTGTGAGATCCCTCGCCGTCTGCGCGGCTCGGGATGACGACTGTGCTGGTGCGGTTTCCCAATATCGACATCTCTTGTTCGCGGTTTAAACTAATCCAATGACCGATAAAAACACCGCCCTCATTCCCGAGGAAGGCTGGCATTGTCTGCATCTGTTTTACCGGATCGAGTACGGCCAATGGCAATTGCTAAGCCGCGAAGAACAAAACGCAGCGAAGACGAATCTCTCTTCGCTTGTGCAGGAAGTTCCCGCGATGGAATCGACGCAATTGCTCACGCTTGGCATGGTCACACCGAAGGCCGATATCGGATTCATGTTGATCACGCCCGACCTGCACAACGCCAACCGGATCGAGAAGCGACTCTCGCTCTCGTTAGGTGCAGACGTGCTGACGCCGGTTTACAGTTACCTCTCGCTTACCGAGGAAAGCGAATACATCACCAGCGAGCAAGAATACGCGCAAACTCTGGAGCCGAGTGTCCGCAACGACTCTGCAAAGCTCGATGAAGCTCTGACGACATTTCAGGAGCGAATGAAACATTACCGGCAGGAGCGCGTTTATCCGACGCTCCCCGATTGGCCGGTCGTTTGTTTCTATAACATGAGCAAGCGGCGCGGCGAGCAGCGCAACTGGTATGCGCTCCCGTATGATGAACGCCGCAAGCTGATGAAAGGTCATGCGAACGTCGGCCGCGAGTTCGCCGGCAAAGTGAAACAGCTCATCACCGGTTCGACCGGTCTCGATGATGCCGAATGGGGCGTAACGCTTTTTTCGCGCGACACATTTCAGATCAAAGCGATCGTTTACAAAATGCGTTTCGATCCGGTCAGCGCCGAGTACGCGGATTTCGGCGAATTTTACATCGGCATCCAATTGCCTCTCGACGAATTGTTCCGCCGCTTGCAGCTTTAGCTTTTAATCGTGATCGTGCTCGTAATCGATCCAAACCGAGCACGATTACGATTACGAGCACGACTTAGACCGGATGGGTGACAGAGTGGTTGATTGTGCACGCCTGGAAAGCGTGTGTGCTGAAAGGCACCGGGGGTTCGAATCCCCCCCCATCCGCGTTTGATCTCTTGCTCGTAATCGTTCTTGCCTGCCAAGCCGTAGCTTTGCGAAGCTTGGTGTCTTGCTCGCTCGCCCTACCTATCGCGCCGTTCAAGAAGTTGCAGTTCCTGTCGCAGCTTGACCATGCTGCCGTGCGGCAGGACGCCGCGGAAGTTTACGCCGGGATAAATCATGCACTCGCGGCCGATCACCGAGCCAGGATTGATGACCGCGTTGCAGCCGATCTCCGTTTTGTCCCCGATGATCGCGCCGAATTTTCTTAATCCAGTTGCGAGTTCGCCGTCTGGCGTGATCACTGCGATTTCGCCATGATCGAGCTTCACGTTTGAGAGAATCACGCCCGCGCCAAGATGAGCATGATGACCAAGGATTGAATCGCCCACGTAATTGAAATGCGGCACCTGCACTTCGTCGAAGAGAATGCAGTTCTTGAACTCGCACGAGTTTCCCATCACAACACCGTTGCCGACGATCACGTTCTCGCGCACGTAGCAACCGCTGCGGACCCGGCAATTTTCGCCGATCCATGCTGGGCCTTTCAAAAACGCGCCCTGCTCAACGATTGATCCTCTGCCGATGAAGACATGGTTACTGATGAATGGCTTGCCCATCAGCTCGCCGAGGATCGCAGGCTTCAAACGAAATTGCAGGTAACTCGCGAGCTGTTTGAGCGCGTCCCAGACGTAGTTCTGGTTTTCGAACAGCTTGGGATGGGCCGTGTGTTCGAGGTCAAGAAAATCGGCGGGCGCGAACATTCTCAGCGCTCAAGATGGCGAATCGCTCTCCGAGTTGCGAGCGCATTTTTCTGGGGAGCACCGGCTGCCAGCCTGTAGTTGCTGGCAGCCTGTGCTCCCCAGATCACTCCGCTCCACGGCGCGTGAGCTTCGGCCTGTCCTTCGTGTCGCGCACTTCCCAGCCGAGGGCGGAAATTTGGTCGCGCAGTTCGTCGCTTCGCTTCCAATTTTTTTCGCGCCTCGCTTCTTCGCGCTGTGCTGCGAGTTGTGCGACTTCTGTTGGAATCATGATTTCGACGTCCGCTTCGAGATCGAGAACCGTGTTGATCCGTTTCCACCAATCCAGCCATGCTTTTGCTGAAGCGGCGTCCAGTTTGTTTTCATCCATGGCGCGATTCGTCTCCCGGATCGATTCAAACAAGAATCCCAGCGCCGCGGAAATGTTCAGATCGTCGTCCAGCGAATTCTCGAAGTCAGACTTCTCAATTGGGCTTTGGGCGTTGGACGTTGAGCGTTGGACGTTTTCTTCTTGCCCGATTTCGCGCAGCCTTGTCAGCCATTCATCGATGCGACCGAGCGATTCTCGCGCCTCATGCATTCCCTCCCATGTAAAATTGAGCGGCACGCGATAGTGCACGCGCAGGAGCGCGTAACGAAGCTCGCGCCCGGTGTAACCTTTCGCCAGAACATCTGGGACCGTGTAAAAATTGCCCAGCGATTTCGCCATTTTCTGGCCATCGACCAGCAAGTGCGCACAATGCAGCCAATAGCGGACGAATTTCTTGCCTGTCACGCCTTCGCTCTGTGCGATCTCTGCTTCGTGATGCGGAAAAATGTTATCGACGCCGCCACAATGAATATCGATCTGGTCGCCGAGTAGCGCCGTCGCCATCGCGCTGCATTCAATATGCCAGCCCGGACGGCCCGGCCCCCACGGCGAATCCCATTCCACATCGCCATCTTCTTCGTCCCACGCTTTCCACAGGGCAAAATCGCCGATGTGTTCTTTGTCATATTCGTCGTGCTTCACGCGCCCGGTCGATTGCAACTGGGAGAGATCGAAATGCGCGAGCTTTCCGTAATTGGGAAATTTGTTGATGCGAAAGTAAACCGATTTGTCGTCCGCTTGATAAGCGAGTCCGCGCGCGATCAGCGCGCCGATCATCGCGATCATTCTGTCAATGTAACGCTGATCGGTGGCGGCGGGAAATTCATCCGCCCGTTTGATCCGCAACGTTTCAACATCTTCGAAGAACGCTTGTTTGAATTGCTCGGTGAACCTGGCCAGCGGCACTTTGGCCTCCCGCGCGCCGCGGATTGTTTTGTCATCCACGTCGGTGATGTTCATCACGCGATGCACCTTGTAACCGCGCAGCTCGAGGTGCCGCTGAAGCAAGTCTTCGAAGATGTAGGCGCGAAAATTTCCAATGTGCGCGCGGCTGTAGACGGTCGGCCCGCAAGTGTAGATACCAATTGTGCGCGCAGCCGGATCACGCGGCTCGAATTCTTCCAGTTCGCGCGAGTAGGTGTTAAAGAAGCGCAGCGCCATACGTTTTATGGTAGCGGCGGTTCACCTGAGTCACCATGGCGATTGAGGTCAATCGTCGCTATCTATTATCTCAATAGTTGCAATCGCAATTGCAGCCATCCCTTCGCTCCGCCCGACTGGACCGAGCTTTTCGTTGGTAGTGGCCTTCACGCTCACATTCGATTCGCTTGTGCCGATGGCAGTCGCAATTTTTTGGCGCATCGCGGGAACGTGAGGAGTGATTTTCGGCGTTTCGGCGATGAGTGTGGCATCGACATTGAGCACGCGCGCTCTTTTGTCGGTAAGCAATTCCGTCACCCGTTTCAAAATCTCGATGCTGCTGATGCCGCGAATCGACTCATCCGTATTTGGAAAATGCTGGCCAATGTCGCCCGCGCCGATCGCGCCGAGCAAGGCGTCCGCGATCGCATGCGACAAAACATCCGCGTCCGAGTGTCCTTCCAGCCCGTGCGAATGCGCGATCTCGACGCCGCCTAAAATCAGTTTTCGTCCCTTCGCGAGACGATGCACATCATAGCCGATTCCACATCGAGTCATGGTGGAAATTGTTTGTCATCACAATTTGAGATCGATAACGCCATTGGAGGCGACGATGCTGTACTTATCCTTCATATCGTCGCGCGGACGAAGATCGACAGTTCCACCGGCATTTTCAACCAGAAGCCAGCCCGCTGCGATGTCCCACAAACTGATTCCCTGTTCGATATAAGCGTCGAATCGTCCGCACGCGACATAAGCCATGTCGAGCGCAGCGCTGCCAAGGATCCGGCATTTGCGCACGCGATGAATCATTTCCTGGAGCAGCGGGAAATTCGCGTTAATCGTCTCCCCGGTCTTGGCGAGCCCAACCGAGATGACGGCTTCAGTCAGGTACGCGCGATCGCTCACATGGACGGGGTGGCCATTTAATTTCGGGACCTCACCCTTCTGTCCAGACCACATTTCCTCGCGAATTGGATCGTAGATGACGCCAATCATGATTTCGTTTCGAAGGCGTAGCGCAATCGAGACACAAAAATGAGGTATGCCGTAGAAATAATTCACGGTGCCATCAAGTGGATCGACAATCCACTGATGCTCGGTCGATTGATCGCCCGCGACTCCTTCTTCGCCGTAAAGCGCGTGCTCGGGAAATTCTTCGAGAAGTAATTTGGTAATCAACTCCTGCGCCTGGATATCGATCTCGAGTTTCAGATCGTGCGCTGCGACCGCATTGACCCGCTGCTGCCGCCGGAAATTTTGGCGAAGCAACTTGCCCGCCCCGCGTGCGGCCTCTTCGGCCGTATCGAGGTAATGCTTCATGAATGATTACGTCGCACAAAGAACACAAAGTGCACAGCGGAAATGAAGTTGAAACCAAGCGCAAGCAACGTGGGTCATCCTGAGCGCAGCGAGGGATCTCTCATAACTTCACTGGTTACACTTAATGGAATTGCGCAATCGTACGCTTCGATTGTGAGATCCCTCGCCGTCTGTTGCGGCTCGGGATGACAGAGCGCATGCGAAAAAAACCGGGAGGAAAATAAATTCTCCTCCCGGGTTGAAGTTAGGAGTTGTGACTCCGAGGAAATTCGGAGTCGTTAATGAAGCGTCAGGCTTAATGCCTTTTTTTCTTCGCTGCTTTTTTCTTTGCTGCTTTTCTTTTTGCCATCGACTAATTCACCCCTTTCGATCCGCAACGTGCGGAACTTGGTGAAGAGTTGGGAATGAACTTCACTTCATTGCGTTCAGTAATCATCACAGTTTTTTTGTCAAACATTTTTGTTGGGAATTTTGAAAAATTTTTACGAGCTCCCGCGCGATAATTTTCTTCGGCGCGCACGAAATTTTCTGTCGTTCGCCGTTTTGAAAGAGAATCGTCACCTCATTCACGTCGCTTTCCATTGCCGAATTTGCGCCGCTCACGTCGTTCGCGACCATGATGTCGCACTTTTTTTCGCGCAGTTTCCGAGCGGCGTTTTCTTCCATGTCATTTGTTTCCGCAGCGAAACCGACAAGAAAGAATTGGCGGTCTTGCCGGTGGCCTAACGAATCGAGAATGTCGCGCGTGGGAACCAAGTCCAGTGAAAATTTTGCGCCGCGCTTCTTAATTTTTGTCCGCGAAGCTTTTACCGGCTTGTAATCCGCCACGGCGGCGCACAGGACGCATACGTCGCAGTTGTCTGCATGCCGGTGGACAGAAGCGAACATTTCGTCGCTGGTGGAAACGGAAACCAATTTGGCGCCGCCCGGCGGCTCGATGTTCACGGGACCGGAAATCACGATAACATCGTGGCCGGCATCGAGCGCCGCTTCGGCGATGGCGTAGCCCATTTTCCCTGATGAGCGATTCGAAATGTAACGAACCGGATCAATCGGCTCGCGCGTCGGCCCGGCCGTGACGAGAAATCTCACGCGATCAAATTTTCCTGACGCGCGAGCAGAAACTCGGCGCGGAAAGCGATGTCGTTCACTTTCCAAAGCCGGCCAATGCCTTCGTAACCGCACGCCAGCATTCCTTCTTCCGGCCCGATAAATTCGACACCGCGCGCTTTAAGTTTTTCGACGTTCTCCTGCGTGGCGTGATGTTGCCACATTTTTCCATTCATGGCGGGCGCGATCAGAATCGGCGCGCGCGTGGCGAGCGCAATGGCGGCGAGCGGATGACCCGCCAGACCGTGCGCAAGCTCGGCGATGATGTGCGCGGTGGCGGGCGCGATCAGGAGCAGGTTCGCGCGATCCGCAAGGTCGATGTGACCGGGTCGCCAATTTTCTTTTTCATCGTAGAAGCTGGTCGTCACCGGATTTTTGGAAAGCGTTTGCAACGTCAGCGGCGAAATGAATTCGGTCGCGTCTAGCGTCATGACGACAAAGACTTCGTGGCCCTGTTTGACAAGCAGACTCGCCAGCTCAGCAGATTTATACGCTGCGATCGATCCTGTAACGCCAAGCACGACGGATTTTTTTCCAGCCGGAATGCGCACCACTTTTCGGGCGCTGGTTTTTTCAAGTCTGCGCTTGGAATTTTTTTCCATCTTAAATCGACAAGACTAAGCGGGAATAGTTTTGCGAGTTATTTCGGCCTCAACCGCCGGCTCAAACAACTTTCTGCAGCCATGATGTGGCGGACTTTTTCCAAGTCCTCTTCGATTGACCCGCTAACGATAGTGTAGCGGTAATCGCGCCACAATTCCATTTCTCGTGTCGCGGTCTCCAGTCGTCGTTTGATCTGCTCCTCAGTCTCGGTGCCGCGTTTGTGCAAGCGGCGACGCAATTCTTCCAGGTTGGGCGGCATAATAAAAACATCCGTCAGAGCCTCGCGAATGATCGGATCACCGCAGTTGCGGATGGTGGCGGCGCCCTGTATGTCGATGTCGAGCAAGACATCCGTGCCGTTGTTCAAATTGTTCAGCACCGGCTCGCGCAGTGTGCCGTAATAATCTCCGTGCACCCGCGCGTGCTCGAGAAAATCACCGGCTTCGACTCGCGCGCGAAAATCAGCACTCGATAGAAACTGATAGTTTTCTCCGTCGATTTCACCGACGCGCGGCGCCCGCGTGGTGCAGGAGACGGAATAAAAAAGATTGGAAGTTTTCCGGAGCGCTTCAACCAGGGTTGTCTTGCCCGCGCCCGATGGTGCAGATATGACGAAGAGAATTCCGTGGCGGCTGAACTGTTTACTCAAGGTTTTGAAGTTGCTCCCGGACCTTCTCCAGTTCGGCTTTGGAGGCGATGACGCGTTGCGAAATAGCGGCGTCATTCGCTTTTGCGCCAAGCGTGTTGAGCTCGCGAAAAATTTCCTGGGTGATGAATTCCAGTGTGCGCCCGACCGGTTCTTTGCTGCGCAAATGATGAGCGAACTGAGCGAGGTGACTGTCGAGGCGTGTCAACTCCTCCGAGACGTCCGACCGGTCGGCAAAGAAGGAGATTTCCTTGAGCACACGTTCGTCATCGCTGGCGATCGGCAGCCCGGCTTTTTCAATACGGTCGAGCAGCGCAGCGCGATATCGTTTCACGACGTCGGGATGAAGCGCGCGAACCTCCTTGAGTTTTTTCCGGATCGCCTTAAGCCGATGAATTAAATCCTTGGCCAAATGTTTGCCTTCGCGCTCGCGCATTTTGACTAAATCGGCAAGCGCGGCGCGCAGCGCCCGTTCGATTGCCGGCCATGCTTCTTCCGCCTTCACGGCCTCTTCCGGGAACCGCATCACACCGGGCGCTTGCAAAATCGTGCTGATAGTGATCTCGCCCGGCGCGTTTAACTCCTTTTGCAAGGCGCGCATCGCTTCGTGATACGAGCGGGCAAGTTCCGTGTTTAGCGCCAGGTTTCGCGCACCGTCTGCGCCAGTATGAAGGGTGACGGTGGCATTGGTCCGGCCGCGCGAAATATTTTCGTTAATCGTCTGACGAATACGCGGTTCGAGTTCGGCCAGGTCGCGCGGTAAATTGATCACAACGTCGCTCTGCTTCCGGTTCACAGAATTCAGTTCGACGCTAAATTTCGTCCCGGCGTGATCGGTCTCGGCGCGACCGTATCCAGTCATGCTCCGCATATCTCGATGCAAAAGCTTATCGCAGAGAAACGCTCAACGCTCAACCCTCAAGGTTTGTTTGGTTCGAATAACATTGCGCCCACGACGAGCGAATGATCCGTTTGCAGCAGTGTGAATCATTTCGAGAAGGAACTCGTCGCGACGGTGATCTTCGGGATCACTTACGTGCTCATCAGCGGTCGGCAGCTTAAGATTCTGCCATTGAATCGACCGGCAGCCGCTCTGCTCGGCGCGGTGTTGATGGTTTCGACAGGAGTGATGACGCCGGAGCGCGCATATCGCGCGGTCAATTACGACACGATCGTGCTGCTGCTGGCGATGATGTTGGTATCCGCGTATCTTTATCTGGCGCATTTTTTCGAGTGGGCTGCGGAGCGGGTGTTGAGTTTTTCGCGCACGCCACAGCGGTTGTTGCTCTACGTCACACTTACATCAGGAATCCTCTCGGCGTTGCTCGTCAATGACACGATTAGCCTGATGTTGACGCCGCTCGTCATAGCAGTGATCCGGCGCGGCAAACTTCCGCTGCTACCGTATCTGATCGCACTCGCGACCAGTGCTAACATTGGCAGCGTCGCCACGCTCGTAGGTAATCCGCAAAACATGATCATCGGGCATTTTTCGCATATTCCGTTTTCGCAGTTTTCTCGATCGCTCGCCCCGGCGGCGATCGTTGGACTCGCGATCAACTTTGTCATTTTGCGTTTCGGTTTTCGGAGTGCGCTGCGGGCAGTTGTGATCGAACGGGAACTTCACGCGATTCCGAAACTAGACCACGGCTTGTTCGCCATTGTTTGCGCCGTGTTTGTGGCGATCTTCGCTTGTTTCCTTGCCGGGCTAAACCTGGCATGGACCGCGCTCGCTGGTGATGGTGCTTGCGCGCCGCGATACGCATGAAGTGCTGAAGCTCGTCGATTGGCATTTGCTGGTGTTTTTTGCGGCCCTGTTTGTCGTTGTTGATGGACTGAGCGACACCGGTTTGCCCGATGCGATTTATCGGCATCTGCAACCCGTTTTCGGGTCAAGCGCGCCTACGCAGACTTGGAACCTGACGTGGTTCTCCGTCGCCGGCTCGAACATTTTTTCGAACGTGCCATTTGTGCTTGTTGCGGGGAAATGGATCACGCGTTTTGTCGAACCAGTGCTGATGTGGAAAGTGCTCGCCTTGGCGACGACGTTCGCCGGCAATCTCACGATCATCGGCTCGGTTGCGAACATGATCGTCGTGGAATCTGCGCGCGAACATCTGGAAGTCGGCTTCTGGGATTGCGCGCGCTTCGGTATCCCGATTACGATCCTGACGACCGCTGCCGGCGTGATCGTGCTGCTATTGCTTCGTTGAGAAGATGTCGCAACGCCTTTCGGTGTGGAGAAGGGATCGGGATCGAGTCCAGTGAATCCACTCTGATCCAACGTTGTGAATGATCGTCGATCTTTTGCGTGCATTGGGTGTAAACGTTCAAGGTGACGCGATGATTTGTGAACGGAAAAATCGATCTGTAGATCGGCCGTCGATTTAGCGGTGTCCTTTGCAGCCGAGGTAAAATCCACATGCAGCGCCAGCGTCTGTCTGCTTTCTCAAGCAGAATCCTGTCGGCCCGAATGATGAGCGCATGATTTTCGGTCAACCGTTCCATCGGAGGCCGTTCTTTCTTCGTGGGGAGAGTCTCCGGATTTTTCGCGCGACAAAGTTTTTTGACGGGGCAGATGCCGCATCGCGGTCGGCGAGGCCGACAAACGAGCGCGCCAAGATCTGTGAGCGCAGAGTTGTAAATGCGCGCGGAGCGCTCTGGAACAAGAGTGGCCGCATGCTCCCAAAGTTTTTCCCGGCCGCCCCTTCGATCGATCGGGCGGCGAAAATTAAGAATGCGCACCAACACGCGCGCAGTGTTGGCTTCGATAATCGGAACTGCTTGATCAAAGGCGAAGCTGGCGATGGCGTGCGCGGTGTATTTCCCGATTCCAGGGAGTCGCTGCATTTGCTCGATTGATCGCGGAAAGCGTCCGCGAAATCGATCTACGACGGCCCTTGCGGTGGCGTGAAGATTTCGCGCACGAGCGTAATAGCCGAGTCCTTGCCAGGCGCGCAGAATATCGTTTTCGGAAGCGCGATTTAGTGCAGCGAAATCAGGAAATTGCCTGAACCACTCATGGTAATAAGGAATCACGGTGGCAACCTGAGTTTGCTGGAGCATGAACTCGGACACGAGGATTGCGTATGGGTCTCGCGTTCGACGCCAGGGCAAGTCACGTCCGTGTTTGCGATACCACGTAGTCAATGCGCGGCGGAATTCAGCTTTTGGAAAGGCCACAGATGGACACGGATTAACACAGATGATTGATAATGTCTCGCCAGCTAATTCGGCATGCATGCAAACTGTGTTTCATCTGTGTTAATCTGTGGCTCAATGAATTCATACACCCATCCGCTGACGAAAGAGCAGGCAACAAAGCTTCGCGCGTTGCTGGAAGAGCTCGGGTTCGAATTTTCGCCGAAGCAGTGGACAATTTTCTTCGCGCAGCAAAACAAGTTAAGCGTGGCGGTTTATGAGAAGGGGCCGAAGGTGCTGGTGCAAGGTCGCGGCGTGGAAGAGTTCGTTCAGTTCGAGCTGGAACCGAAGATTCTGGGTGAGGCGAAACTGGGCTACGAAGAAGTGCACTCACCGGAAATGTTTCAGCCGCATTTCGGGGTGGACGAGAGTGGGAAAGGAGATTTTTTCGGGCCGCTTGTGATTGCGGGCGTCTATGTCGATCCCGGAATTGCGCGCAAATTTCTCGATGCCGGCGTGGTGGACAGCAAAAGGATCGGCTCTGATGCGCGCATTCGCACGCTGGCGGATATGATTCGGAAAAGTTCGCTGGGTCTGGTGGAAACAGTTCTGATCGGCCCGGCCAAATACAACGAGCTTTACGAGAAGTTTGGCAATCTAAACCGGTTGCTCGGGTGGGGACACGCGCGTGTGATCGAGAATTTGCTGGCGAGAAAGCCGGGATGCCTGCGGTCGTTATCGGACCAGTTCGCGGACGCTGGGGTGATCCGAGCATCATTACTAAAGCACGGGCGCAAGATTGCCATCGAACAGCGTCCGAGAGCCGAATCGGACATTGCGGTCGCGGCGGCTTCGATCGTTGCGCGCGAGGCGTTCATCAACTGGCTGGACCGCAAAAGCAAAGAGCTCGGCCTGCGATTGCAGCGCGGAGTATCGCCGGGCGTAAAAGAGAGCGCCAGAAAGCTGGTGGAAATGAACGGGCCAGGCGCATTGCGTGAGGTGGCAAAAGTGCATTTTCGCACCGCGCACGAGACCGCGCCGGATGATTATCCCGCCCCGCCTGCACGTGAGAATTGGCCAGGCAGACAGGATTCGTTAAAGCGTTGAAGAGTTGAAGCGTTCACAAGGAACGAGGGCTTGGGCAGCCGTCGCAGGGACATGACGCTGGGAAGCCGTCACTCCTTGAAGCGCCGCGCCGTTTCAACGCTTCAACGTGGCGAAGCCAGTTGCGTTTCGTGTTCTTTTCGAACACCTTAGGCTATTAAAATTTTATTGTTTTTGTGATCCGTGGCCACCGCCGCAGCCGCATGGAACGATTATTAAATAGATATGTCAAAGTTAACCAAGCGCGACATCGTCGTTTCTATCAGCAACCAAACCGGCATGGTTCAGCATCAAGTCTTTGACGTCGTCCAGCGCACGCTAGACAAAATCACCGACAGCCTTGCTAACAACATCCCGGTTGAACTGCGCAATTTTGGCGTTTTTCAGCCGCGCCTGACAAAACCGCGCGTTGGACGCAACCCCAATCAGCCCGGTAGCAGTTTTGTGATTCCACCGCGCGCGACGGTGAAATTTAAGGTTGGCAAAATCATGCGTCAGCGCGTTGAGAAGCTCTCACGCCAGCTGAAAGAGGCAGCAGAGCGCAACACGAAAACAGAAGCCGGGGTACCAAGCGGAGAGTAGCTTACGAGAGCAAATTCTGGATCGTTTTCTCCAGGCGCTCAAAATTGATCGGCTTGGTGAGATGTTCAGAAAAGCCTGCCTCCCTGGCTTGGTTTACGTCGTGTTCGCTGCCAAAGCCGCTGAGCGCAATTGCGGGCAAATCCTTCTTGAGGCGTACTTGACGCATTAATTCATAACCGCTGCGATCCGGCAATCCGATGTCGCTGATGAGCAGGTCGAAATCCTGTGTGCACATTTTCTCCACGGCCTGTTCAGCAGAATGGGCTACCGTAATTTCGTAGCCGTGGCGTTCCAGCATCCTTTTCATTCCGATGCAAGTGTCGTAATGGTCATCCACGAGCAGGACGCGCCGATGCTTTGAAACAGCCAGTTCTCGTTCCGGACCCGCCGGTTGATCTTGGCTCTCGCCGTCGCGACTGATCGGAGTCAACACCGTGTTTAGTTCCACTGAAAAGGTGGCGCCCTGGTCTTTCCCGGGACTTTGCGCCCGGATCTTTCCGCCGTGCGCGTCGATCAACGCCTTCGAAATGGCCAGGCCAAGCCCGAGGCCTCCAAAGCGGCGCGTGATTTCAGCCTGGCCCTGCTCGAATGCGTTAAAGATCTTGTCGATTTTTTCCTGTTCGATGCCGATGCCGGTGTCGATGACGCGGGCCTCAATTTTATCCGGCGCCGGGTTAAGGGTCTCAATAGTGATTCGACCTCTTTCAGGAGTAAATTTCACGCTGTTCTTGATCAGATTCCAAAAGACCTGTTGCAATCGCGCCGGATCGCCCTCCACATGGGTGTGAGCAGCGCGAAAGTGAAATTCCACTTCCAGATTCTTCGCTTCGACTTCTTTTCGACATATCTCGTAAGCGCGCTGCAGGATTTGGTGCACGCAAATAGTCTCAAAGCTTAATTGCAGTTTGCCTTTCGAGATACGAGTCACGTCGAGTAAATCGTCAATTAACCGCGCTTCCAGCTCAACGTTGCGCCGGACGACCTCGAGCGCTTCTTTGACAGGCTGGGAATCTGGCACTTCGGCTTCCAGCTCCCCTACCATCGCAATTACCGGCATGAGGGGGCTGCGCAGCTCGTGCGACAAAAGTGCCAGGAATTGATCCTTGGCAGCATCTGCGGCAATCAACTCCTGGCGCAATGTGACGTCGCGCGTCTTGTCTTCCACCAGATAAAGCACGCCCTGAATGGTCTCCTGGGCCCCCTGTAGCCGGAGCAGATTAATGTCCAAAAAGTGCGTCACTCCGGTCTTATCTTTCAACGGGTGCTCAGTCAGGTGAAATGGCGTTCCAAAGGTAAGCACTCTCTCAATCGCTCCGGGGGGCGCAATCTTCACATCGTCATAGGTGATCTCCGTGATGTCGCGGCCGCTGGCAGGCAGGTCTCCAAAGCGTTCGGCCATGCGCGCAAAAGCATCGTTGGCGTGAAGAAAGCGGCGGGAAGTTGGATCGACAAAAGCGATTCCGCTCGGCATGTTCGCCAGCATTTTCTCATTGAAGATGACCTCACGCTCCAGCCGTTGCTTGGATTCCATCTGGCGCTGATAAAACCTGCTGCCCAGCCAAGCGAAGACCGCCGTAAGGACGACCAGCCACGCTGTCAGCAACGTCATCCGCCCCAGCAGATCGTGAACCGGTTTGTAAGCCAGGGCTTTCGGCTGTTCCACGACTGCCACCCAACCGGTGTTCTCGATCGGACTGAATGAGTAGAGGTTGCCGTGCTCTTCGAAATGTCCGGCTTTATTTTGGCGGATTTCCTTGATCAACACGCCACCCCCCGGGGAAGTCACACTGGGGTTCGGCTTAAAATCATTCGCGAAAAGGGCGACGCCGTTTTGATCGAGAACTTCGAACAGAAACCGGTCGGAAAATTCGATCGTGGACAAACGCCGGCCAATTCTTTCCACGAGGACCGAGTCACCAACGTAGCCGAGAATTCTTCGGTCGGGCGTGCGCACAGCTGCGACGATATTGGTGACCAGCCGGTTATCCGTCAGCCGGGAATGAACTGGCGAGACCACGGCTTCGTTGGATTCCGCCGCTTGTTCGCGCCAGTAACTGGCCCCAAAATCCTTTCCGACCATCTCGGGCGCTGTCGGGATCGATGCAATTAAGGCACCGTCAGGTGCGGTTAAAAACATTCCGTCGATATTGGGGTGCGAATAAAATGCCGAGTTGAGCCATGGCTGAGCCACGGGCGTCGGATTTGCCGCGCTCAGAACTCTCGTAACTTCGGGGAGCGTCTGATAATAGTTAATGATGGCACTACTGCGGCTGAGATCGTGGCCGACCAGATGGCCAACCAATTGGATCAGAGTTTGCCTGTCGCGCAGGATTCGGGATTCCAGGGTATCGCGCAGGATGGTGTAGGAAACAATTAGCGTCAGCACGGACGGGATCCATCCCGCCAGAAGAATAGGAAAGATGATCGTGAAACGCTCGAAACGGTCGCGCCTTCGTTTCGTTATTGTATCTCCCAGCTGCATGCCTGCCTTTTGCGAAAACAAATTGGCCTATCACGGTTACCTTGCTGACCCTCTCAGGCAAGGGCGAATGTCGGGAGATGTTGAACGGCTTTAGGCAGCGTATTTTTTTAAAACAGCGGTAGGCTGGCCAGCGGCCAAAGAGATTGCCCAAACCGATTACTCCCGCAATTACGAAGAGCGATAGGAGACCACTGCGTATCAACACAATATGACCGCGGTTTTTACAGGCAAACACGTGATTTTTGGATTGACGCAACCGCTGAAAACGCCATCATGACGCCCTTACTGGCTCAACGATTGGCGGCCATAGAAACTCCTATGCAAGGAAGTGTCGGACATATCATTTGGACGGTTTGCTATCTGAGCGTGCTCATGGGCCTTTCTGCATATGGCGTCCATCGCTACTTCATCATTTATCTCTACCTGAAAAACCGCAAGCGGGCCCCGGTGCCGGCCCATTATTTTGAACAACTTCCGAAGGTCACGATGCAGTTGCCAATTTTCAACGAAGTGTACGTTGCCGAACGGTTGCTCCGTTCGGTGAGCGAACTGGATTATCCGCGAGAGCGTTTGCAAATTCAGGTGCTGGACGATTCAACCGATGAGACCCGTGAAATCACCGCCTCCTGCGTAGAGGAACTGCGTCAGCGTGGGTTCAATGTTCAGCGTATTCATCGGGTTGATCGCACCGGTTTCAAAGCCGGCGCACTGGCGGTAGGGCTTGAAGCTGCAGAGGGCGAGTTCGTTTGTATTCTGGACGCCGATTTTGTCCCGCAAAGAGACTTACTAAAACGCACGATCCATTTCTTCACCGATCCTAAAGTGGGAATGATCCAGACCCGGTGGGGCCATTTGAACCGTGGGTATTCATTGCTCACGCGCATGCAGGCGATTTTTTTGGATGGACACCTCTTGCTTGAGCAAACTGCACGTAGCCGCAGCGGCCGTTTTTTTAATTTCAATGGAACCGCCGGTCTCTGGCGGCGTTCCTGCATCGAACAAAGTGGGGGCTGGCAATATGATACGCTATGCGAGGACCTTGATCTGAGCTATCGCGCTCAGCTGGCAGGCTGGAAATTCATTTATCTTTCAGATGTGGTCACTCCTGCGGAGTTGCCGGTGGACATGAATGGTTTCAAGTCTCAGCAGCATCGCTGGACCAAGGGTTCGGTGCAGACCTGTAAAAAATTGTTGCCCACGATCTGGCGCAGTCGGCTTCCGTTTCCAATCAAGCTCGAGGCCACGGGGCATTTGATGTCCAACTTCGCTTACCTTCTCCTTGCCTTTCTGTGTGTTCTTTTACATCCCTCGACGGGAGGGCCTCAGGGCGGCTGGGTGCGCACGGTGCTTATCGACATTCCCATCTTTCTTGCAGCGTCGGCATCAGTCGCCGCTTTCTATGTTTGCGCCCAGCGCGAGTTGCATCCACGGACGTGGATGAGAGAGATTCTTTTTCTGCCATGCCTGCTCGCCTTGGGAATTGGTCTCTCGCTCAATAACGCGCGAGCGGTGCTGGAAGCGCTCATCAATCACAAATCCGACTTCACGCGTACGCCGAAGTACGGCATTGAACGCAAATCGCAGCACTGGCGCACCTGCAAGTACCGGCCGCTCAAGTCAACACTTCCCCTGCTGGAACTGGCCTTCGCCATCTATTTCAGTTACTTCGTGGTGTTCGCCATTGTGCACGGCCAGTTCTTCTCAGTGCCGTTCCTGCTGATGTTCCAGGGCGGTTTCCTTTACGTTTGCCTTTCTTCATTCGGCAGTCGCTGGTCAAAAATCAATTTTGACAGCTCACGCACAAGCGCCGCAATTCCCGCGTGACAAAACCCGAATTATCGGGTAAGAGGTTGCGCATGTTTCGGCTGTTGGCTGTAATTTTTAGTCTGGTTTCGATCGCGCCGGCATTTTCTGCCACACAGCTCACACAGCTCGATACGTCCCATCGTGTGGTAATCAGTATCCGCGATCAGAAGCTGATGCTTCTCGAGAATGGCGGGAGAGTGGCAATTTATCCGGTCTCGACGTCCAAGTACGGAGTCGGTGATTTTCGAGGAAGAATGACCACACCGCTCGGTTATCTGATGGTCGCGAAAAAGATCGGCGATAACGCGCCAGTCGGCGCCGTCTTTCACAATCGGCGGTGGACCGGCGAAATTCTCCAGCCCAATGCTCCCGGGCGGGATCCGGTGACGACACGGATAATTTGGCTAAACGGACTTGAAGCCCAAAACGCGCAGGCCTTTCACCGCTGCATCTACATCCACGGCACGCCGGAAGAAAAGACAATCGGCCGGCCAGCCAGCTATGGTTGCATCAGAATGAAAGCCGACGACGTCGCGGTGCTCTATAATCAAGTTCCGCTGGGGGCGCTGGTGCAAATCACTCCCGACCGTTTGCCCAAAGTGCCAAAGGCGCGGCCGACGTCGGCCAGTACTACGTTGGTCGTGCAGAACGAAAAACCGAATAGCCAGCAGCAGCCTGAACCAACATCTGCTTCGGGCACACTCAGCACCGAGCAAATGCGAATGGGTGGAGCGCTCGCTGCCGAGCGACAAAAAGCGAAGCTCGCATTGGGCAAACGCTTGTAACCTTCGGCCTCCGGCGCGGCGCGGGCCTGGTCCACAAAATTTTTGATCGACAATGGCTAATACCAGATCAGCTGCCAAACGCGCCCGGCAAAGGATGAAGCGCATGCTTCGCAATCGCAGTGTTGTCACACGTCTGCGGACCATACAGAGGCAGGTGGGTTCCACCCAAGAGCCCAACGCGGATCAAATCCGCGCGTTAATCTCGGCAATCGATAAAGCGGCCAAGCGCGGTATCATTCACGAAAACGCAGCCCATCGTCGCAAAGCGCGGCTCAACAAAGCGCTCGCCGCGGCGAAGTAGGTAGCTGTAGCCGCCTCGCTGTGCGAGGCGACGTGCCGGTGTGTTTGCAACGCGCGCTCTCCGCGCGTCTCACAGAGACGCGGCTACAGTAAATGCTCTTTGCATATCGCACCGGCCGGATAGATTCTGTGGAATGATCCCCGCTCTTCTTCTCGTTTTTTCGGCCGTCGCTTATCGGGTCACGACGGGCCTCTTGATTCATTCCGGTGCGAGCTGGCTTTCGAACTTCGCTCCGCTCGCGGCAATCGCGCTCTGCAGCGCCGCATACTTTCCAAAGAAATACAAATTCTCGGTGCCGCTTGTTACGCTTTTTATTTCCGATGTCGTAATTAATTTTCGGTACGGCGCGCCGCTGTTCGATCCCCAGATTCTTGTTCGCTATGCAGCGCTCGCGCTGGTCGGGTGGCTCGGAGTTCTGCTTCAGAATCGCGCATCCCTGAAGACACTTTTGCCGGCTTCCATTGTTGGATCGACAATTTTCTACGCAATTACCAACGCATTCTCCTGGTTGAGCGGTCCTGGTTACGCGAAAAATTTCGCAGGACTCGTTCAAGCGCTCACGGTGGGATTGCCTCAATACAGCGCGACGCCGAGCTGGATGTTTTTCCGCAACTCCATCATCAGTGATTTTCTGTTCACTTTGCTGTTTGTTATTTGTATGAATTTGGGGCGAAGCATGGAGAGATCGCGAGGCCGCGCCGCGCGGTTCCGCCCCGTCGCTGCGGGGTGACCGCCATGCAGCCGGGAGAGCAGCGCGACGAAGTCGAGATGCTCTCGCTGATGCTGTTGATCCGGCGTTTCGAGGAACGCGCCAGCCAGCAGTATCAAGCGCAGAAGATCGGCGGGTTTTGTCATCTTTACATCGGTCAGGAAGCAGTGGTGACCGGCGCGGTGGCTGCGGTACGGGACGACGATTACATCATCACCGCTTATCGTGATCATGCTCATGCGCTCGCCCGCGGCACCAGCGCGGACGCGTGCATGGCGGAGCTTTTTGGAAAAGAGACCGGCTGCTCGCGTGGACTTGGTGGTTCAATGCATTTTTTCGACAGGAAAAATCACATGTACGGCGGCCACGCCATTGTCGCTGCGCATGTTCCACTGGCGGTTGGGATGGCTTTTGCCATCAAGTACCGGGGAGAAGATCGTGTCACGCTTTGCTTCTTTGGCGATGGCGCAATCAATCAGGGAGCGTTCCACGAAGCGTTAAATCTGGCCGCGCTGTATAGATTGCCTATCGTTTTCATTTGCGAGAACAATCTTTTCGCCATGGGCACCTCGGTGAAGAGATCGACCTCACTGAAACAAATTGTCGATCGCACGGAAGGCTACGACATCCCGGGAGAAATCGTCGATGGAATGAATTTTCGCGAGGTGCGCGACAAGATTGCCGAGGTCGTCGATTCCATTCGCAAAGAGCCTCATCCAGCGTTTCTGGAAGCACGAACTTATCGCTACCGCGGCCACTCGATGTCGGACCCGGCAAGTTATCGAACGAAGGAGGAGCTGGAAAAATATCGCCTCGACGATCCAATCACGCGTCTGCGCGCTCAGCTCACGCGCGAGGGAAAATTGACTAACGAACAATTTGACCGGCTCGATAAGCAGGCGAAGGAAACGGTTCTGGTCGCCGTGAAATTCGCTGAGCAAAGTCCCCAGCCGCCGCTCGAAAAACTCTACGATTACACATATGCCGACGGAGCAAAGCCGTGAGAGAAATCACTTATCGTCAGGCACTCAATGAAGCGCTCGCGGAAGAACTCGAGCGGGATCCAAATGTTTTTCTGATGGGCGAGGAAGTCGCCGAATATCAGGGCGCATACAAGGTGAGCCAGGGCTTGCTTCAGCGCTTCGGGCCGCGTCGGATCATTGACACTCCAATCAGCGAGAACGGGTTTGCCGGCCTCGGAGTCGGCGCGGCGATGGTCGGATTGCGGCCGATTATTGAGTTCATGACGTTCAGCTTTTCGCTCGTAGCCTTCGATCAGGTCGTGAACAACGCCCCGAACATGTTCACGATGTCAGGCGGCCAATTCAATATTCCCATCACGTTTCGCGGCCCGAACGGACCGGCGCACCAGCTTGGCGCCACGCATTCGCACGCGACGGAAAACTTTTACGCCAGCGTGCCCGGCCTCAAAGTTTGCACCCCGGCCACGCCGCGCGACGCAAAAGGGCTGCTCAAAACAGCCGTGCGCGACGACAATCCGGTGCTGGTTCTGGAAGCCGAGTTGCTCTACAGCTCGAAGGGAATGGTCGAGCCGCCGGATGAAGAATTGCTCATTCCGCTTGGCAAAGCCGACGTGAAACGCGAAGGCAGCGACGTCTCGGTTATTTGTTACGCGCAGACGGTTCCGCTCGCGCTCAAAGTCGCGGCACAACTCGAAGAGGAGGACATCTCCGCGGAAATTGTCGATCTTCGTTCGATCAAACCGCTGGATGAGAAGGCGATTTTCGATTCGGTTACAAAGACGCATCGCGTCGTGATAGTCGAACAAGATCATCCGTTTTGCGGCGTGGGCGCAGAAGTTTGTTACCGGATTCAGAAAAACATTTTCGATGCGCTCGACGCGCCGATCATCCGCGTATCACAGGAAGATGTTCCAATGCCCTACAACGAGCGGCTCGAGCACGCTGTGCTCCCGAACGCGGAAAAACTCATCGCTGCCGTGAAACAGGTTTGCTACGCATGATGCTCGATCTCCGCTTCAACGCTTTAACGCGTTAACGAATCCCATGCCCGAAATCCAAATGCCCAAGCTGAGCGACACGATGACCGAGGGCACTCTCGTCGCGTGGAAGAAAAAGAAGGGCGATCAAGTTTCTGCTGGCCAAGTGCTCGCCGAAATCGAGACCGACAAGGCGACGATGGAATGGGAATCGCCTGAGGATGGGACGCTCACCGAAATTTACGTCGAAGAAGGTGGCAAGGTAAACGTCGGCGACAAGATCGCGTTCATCGGTGGTGAGGGCGAAGAAGCGCCTAAGCCGAAAGAAAAGGAAGAAAAGGAGAAAAAGCTCGAAGCGAAAGAAGAGGAGACGGAAAAACAGAAACCGAAGGAAGAGGAAGAAAAGCCGGAGGCGCCGAAAGCGGAAGAGAAAGAAAAGAAAAAGGCCGCGCCACCGAAGGCGGAAAAGAAAGAACCTGAAGCTGAAGAGCGACCGCCAGCCGCTGAAAAGCCCGAGGAAGCGCGAGTAAAAGCGTCGCCCGTGGCGCGGCGAATCGCGGCTGAATTCGGTGTTGATCTATCGAACGTGAAAGGCACAGGCCCGGAAGGTCGTGTCACGGAGACCGACGTGCGCGCGGCGGCGAAATCAAAAGCCGCCGCTCCAAAACCTTCCGTCCCGGCTGCCGTTAACGCTGGCGAAAGCGCCCGTATTCAACTTTCCGGGATGCGCAAAATCATTGCGCAACGGCTGGTCGAAAGCCTTGGTCCGGTTCCGCATTTTTATCTCACCATCGAGGTTAATGCCGGGCCGCTTATGGAAGCGCGCCAGGAGTTGAAATCCGCGGGCGAAAGCGCGGAGGCTTCGAAGATCACGGTGAACGACTTCGTTCTAAAAGCCGCGGTGCAAGCCGCAGTCAAAGTGCCGCGAGTAAATGCTTCATTCGATGGCGACGCCATCGTCCAATATGCCGATGTCGATCTCGGGATTGCGGTGGCGATTGAAGACGGGCTGTTGACGCCAGTCATTCGCGCCGCGCAAAACAAATCGCTCCGCGAGATCAGCGAACTGGCCAAGGATTTGGCGCATCGCGCGCGCAACAAGCGAATGAAGCCGGAGGAATTTCAAGGCGGCACGTTCACCGTCTCAAATCTCGGCGGAATGGGGATCGACAGTTTCTCGGCTGTCATCAATCCGCCGCAAGGATTCATTCTTGCCGTTGGCAAGATCACGAAGGTTCCGGTGATCGACGATTGCGACCAAATCGTGGTCGGCCACCGCATGTCGCTCACGATGAGCTGTGACCACCGCGTCATCGACGGCGCCCTTGGCGCAGAGTATCTGAAAGAACTCCGCCACCTTTTGGAAAACCCGGCGCTGCTATTGGTCTGAAAAAGGGAATATTAGAGCGCAGCGCCGGCGCTTGCTGTTTCCCATGTCATGAAGTCGTCCAGCGCTTGCCGGTTTTTATCGGTTACAAATTCGATGACCGTCGCGTCATCCACGAAACCGAGAAATGGCGTCTTGTCGGGGATCAAATCGAACGGATCGACCAGGTAATTGAGAGCAGCAACGATCCACAACAGCGCGTCATTCGGGACCCGATCGTATTCCCCGCGATGGTGCGCGCGGATTAATCGCAGCATCGTTTGGAGATAAGGCCAGCATTCTTTAAACGGCTCTTTGGGAACTGCCGCCGCCTTCTTCGCTGCTTCGTTGAAGAGCACTTGCAGATCTTCCGGATTTTTCAGGCACGCTTTCGCGTCGGTTAACGCTTTGACAAATGCGTCGCTACGAAGGGCAGGTTTGCTGTACGGCGTATCCCCCCTAGGATCTTTGCGAATCGGTCGCCCCTTGGTCTTGCCGCGCGATTTCGGTTTTACCTCTTTCATGGGGACTATAAAAGCAGTTCGCTGTGCGAATGGGAAGACGATTTCGTGACGCAGGCAATCGTGCCTGCGACCGTCTTGCAAGGAGCGGCGGTCTCAAGTCCGCCGCTGGGGCGATCTGGAGATCGCCCCCCTTGAAATCGACGCAGACAGGATTGTCTGCGTCACGAAGGTTTTGTCGCGAGAACGAGTGGCGACGGCCCGGGCGCTTCCAGCTTGCGAACCTTTTTGAATCCGGCGTCTTCTAGCCAGCTCTTAATTTCGTTGAAACTGAAAGTGTCGCCGTGCTCTGTGTTGACGAGCATCTGCACGGCGAACATGAGCGAATGCGTCGGCTCGGTGCGCCGGTCGTTCACGAGCCATTCAGCGACGGCGATTGTGCCGCCCGGTTTCAACGCGCCAAAGGTTTTCTTGAGCAACTGGCGGCTTCGTTGTTCGCCTTCGCTGTGCAAAATATGGCCGAGCGTAGCGATATCGTAGCCGTTGCCAAAATTGGCTTGCAACAAATCGCCCTCCACGAAATCGAACCGATCGCGCACACCAAATTTTTCCGTGACGCGTTTTGTAGTAGGAATCATTCCCGCCCAATCGACTGCGGTCACACGCACTCGTGGCGACTTCTGGGCGAGCGCAATTCCCCAAATCCCAGAACCGGCAGCTAGGTCGAGAACGCAGACATCGCTTTTCGCCTTCGCCAGCTTCAAGTGATCGCCAAGCTTCTGTGCGCCGGGGTAGCTCATTGGAATGATGTTTTCTACCAGTTCACTGAAGAACTCCGTGCCCTCGGCCTCTTGGTTCACGGCGACTACCGGTCGCCCGTCGCGCACGGCATCACTCAACCGTAGCCATCGCGAATTAAGCTGAGGCAGAATCGAGCCGAAAAATCCGGCGACTGTGCCCGGCTTGTTGCTGATGAGGAATGCTTCGCTTTCCGGCGTAAGCGAATATTTTTTCCTTGGATCTTTCTTCAAGAGGTCGAGGCCGACGAGCGCGTCCATGACCGCGCGCAGACCGCGCACCGACGCGCCAGTCTCCTTGCTGACCTGCTCGACGGTCTTTGCGCCGCTCTCCAGCGCATCGAAAACCTTGTTCGAGACTGCTGCGCTGATGATCAGCGGCGGCGCGTAGGCAAAACCAAGTTGCTGCAGACGTTCGGAAGTGATTTGTTTTTTCGGGCGATGTTTCTTAGGCATATTTACTTTGGATACCTGGAATTATAGATCGATAACTAGCAAGCGCGCGAGCGCTGGCAAATCAACTTTGTCATGTCCAATAATTCATCTGAGAAGTGAGCGTCACGAACTGCAAAACGCGCGAAGAAATGGAAGGTACGGAGCGCGCCGTGCTCGCGCCCTTTGCGGAAAAATCGGGCGAATCGCGCGGTCGCAAATACTCCGAGCCGAGCCATGCCTATCGCACAGAATTTCAACGGGATCGCGCACGCATCATCCATTCGCGCGCGTTTCGACGCATGGAATACAAGACGCAGGTTTTTTTGAATGGTGCAGGTGACCATTTACGCACCCGTTTGACGCATTCTATCGAGGTCGCATCGATCAGCCGGACGATCGCCCGCGCATTACGGTTGAACGAAGACCTCGCCGAAGCGATCGCGCTCGCACACGATCTGGGGCACGCGCCTTTTGGGCACTCGGGCGAGGAGATGCTGGCCGAATGCATGCGCGATCACGGCGGCTTCAATCACAACCGCCAGAGTCTACGCCTGGTAGAGCTGCTTGAAACTCCGTATCCGAATTTTCCGGGTCTCAACCTGACGTTCGAAGTGCGCGAAGGTCTGCGGAAACACGAGGCCTCCTATGAGTTTCCCGCGCCGGAAGACGAGAAATATCATTGTCCGTCATTGGAGGCGCAGGTTGCGGATCTTGCGGACGAGATCACTTATTACAGTCATGACCTCGATGACGCGGTCGATTTTGAAATTTTAAGCGCGACGCAATTGGAAGAAAACGAGGTCTGGCGCAGGAGCCATCATGCTGTGCTCGCGAACTACGCGGGTGCCAGGCAACCCGACCTGCACAAGTTAATCATTCGCGGCATCATCGACAATGAGGTGCACGACCTCGTTGCGGCCAGCGCAAAATCCATTGCCGAATCGGGCGTGCAAAGCGCAGATGACGTGCGCCGGCAGATGACACCGCTGATTCGCTATAGCGATGAATTAGCCGAAGCGAATCGCGCGCTGCGGAAATTTTTGTATCAAAATGTTTATTATCATCCGCGCGTTTCTGAAGTGAACCGGCGCGCGTGCGAGATGCTGCGGCGCGTTTTCGAGGCGTACCTTGTCGATCCCGACAGGCTAGGCGATGGAGCGACGAGACGGATTGAGAAGGAGGGATTGCACCGCACAGTTTGCGATTACGTCGCGGGAATGACCGACCGCTATTTGATGGAGGAATACGCGCGCATTGCTGGGTAGGGACGCAGCGCTACGGCGTCCTCTCGACGCAGCGCGCCGACCCTACCCAGCAATGCGCGGGCGCTCTTTCGTGTGAAATGAGGTTGGTTAACATAGCTGTTGCCTTTCTTCATGACGTTTTGAGAGCCGTCTATTTGCTCTTGCCTTCATAAGCAGCTTTCCGGCCGAGCTGCGCCATGCAGCTCTTGTCAAAAGACAGCGTTTTTTGCGGTGGGAGTCGAGGGACTCAGCCCACTGCCTCGGCGGTACAGAGCACGAACGATTGTGACGTCAGTTTGATTCCATCTTGAATCAACGCTCGTCAATCCTAAGCTCTCGCGATGGAAGAGTCGGAAGTGCCTCTCGAGCATTTGCACGAGCAAGTGAAGGAAACCGCGGAGCACATCGGCGCCCCCTGGATTTCATGGGTGGCCCTTAGCACAGCCATCCTTGCGGTCCTGGCTGCGATTGCGGGACTGCTCTCCGGGCGACACGTGAACGAAGCGATGATGAACCAAATCGAAGCGTCCGATCAATGGAGTTATTACCAGGCCAAAAGCATCAAAGCTTCGGTGCTTGATGCAAAAATGTCGCTCGCCGGCACGCCCAACGAATCGGATCAATCAAAGCGCGATCGTTACGAAAAAGAGCAGGAGGAGATCAAATCAGAAGCCGAGCACAAAGAAGCCGCGGCGAAATCACACTTCCACAAGCACGAAGTGTTCGCGCACGGCGTGACCATGTTCCAAATCGCGATTGCCATCGCGGCGATTTCCGCGCTTACGAAGAAACGGCGATTCTGGATCGTGAGTCTACTTTTCGGGATTGTCGGCTGCGCCTTTCTCGTCCTCGCCGCCATCGCAAGGTAGGGGCGGTTCACCCGAACCGCCCGGGTGGTTCAGGCCTGCCGCGCCGTAGCAACAGCGAAGGCGGGTCAATCGCCGCTACCGCCTTTTTTCCCAGAACTTCGCGCCGCCATTTCCGTAGAAGTAAGTGAGAAATGCAAATACCCCCCGGATTGGCAGTGTGCCTCGCAGCCTACTGCGAGAAGGGCACCAGTTGCTACGCGCTTCATTCCCGGGTGGTCTTGAAGGGAATATTAGTTTCCATAATTATCGGAATGTCTTTTTTTGTTCCTTTGGAAACGATTCTAGCGGTGAAACGCCCACTATATCCGATTAAAGCAGAAGCGCCGGACGCTGGGCATTGGGTCATTATCAGCACAAACGAGGAAACAAGATGAAACATCGTTATAAACAACTCGGCAAACTCTCACTGGCCAACACGCTCCGGGCAAGACACGTAAGGAAAGGCAATGCCACTGCGACCAATCGAAAAAAAAGGCTGCTGATGAAAGCGAAAAGCTCACGTTTTGACAGATTGATCGCTCGTTACTATCCCGCCGTTTACAGTTTCGCTTCTCGATTGACGGATGATCCCCGGGAAGCAGTTACGTTAACGCGTGACGCATTCAACAGCACACGAGAACAACTCACGAACCGTCGTAATAAGACCGCGCTAGCGTCAATCCTGATCTTGGCTGTAATCCGCGCAGGTCTTGCCGCCGCTTGATGCTCACGCATTTTGCGGTGTACGGAAGCACGAGCGACAAGAACACTCGCACTGTACATTTTTCTGAAACTTCGCCGTCGCAAGCTCCATGCGTCCCAAAACGATTTAAGGGCGACTTCTCGGAAGTAATCCATTGAGAGACACCAGACTCCCAAGGTCGGCCAACTTCCGCAATCCAAAATGATGCACTATCGGGGCGGTTCACCCGAACCGCCCGGGCGATTGTGGTCAATCGCCCCTACCTGCCGCATCAATCGCACAAGCCGCGCTCGCCTAGCCACGGCAAATGTCGTCGCCCGCGCGGTACGGGTTTGAGCCCGAATGGTGCTATCGCTTTGGTTCGGATGTGCGCGATTGCTTCATCTATGGAGTCGGTCGCATAGATCAGGCTCAGGTCGGAAGGGGCGATCATTCCGCGTTGCGCCATCTTCTCGATGAAGTCGATCAGTCCTTTCCAATAGTCGGTTCCCATGATCACAATGGGAAAATTTTTGATCTTCGCGGTTTGAATCAGCGTGAGCGCCTCGAACAATTCATCGAGCGTGCCTGCGCCACCGGGCATCACAACGAAGGCGTAGGAATATTTAACGAGCAGCGCTTTGCGGACGAAAAAATAATGCATTCGCACGCAGCGATCGAGATAGGCGTTCGCCGGTTGCTCTGACGGCAGTTCAATGGTGCAACCCACAGACCAGCCACCCACCTCTTTGGCGCCGCGGTTCGCCGCTTCCATGATGCCAGGGCCGCCGCCAGTCATGACTGTGAACCCGAGGCGCGCGATGGCTGCACCCATTTTCCTGGCCAGCTCGTAATGCGGATCGTCGGATTTGATCCGAGCTGAACCGAAGACGGTCACACATGGACCGACGAAATGGAGCGTGCGAAATCCGCGGAGGAAATCGCGCATCACTCGCAGCAGGGTCAAAAATTCAGCGAAACGTGAACGCGGTCCTTCCAAGAAAATTTCGTCCGCGCATTCCGGAGGTGTCGTTAAGCTCGAACGCGCTGCGCTGACGGCATCGTCCTTGTTCTGCACGTAAATTTGATTAACCCGGTGCAGCAGCCGACGCAAAGCTAAACCGGATCGGTACTCGGCAGGACGGCAGCACGTAAGCGATCGAGAAAAGGAGTCTGTGCCGGCTTCATTTTTCGGCGCGCAATGTCTTCGGTGAAAAATTCGGCGCGATCAACTTCTGGAAATTCCTTCAGCTTACCGGAGCGCGGCGGCCATTCCATTTCGAACAGATTTGATTTGACCTCGAATGGTTCTGGCAAATCGCCTTCGAACGCCCAGGCATGCACAATCTTGCCGCCTTTTTGTTTGATCCAGCCGAGCTCAATCCACTCCTGGGCGTTTTCCGGTCGGAATCCTACTTCCTCTTCAAACTCAATTTGAGCGCGCGTCAGTAAATCTTCTTCCGGAGCAGCTTCGCCTTTCGGGATTGTCCATGCGCCGTGGTCTTTGCGGGCGAAAAACGGTCCGCCGGGATGCGCCAGCAGAACTTCCAATTCGTTGTTCCTGCGCCGGAACATCAGCAAACCGGCGCTGATACGGCTTCGCGAAGATGTTGAGTTTGTCGGCACGGCATTATTTTGCGCCGGCAACGCGCTCGATCGGTTTTGTCAGCGCCGCGTTTTCTTTGTCGCCCCAGAGATGAAAAGTGTAAGTGAAAACTATGTAGCCGAACAGATCGTGCTTCGGAGCATTGCTGACATAGAGCGCCGGGTTGAACTGGAAGTCACGTGTGACGTTGCAGGTGAAACCGATTGTCGATGAGTTTTCGGAGCCGCTTTGGAAATCGACCTGCACTCGCCATCTCTCATTGAAGTCGTAGGCATAACCGAGGATTGCTTCGTTTTTGTAGCCAGCATGAATGGCCCCCACGATCACTTTGTGATGCTCGGTGTAGTAACCAGCTTCGATATACGGTTGAGGATCTACGTTCAGGTGAGGCGACCAATTCACGAACCCAACAGAAAGCAGATAAGGCTCTTTCGCTAACAGTCCGATCTCCGTCCCGAAGATCCAATCGTCCGGTTGGAACCCGCGAAACACCGCTACCTCAGCCCATTTCGTCAGGCCCAGCTCGGCTTGCAATTCGTAGGGGTTCGCAATCCGCTTGTCTTGAATTTGCAAACTTAAGGAGAGATCTCCTTCTCCTTGCAAATCCGGCGTCACGATTTGACTTAAACCTTTCGTCGTAGCCATCGCAGAAGGAATATTCGCGAGACTCATCAGCAGCATCGTGACGGCCGCCACCAAATTGAGTCGGTTATGTCTAAATCGGCCAATCTGTTTACGACTCTTCGCCACGATGTCGGGAGTAAAACCGTTGCTTTGGAATTTGTCGATTCCGTGTTGAACCCGCGCCGCGTGATTTTAAGATTAGCCTAATGCGCGTTCTTGCCATCGACGCCTCTCTGCGCAACACCGGTGTCGCAATTGTGGATGCAAACAACGGCAAACCGCGTCCGGTTTATTTCGGGACTATTCACAACGCGAGCGCTATGCGTTCATCCTCATGTCTGGTCGCGATCCGCGATCGGCTGGTTGAACTTATTCGGGAACACCAACCGGATTGTTGCGCGCTGGAGTCGGTCATTTACGTGCAAAGTTACAAGACCGCGATCATCCTCGGAGCTGCGCGAGGCGCAGCCATTCTCGCCGCGGCCGAAAACGGGTTGCCCGTGTTTGAATATTCACCGAGGCGAATCAAACAATCCACCGTTGGGCGCGGCGCGGCCGGCAAAGATCAGGTAGCGTTCATGGTGCGGGCGCTTCTCGGTTTAACGGAAACGCCGGATGCCGACGCAGCGGATGCGCTGGCGATCGGGCTGACACATTTGCGAGCAGCAGAGACGGCGCGACTTGGCGTTCTGGAAATGACG
>Ga0209058_1000577_pt1 | contig 31378 bp, 27 predicted proteins | sample GraSoiAngelo_147_FD_185904 | JGI IMG/M metagenome (GOLD analysis project Ga0209058, IMG submission 185904) | Grasslands soil microbial communities from the Angelo Coastal Reserve, California, USA - 14_1009_05_40cm (SPAdes) (version 2) | ecosystem: Environmental > Terrestrial > Soil > Grasslands ... | reverse complement strand
AGTGCAGCGAGTCTCGCGTTCCATTCGTTCTTCGCTCGTGATTCCGAAGCCGCCGATATCTCCCACTTCGACCTCTTCACAGGTCTTGAAATCGGGGCTCAGGTTTGATGTTGTAGCTAAGCTGGGTCTTGGTGCTGCACTTGCCTGAGTCGTTCGGCTTGTCTTTGATTTGGCTCTGGTCTTAGCTTTCGTTCTCGGCTTCGCCTTGGCTTTTCTCTTGACTTTCATTGTTGGGTCGCTAGGACCGTTGGCTGGGCTAATGATAGCCAAAGTCTAACCCTGACGATGTAAATCAGGTAACACAAATCTGCTCCGCAGAAGCACAAGCTCTTGGAGGATGTTTCCCGCCGCAGGCGAATCGCTGGCAATGTCCAAATCTCACGAGGACAGGCTTTGCATCGAAGGCAACGGTTTGGTCGAACTCGGGTCCGATATCAGAATCATCGGAGCGCAACAAGGGGATCTTGATAGGGTTCTGGAAATTCTGGAAGAGGCCTCTCGATGGTTAATCTCAAAAGGGCTTGAGACCCAATGGTTGCCCAGCCCAGCGTTCCGTCAGACTATTCGTGACAATATTGACCACGGGGAAGTCTACGTTGCAAAGGACGTCAAAGAAACTGTTGGGACGATTACTCTCCAGTGGAGTGACAAGAAGTTTTGGGGCGATGTACCACCGGATGCCGGGTACATCCACAAGCTTGCGATCAAACGCGCCCACGCCGGCCAACGTCTCGGCCTGAGATTGCTCAGTTGGGCTGAGGTGAAGGCGCGAGAAGACGGCAAGAGTTACCTGCGGCTCGACTGTCTCGCTAGCAACAAGGTGATTCGCGAATATTATGAGAAGGCCGGATTTGTCCACGTTAGAGATACTCTGGCGCCTGGATGGAAGGCCAGTCTCTACGAGAAGACGCTCTGACCTCTATGATGGATGGAGGATGTTCTTCGAGATAATTAATCTCATGATCTCCGAGGTGCCCTCTCCCACCGTCATTAGTCTCGCGTCCCGCCAGTGACGATGAACATCAAATTCGTCCGCGTACCCGTATCCTCCGTAGATCTGAATTGCCTCATCACACACTTTGAGCGCGTTTTCCGTCGCCAGAAGTTTGCCTTGAGCTGCTTCTGACTCGAATGGTTTTCCCTGACTCTTCAGGTGCGCTGCGCGGTAAACCATCATTCGTGACGCGTTAATCATCGTTAACATGTCGGCGAGTTTGGCCTGGGTCATTTCGAACTCGGACAGTGTCTTTCCAAACGCCGTCCTTTCCTTGCTGTACCTCACTGCTTTTTCGAAGGCGGCTTGGGCGATTCCGGTTGTGAGGGCTCCAATCGTTACGCGTCCGCCCCAGAGCATTCTCTTAGCGTACTCGAAGCCTTCTCCTTCTATTCCTACCAGGTTTTCCTTAGGGACCTTTGCGTTTTCGAACACTACCTCTGAAGTGACTGATCCTCTCACCCCGAGTTTTTCAATGTCTTTGCTCGATTTTGCTTTTTTCGAATCGACCAGAAACGCGGATGGGCCCTTCGGGGTCTTGGCGAACAGAAAGTATAGATCGCAGTAGCCTCCGTTTGTGGTGAACATTTTCGTTCCGTTAACTATCCATTCGTTCCCTTCCAACCGGGCCTGGGTTTGCATGTTTCGTGCGTCCGATCCCGCACCCGGTTCGGTTAGCGAGAACGCGGCAAAGGATTTTCCGCTGATCATTCCGGGAAGAAACTGTTTCTTCTGCTCTGGATTACTGAACAGACGTACTCCTTCGCAACAGGTTCCGTGAATTGCGAGTGAGAGAGCAGTGCTGGCACATGCCTTGCCGACCATCTCCATGGCCGCGACATAGACTGGCCAGGGGAGTTCAAGGCCGCCGTATTCCTTGGGAAAACCTATGCTTGTGAAGCCTTGTTCGAACATCTTGGTAATGTTCTCGCGTGGAAACTGAGCGTTTACGTCGATCTCTCGGGCGGTGGGTGCGATCTCTTTCTCGATGAAATCTCCGAGGGAGTCTAGGAGGAGAATATGGTCCTCGGAGCTGGATCCGTATATCATCTGGATGAGTTCTTTCTGTTCGTTCCCGAAGAAACCCATGTGATTAACCTCTAGGAAACTCCTTTTTTGGAAGCTCCGGTTTATACCTTAGCCAAGAACGAAATCTTGATTGAGCAACGGGGGAGAGTTCCATACTCCTAAAATCTGAACGCCTCTATCACTACCAATGAAGGATCTAGGCGATGATGACACGGACCCTTAGGATTGCTCTAGTTATTCTCAGCGTCGTGGCGGGTCTCCAGTCTTTCATCGCTCTCGGGCATGGCTCGCTTGCAATTAGTTCCAACTTGGGCCTCATCCCGCAGCCGATTAGACAAGGACCACTCCAAACTACCTACGCTCTTGGGGGCTATTACTGGTTCCAGATCGGAGCCATTGGCGACAGTAGCAGTTACAATGTTGATGGCGCAAACATTACGATCAGAACGGTGTATGACCAGGTTCGGAATGACGCTCATTCATACTGGGTAGGGACTCTACTCTCCACTGGTGGCTTCGTCCAGGTAGGATATCTCAACGGACTAAGCACCACTGGCCAAACCTACTGTTGCGCCTGGTTCTTCGAAACCTTCTATACCCCAAACTGTGACTGTCCACCAATAATCGGACCTGAAGGGTCAGCCGGGCCTATCGGTTCATGGCACACATACTCAATGGTCCACACCGGCAATGGCGTTTGGTCTTTCTACATGGATGGCAATCTTCTTGGAAAATCACCTCCGCCTGGGGACAAGAGCTATCTTGGAGCCGGCGCGACTAGTTCAGGGAGCCAAGCTCCAGCGGGAATCGCTGAAGTAGCCCAGGCTACTGACAACAAGGACATAATTGGCCCTGCCGAGTTCAAAGATCTAGAAATACGTCAGGCTGGTCCGTGGCACCAAATGCCAACAGGGATAAGCCATTGTTGCTACGGTTATAGTAGTCAGACAGGCTTGCCCAACCTATACGGTGTCTGGGAAGTTGAAGGACACAGAGATGACTTCCTCGCGGGAAGCAACATTCGCCAGCCCGCCTCCGCGACCACACTCTGGCCAACGTCAGTTCCGTCCCCCACTCAGCTCAATTTCAATTTCATCGATCACAGTGGAAATCCTTTCACACCTGATTGGATTTCGCTGCAGGACCAGGGCAACGGCAACGTGCTATATTACACCAGCTACTTGTCCCAGAACATTACTCAATCCAGCACTTTCAAAATTAACTATGCGTACTGGCACGGTGTCAACGTTGTAAACAATACCTTGGTTTCTAGTTCGGCATCAAGCCAGACAATCCAGGGAAATGTTTTCTCAATTCCTGTTCGCGTAGTAGGTCGATTCTACTCTCTGCCCGTTGGCGGAGCAACTGTTCTCACATTCCTTCCTGACTCGACCAATCAGACCGTAAGAACGGACTCTGAAGGAAATGCAACTCTCGCGCAATTACCTCCAGGGAATTACAGCCTGCGTGTTATAGTACCGTACGGAGTACAATCCGTCTTCAGGACGAATGTGCTAGGACCAGCCAACATCTCAATCCCTGTCTTCAGCATCGCAGAACTTCTCACAGTAATCATGCCGCCAATCGCAGTCGCCATTGCAGTTGTAGTCGTGGCGTTGAGGAGAGAACAAACTCGGCGGGCCGCCATGCCAATTACTTCACCCTACCCAATTGTAATCCCCGCGGCTTACTGTGGTGCTTGTGGAAAGCCCCTTGGTCCTGCAGAATTCTTCTGTATGACATGTGGAACTCCTAGAGCTGGGTCTCCGCAACCTCCGCCTCAACAGCAATTGCCCGGTTCATCATCGGCCCCGCCTCCACCGTCCCAATGAGCATTTTATTCGCGGAAGTCTTATAGTAAACACGCTAACGCCGTCGCTTCCGATAGATTCTTGCCTCTACGAATCGGAATAGTGGGCGTCGGATATTCAGGCTTCGACTCGATGACCCCCAGTCTCTCAACCCGGGAACTAATGTTTGAGGCAGCAACTCGCGCCTACGAAGACGCTGGAGTGGACCCTCGAAAAGATGTTCAGAGTTTCATCTGTTGTACCGAGGATTTCTGGGAGGGAATCAGCATTACTGACGAGTACATGCCCGACCAGCTTGGAGCGGTTCTCAAACCATTATGCACGATATCTTCAGACGGAATTGTCGGTCTCGCAACGGCGTGCATGCACATCATGTCCGGAATTGCTGACGTCGCGGTCGTAGAGTCTCACAGCAAGATCTCGGACGTTGTAAACCCTGACGAGATCTCAAGCTTCGCCCTCGACCCTATCTACGATCATCACGTTAACGCGGACCCGAGATTCGTAGCAGGGCTCGAAATGGCCCGCTACTTGAAAGAGACTGCGACAAAGAGAGAATACTGTGCACAAGTTGCGGTCAAGAACAAGAAGAACGCGCTCCTGAACCCGCGCGGGGTCCACGGGGCAGACTTGGACAAGAAGGCGGTGCTTAACTCGAAAATTGCAGCCTCACCGCTCACCGAACTGGAATCGAGCAAGACCATCGACGGAAGCATGGTCTTCGTACTCGCCTCGGCCCAGAAGGCCAAGAAACTCGGCAACCACACTGTCTGGATAAACGGTATCGGCTGGAGTTCTGACACGCCATGGTTAGAGGATCGAGACATGGCGAGAGCCGCGTACGCGGAACAGTCCGCGGCTCGCGCTTACAAGATGGCAGGCGTGCGGAACCCAGCGACTTACTTTGACCTTGCTGAGGTGGATGATACCTATTCCTACAAGGAGCTTCAGAGCCTCGAGGCTCTCAAGCTCGCCGCTAAAGGCAAGGCTGGCAAGATGGTCGAGTCTGGCGCTTTTGATAGAGACGGGCGGTTGCCTGTGAACGCGTCAGGCGGCTCGTTGGGAGTTGGTCATCTCCTAGAGGCGACCGGTCTTCACAGAGTGCTCGAAGCTGTTCTACAACTCCGAGGACAAGCCGGACGTCTACAGATTCAGAGAGCGAAGAAGGCTGTCGTTCAGAGCTGGAGAGGAATTCCAACTGCGACCGGGGCAGTAGCGGTATTGGGAAACTAGGAGGAGTCTGCTAATGAAAAATCGTGTAGCAATCGTTGGGGCAGGTATGACACTATTCAGACGACGAATGCTTGAAAGTCCGAAGGAACTCTCATTTGAGGCGACGAGAATGGCCCTCGACTCGGCAGGGCTTGAACTGAAAGACATCCAGTCAGTGGTATCAGGCTCAGCACCTGACGCTTTCGACGGCATGCACATGAAAGGAGAATACCTCCTAGACGGGATGGGAGGGATAGGCAAGCCCAACCAGCGCGTCTACGTCGGAGGAGGAACAGGAGTCTTCACGCCTATCGGCGGATTCTGGAACGTTGCCTCTGGAATGTACGATACTTGCCTCTGCGTTGCCGAAGAGAAAATGTCACCGTTGCATCCTCATCCTCAGTACGCCTTCTGGAGCATATTCGACCAGATCCTCGAGAGACCTCTTGGCACAACTCTGCTGTGGATTTTCTCGTTGGAGATGCGACGCTACATGCACAAGTACGGGATCAAGGAGGAAGAGATCGCGAGCGTTGCGGTGAAGAACAAGGGAAACGCTGTTGATCATCCTTGTGCACAACTAGGCGCTAAGATAACTGTCGACGACGTCATGAACTCCGAGCCAATCTGTTGGCCCGTAAAACGATTGGACGTGAGTCCTCCTAGCGATGGAGCTGCTGCGGTGGTTCTCGCTACTGAGAAAGTTGCGAAGAAACTAACCGACCAGCCTGTCTGGCTCGACGGTGTAGGCTGGACTCTTGATAGCACACACTGGACGAACCGTGACTTGGCCTATCCGGAGTATGTTGAGAAAGCTGCCTGGATGGCCTACAAGATGGCCGGGATCAAGAAGCCGAGGAAGGAGATCGATATCGCGGAAGTCTACGATCCATTCGACTACAAGGAGCTTCATCACATGGAAGGGCTTCAGCTGGCGGGCAAGGGAGAAGCTGCAAAGATGGCCGTCGACGGTGTAACCCAGCGAGACGGTGATCTGCCCGTCTGCCCCTCAGGCGGACTACTGGGCGTTGGTAATCCAATCGCGGCCGCTGGGATGATGAAGATCTGCGAAGTCTTCTGGCAACTTCGAGGGGAAGCAGGGAAAAGACAAGTGAAGAAGGATGCTCGGACGGGTCTGGCTCAGGCCTGGGGAGATTTGATGCAGGTCGGAACTGTTGCGGTAATGAGGTCCTAAAGGAGGAAGATGATATTGTCTCAGAAAATCACAAGCTATCCTGGCCACGAGATTACTCCGGAGGATGTAAAGGAGGGAAAGTATCTGGATGTTGTCTACAAGTTTGAGCCGAAGTACAGCTGGGCTGCAGGCGTCGCGATCAGCCGCTTCCTGGCCGAGCTGAAAGAGGGAAGGATAATCGCGAGAAAGTGTATGAATTGCGAACGGATACTTGTACCGCCGAGAATGTACTGCGAGCAATGCTTCAGGCCCACAGACGAATGGGTCCAGATCAAAGATACGGGGACTATCAACACTTACTCGATTTCACACGTGGGCACAGACGCTAGACGATTGAAAACACCTATACTAGTTGCGGTCGTTGATCTAGACGGTGCGACTCCTGGAATGGGAATACTCCACAATCTGGGAGAAGTTGAGCCTTCAGAGATCAAAGTAGGCATGAAGGTCAAGGCAGTATGGAAATCGTCGAGCGAGAGGCAGGGCGCCATCACAGACATCCGGTACTTCAGACCAATAGGAGAAGAGTAGAACATGCCGATCTTAGAGAAGCTCACACAACAAAGCCAGGCTCGGCACTGGACGGACAGCATACCGCTTGAGTTCCACTATACGGCAGGGGTTGCAGGGGAGGAATTTCGACGCGAGCTCCGGGACAACGGCCGTTTCCTGGTCTCGAAGTGTTCCAAGTGCAAGAGCACCTACATTCCAGCTAGAATGTACTGCCCCAGCTGCTTCATCGAGATGAAAGACCAGTTCCCAATCGACAAGCCTGGATATGTCTACAGCTTTACTTCGGTCAACCGAGACAGAGCCGGTGCCGACACGGAATTACCGATTACCGTTGGCCTTGTGAAATTTGAAGGCGTCAAGGGAGGAATAGTGCACCTGCTCGAGAGAGGCGATTCTGATCGACTATCAATCGGGATGAAAGTATCCCCATCTCTCAAGAACCCATCAGAACGTAGGGGCGCTATCACCGACATTCTCGCCTTCAAACCAATCTCAACCGAGTCAAGCAGTAAGACAGTTGAAGTCGGAAGAGCAGAGAGATGGGAGGTCGGAGCGGGAGAGAATCAAGCACGGTCTCTTCTCCATTCTATCGAAGAGTCAGGATACCCAGTAGAGGAGGACGAGATGACAATATCCTCGCTAAGGAGTAAGATAAGCAAGGGCGAACTTCTCACCCGCGAAGAGGACAGGTTGCTCCACAGACTTGGGGACAAGGCGAGAGAATGGCGGAAGGCCGTCAAGAGCTCATCTGAAACCGAACCCGCAGACACTCTGTCCGGCTAACCGAACCCAAGTCCGTCAGAAGAAAAAAGGCTGCCCGAATAGCCCAGAACGAATCATGTTCGACGATCTGAGAGGGCACTTCAAGATCACCCCTAGATTCGTTCGGGTAGATCGAGTTTTTCGCCAAGGCGTCTAGTCCATAATTGGGTTCCGAATCGCCTGACTCGCCCATTATCGCTACCAAACAGCGGATGTTTTAGAAATAGGGGGTCCTAGCGACTACACCTCGCGACGCATGAGTGGGAGAGACGGAGAACACCGAATGTATTGTTTAGAATGGTCGGGTTCACGGATTGCCTTCGACTCTGAAGTCGACACAGATTGTTGACGAAAAGTGGGTTTTTAGAATCGGTGAGTCATCCAGTACTCTTCCAACTTTGTCTTCTCAACCTGCCATTTTCGGCGAGGCGGGTGAAACTCCAACCGTGGAGGGTTCGAGAGAAATTCTCCCCTAAGCATAGCGCTTTCTCCCCTGTTAACTTCGAGAAAACAGGATCCAGTTCCGTCCCAGATCTTTCGCTCCCCTTTCCCTGTGATCGACATTGCAATGTTGTTCGCGACAACTTCCGCTTGACCGAGCGCGAATGATCCTGACTTCGGCAGAAACGGAACATGAGCATGCGGCGTCTCGATGGCGGTTACATCTCCGATCGCGTAGACCCGTTCGAACCTGGTGGCTAGAGTTTGCGGGCTCACAGGGACCCAGCCCGACGAATCGGTCAATCCAGCCTCAACAACGGCGCTTGGACACTTGTGAGGCGGAACAACGATCAACAGATCGTACGGGAGCTCTGTCTTTCCCTCAAAGACCACCTTGTCTTTTTCCACCTTGGAAAGCTTGACCTTCGGGCGAAACGCGATCCCCCTGGCTGCCAAGAGCCTCTCCACCTGTTTACCGATTACAGGACCGGCAGCCGGAGCGGGATGAGGCTCCGGGGTGAAAAACTCCATCGAAACCTTCTTTTTCGCTCTCGCAAAGTGATCCTGCAAGAGCAAAGCCAAACCATACGGCGCAACAGGACACTTGATAGGCAATCGCGAAATCCCAATAGCCAACTTTCCACCATCGAGATTCTCGAGAGCATCACGCAGCTTCATTGCCGATTCAAAATCGTAGAATTGGTGAGCGTATTTCTCTAGACCTGGAACGTCACCAGGCGAGTATTCAACTCCCATCGAAATGACTAGATGATCATAACGCAACTCTTCCGATCCCGTCTTAACCGTCCTCGATGAAGTCTCAATAGAACCGACCCGGTCGTTCACCAGGCGGACTTTCCGCTTCTTTGAGACGTAGAGGGGGCGACGGACTTTTCCGGGTTCGCGCCGACCCATTGCCAGCAACGGGAAGGAAGGCGGGAACTCGAAGATTTTCTTCTGCTCGACGATCGTAATCGATGCTTTGGGAGCGCGCTCGGCCAAGAGACTTGAGACTGCCAGACCTCCCATTCCACAACCGAGAACGATGACTCTATCGTTGGATGACAAATTTTCCCGTCAAGACTTGGGGATTTGAACCGCAATAACCCTTTGTGGAGGAATGAGTTGAAGACCTCGACCGCAAGCTGCGCTACTGGAAGCGTACAAGCTTGTGTTTCGACGAGGTTGTTCTTTTGGCTAAGACGCTGCTTCTATGGGATAGTCTCCGCGGTTTCGGACTATCCGGAGGAGGCGGAGCTGTTTCCGCGCTTCCTCGTAGCAGAAGTCGCATAGTCGCACAGATTTCTCGCCTGGCTCAGCCATGAACCAGGTCGTCTCTGATACTGGTTTGGAATCCTTGCAGTACGCGCACTCGACTTGCTCCCTCTCCAACAGACTTGTCGCGCTCATATTGAGGTTAGAATTAGGGTCCCACCCAAAGATAAGCCTAGCTGAATCTCAACACGCTCGTTCTCTCAAGGTGGCGCTATACTCTAAAGCCAGAGCGCAAGACCGCGCCCCTCTAGAGGTGAGAGGAATCGGCTCCCAGAACTGGAATCCTTGCCACCGTGTTCTCCGGTATACTATTCGGCACGAGCGTGCCCGTGATCAAGCTCGGGCTAGGCCTCCTTCCCCCGAGTCTCTTCGCCGCTCTTCGATTTTCACTATCCTCTGTTCTGGTCTTGTTGCTTCTTCGCCGGAAGGGATGGGTTGACTGGTCCCTTCTCCGATCAAGACCGATCTGGGTTGTAGGTTTCGTTAACGCTTTTGGATATGTGCTGCAGTTTCAAGGACAGAAGTTCACAACCTCTTCGGATGCGGCTTTGATCATAAGCACGGCGGCCTTGATGATTCCAGTTCTATCGTGGGCACGTGGAAACGAAAAGATAGCCGCGAAGAAGGGTCTCGGAGTATTGTCGGGATTCTTTGGAGCAAGTCTGGTAGTAACTCAGGGTCGAGCTGTGAGCTTGGGTGAGGCGCAGTTTCTAGGCGACGTGCTGATATTTGGAACAGCAGTTACGATAGCATTGGTTTTCATCTATTCCAAGGATCTCGTCATTCAGAAAGGCGGCCGTGCGGTCACGGGAGGAATGATTCTCGTCACAAGTCTTCTACTTGTCCTCGCGATTCCCTTAGACCAAAGTGCTTCCATCAACTTTAGCTGGGAAGTTGTCTTCTATGTCGTGTTTCTATCGGTGGTTGCGACAATAGGAGCTTACCATTTCCTTATGAAAGGATTGGAAACCGTGTCTCCGACGGTCTCCTCGATCGTTCTCCCGATAGAAGTGATCGTTGCTGTCGCTCTATCAGTGATAATATTCGGGGACCCGTTCAACCTCTACTCAGGAACAGGCGCAGTCCTCATACTCGCCGGTGTCCTACTAGTATCATCCTCGTCCTAGAACGAGATACTGGACTACTGGTGGGCGCCGCATGTAGGACAGTTTGACGCATTAGCGTCCATCAGTCCGGTACAGTACTTGCAGCGGACCTTGACCGAGGGAGTTTGCTGTTGTGGCGGCGGAACACCGTACCCCGGTTGACCATAGCCCTGGTAGCCTGGGTTCATAGGTGGCATTCCGTAGCCAGGATTTGGCTGATAGCCAGGGTTCGGTCCGTAGCCTGCGGGCATTGGTCCTGGACCGTATCCGACATTCATTGGCATGGAGCCATACGCTCCTGCTGGAACGAACGCGATTTGAGTTTCATTGGTCATGTCGGGTCTACCTTTGACCTGCAAGACCGCCTTCAACAAGTTCTGGATGGAAGCCCCGCCTCGGGTTGGTCTGCAGGGAGGAATACCGACGCTAAACGGAAATGTCTGGGTTGGGCCTTTTCCAAAGTCGGTAGGTCCAGTGACCTGTACGTCGCGCGAATAGAGATTGTTCGTCCGACGTTGGTTCTCTTGGACCCGCTGGTTATTGGGAAGAGTGACCCAGACCATCTCGTTCCAGCTTTCAACGACTCTCGCTTCAACCTTCAATCCGATGGACGGGATGTACTCCTCTGCTGTCACGTTTACTTTGCCTACAACCGCCTCTCCCTCTTGGAAAGTCGCCTTGTCAAGGGCGATCCATATCTTGCCCTTTGGATGGGTAAGATGACTCAATAAGCCCATACATGATCCTCCGAATGGGTTCTATCACGTTCCATGTGGGCTATCAACCGAGCGTAACCAAACCAGCATCTTCGGAGAAACAGATGCCCTCCTTTAAGGGGAGTTCACCAAAAAAAGGGACTCAGTCGGCGCCCACCCGTAGTCATTGCGGCATGTCAAGCAGTCGGCGTGTCAGAAGGTTTAATTTTTCCCTGACGCTCCAAATCGATTGTAACTTAGCCTTATGGAATTTGGCGAGGGCAGGAAGGAGTAATTGTGATGGGTGAGAAAAAGAGACATCTTGCAACCGAAGTAGTAGAGGCTCAACCACCCCCCAAGAAACCCTCGAAAGAAGAAGACGCAGAAATCATGTTGAAGGGGGTCATAGAGGAATTGGAGAAAGAGAAGGCGAAATCTAACGACTATTTGCGGCGCCTGCAATATCTCCAGGCCGATTTCGAGAACTATAGGAAGAGAGTGGAGAAGGAAATGTCTGACAACAGACAATTCGGAAACCAACGCCTCCTATCGGACCTCATAATCGTAAATGACGAGCTAGAATTGGCACTCAGAGAAGCGGAGGAAAGCAAGGAGAACCCGACAATAGTTGAGGGAGTGGGAATGGTCCACAAACGGTTACAGACCCTCCTCTCAAAAGAAGGCGTCGAGAAGATTCGAAGCCTAGGATCAAGGTTCAACTCCGACCTCCACGAGGCAGCACTACGAGTCGAGTCGGACAAGGAGGATGGAACGATCGTGGAGGAGATCCGGCAAGGATACATGCTGAAGGGAAAGGTCCTCCGGCCAAGCATCGTCAAAGTAGCTGCGAAGTCCGCCGAGCGCGAGTCTAAATCCGAGAGGCCAGATCTAGAGGAGATAGAGGACAATGAGTAAGCCTGAGACCGAGAAGATACTAGGAATAGACCTGGGAACAACGAACTCGGCTGCCGCGATAATGGAAGCTGGACGCCCGGTCGTTATCCCAAGCGCGGAAGGACAGACAGCGTCCGGAAAGATGTTCCCATCAGTCATCGCCTTCACCAAAGACGGCCAATTGATAGTCGGTGAGCCGGCTAAGCGACAGGCGGCTACGAACCCTGAGGGGACAATTATCGAAATCAAACGGAAGATGGGCACCGACTACAGAGTCCACATCGCGGGGAAGGACTATACTCCACAACAGCTCTCTGCATTCATACTTCAGAAGATAAGGCAAGACGCCGAGACGTTCTTAGGACGACCGACGAAGAAAGCAGTCATCACAGTCCCAGCCCACTTCAACGACAACCAACGACAAGCAACCAAGGACGCTGGAGAGATAGCCGGCTTCCAGGTCGCCAGAATAATCAATGAACCCACAGCAGCATGTCTCGCCTATGGGCTGGACAAGGCCGACAAGGAGATGAAAATCATGGTGTTCAGCTTCGGAGGCGGAACACACGATGTAACCCTGATGGAATTCGGCGGCGGAGTCTTCCAGGTTCTAGCCACTAGCGGAGACACGCAAACAGGCGGGACTGACATCGACAATGCGATCGTCGAGTACTTGCTCACTGAGTTTCAGCGCCAGACCGGCATAAGCTTGCGAAACGACCGTGCCGCTATGACGCGGCTCAAGGAAGGCGCGGAAAAAGCAAAGATCGAACTTTCCACTCTCCTCACAACCGATGTAGATCTGCCGTTCATCTCAGCAGACTCATCCCAACCCAAACACCTCCACACAACCCTATCGAGGGCCAAGCTGGAAGAGCTCGCCAATCCTATAGTCCGAAAAGTTGAGACACCGATCAAGAGAACCCTCGATGATGCGAAACTTACGTCGAAGGATGTGGACAGAATCATACTCATCGGTGGCCAGACCCGCATGCCACTCGTCCGAAAATTCGTCGAAGACATAATCGGCAAACAAGCAGAGCGAGGAGTCGATCCAATGGAATGCGTGGCCGTTGGAGCAGCCATTCAGGGCGCAGTTCTCGCCGGAGAGGTCAAGGACATCCTTCTGTTGGACGTCACACCGCTGTCATTAGGCGTAGAAACCTTGGGAGGCGTCGCTACAAAGATTATGGAGAGAAACACTACCATTCCGACAAAGCGTAGCCAGATATTCTCGACAGCGGCCGACTCGCAAACCACAGTCACAATTCACGTGCTCCAAGGAGAGCGTGCCATGGCCTCCGACAACATATCTCTGGGGATGTTCAACCTAACTGGAATCCCGCCAGCACCAAGAGGCATTCCACAGATCGAAGTGACCTTCGACATCGATGCCAACGGTATCCTGAACGTCTCCGCAAAAGACTTGGCTACGTCAAAAGAGAATAAGATCACGATTGCTGCTTCGACCAAGCTTTCGAAGGACCAAAAGGAGAAAATGGTTCATGAAGCTGAACAATTCTCAGAAGAGGACAAGAAGAGAAAGGAAGAGGTCGAACTTCGCAACACAGCGGAGAGCATGCTGTATACTGCAGACAAGACAAAAGACGAGTTGAAAGACAAAATTACGAAAGAACAGGTCGAAACCATTGACAAGGCAGCAGGCGTTTTGAGAGGCGCGCTATCCGGGAAGGAGGCTGAGAAGATAAAATCGGCCAGTGACGATCTCTCGCGAATTCTGCAGAAGATTGGCGCGGAGATATACCAGAAGGTCACTGCCCAGAAGCCTGGAGAGTCAGCCCAGCAGGCAAGCGCTCCTGGAGCAAGCCCCCCTAAAGATGATAATGTCGTAGACGCGGAGTTCAGAGAGGTAAAGGACGAAGGCTCTCGGTAGAGCGAGATGAATCGGAAAGGATGGAGAAGCGAGACTACTACGACGTGCTCGGGGTTACTCGAAACGCGTCCAAGGATGACATAAAGGGATCCTACCGCAAGCTCGCCTTACAGTATCACCCGGATAGAAACAAGGCCCCAGAGGCAACTGAGAAGTTCAAGGAAATCTCCGAAGCCTACGCGATACTGTCCGATGATGAGAAGAGAAAACAGTACGACCAGTTCGGGCGAGAAGGCATCTACCAGAAATATAACACTGAAGACATTTTCCGAGGCGCCGATTTTGACTCCATATTCCGGGACATGGGGTTCGGCACATTCGGCGGCGGCTTCAGCAGCTTCGTGGAACGAATCCTCGGCGGATTCGGAGGCTTCGAGAGCTATGGAGCTCCAAGTGGACCCGCCAAAGGTGAGGACTTGGTCTACGATCTACAGATCAACTTCGACGAGGTCGCCCATGGAGCGACGAGAGAGATAGAGATACCCCGGCTCGCAGAGTGCAAAGAATGCAACGGGTCCGGGGCCCAGCCTGGAAGCTCCAGAAAGACTTGTAGCAACTGTCATGGCCGAGGCCAGGTCCAAACAGTGCGGCGAGCCGGCTTCGCCCAACTCGTCCAAATAACCACATGCCCCAAGTGTAGGGGAGAAGGAAGTATCATTGACAAGCCATGTAAAAACTGCGGCGGGAGCGGCCTTGACCGGACCAGGACCAAACTCCAAGTGAAGGTTCCCCCTGGGGCGGATGAAGGCCAGAGCCTCCGAATTAGAGGAGAAGGAAACGCTGCTCAGGGAGGGCGTAGTGGAGATCTCTATGTTCGGATAAGATTGAAGCCTCACGCCGAGTTCAAACGCGACGGAGACAATATTCTCTACGAGACCAAAGTCAGTTTTCCAAAGGCCGCCCTCGGCGGAGAACTTCAAATCCCATCTATCGACGGTAAAGCGCAGCTAAAGATTCCACCGGGGACAAGACCCGGAACAGTGTTTCGTCTGGAAGGCAAAGGTTTCCCCAGGGTCGGAGGATGGGGGCGAGGAGATGAGCTTGTAAGAGTTGATGTTGAGATCCCGAGAGACCTCTCCCGCAGGCAAAAAGAACTATTATCAGAGTTCGCCAGAGAACTAGGCGAGAAACCCTAAGGCAAATTATTTCTTCTCTTCCGTTTGCTGGGAAGAAGAAACTGGAGGAGGAACCGGGGGGCCGATCGTTGTAGATGCTCCCGAGGCGGGTTGAGAGACGGAAACAGAGCTGATCGTGGGAACGGCCCCCTGCGTCTCCATGGTAGGAACAGCGGCTAGCATTTTCTCGACAGAACCTCTAATCTTTGGAGCAACTGATTCCAGCCTCACCTTTGCCTCCCGTAGGTTCTTGTAGAGAGTCGCCGCAGCAGCTGTCCCTGCTAGACCTATTCCTAGGCCTAATACGATTGTGTAGGTCGTGAAGTGTTCGATAAAGATGCTGTTCACGTATATCCGGAAGAATACGTTGTAGACGTACTCATTAGCAAGCCAGAACGAGAAGAACGCTATCACGATTGCCTCGATGATCATGAGCGATTTGACAGAATCTGGCGTGACAGCTTTCTGAACGGTCCTACTGGGAGACATCCTTTCCGCCAGACCCTTCCGCAAGAAGGGGCTGATTCATTCTGGAATTTGTGGAGATTGTACCTCAGACTGAAGAACGAGGGGTGTCAGTCTCAGGTTCCGAACTATCATACCTTCGTGACGTCATAATTTGGATTGTCTTTAAGAATGGACTGAGGCCGATTGCACTACCAGCGGGGGTTCCCGAGACCTCTATGGGATCCTGTCCTATAGGGCGGGATTCAGGTCAAAGGGGCAGGACCACTCAGGTGGGAGTGGTGCTTGACTTAAGATCCGGCTTCAGGAGAGATCCTGTGGCGTAGGCCTTCGTGGGTTCGAATCCCACCCCCCGCACCAAGCAGCAATCACCACGTCAGTTTAGGTGGGCCTTCAAGCATTGTTCTGATAGTAAGGGATGTGCTAGTTAGATCCTATCTCAGAGGCTTTGACTGCGTTGAAATCGACAGGGTTCGGGGGGATTGGAACTTGGAAGCTTTCAGGTAAATCCCCTTTGCCGAGACACCGGAATTCTACATGGTGACACTTTGGACACTTCAGATCGCTGCGCAGCTGTCCCGGTTCACCCTTGTCGTCTCGCCAGATCTTGTAGCCACAACCAGGGCGAGTGCACTCATACACGTAGGTGACGTATTCTTTCTCTGTTGTGGTCTTTCTCTTAGAATGGGAAATAGTCTTTGGAGAAGACTTGTGAGGATGAGAGGCTTTCCGAGGTTTCTTCACGGGTTTGGATTTTGTTTTTTTCTTCAGGGCCTTTCTGTGGGCTGTGGGCATGACCAATCGTTATGTTAAAGGGTCCTACTGACTTAGAGTGTAGTGTTACTGTCGGTCATCAAGATGGGGGCACAGCAGGGGTCAGCTGCGAGAGTCGGTCGCTTACTCTACCTTGATGACCATTTCCTCCCTGTATCCCGTGATCACCCGAAGGTAACCTCGTAGCTGTCGATCTATCTCATCATCACCAGAGTCGACAAGCAGACGTCGGGGATCTAGTGCTTCGATCTTGCTCCTCGATCCAACCACAATAATGTTCTCGATACCCACTCTGCGAATCACCTCTGGGGTGATCTGTTGGTTTCCTCGTCCGAACAGAAAGCCCTGTCCACCTATCGGTGAAATCACGATCTTAGTAGGACTCTTGCCGACGAGGCTTAGCAGTGCCCTTTGGTCCATATCCCTTCCTAAGAGAGTGCCATTCCCTTTCACAGCATCAACTCCTAGAAGCGTCTTGTTGACTCTCAATCGCTTCGCAATCCTCTCCAATGTTGATCCAGGACCGAGAACGTAAGTGTAGGCTGGGTCGATCTCCTCCTGGAAATATTCCGCGATCGCGTCTAGTTCAGTGTTCTCGGATGATCCAATAACTGATTTTGACCGTTGCATCAGCGGTCCCGAATCGGGGGTCGTAAGATGGCCGAACAGTTTAACTGACAATCGATTCTCTCTGAACGCAGTTTCATCAACATCGACCACCTCACCCAACCTCTTGGGAATCTGACCCTGAAGAAACGCGACGGTAGATTCTCCCGCGGCTCCCGGATTGATAGCGAAGACTGACGAGTAGATTTTCACACCAGCGGGAACACCTAGAACGGGAGTATCTTGGCCAACGCCCTTCAATACATCTCGGGCGGTTCCGTCTCCACCGCAAAAAACGATCAAGTCTGCTCTTCTCTTCTTCATGAGACAAGAGATCCTCACGCTGTCCTCGGACGTAGTTGCCCTTCCAATTCGCCCAACCAATTCATACTCAAGCTTCAATTGGTCAGCAATGTTCTCTCCCATTTTTCCCGGGGCGATTAGAAACTCGATGCCCTTGTCGCTTCTCTGAACCTCTTCCAGATATCTTAGGGCCCTTTCTGGGGAGACCGATCTTGCACCTTTTCGGATCGCCTCCTGTAATATGTTCTTGCCGTCGGTGCCCTTGAGCCCTACTACTCCACCCATTCCAGCTATCGGATTGACGAGAAAGCCTACCCTTTGGGCGTTGATCCGGTTTGGCAATCTTAGCGAAGCGCGTCTTTGGATAATAGGCCCATCTGGAACGTGTGACCTTCTATCTGCCAGTTTTCTTCCGCGTTTACCTTGGGCTTTTCTTGGTCGGGACGAAGGAGATGCAGTGTCTCCGCCCTGACCTCTTCCATTAGGTAATCTCGCTCATCTTCCAACCATTCGAGCTTCTGGGCGTCAGGAACGGTTACGTATGCTTCAACGAAGGCGTCTACTGGAAGGTCGAGGCGTTTCCTCATCTCCTGTAATCGTCTCACAATTTCCCTTACGAAGCCTTCCCTCACCAGTTCCTTCGGAATGGTAAGATCGACGTACACGCGGCCATCGTCGAAGCTTCCCACAGCAAAGTTCTCCGGCATTTCCTCTTTGAACGAGACCATCTGCCCAGTAATTGTGTAGTCTCGATCATTCACTTTCAATGCGTAAGACTTGTTGGCTTGAAGGGCTTGGAAGAGCTGCCGGCCATTTGTTAATCGTAGGGCTTCGGCGACCTTGTTGGCATCTCCCTTGAAAACGGGTCCAAGTCCTTTGAAGTTCGGTTCAACTATCAGCTTCTTGAGCTGTTCTTCTTCTGCGAGTCCGACGAGGCGAATGTCTTTCGAGTTTGTCTGTTGAAGGAATAGTGGTCTTAGGCTCTTGACCGCTCGCCTTACTCTGCTGCTGTCTGTGACGATTAGGGTCCTAGCGACTGGTTGGCGTAGTTTTACTTTTTTCGATTGCCTGGCTGACGATGATGCTGCGGAGACCTGTTGTACTATCTCCATGTTCTCTTCAAGCCTCTTGTTAATCCACATCGCTCTAGAACTTGGCCAAGAGGACATGTGAATGCTCTCCAGATCCGACTTCACCGTTTTGCGAAATGCTTGCTGGTATACTGTCTCGGTCAAGAATGGGATGAACGGAGACGCTAGGATCACCCAGATTTTTAGTGCATGATGGAGTGCTGAGTACGAGGCAAGCTTGTCCTTGTTTTGTTTTTCTTGCCAGAACCGTCTTCTTACGAGACGGATGTACCAGTGGCTTAAATCCTCTATTACAAACGCTCTGAGTCGCCGCAGGGCCAGGTGGAATTCTAAGCCTTCCATATTGTCACCGACCTCTTTCAGCAAGCTCTCGCTACGAGACACCAGCCATTTGTCCTCGGGCCTAAGGCTGCTCCAGAGTCTCTTGACCGACCAAGCGTCAGGCTTGAACTTGTCGAGGTTCATGTAGAGGGTTGCGAACGAGAAGACGTTCCAGGCAATCTGAAGATCTTTCGCTGCCACCTCAACGGCGTTCCATGAGAACTGGAAATCCTCCCAGAGTGTTGACTGAACAGTGTAGAATCGAAGGATGTCACGGCTGTACTTGCCAACAACGTCGCTTGGGCTGACGAAGTTGCCTTTCGACTTGCTCATTTTTTCTCCCTGTTCATCAAGGGTATGTCCGTGCATCAACACTCTTCGGTATGGGCTTCGGTTGAAGGCAAAGACGCTGGGAACGAGCTGGTTGTAGAACCAGCCTCTTGTCTGATCATGTGCTTCTAGGATCAAGTCAGCTGGCCACCAGCGTTTTAGCTTGGCAGAGTTCTTTGGATAGTCGAGGCTGGCCCAAGAGGCAGTGCCGGAGTCCATCCAAACATCTAGAATGTCAGCCTCTCTCCTTGCGTTCCCCCCGCACTTGCACTTGACCTCAATTTTATCGACACCGTTCCTGTGCAGCTCAAACTGTTTCGGCGGGCGTATGGCGAGCTTGACGAGTTCTGCTCTCGAGCCGATCACGATATGTTCCCCACATTTTTCGCAGGTCCATACTGGTAGTGGGACTCCCCAGTAGCGTTGGCGCGATATTACCCAGTCCCTGGCGCCTTCAAGCCAGTCGTGGAATCTTTTGGACCCGGCCCATTCCGGCACCCATCGGACCTTCTCGTTTTCGCTCAGCATTTTTTCCTTGATGGAAGTGACTTTGACAAACCATTGATCTGTAGCTCGGAGTATGAGTGCGGTCTTACACCTCCAGCAGTGCGGGTAAGAGTGCTCTATTGTTTCCTCCTTCCAGAGAAGGTTCTTGGCCTGGAGGTCTTCGATGATCACTCTGTTTGCATCTCTGACGGAGAGACCCGCATACTTTCCTGCCTCCTTCGTGAAGCGCCCTGACGGGTCTACGGGCGAGAAGGCTGGGAGTCCATATTTAGAGCCGACCTCGAAGTCCTCTTCTCCATGACCCGGGGCGGTGTGGACGGCTCCGGTTCCTTCCGACATTGAAACGTGTTCCGCGCTCAGCAAAACCCGATGCCGGTCTCCTCCAGTTTGGGCCTGGGTCTCTTCCTGTAGCGGTGGCCGGTATCGTGTGCCCTCTAGTTCTCGTCCTTGAAATTCCTCTAAGATCTTGTAGCTTCGTCCTCCAAGGAGCTGTTCAATCCTCTCCTTCGCGAGTATGAGTTTGTCTCCGTCGACTTCCGCCAAGACGTAGGGTTTGTCTGGGTGAACCATCACACCCAAGTTTGCAGGCAGGGTCCAGGGCGTTGTTGTCCAGATGAGTAGGAATCGTCCTGGCTTGTCGACTAGAGGAAGCTTCACGTAGATAGAGAAGTCTTGAAGGGTTCGGTATTCGTCTGTGACCTCGTACCCGGCGAGCGCAGTCTCGCATCGAGGACACCAGTGGACCACTTTCAAGGCTTTGTAGAGGAGGTGTTTCTCTTCGGCGCGTTTTATCGTCCACCAGACAGACTCGATGTAGCTGTCTTTGTAGGTCAGGTATGGGTTGTCCCAGTCCATCCAGATCCCGAGGTCTTTCAGAACCTTCGTTTGGGCCTGAACGTTTTCTTCAGCGAATTTCTTGCAGTCAGCGATGAACCGGTCTACTCCAACAACATTCTCAATGTCTTTTTTCGAACTTAGCTTCAACGATTTTTCTATCAGTACTTCGATGGGAAGACCGTGGCAGTCGTAGCCCGGCTGGTCGTGGACATTGAAGCCTTTCATCCGATAGTATCGGATCACGATGTCTTTCAGCGTCTTGTTCCAGGCGAGCCCCACGTGGGGAGCGTTGGTTACGTAGGGTGGACCGTCTAGAAAGTAGAACTTGCGACGTTTGACGAGTTTCTTCTTGGTCTTTTGATAGGTTCGGTTAGAACTCCACCAGTTGAGCGTCTCCTGCTCCGTCTGGTGAGGGTTGTATTCTCTGCCAAGCTTGCCCACCGATCCAGGAGTCAGCTGTCGACACCCAAACTAGTGGTCTCCGTGGAATCGAAGATCTCTAACCTCGGCGAACGGAATCTTCATCGTTATCTTAAAAACAATCGGATTCCAGCCCAGCATCGTCCTATCTTGCCACGTCTGCAGGCCGACTGCTGGATGTGCCAAGGTATCTTCGAGCTCAAGAATCTGATCTTTTACGAGTCGAGGGTGGCAGTCGCCAAGTTGAACCCAGACCAGGCGTTCGAAGGGTACAGTTTTCTGACACTAAAATGGCACGAGGAAGAACTTTACAAGCTTGCTGACAAGGATCGCAAACAGTTTCTCGAAGATATGTCTCTTGTTGCGAACGTCTTGTCGAAAGCGTTCAAGCCTGACAAGATGAATTATGAGTTGCTGGGGAATTCCATGCCACACCTTCACTGGCACTTGGTCCCGAGATACATGTCGGACCCGATGTGGGGACGCCCCATCTGGGCCGGTAACAGGCGCCGGAAGAGGTTGAACGAAGAAGGATACCAGTTGCTAAAGCGAAGAATCGAAACACACATCCCGACCCCACGGAACAAGACTATGCCGCGCGGAAAAGCCGAGTAACAATCGGCCACACGGTCCAGTTACGTCACCTTGAAACATTCGCCACTGTCCAAACACACTAACACGAACACTTACAGGACCAAGAAAGGGTAACATGTCCACCCCCGTTTATCTAGACCTAGTTGCGATGGTGGCCCCAGCCCTATCTCTGTGGCTACTTTTCAGACAGAAGCCCTCCTTTGTCGGGATTGCGCGAGAGAACCTGATTTGGCTCAACATCTACTTCTTCCTAATTCTGGCGGCTGATATCGACAGAATTCTAACCCAAAACGTCCTCGCAACATACGCAATGCTTGTCGGCTTCTTCCTGGTCGCCGTGAACTTTGGCCATGCCGCAGCCGTTGTTCAGTTTTGTCCTGAAGCGAGGACGTGGGGAGAATCTGTGAGGATCATTCTCAAGAGAACCATGCTATTCCCCTTGTTTCTTCTCATTCTTGGCACATGGCTTGCTGTCACAATTGTCTTTGATCCGGTCACCTCTTCCCTCACGTCATACGGGAACGAGGCCTATGTGCTGCCCACCTTTCCCGCTTGGTACACTGCGCTCACTGTTGCTGTAGCGGTTCCCATAGTCTTGTATCCTTCCCTGATGCTTCTCTCATCTCTGCGTCGTGCCCAGACTTCGTATACGAGAAACTCTCTCCTCCTCATGTTGTCCAGTTGGCTTTGCTTTCCCACCGTAGGGCTCGTAGTTTTCTTCCTCCTTTCGCCGATGATTCCGTTTTCCTACGAGCTAGGGCTGATTATCAGTTCAACGCTATATTGCCTGCTAGCCGTTTCCATTCGTTCTCTTCCTGGAACAACTAGGTTTCTGAAAAGCAGCCTCTTTCCGCAAAGTCTCATAAAATTCGGGAAACGATACCTTGTCCTTCACGATAGTGGTACGCGAACGGTATCATTCCTGTCCTCCGCTTTTCGAAGCACCATCGAGGCCGGTGCTAAGGTCGTCCTCAAGTCTCCGGCCACCTGGCTAGTAGAAGGGCTGTCAGGTAGCGATTCGCGATTCAACGAGTGGACAGAGAACGGAAAATTTGTCACCCCTTCGACCATTTCCGATGACAAAAGGTCTGGGAAAGAGGGTCTCTCCGACAAATTTGGTCTGAGCCAGACAGCAATCGTGTTCGTGAAAGAGCTGGAACGGCAGGACCTCCAAAGCTCGATGGGATCGATTGCAAGAGAATCCAAGAATCCTAATGAGCCAGAAGCTGAAGTGCTTCTGCTAGAATCTAGCAAGGCTCCAAGGCCCCAAGTTGCTGATTTCTTGCAGAAGAACGCAGACGTTGAGCTCGTCAACCTCTCAGAAGCATCGGACCCATTCTCAACTCTTCTCAACCTGGACCATCCAAAGATTGAGGGTTCAAAGATTCTTCTTGAGTACTCTTCAAACGCGAACTTTGAGGACGTGGTGAAGAAGTTCTTCGACGAAGGAATCGCCAATGCTGAGATGTGTGCCCTGTTCACATCCAAGTCGAGCAAGCTGTACAGATCGTTGAAGGGAAAGAGAATGGTGAGGATAGTCGTGGCTTCTTCTCTCGTATCTGTTCCCGACGAATCTCCGGATGGAGAGATCCAGATCCCGGACAAAGAGCTCGGCCTGGTAACTTCGCTGGTTACGGATTTCTTCGAGAATAACATGTTCGTTGCGTTGAGCTTCGTCTTTGACAGTATCACCGAACTCATTCGTGGTGAAAGGTGGGAGCAAGTCTACTCTGGTATCAAACAGTTGATCGAGCTGTTGAGCCCGTCAACTGTCACTGCAATATTTCTCGTCAATATAGAGACGACAGAGCCACGATTCTTGGGCGCGCTGAGAGGCCTCTTTTCAGTTCTAGTCAACTAGGGACTCCTGCCCCATCGCCGGTTTTTCCTCCGACTTACTAACGCTATTTAAAATACGGGCCGATTCGTTAACAGCCGCTCGTCGAATGCAGGAAGCTGAATCATAGTGGAACATCTCAGCCACGATGTTTTGATCATTGGGGGTGGCGCAGCTGGACTCCGAGCTGCCATTGCTGCAGCGGAGCTCAACCCCAAGCTAGACATCGCCATTGTGTCAAAGGTATACCCTATGCGCAGCCACACGGTATCCGCGGAAGGCGGCATGGCTGCCGTCCTGAGGACCGACTACGATAATTTCGACCTACACGCATATGATACTATCAAGGGGAGCGACTTTCTAGCAGACCAAGATACCGTAGAGTTCTTTGTGAAAGAAGCCCCCAAGGAAGCAGTACGGCTTGAGCACTGGGGCTGTCCATTCAGCCGAGACCCTGATGGCCGAATTAGCGTCCGGGCATTCGGAGGAATGAGCGTAAAGAGAACATTGTTTGCTACCGACAAGATTGGCTTCCACCTCCTGCACAGTCTCTTTCAGACCAGCTTGAAGTTCGAGAATATTCGTAGATACGACGAGTGGTTTGCCACATCCATCCTTGTAGAAAATGGACGCGTTGACGGCGTTACCGCGATCGACATGCGCTCAGGCGACCTCGTCTCGTTCCTAGCCAAGGCAGTCGTTATAGCTACAGGAGGATGCGGTAGAATCTATCAATTCACAACCAACGGATGGATCAAGACAGGCGATGGTATGGCATTGGCTTACCGCGCCGGCGTGCCGCTCAAAGACATGGAAATGGTTCAGTATCATCCAACATTGCTACCCAACACTGGCATCTTGATCACAGAAGCAGCGCGGGGCGAAGGTGGCCATCTACTCAACAAGGATGGCGAACGATTCCTGAAGACGTACGTTCCCAACAAGATGGAGCTCGGGCCCAGAGACATACTCTCACGGGCGGAGATGACTGAGATCAAGGAGGGCCGGGGATTCGAGGGCCCATACGGCAGTTATGTCCATTTGGATCTCACCCATCTAGGCGAGGAGACGATTGAGGCGAAACTCCCCTTCGTGAAGGAACTGGCCGAGAAATATTTGGGGATAGATCCAGCTCATGAGATGATACCCGTCAGGCCCGGCCAGCACTACATGATGGGAGGCGTCCACACCAACATTCACGGCTACACAGGCCTACCTGGACTGTACGCTGCGGGAGAAGTCGCCTGCATCAGCATGAACGGTGCAAACCGTCTAGGCAGCAACTCGCTAACTGAATGCCTTGTGTTCGGGGCCGAGGCCGGAATTGGAGCGGCTCAATACGCAACGAAGCAGGCTGCACCGAGCTTCGGAAACCCTGTTCAAGGCCTTGCGTTAGAGGAAGAGAAGAGAATCTACGATAAGGTTCTGAAGCCTGAGAAAGGCGAGAAAATCTCGACCATTCGTACAGAGATGCAAAAGGCCATGGAGGAACACGTAGGCATCTACCGCGATGAAAACAATCTCAAACAGGCTTGTAGACTGATCGGAGACTTGAAACAGAGAATGAAAAACGCCGTCGTTGAAGACAAGGACCGGGTCTACAACACTGACCTAGTCTCCGCCCTAGAGCTGGACTTCATGCTTGACGTCGCCGAGACTATTCCCTACGCTGCGCTAGCACGAAAGGAATCGAGAGGCGCACACTCCCGAACAGACTATCCAAAACGTGACGATGATCAATTCCTCAAGCATTTGGTGGTCTATGAGACTGGAACCGTTCCAAGGATAGACACGATGCCGGTGACTATTACGCGTTGGAAACCGGAGGCCCGCGTCTACTGATGAGCCAAGATGTCGCAACCGTCAGGGTAACCCGGTATCGACCCGAGAAAGATGGAGAGCCGTTCTTCCAAGATTACAAAGTGCCTTACCGAAAGGATATGGTTGTTCTTGACGCACTCAACTACATCAAGGCGAATCTAGACGGGACGCTGACCTATCGCTGGTCATGCAGGATGGGGGTCTGCGGAAGCTGCGGAGCGAGCGTAGACGGAGTCCCAAAACTCACATGTGCCAGCTTTCTCCACGAGTTCAAAGGTCGGACGATCAAGGTGGAGCCCCTACCACACTTTCCAGTCATCAAAGATCTAGTCGTCAACATGGACGACTTCATGCACAAACTGGTCGAGATCAAACCCTGGATAATACGTGACAAAGAGTCTCCGCCAGAAGAGGGTGAATACCGTCAGAGTGCAGAGGAATTGGAACGTTACCAGCAATTCTCCTCATGTATCAACTGCATGCTCTGCTACTCCGCCTGTCCCGTCTACGGGCTCAACGAGAAATTCTTGGGTCCCGCTGCTACCGCTCTTGCGTACAGATACATCAAGGATTCCAGAGACCAAGGCAAGGATGCACGGTTTCCAATTGTGCATGAAATCGAAGGGGTCTGGGAATGCACCCTAGTGGGAGAATGTAGTGTTGTGTGCCCGAAGGGCGTTGATCCCATGCTTGCGATTCAGAAGACAAAGATCCTCGGAGCTACAAACGCTCTGAAATCACTTCTAATGCCACGAGGAGGCGGAAAATAGCATTGTCCAAAGAGAAACCGTTTCCCGAGTACAGACGTAAGCTTGGGCCAGGATGGTGGCTTTCAAATGGCCACTTCACTCAGTACATGATAAGGGAATGGACGAGCTTCTTCGTTGCGGTCTTCAGTCTCATCTACATCTACGAATTATCGCTGTTTGCATCGGGAGCCAAAGACAGCGCCCTCGCCTTGATGAGAAATCCAGGCATCATCGCTTTCAACGTCCTAGCTTTACTGTTCACCCTCTACCACGCCTCCACCTGGTTCTATTTGATTGGCAAAGTCCAGCCGATCAAGTTGGGAAAAACGACGAGCAAACCTTGGCAAGCGTTACTCCTCAACATTGTCCTACTGCTGATAATCTCCTACGCGGTAATTCAGATATTCATCGTGAGGTAGCGCCCGATGCCAAAAGTTGCCCGCTTACACGCAATTCTCTGGGGAGTATTCTCGATGGGCGGCTTCATCGCAGCATTCCTACTTCCAGTATTGATCTACTTAGTCGGAATCGCCTATCCATTAGGTCTCTGGCCCGTCACAAATGAAGATCCCACCAGCGCTATCCTAAACCATCATCACATCGGGACGCTCTTCTTGTTCGTGACTGTCGCAGGGTCCTTGTATCATGGAATATTCCGTTTCCAATCAACTCTTACAGAGGTTGGCCTAGCACGCGCGAAAAGGGCCCTGGAAGCGATCGGCTATCTCATAATTATCCTCGGGATCCTTGCCACCGCGATTTACCTACTCCAGTATAACCCGAGTTTTTTCAGTCTCCCATAATCATGTTCCGGTTCCGGCTCCGCTTGTTCTAATACAACCCGCCCCACAACACGGGCACGGGTGAGATACACGTGGAGCATGGCCATTCCCTGAAGGAGTTCAAAGCATACCGAGAGAAGATGAACGAAAAGATTCTAGAAAGAGGAAACCTTCAGATCAAACGCTTCTTCAACCTGGACACCCAAGCCTACAACGACGGCGCGCTTTCTCGGAAAACAAAAGAAATGATGGGGCTCGTCGCATCACTCGTCCTTCGATGCGACGACTGTGTCACCTACCATATCATCCAATGCGTTGAACAGAAAGTTTCAGACGCAGAGTTCTTCGAGGTCTTCAACGTCGGCTTGATAGTTGGTGGGTCAATAGTCATACCGCACCTACGGAGTGCAGTCGAGATTCTAGAAGGGTGCAGAAGGAAAGAAAAACAATCCTAACCTTGGTCATCAGCTACCTTGTACATCAGCCAGTTCTTGTCCTTGAAATTGATCAAACGATAGTCTCCCTTCAGCTTCCGCCCTTTCAAAAGAACATGGTACTTCCGCGGCTCCCTGACTTCTAAGATGTAGAATCCTTTGTCCCAGACCTCTACCTCGCCCGCGCCATACCCGCCTTCTGGAATAGTTCCCTCGAAACCATAATAGCTGAGAGGATGATCCTCAACTTGGACCGCGAGTCGTTTGATACCCGGTTCAATGGGTGGACCCTTAGGAACAGCCCAGCTCTTCAGGACACCGTCAAGTTCCAATCGAAAGTCCCAATGTAGTCGCCGGGCATGATGCTCCTGTACGAGAAAGCGATCTTTCCTCGCGGCCACCTTTGGCGAGCCGACGGTCGTTTTGTGGGATGAAGGGCTCTTGAGACGAATCCTACCGATGGACACGTTTCTATTGGTGCTCTTGCCCTATATGGGTAGGTCCTTCTGTGGCAATGTTTCCCGTTCTAACTTCGCAACGGTTAATATTATGCTACTAATGTAGTAGGTTTCAACATGTCGCACCAAAAGGCTCTGATCATCTGTATACTCACATTGTTTCTGATCGGCTCAACGCTTCCATCGTCAAATTTCTTGACCTTAATGGCCGTTCCGAAGGCTCACGCAGTATCTCATTCCATAAAACTGACAGGCACGGCTTATGCCGGTTGGAACGGAACCAACCCCGGCCCGGCAATAACGGTGACCAAAGGAGATAGTGTTTTCTTGACCCTGGTAAGTGGAGATAGTTCACCACACACGTTCGTCATTGATGTCCATAAGGACGGGGTCACTCCCAGCCCCAACTGTTCAGTGAACAAGTGTTCCTCCACATTTACAACGACGATAATTTACCCGTTCAGTGTCGATTTTGGTCCAGGGACGTACACGTATTACTGCTCGGTACATCTTAATTCGATGGTTGGGACTTTCATAGTTCCGGGGCCAGACTATGGGGTTTCATCCAGCCCATCCTCCCTCACGATCCTTCAGGGGGCGAATGCAAATTCGACCGTATCGATAACAAGTCTCAACAATTTCGCTGGCCCGGTTGCCTTATCATCGTCACCATCATCTCCCGCCGGCCTCATTCCGAGCAGCTTTAGTGTGAATCCGGTTACAGTTCCAGCGGGCGGAACGGCAAAGTCAAACTTCACAGTCTCCGTACCCGCCGGTACTACCCCAGGCCCTTACAGCCTTACGGTAACCGGTTCAAACAGCACAACATCTCGTAATACTAGTGTGAGCGTTACCGTGATCGCTCCTGACTTCACCATTATCTCCAGCCCGTCATCGCTGAATATTCTTCAAGGTTCATCTGGCACGACCACCATTACTCTGACCAGTCTTAACGGGTTCTCTGGAACCGTTTCCTTGACTTCCATTCTTTCTTCTAGTGGGCCTCAGGTAACCTTCAGCCCTCCATCCGTGGCTGTGCCGTCGGGTGGTTCAATATCGTCAACCCTTACCGTGTCCGCAGTTCCTTCCGGGGCATATTCCACCTCTGTATCGCAGGGAAGCTACACGGTGACGGTTACAGGGACCAGCGGTTCATCGGTGCATTCGACAACGCTTTCCTTGACTGTAGGCTCATCTTCAGGCGTCGGAGGCCTCCCCAGCTCAGCCATCATAGGAGGAGGAATTGCCGCGGCGATTGCAGTAGTCGCGGGGATAGTCTACATCCTCCGGCGGAAAACTAGGACACAGACATAGCGGTCTCACTAACTCAGCCGTTTGAAATGGAGGAAGATCGCGACGGATAATGCGATCATCCCGATTATCATGCCGACAAAATAGCTGACCGGACCTGCTCCGGGAAATGCCAGCAACTCTGTGTTACTTAACGGTCCGAAGGAGGCGGCTCCGCAAATCAATGCGAAAGGCACGAATCTTGATTGACGCACAACGCCGAACAACCATTTTCCAATGCTCAACATCCCCAGCGCCAATCCTTCCGACAAGGCCATGTAGGATACGACGAAGGGAACGACTGCCCAGGGTCCGATCTGGACTGCAGACGCGACGAACGGGTTCAGTTCCCAATTTCCTTGCGACAGTCCAATTAGGGTGAGGTAGATGTCGGCGACGACCAGTTCGATTGGGATGAGGAATATCCACCCATCATTTCTAGAGAACAGCCTAGAGAGCTCTTCGAGATCTATTGGAAGGATCCAGAGTCCCAAGACTAAAGAGGCGATCCCTGTGCTGAGGACTAGGGTTAGTCCCGTTTGTGTCAGACTGATTTGTGCAGGATTTAGTACGGTGAACCAGCCGATGAGTGGACCGGCGAGGACCCAGTAGAGTCCCGATCCGACGAGTAACAGTCCAGTACCCGGGGGGATTTTCAACTTTTTTCTCTAACGGCATTTCGGGGTCGAATCAGTTGGCGGAGCTGTTGAGAAATCTTGATCTTCGGGGCGTCAGGGGTTATGCTGGGTTTGAAAAGTCGAAGTCCGATGGAGGATAGGATGGAGCTGATCAGGGTAACTAGGCCTGCTACTGGGTAGAGGATCTGTGCGGCTATCCCTAGACCGGTCCCTTCCTGGGCTACGATGAAAGAGAATTCTCCACGAGGCAGCATCGAGAGTCCTATGGTCGTGGCCTCGTCTTTTGCACCCGATAGCCTGGCACCTGTCCAGCAGCCGAGGAACTTCCCGAAGATGGCGACGGCCAAGACTGCTATGATTGGGAGTGTGACGGTGAGGAGAGCTCCGATATTGATGAGTGTTCCCATAGAGACAAAGAAAAGGACGACGAACAAGTCTTTGATGGGACTGACCTTTTCTTTGACGAACTGCGCCTGGCGGCCTCTGATCATCAAGCCCATGAGGAAGGCCCCTACCGCGGGTGAGAATCCAAGGTAGGACGAGAAAATGGCGAAGGCGAACCCGAACGACAAAGCGAGCAAGAAGGCCGTTTCCTTGTATTCCTGATCTCCTCGACTAATCCTATCAATGAGGTATGGAGCGATTCTCCAACCGAACACGAAAATGACCCCCACAAGAAACGCTCCCTTCAGGACCACAAAGGCAAGGTCAAGCGGAGGAACCTGGTTGCTAGCTGCTGCGAGACCCGGGAGCAGTAGAAGCATGAACACTGTAGCAAAATCCTCGATTACCGATGCGGTCACTACGGTGTGAGACTCTTTCGCTCGCAGACTCTTTGTTTCGAGCAAGATCTTGCTCATTATCGCCGTGCTGGTTGTAGCAACCACCGCTGCGGCGAAGATTGCTTCGATCTGCGTGAGGCCTACTGCTAGCCCAACAAGTGTCACTAGTACGAACGTGACCGTCAGTTCGACGATTGCAAGTATGAAACTATCTGGTCCAATCTTTTTGATCTCTAGCGGATCTAGCTCAAGTCCGACTGTGAAGAGGAGCAGTATGATTCCGAGTGAAGCTAGTAGGTTAATCGTGTTGAGGTTTTGGATGAGGCCGAGCCCGAAGGGTCCTATTATTATTCCAGCGACTAGTTGTCCAACTACGACGGGTTGCTTGATTTTTGAGAAGAGATAGCTGAAACCTAGAGCAGCGAAGACCGCAAGCCCTAGGTCAAATAGGAAAGTGAAATCAGCGGAAGCAGTCAATGGTTTTCCCGGAAATGATGTTGGTGCTCCTCTTCTCTTCAGTTCCAGTTTAACAGTTTGACCCTCGCGGTGTGGGCTTTGAGTTCAAGACCCTTAGCGGAGGTTTGGGGGGTTACAAGGCCTCTAAGTAAAAGTGATCGCTAGAATCGAATCAGGTCCTTGGATCCTACAATTCTGGTCGTCTCGATAACTGGGGTGGCAGTGACGGTAGGTCTAATCTACTACAGTTTCAGAACATTGTTTCTCTTCAAGCGAAATGTCGCAGCAAGGGCCTGGATCTACATTTCTCTCAGTGCAATATTCTCTAGTGTGGGGGTCGTGGCGTTTCTTGCTGAGTCCGTGGCACCTATTGGATTGCTACCGGTTGGGGGCGTGTTAGAGACTGTGGGTGCGTCATTTCTCTTCCTCGGGCTGAGGAAGAACTTCCTTTTCTGGGCAAGTAAAGACCACTTCCCTGATCGCTTTCCCTTCCCATTCGCTCTTTTTGGTAATACAGCCAGCTTTCACTAATATGCTGGAAATTTCTACCAAAAGGTAGATACCGCGAATATATACGGTCGTAGAGTTTTTTTCACATGAAAGGTAGGTGACGATTATATTCCAGAGACATAGCTGAAACTAAACAGAAGCAAAGTTGGGCGAGCAAACAGCTATGGTCTTTGTGGAGGAAATAAGGCCGCCAAAGAACGAGCGTGCCCTCATCGAGACGATCTTTCCAGTTTTGGATCGGTATCTTTCCGAGGAGAAAATTACAGAATTGGCAGAGATCGCCTCACAGAATACTGTGGACGGCTTCATTGCTCAGGATCAAATGGAGTTTGACCGCGCGGTCCTTCATTGGTCACAGGTGTTTCATGCAATTTTTCCCGAATTCGACAGCGAGCGAGTGATGAAGGCATCTGAGGCGTTCATCACCGCCTTGTTCG
>Ga0209058_1000571_pt1 | contig 31522 bp, 25 predicted proteins | sample GraSoiAngelo_147_FD_185904 | JGI IMG/M metagenome (GOLD analysis project Ga0209058, IMG submission 185904) | Grasslands soil microbial communities from the Angelo Coastal Reserve, California, USA - 14_1009_05_40cm (SPAdes) (version 2) | ecosystem: Environmental > Terrestrial > Soil > Grasslands ... | reverse complement strand
CTTAATTGCCCGTTCTCCCCATGAGCAGCAAATCGAAGCCGCGTGAGTCAGAGCTTAACTTCGAAGGCGCGATGGATCGGCTCGAAAAAATCGTCGAGCAGATGGAGTCGGGGAAACTCCCGCTGGAGGATCTGATCGTGCGCTACGAGGAAGGAATGAATCTGGTGAAAATTTGCCAGGAACGGCTTGCTAACGCTGAGCAAAAGATCGAGATCATTGCGCGCAACAGCGCGGGCAAAACCGTAGTTAAAGAGTTCGAGCCAGCGCCGGAGCCAGAGACATCGGTACACGTGGCCGACGAATCCCCAAGCACAAATGACGAAATCAGACTCTTCTGAAAATCATCAAACCTCCGCGGCAGTCGCGCCCAGGCGTTTGCTCGATGGGATCCGCTCGCCGGCGGACATCAAAGCGCTGAGTGAACAAGACTTGCCGCAGCTTGCACAGGAAGTGCGCGATGAGCTGATCAAAGTCCTCTCCCAAACCGGCGGTCACCTCGGGCCAAACCTCGGTGTTGTGGAACTGACGATTGCCTTGCATCGCGTGTTCGACACGCCCCGTGACCGCTTCGTGATGGATGTCAGTCACCAAGGTTATGTCCACAAAATGTTTACAGGGCGGCTCGACCGTTTCCATACGATGCGGCAATTCGGCGGTCTCAATGGTTTTCTTTTGCGGACGGAGAGCGAGCACGATTGCTACGGCGCGGGCCACGCCGGGACGGCGCTTTCCGCTGCACTTGGTATGGCGGTTGGCCGCGATCTGCGCGGTGGCGACGAGCACATCGTGGTGGTGGCGGGCGATGCCGCGTTCACCTGCGGGATCAGCTATGAAGCGCTGAACAACGTCAAAGCGCACACGAAGCGCTTCATTGTTGTGCTCAATGATAACGAATGGTCGATCGCAAAGAATGTCGGCGCGATCGCTAATTACCTAAACAGCATCGTGACGAATCCCACTTATGCGCATCTGCACGATAAGGCGCGCGATTTCGTCCAGGCGATTCTTGGAAAAACCGGCGTGCAGCTCGCGCACAAAGTGGAAGAAAGCGTCAAGGGTTTGCTCGTTCCGAGCGTGATTTTTGAGGAACTCGGTCTGCGCTACTACGGCCCAATCGATGGACACGATATCCCGTTGCTGACACAGACCTTCGAGTTTTTGAAGACGCAGGAAGAGCCGGTGCTGCTGCACATTCTCACCAAGAAAGGCAAAGGGTACGAACCGGCCATTAAACAGCCCGACAAATTTCACGGTCTCGGCAAATACAAGATTGAGAGCGGCGAGACGGCGCCGACGCCGACGCCCACCTATTCGGAAATCATCGGCAAAACGCTGGCGAAATTTGCGGAGACAAATCAGAAGCTCGTCGCCATCACGGCGGCGATGCCGAGCGGGACAGGACTTTCGCATTTTGCCAAGGCGCATCCGACCCGCTATTTCGACGTCGGCATCGCGGAAGAGCACGCCACGCTTTTTGCCTGTGGGTTGGCGACGCAAGGGATGACGCCGTTTCTTACGATCTATTCCACGTTTTTCCAGCGCGCCTACGACATGGCGATTCACGACATTGCCATCCAAAAATTAAACGTCAGACTCTGCATGGACCGCGCCGGATTAAGCGGCGACGACGGCCCGACGCACCATGGCTTGTTCGACATCGGTTACCTGCGGCACATCCCGAATTGGGTGCACATGCAGCCGAAGAACGAAGATGAATTTGTCGATATGCTCTGGACAATGGCGCATTACAACTCCGGTCCGATCGCCGTCCGCTATCCACGAGGATCGGGAACAGGCGCAAAAATCAAACCGGAACCGCGGCTTCTCGAAATCGGCAAAGCGGAAGTTGTGCAGCATGGGCGCGACGTGGCAATCTTCGGGCTGGGCAACATGTTTGAAGTAGCTGAAGAAGCGGCGCGCAAACTCGAAGAGAAAGGGATTTCCGTTGCGCTAATCAATCCGCGCTGGATCAAACCGATGGACACGGGCACTCTCGAATTTTTCGCGCGCAGCGTCGAGGTTGTCTGCACCATCGAAGATCATGTGTTGCACAACGGTTTCGGGTGCGCCGTGATGGAACATCTGCACTCGCAAATGATCAATACTCCGGTGGTTCGCGTCGGTTGGCCGGATCATTTTATCGAGCACGGCGCCGTCCCAATCTTGCGCAAAAAACACGGCATCACAGCCGACGCATTGGTGGAAAAAGTTCTCCCGCTCCTGCGCAAAAAAGCCAGTCTGCGTCCGTCAGTCGCTTAGAAAAGCGAAGGGCGCCTTCGTTTGCGAAAGCGCCCTTCATGGTTTCGATGGCGATAAGCCGAATTCTGTCTCCCGAATCTCTTCGGGACGATGATCATTTATCTTAGCGACATACCCGAGGGTTAAATCGGGCCGGCTGCCCTTCCTCTGTTTTGTCTTGCACCGCATGGGGTTTTTCGTGCCTCGCAAATTGCTCCGCGAGCGGTGAGCTCTTACCTCGCCTTTTCACCCTTGCCTGCGCTTTTCTCAAAGAACCGGCGGTGTGTTTTCTGTGACACTCTCCGTTAACGCCCACTTTCGCGAACGTTGCCCGCGTATTCTACGCGGCATGCTGCCGTATGGTGTTCGGACTTTCCTCCAGCGAACCTTCCGGTTCACCAGCGATCATCTGCCATCGGAGAACAATGTAGCACAAAAACAAAAATCTGGAAGCCAGGAAACCAGGAGAGAAACGGATACCGAAACAAAATTTCTCGGCTTCCTAGTTTCCAGATTCAGAATGGGGACCCCGCCGTTACGAGGAAAATCGTAATCATCGCCACCGCTATGATCAGTTTGCCGAGCATGGCGCCGAGATTTCCGAGAAAACTTCCCCAACCGGCGCGACCGGCGTCGATCATTCGTTTGCCGGCGATGAATTCCCCGGCGACCGCGCCGATCACGGGCCCGACAAACAAACCGATGATTCCAAAAAAGAGACCGACGAGCGCGCCGAAGATTGCGCCGAACGCGCCCCATTTGGTCGCTCCAAAATATTTTGCGCCAAAATAGCTGCCGAGAAAATCGAACACATAGGAAAGAAGCGTGAGCAACAGGAGAACAACAATCGTTTTCCAGCCGATACTCTTTTCCGCGCCGAGCATGAGGCGATGGATGATTGCTGCGGCGAGAATGATGGTCGTGCCGGGAAGAATTGGAAAGATCGTTCCAATCAGACCGACTGCGAACAGCACAATCACGAAGAACCACCAAAAGAGTTCCACTTGATCAAATCGTAAGCCACGGATAAACACAGATGAAACACGGATGTTCGACCACAGAGAATAATCTGTGTGAATCTGCGTCAATCTGTGGCTGAAATCGCTGCAAATTCTTTGACCGCTGAGTTGTCGATCTTATAGTGAATTTTTCCCTCTAAACGCAAACCGGAGGACTTATTTATGCCACTCACAATTGGAACCAAAGCGCCAGATTTCACTTTATCGACTAAGACTGCTGACGGGCCGAAACAAATTAGACTGAGCGACAATTTCGGAAAGAAAAACACGTTGCTGCTTTTCTTTCCGATGGCGTTCACGGGCACCTGCACCACGGAAATGTGCGAAGTCAGCGGAGGCCTGAACGCCTATAGGGATTTGAACGCCGTTGTTTACGGAATCAGCGGCGACAATCCATTCGCCCAGGAAGCTTGGGCGCAGAAGGAGAAGATCTCTGTGCCCCTGCTGAGCGATTACGAACACAAAGTAGCAAAGGGTTACGCCGTGATGTACGACTCCTTCCTGCCGCAAATGAACCTCGGAATGGGCGGCGTGCCGAAACGCTCTGCGTTCATTATCGATAAGAATGGGGTGATCCAATACGCCGAGAGCAACGACGACGCCAGGCAGCTCCCGAATTTCGACAAGATCAAAGCAAAACTGGCGGAACTGAAATGATTTCCGATGAACTACGAAGGACACGAAGGCTCTTTAACGTCTTAATTTCGTGGCCTTCGTGTCCTTCGTGGTGCAAAAATGCGTGACGAATTCAAAACGCTGAGGAAATTCGACGCCGGCAAAGAGCGCGAAGGGTTTCTCTATTCGCTGCCGGCGTTAGAAGAACAGGGTATCGGGAAAATTTCGCGGCTGCCGGTGAGCATCCGGATTGTTCTTGAATCGGTGCTGCGCAATTGCGACGGGAAAAAAGTCCGGCGAAAAGATGTCGAGACGCTGGCGAACTGGAACGCAAAATCACCGGCTAACGCGGAAATTCCATTCGTCGTCGCGCGCATAGTTTTGCAGGATTTCACCGGCGTGCCGCTGGTTGTTGATCTCGCCGCGATGCGCAGCGCGGTGAAGCTGCTCGGTCGCGACCCGAAAATCATCGAGCCACTGGTGCCGGTTGACCTGGTGGTCGATCACTCTGTGCAGGTGGATTTCTTTGGTTCGGCGCGAGCGCTGGAGCTAAACCTCGAAATGGAATTCAAGCGCAATCGGGAGCGTTACCAGTTTCTCAAATGGGGACAGCAGGCGTTCAAAACCTTCCAGCTCATCCCGCCGGGGATTGGAATCGTGCATCAAGTGAATCTCGAATATCTCGCAAAGGGCGTTCTCTCGCAGCAATCGGCAATTGGCAATCGGCAATTGGAAATCTTCTATCCCGACACCTTGGTCGGCACCGATTCGCACACGACGATGATCAATGGTCTAGGCGTGGTAGGCTGGGGCGTCGGCGGAATCGAAGCGGAGGCTGGAATGCTCGGACAACCGGTTTATTTTTTGACGCCGGAAGTCGTGGGTGTGCACATGAGCGGGCAGTTGCGCGAAGGCGTTACCGCCACCGATCTCGTCTTGCACATCACGCAGTTGCTCCGTGCGCAAAAAGTCGTCGGCAAATTTGTCGAGTTTTACGGCGAAGGCGCGGCATCGCTGCCAGTTCCTGATCGGGCGACGATTGGAAACATGTCGCCCGAATACGGCGCGACCATGGGTTATTTCCCAGTTGACCAGGAATCAGTGGACTACTTGCGCGCCACGGGACGTAGCGAAGAACAATGCTTTGCGTTCGAAAATTACTTTCGCGCGCAAAGGATGTTCGGCATGCCGCTTAGGGGCGAGATCGATTACAGCGTCGATATCGATTTGGATCTGGCGGACGTTCAGCCGAGCGTCGCCGGACCGAAACGGCCGCAGGACAGGATCAACTTGCCCGAGCTTGGAAAAACATTTCGCGAATTGCTCGAAAAACCCGTACGCGACGGGGGATATGGGAAACAGAATGTCGATCTTCGCGAGAGACATCTCGTGGAATTGAACGGCAGCGCGCCGCGAAACGGTGCAATGTTTTCGACGGACACCAAAGAAGATCAGGGAATCAGCCCCGGCGAAGAACGCAACAAGCTGGAGATGATTGCTAACCGGCCGACACCCGATCTCGCCAAGGAAATCGAAGCTGAATCGCGGGAAGTGTTCACGCGAGGGCGAAGTCATATCGGGCACGGCAGCGTGCTTATTGCCGCGATCACGAGCTGTACAAACACGAGTAATCCGAGCGTCATGATCGCGGCCGGCCTGCTTGCAAAAAAGGCGGTCGAACGCGGTCTGCGCGTCGATCCTGCGGTGAAAACATCGCTCGCGCCCGGTTCGCGCGTTGTTTCCGATTATCTGGCGAAAACCGGACTGCAAAAATATCTCGACCAACTCGGATTCAATCTTGTCGGCTACGGTTGCACGACCTGCATCGGCAACTCCGGGCCGCTGCATCCAAACATCGAGAAAGCGATTAATGAATACGATCTGGTTGCTGCCTCAGTGCTTTCGGGGAATCGCAATTTCGAGGCGCGGGTGCATCAACACGTCAAGGCGAATTTCCTGATGTCCCCGCCGCTGGTGGTGGCCTTCGCCCTCGCCGGTCGAGTTCACATCGATCTTTCCCGCGACCCGCTTGCCAGGGACAAGGACGGCAAAGAAACTTTCCTTCGCGATCTCTGGCCGACTCTCGGCGAAATCCGGCACGTCATGCAATCTGCGCTCGCGCCGGAAACGTTCCGCAAACTTTATCGCGATTTTGCCGATCAAAACCCAAAGTGGAACGAGATTCCATCGAGCAGCGGGGATGTTTACCGGTGGGACGAGAAGAGCGATTACATTCATGAGCCGCCGTTTTTCGAGAATTTCTCGATGGAGCCCGGCCATATTGAGGAGATCCGCGGTGCACGCGCCCTTGGGATATTCGGCGACTCAGTAACGACCGATCACATTTCGCCTGCGGGTGCAATCAAGGAAACATCGCCCGCCGGAAGATATTTAATGTCGCGCGGAATTCAGCCGCGAGATTTTAACAGCTACGGCAGTCGCCGCGGGAATGATCTGGTGATGACGCGCGGGACGTTCGCGAATGTGCGGATAAAGAATTTGATCGTGCCTGGAACGGAAGGCGGCGTGACAAAATACTTCGCGAACGGCGAGGTCGAGCAGATGTCGATTTTCGATGCGGCGACGAAGTATGCGCAGACTAACACTCCGCTGGTCATTCTCGCAGGACACGAGTACGGCAGCGGCTCATCGCGCGATTGGGCCGCGAAGGGAACGCGTTTGTTAGGTGTGAAGGCAGTGGTCGCCGCAAGTTTCGAACGGATTCATCGCTCAAACCTGGTTGGCATGGGTGTATTGCCATTGCAATTTGCCGAGGGAACAACGGCGCAATCGCTCGGGCTCGACGGCTCGGAACGCTTTTCGGTTACCGGGCTGTCGAATGACATCAAACCCGGGCAAAACCTAACACTCGAGATCGAAAGCAAAGGTCAAAGGCGCTCAGTGCCGGTGAAGCTTCGAATCGATACCCCAATAGAAATCGATTATTACCGGCACGGAGGGATTTTGCCGTTTGTGCTCAGGCAATTGCTGTCGAAATAACGATTGCGGCGCCCTACAAAATCTCGCGCCTATAAATTGTGATCGGCGAGCCGTCGGCAATGAACGCGGAGCGCGGCGGCTGATTTAAAGCCTTGGCGAATTGCTCGTCGTAGAGAGTCGCAACGTCTGCGTTGAATTCGAAGCTGGTCGCGTTCCAAATTTTCCATCGGGGATGCTCGACGCGATATTCGCCGCAGCCGCTGCGAAGAGAAGTGTAACCCCAATAATGTTCGGTGATAAACTCGGCGTGGGATCCCGACGGAATTATTTGCGGCTCGCCGGTCGCACTCATCTTGAGTGATTCCCATTTGTGGCCGCGTCGCCACGAAAATTCGACTTTCAAGTTACCATCGAGATGTTCGATTTCGTGTTTCATCGGTACTGCGAGATAATTTTCGCCGTAACACGCGCGCGCGATGAGCGCGATCGCGCGCCGCGGGACAAGTTCACGGATGAAAACTACACCGCGCCGCCATATGTCAGCCGATTTTCTCCGCACGTAGAAACGCAAATTCACTTCCTCGAAATCGCGGTGTAGCGGGATGGGAAGGCCGAGGAGTCGCGTGTCGAGAAAGAGAAATCCGACCACGCTCAGGAAGGTCTCACCATTTTCGAAGTCGATTTCGGTACCGGGCGGAACCAACGGCGCGAGCATGCGAGGATCGACGACATAATTCAGCATCGCAAGGTAACGCCAGTTAGCTGTAAGAAATGGTTGCACGTGAAGGTTCGGCGGTCATAGACCGCCGCTACAGAATTAATCGCTGACCGGCTCGACGCGATGCTGCGCAGACGTTCGATCTGCGGCTCACTGCAACAATTTTTCGAGGGGCGGGCTCGGTTCTATGCCGAGCGCAGTGGCCCGGGCATAATGCTCTCTGGCGAGTTCTTTCGAGCCCGGCTGCGTGGTGATGAGGATGACCGCGAGGTTAAAATGCGCATCGGCGTCGTCCGGATTGTTGGCGAGCGCCTGAAGGATCTCCTTCTCTGCCTCTTGCTGTCGCCCTTTCTGGCTGGCGGCGATACCGAGATAGTTGTGAGCGGTAGCGCTTTTTGGGTTGACCGCAATCGCCTTCGTTAACTGCACGATCGCCTCGTCAAATTTCGATTGGCGATACTGAACGACCCCAAGCGTTGTGAGCAGAAAATCGTTGTCCGGCGCAATGGCCACGGCTTTTTCCAGTGTCGACTCCGCGGAGCGCAAGTTGCCGCTGCGAACATAAACGACGCCAAGGTTGGAAAGCGCGTCAAGGTTGTTTGGATCTTCGGCCAGGATTTGCTGATATTGCTTTCCGGCCGCCCTATAGTTGCCCTGCTGAAAATTCTTTCCGGCCGCGCGGGCGAGACCCTGGATTTTTGGCGGTACATCGGTTTTGGCGGGAGCGGCCCTGTTCGTTCCCGCATCGCTCTCGCTGCCCGATCTTGCGTTCGCGTTCGCTGTCGCAGCGCCAATCGAATTCACTGCCGATTTTTTTTCAAACACAAAGCTCGCTTTAAATAAGCCGGCGCGCTGGTCCGAGACTGAGACCACGGGTTGCCGCAGCAAAGCTAGCTCTTCGCTGTTTAATTTTGTCACTGGCTGCGCGAGAAGTTCGATCTGCTTGTTCAACGTCTCCGATCTGATCTTCAATCTACCCAGCTCCGCTACGACCAGCTTCCTTGTCTCGTCCCGGCGGGCTTCTTCCTGGCGCTCGCGCACGACGATGTTTCGCAGGAGCTCGTTTTCTCTCGCGAGCTGGGCGGACTCCTCGCTGTTTGCGCCGGCCAGCTTCGCAACTTGAAGCTCCGTGCCTGCCTCATCCAACTGAACGGCAAGCTCCGCAGCTCTTGCGGTCAAATAGTCATTTCTTTTCTGGCTTTCGCTCAACTGCTCTTGAAGCTGCGCGACTTGCTCGTTCATCTCGGCAAATATCTTCGCGTTTACCGGATCGCTGTCGCCAAGGGCTCGCACCTTTCCCTCCGCGTTTGCCACTTTTTGTTGCAAATCGTCCTTCTCGGCCAAGAGCAACTGGACGCCCTGTTCGGATCCTTGCACGACCCTCAATTGGGTGAGGGCTTCATCGCGCTGGTGCTCAAGCGCGGTGATTTGCTCGTTTGCCTCTGCAAATTTCGCCTGAGTATCGTCCCTTTGCTTTTCCGCTGCCACACGCGCTTCATCCGCGGCGGCGACGGCGTCTTTCAAGTGGGCAATCTCCGAGCGCAATTGCTGCTCCTTCCGGGCGCTATTTTCCTGCGATGCCTGGGCCGCTCTTAATGATTCCTGTGTTTTTACAAGTTCATCGCGCGCCTGACCTTCTGATTTTCTCGCTTTGTCGAGTGCGGCTTGCAGTTGATCCACTTTGCCGCGCAATTTTTTTGTTGCCTCTTTGCTCGCAGCATCACGCGAGGCCTCGCTGGAGGCTTCGTCCGGTTGCACCGCTACAACTTCAGGCCCGGGCTCGGACCAGCCTTCACTTTCGGGCGGCGCGGGCGCAATCTCGGGCAAAGGATTCGCGCTGGCGTTTAACTGGTTTTGCCTCGTTATTCTCTCCTGAATTCGCAGGATTCCTTCGCTGATCTTGCGACCGCGATATTCCACGATCGCCGGCTGCCAATCAGCGTGCGACCTGCGCAACTGCGCGATCAGGCTTCCAGCAAATCGATATTTGGCCAGGGCCGTCTTGAACCGGTCTTCATGCTCCAGCTTCTCGCCCTGTTGTGCGGAGAGATACGCTTTAAGAAAAATTTCGCTCGGATCATCCTGCTGTCCCACAAGAACGCGCGTAGCCCCGACGAAAAGAACGAGAGCGAGCAAAGCCGCGGCGTCGCGCCTCACGCGATGGCGAGGCGCAAAGATAAGCCAGCTACGGGCAGAATTCCGGTCCACCGGCGGCGAGAATTACCGGAGAGACCGAAGAAAGTCGAGTCCTTTATTTGCAAAAAAAGATTCAAATTTTAAAATCTTGTTTCTGCGGCAATAATGGTGGTCGTAGCTCAATGGTAGAGCCCCAGATTGTGGTTCTGGTTGTTGCGGGTTCGAGTCCCGTCGGCCACCCGCCTTCGCCAAGGCTACGGCGGGCAGGCCCTGCCGCGTCTGGGCGCAATACCAAATTTCAAATTTCTCGGTGTGCCTGTAGCTCAACCGGATAGAGCTTCTGACTTCGGATCAGAAGGTTGGGGGTTCGAATCCCTCCAGGCACGCGCGACAGAATGGTTCCGGGTGGAATACCCATTTTGCGCGCGATCTCGCGCAGACCGATGCCGCTTGCGTAGGCGGTCTTAATTTTGGTGCCAGGTTTCGTTGGTGATGTTTCGGCGCATTCTAAGTGGATCGCCTAATTGGCCTTTTATCGACTGCATGGGAATCGTGTTCATAGGAACATATATCGGCGAATTGGCACCGCAATATTGATTTGCTTATGACACGAAATCAGACCATTCCGAAACGGCTGGTAGGTGTATGAGAGTGTCGTTATACAGCCGGTGTTCTTAGATCAAGAGCAGGCAATTGATTACGCAAAGGGCCGTGCGTGCTTCGGCTCTGGCGAGATTCGCATTCTGGATTGAGATCGTCAGGAACTTCACCGCAGACTTTCCGTAGTAAGGTTAAAGGGAGGGGGGACAGTGGAAGATAGCGGGAGAGAGAGACTCGATTTTGGTCAATCTTGCCTGCCTTGTTCTGCCTGTTTACTTGAGCATTTCCGATGAACAGCATTTCTGTTTCAATCTATCTGCAAGAGGAGCCGGTTGTGTGTCCGCAGTGTGGAACGACAGTCCGGCTCGCTCACGATCTTTGTCTGAGGTGTATGCTTTTGCTAGGCATTGCCACCTGTGGCGACACCAGTGAGACGCTGGATGACCTGCTTAGCGAGATCGATGTCCAGGACGCCGAGTGCCGGGCCAAAACGGGCATCGCATGACGCTCAATTCAAGCGGCGGTCAGACCTGCCCGGATTACAGTGGATATTAGGATTGAGGCAAACACGTTGTCATCGCAACAACTCCGCAATTGCTTTCGCGTGGTATTGAATGCGTCGCGGGTTAGCGCAATTGCTTCCCGAGGGTCATCAGTCAATCGACAAGCGAAGCTGTAAACAGCCGGATAGTAACGCGCGACCAAAGCATCAAAACGTGAGCTTTTCGTTTTGATCGTCAACTTCGTTTTGTGATTTCGTGCTTGCAGTTGGCCGTGCAGCACATTACCGGTCCGTCTGGGGGGTGCTTTCACTTGTACTCTCTACTACGGAAATGTCGGAACCAAGTTCCCCGACAAAACCCCGGCTGAATCAACAACTCTTTTTGAGCTTCTCCTGCTTCTCCGTGAGCCGGGACCAAAGACGGACTCGGCGCGCGACAATGGTTTGGATTTGGGAGCACCGATTTGGCCTGCGCAAACTAAAGCGCTCCGAACTTATAAGGTTGTTGCACCCTAAGGGTGTGATCGATGAAAGATTGGGGGTTCGAATCCCTCCAGGCACGGATTTAAGCTCCTGCGTTCGCTGGGATATTGAGTGGTCTCCACGTCCCATCACCAAGCGATGAATCAGTCGCATCGTTCAACCCGCGTTGCTTCGACAGGCGAGAACAATTATGCATCTCTCGAAGCCATGACGAGGAAAAGAGATGAACAATTCATGCGCGCTGCGCTAAACGAGGCAAAAAAAGCGCTCGGCCAGACGAGCCCCAATCCAGCTGTGGGAGCAGTTCTGGTCATTGACGATCGAATAGTAGCGAGAGGGCACCACCGGGAAGCGGGTCGCGATCACGCGGAGATTGAATGCCTCCGCGATTTCGGTGCGCGTGCGCCTGGGCGCGCCACGTTGTACGTGACTCTGGAGCCGTGCTCCACGGCAGGGCGCACTGCTCCGTGCACAGACGCAATAATCAAAACTGGAATCAAAAACGTGGTGGTCGGCGCGACTGACGTAAATCCGCGCCACTCCGGCAAAGGCATCAAGCAATTGCGAAACGCGGGCGTCAAAGTGCGAGAAGGCATATTGGCCGATGAGTGCGCGCGGCTTAACGAGGCTTTCAACAAGTGGATCGTCAGGGGGCGCCCTTTCGTCATCGCAAAATGCGGGATGTCGCTTGATGGTCGCTTGACGCGGCCTCCCGGCGAGCCTGGTTGGATCACAGATCGTTTGGCCCGCCGCCACGCACGTGAGCTTCGCGGGCGCGTGGACGCGGTGCTCGTTGGAGCGGACACGGTACGAGTGGACAATCCACGATTAACCGTGCGCGGTCTGCGCCAGGCGCGACAGCCTTGGCGCGTCGTGCTGACTCGTTCAGGCAAGCTGCCACGCTCGGCTCACTTATTTTCTGACCGGTTCGCTTCACGAACGCTGATTTGTCGCGGTAAATCTTTGGCTACCGTGCTAAAAAATCTTGGCAAACGAGGTATCACGAGCGTGCTGATTGAAGGCGGCGGCGAAGTGCTAGGCCAGGCGCTCGATGCGCGGCTCATTGACAAGGTGCAACTTTACCTGGGCCCGATCTTGAGCGGAGGACCAGTGATCGCGTTCCCAGGTCGGGGAGCCGAAAACACTGGGAATGCGTTGCATCTTCAGCGTGTTTCGTATCGACGGATTGGGCAAAATGTTTGCATCACGGGGTATCCCGAGGCCCTTCCAGCCGAATAAATCGAAAAACTTTCCCGTCGCTGCCCTGTTTAATCTGTAGGAGGTAAGATAATGAAGAAACTTCTCTTAATCGGATTGACGGCAGGGGTACTGGCTTTCGTTCCCGCGCAGCGTTCTGACGCTGGCGTTTCGATCGGAATAGGGATGGGACCAGGGTATTATGGATATTACCCATATGGCTATTACCAGCCGTACCGTTATTACCGGCCGTATCCGTACTATGGCTACTATAATGGGCCTTCATTCTATTGGTACGGCGGACACCGGTATTACTACCGCCACCATCGTCACCACCATTATTACCGGTACTAAGGTGACGTAGGATCTAAAAATCCAGACTGAGCTGGCTCGAAAGCGATTTCGAGCCAGCGCTTTTTTAGGGGCGAATCCTTTCCACTCGGGCGCAAAAAGAGGAAAAGGCCGGCTCTATTTTTTTGGATTAGGCGACTCCGCCGGTTTGGTGGCGGGACTTCTGGCCGGCTGATCAATTTGGAACTCTTTTTTCAACTGCTGAATCAGCCCCGGAAGTTGCTGCTGTCGTTCCGCTTCGATTTGATGCCGGAGCGCTTGTTCCACTTTTCGGCGTTCCTGAATGTAGCGGGATTCAAATACAGCGCGTTCCTGCGGATTCAGGCGGAGGCCGGATTCGCGAAGCGCCGCTTCAGTCTCCCGCTTGATGGTCTCACGTCGCAGATTCTCTCGCTGGCGCATGACGTTGCGCTCCTCGGGACTCATCCGTATCCAACGCTCGGCGTTGCGCCGGAAGTTTTGCCGGGCCTCTGGAGGAAGTGCCATCCACCGCTCGCGAATGCTCGAGCCTGACGGTGGCCCGTGAGGAGGTCCGCTCGGCGGCCGACCCATGGGCCGATGTGGTTGTGGTTGCGCTTGCGCGGCAGTGCAGAACAAAGCGAAAACCGACGAAGCGACGATTACTTTACAAAGTTGGCTTTTCTTCCCACGCGGTATTTTCATCCCAGGCGATCAATTCATCCAGATCAGCCACGACGTCATAATCTTGTGGATCGATTTTAGCCACCACGTCTGAATCATTTGCAGACGCTGTCCGCGAGACTGGATGATGCGTGGCGATAGCCATGCCGACCAGGAGTATTGCTACAGCGGATGCTGCGGCAAGTCTCCGCACGCTAAACCAGTTCCGCGCCCGCTCGAAACGGGTTGCTCTCTGGCGGATCTTTCTCAGCACGTTCCGGGCGAAGAATGGCGAAAGCGTGGGCTCAGAAACACGGCCGAGAATATCCCACAACTCTTTGTCATCTTGAGGTTCCATAGTCTCCAGTCAATTGAACTATTTGCAGAGTCGGAAGTTGCGCTCGAATGAGCGCTGAAAATCCGTATTCAAATTCCGGGGGCTTCAAGGAACCCCTCCAGTTGTCGGATTCGTGTTGGATGCCGCATTTTGCGCAAGGCCTTTGCTTCAATCTGGCGAATGCGCTCGCGAGTCACTTGGAACTGCCGGCCTACTTCTTCCAAGGTTCGACTGTATCCATCAACCAGCCCAAATCGCTGCTCGAGCACTTGCCGTTCCCTATCAGTGAGCGTCTCCAGCACGTCCTTGATTTTTTCCTTCAGCAAAACAATGGCAGTCATATCGCTCGGGTTTTCGGCGCCTCTGTCCTCGATAAAGTCGCCGAAATTTGTTTCTTCGCTCTCGCCTACCGGAGACTGGAGCGAGATTGGTTGCTGCGCCATCTTCAGGACCGCGCGAACACGATCCACTGGCAGGAGCACTTCTTCGGCTACTTCGTCGGGCGACGGTTCTCGCCCATATTCCTGCACCAGCTGTTTCTGTACACGCATGAGCTTGTTAATCGTCTCAATCATGTGGACGGGAATTCGAATCGTGCGCGCCTGGTCGGCGATGGAGCGGGTGATGGCCTGGCGAATCCACCACGTCGCGTAAGTGGAAAATTTGTAGCCCCGCCGGTATTCGAATTTCTCGACTGCCTTCATTAGTCCCATATTCCCTTCCTGGATCAGGTCGAGAAACGACAGACCGCGATTAGTATATTTTTTTGCAATGGAAATAACGAGACGGAGGTTGGCCTCCACCATTTCAGTCTTGGCCTTGAATGCCTGGCGCAGCCAACCCTTCAGCGTTCGATACTCTTCTGCATACGCAGAAAGCGAAAACCACAGGCTCTTCTCTAACTCGCGCATCTTGTTCTGAAGTTGCAGCCGCCTTTTTTGACTGCGAGGATTTTTGGCGACCTCGGTTTGCAGGTAAAGCGACGTGTGGTGCGCGTCGTCCGCCAGGTGGACAAATTCCTCCGTGACTCTCTGCTTGAGATAAAAATGCGGATAAATCCGCTGCAGCGAAGCCATGGTTCTTTGCAAGGCCCTGAACTTTTGGGAACGTTTCTTCGAAGAGTTGCGTGCAAGATCGCAAAATCGCTTGGTAATCGACGCGCTTAATTGTTCCACCTGTTTGCACAGCCGCGGGAGGTTCTTCATATATCTTTCCCGGCTCTCGATTTTTTTGTCCAGAATCACCCGGTCGAACCGTTCCCGGCCCTCGAACAGCTTTTGGGCGAGATCCAGATGGGCGCGCGCAACAAAGCCAAAGCGACTGATGTGCTTCTGCACCATTCCCTCGGCTTCTTCGATCCGTTTGGATATTTCGACTTCTTGTTCCCGGGTCAGAAGTGGGACCTGGCCCATCTGCTTGAGATACATCCGCACCGGGTCGTCCAGAATATCAACCTTGGTTTCTGTTCTCTCTTCCTCTTCTTCCTCCTCGTCTGCGTCTTTCTTACCGTCTTTGTAGCGATCCACCTCCGACGCTTCAATAATGTCGATCTCCAGGCGACGCAGTCGCGTCAGGATAAGATCCAGTTCATCAGCGTCGGTGACCCCCTCGGGCAACGCCTCGTTTAGATCGTCAAACGTGAGGTAGCCTTGTTCTTTTGCCAGCTTGATCAGTTCGCGAATGCGATTCTGGACTTCAATAGTCGAAAATAGAACAGAGGCCGACACCTGCCGCGATGGCTCGGGCAGCGATCCGTTATCACGCCGTGTCGAGCCGGATCTGATGCGCTTGACTTTGAGCGCAGCGATTCCTGGCTGTTTTCTTCGATTCTTTCGAGAAGCAAAAGGTCTTCTTGATACACTGCGGCGACGATGGCTTCGATTAAGCCGTTGCGCCGACGACTGTCGCCTGCCTCCCCTTCGTTTCGAATGCCTGGCCAAGATATTACGGTTACGGATTTGACTAAGACGTTCGACCTTCCGCGCGGCAGTTGATCGACACCTAATTGTCGGCCGCGCCGGCGGGCTGGGAAAACTCGCGGAGCTGTTCCTGCAGGTCAAGAATTTGTTTTTGCAAATTTACGATGTCCCCGGTGCTCAGTTCCGGAAGCCTTATGCGGTTCTGTGCGGCCTTCAGCCGGCGCCGCAGCACCGCATGGCGAATCCCAAGCCACCATTTCTCAACCATCGTTTCTGCGGCAGCGGGCACTTTTTGCAGCAGCCATGCTGACACAAGCGCCTCTTCGGCGGGGGGAAGCGTGGCCATGAAAGCGCTGAGCGACGCAGGATCATCCGGATGCAGCTCACTTTGAAGAATCCGGATGAGAATTTCCGCATCCGGCGCTTGCTCGAGAGTCTCGCGCCAATTTTGCGCGAGTAGAAAATTTCGTGCCGGCTCATCGCGCAATGCCAAAAGGCAAAGCATCGCAATGTCGTGTCGCGGCCCTGGCGCAGCCTGAGCACGCGCTGACTCTGGTCCCTCCGAGGAAGCGGTTCCGCGCGGCCTTGTCGAGAGAAGTGTTCCAAAATCCGCTGGAGAAACACCCAGTCGCGCAGACGCTCTATTGACCACCTCCCCGCGCATGAGCGGATCGTGTACCCGCGAGACGGTCTCAGCCAGTCTGCGCGCGACCTGCATTTTCGCGCCCAGAGAGCTCACGTCCGCCGCCTCCATTTCGCGCTCGATCCAGTAATCAAAAAAATCTTGCGCACTCGCGACACGATTTTCGAATTTCTCTTTCCCCTCCCGACGAACCAGGGAATCGGGATCTTCCCCGACTGGCAGCTCCACTACGCGCACGATCAAATCGTTTTGCAACAACGCATCGAGAGAACGCTCGGCGGCTTTGGCACCGGCCGCATCTGAATCGAAACAGAGAACCACTTCATCCACAAAACGCTTCAGGATTCGCGCCTGATTTTCCGTAAACGCTGTCCCCTGTGGCGCGACCACGTTCGTGATTCCCGCTTCGAACAAGCTGATCAAATCGATCTGCCCTTCGCAGACGATCGCGCAATCGGCCTCGATCAATGCGCGCTTGGTTTTGTGCAGGCCGAAGAGCACGTTTCCTTTCCGGAAAAGCGGCGTCTCGGGCGAGTTCAAATATTTCGCTGCGCCTTCCTCGTCTTTCAGAAGCCGTCCGCTGAATGCGATCACTTCGCCCACGTCGTTGTGTATTGGGAACATGATGCGCCCGCGAAAACGATCGTATGAGGTTTGAGGTTTGAGGTTCGAGATTTGATTTTGGTCGGAGTCGGCTTCGTCCTTGGTCCTCACCAGGCCGCTGGTAATCAGGTCGCGCGCATCGTAACCTCGCGCGCGCGCCCAGCTCCCGAATGCATCCCATTCGTCCGGCGCGTAACCGAGCTGCCAGCGTTTAGCGATTTCCGCCGTGATTCCGCGCTGTTTTAGATATTTCCGCGCTGGTTCGCCAACTTCTCTCTTAACCAAATTTTCATGAAACCATTCAGCAGCTTCTGCGTGCAGCTTTAGCAACGTCCGACGCGTCTCATATTGTCGCTCTTCATCCGCAGCGCCGCGTTTCTCCACTATCGTGATCCCACAGCGCGCGGCGAGTTTGCGCACGGCTGACGGGAAATCGACGTGCTCATAATCCATCACGAACCGGAAGACGCTCCCGCCCACGCCACAACCGAAACAATGAAATGTCTGCCGGCTTGGGCTCACCGTGAATGACGGCGTTTTCTCCCGATGAAACGGACAGAGCGCCTTAAAATTCGCTCCCGCCCGTTTGAGCGGGAAATACGAGCCGATTACTTCGACGATGTCGTTCGCGGCGGCGATTTGCTCGATTGTCTCCGAAGGGATCGTTCCCATGCGCGCCTGATTATTTTTGCCTCGTTTGAATTTGAAAGCGATGCCAAACTTACGCGGTGCGGCTGCGTTTCAAATGGAGGAAAACTAATTCGCCACCGGTCATCCCGAGCGAAGTCGAGGGATCTCGCCGCATTACTTTAAGGTGTCGCCACAGGATTCCTCGCCTTCGCTTTGCTTCGCTCGGAATGACGGTGCAGATCACCGCGTTTTGTGCTGCGATGTTGCCGCTCACAACCGCAACTGCACATGCGCGCGAGGCGATTCACAAAGGCGATGTCGTTGTCGTGCCGCTGCGCGGTGAAGTTGCGCCGTCGCTCCTGGCGTTTTTGCGGCGTGCAGTGAAAACAGCCGAGAGCAACGAAGCTTCCGCGATCATTTTCGAAATGAACACTTACGGCGGACGACTCGATACGGCGGCTGATATCGTGAACGGGCTCAACCAGACGAAAATTCCCACTTACACATTCATCAACACAAATGCCGGCTCGGCTGGCGCGATCATCGCGATTGCGACACAACATATTTTTATGGCCCCAGTGAGCGCGATCGGCGCCGCCGCTCCGATCCTCCCAACGGGTGAAGACCTTCCCGCCACTGCGAAGGAAAAGACGGTTTCATATTGGTCTGCGCTCGTCCGTAGTTCGGCAATCAAAAACGGCCACAATCCCGACATCGCCGAGGCGTTCATGAACAAAGACAAGGAAGTGAAAATCGGGGACCGCGTCGTTCATCCCAAGGGAGCCGTCCTCACTCTGAATGCTCAGGAAGCAACTGAACGGATCAACGATAAACCGTTGCTCGCAGAAGGCATCGCCGATTCGATTGTCGGTCTGACTAAGAAAGCTGGACTCAAACGCGACGCCGTCACAATCGAGCCAACTGGGTTCGAACAGATCGCGTTTTGGATCACTGCGCTTGCGCCTTTGCTGCTGCTAGGTGGAATCCTCGGCGCGTATTTGGAATTCAAAATTCCCGGAGCGACATTGCCCGGAATTATCTCTGCAATTTGTTTCGCGCTCTTTTTCCTCGGGCACTATCTGGCAGGTCTCGCCGGCTGGGAAGTCGTTGCGCTCTTCGTTCTCGGGATAATTCTCGTGTTGATTGAGATTCTCTTTTTCGCGCACACCACAATCGTTTTCGGAGTGCTCGGCGTGTTTCTCATGCTCGCGTCTTTGCTCTGGACGATGGTCGATCGCTATCCGGGTCAAAACTTTTTCCCAACAGGCAAAATGCTCGCAATGCCGTTGCTTAACATGTTCATCGCAATCGTGGGATCAATCATCGTCATTGCCCTGCTGGCCCGCTATCTGCCGCGCACGAGCATCTACCGGCGATTCGCCTTGATCGATGCAAATCCCCCAGGTCCATCTCTGGTAGGAGCACCGCGTCACTTCGCGACTGCGCTCGCGCTTGCCCCCGGAATGCAAGGCACCGCAGTCACCGTCTTGCGGCCGAGCGGTAAAGCACGTTTCGCCGATCACGTTGTCGATGTCGTCACCGAAGGCGAATTCATCGCCCCGCAGACTCCCGTGACCGTCATCCAAACCGACGGAATGCGAGTCGTAGTGAAGAGCGCAGCGCAGATCTAGCGGCCAGCTTAATTCAGTTTATCCACCTGCGACGACTCGGATGAATTCGATGCGGTCGCCCTCAGACAATGGCCGCTCCTCCCACTCGTGTCGATGTACGGCGAGGCCGTTGTGCTCGACCAAAATGGATTGTGGCGGCAATTGATAACGGTTGACCAAGTCCGCGATCGTCTTCGCTTCACGCGCATCTACGTGTTCGCCATTGAGTGAAATCTTCACGCTCCGCAAAGGGCCTGGTCCCAATCTTTCCAAACCGGTTCGAGGCCGCGACGGCGAAGGACGGCGGCGATTTCGGCTGGCGAACGTTCGTCGCTAATCTCGAATTGGCCGGTAGCGAGTTGGTCTTCGCCATGCTGGTATTCGGGCGCGACGATGCGTCCGCGTACAGTGCGATGCAAATGTTCGCGGCCTTGCCGGGTATAGCCGCCTGGCTCGGTGTGGCTGCCGGCGCTCATCATCGTTACCCCGATTAACGAGAGGGAGTCCCGCAGCGGTGCGCGCTCGCGCGTGCTGAGCACGATGCCGAGCTGCGGGAAAGTAATCCGCAACGCGCAAACCAATTGCGCCAGTTCGCGGTCGGTCATCGAAAAAAGCGGACGAAATCCGCCGGCGGCCGGACGTAACCGCGGCAAACTTACTGTGATTTGCGCCTGCCAACAGTGTTTGAATAAATGTTCCAAGTGCGCGGCGAGCGCGATCGCTTCATCCTGCCAACGCGATAGACCGACGAGCGCACCGATACCGAGCCGGCGAAACCCCGCCGCGTACCCCCGCTCGGCGCAATCGAGTCGAAAATTGAAATCGCGTTTCGGCCCGGCGGTGTGCATTTCGGCATAGACACCGCGATTATACGTCTCCTGATAAACGACGAGCCCTTCGGCGCCAGCCTCGACAATCGGCACATAGTCATCCATCTCCATCGGGCCCACCTCGATGGAAATCGACGAAAAATCCTGGGCGATGGCCCGCACACATTGAGCCAAGTAGTCGCGGCTCACAAATTTTGGATGCTCGCCCGCGACGAGAAGGATCTGACGGAAGCCCTGACGCGCGAGATACTGCGCTTCGGCAATCACTTCATCCATGTCGAGCGTAACGCGAAGGATCGGATTATCGCGTGAAAAGCCGCAATACCGGCAATTGTTGATGCATTCGTTAGAAAGATAAAGCGGCGCGAACAGCCGCATCGTGCGTCCAAAATTTTGCAGAGTGAGGGAGCACGAAGTCTGCGCCATCGCTTCGAGTTCCTGATCGGATTTCGGGGCGATCAGGCGCTCGAAACGTTGAACGACCTCCGATTTCCTCAAAGCCAAATTGCCAAGGGTTTCGACGAACGACATCAGAACAATTTCGTGCCCAGGCCAGCGTTCGCAAACGCCAATCCATACTTTGCCTTAGAAAAGTCATTAAAGCCATTCCGTGGTCCAGAAGCCGCCTCTTATACCTTACGCGTACAAAAAAAGCGGCGTCCGTTGTTCCGGACGCCGCTGTAGTAAATGCTATTGTCGCTGCTTAGAAGGCGAAATTCACGCCGGTGCGGGCCATGCCGAAGTTGTTCACTGGCCCGTTGATAAAATTCCAGCTGAAATCACTGACCCAGCCGATGTGCGGCGTAAGGCGCACTTCCAAGCCGCCGCCGACCTGGCCAATTCCCTCTGACTGGCTCTCCGTATGACCAACCGTCTTGAGAATGTCGAAGCCCTCGCCCCCGTTGCTAATAAGCCCACCGGGTCCTGTTACAGGAAATCCGCCGTTTTCGCGGAACCACTGATTGACCGGCCTCTGGCCACCGCCAAAGATTCCGCCACCTCCACCCCAAATGTAGGGTGAAAAGCGGGAGCAGTGAATGGGGAAGCGGAAGGTGAACGTCCCCAGCACTGCTCCGATCCCTCTATTCTTGTTGTCAAAGCTGCGCTGAAAAATTCCATCGCTAAGATCGACGAAAATATTTTCGCGCGCCTGCCTGGCATTGGCGATCCAGCCTTCAATCCCGACACCGAAATAACGGTGGAAGAAGTATTTGAAGTCGACACCACCGCCCCAGGCGTGATCGGCCAAAAAGTAGCGGTCATCTTGCCAGTTGTTTGCTGTGAAAATATAGGTTCCCCACAGACTGGCGTTAAACTCGTTATCGGCGTACCACTCCGGGCAAGGTGGTGGAGCAGCTACCTGCTTCATTTCCTTTCCGGAATAGGTCTCTCCGGCAAAAGTGACCGAAGCGATCACCCCGAACCCTAACAGGCATAACACTAATCTTTTCATTATTTCTCCTTTTGGTTAAGTTTCCTTTTACCCTCCAACATTTTGGAGCGTCAAGTCAATAACGAATTTCGCTCCTTGTCTGGATGCCGCGATCATTAGTCCGGAGGCCGAAGATTGCAAGTCTTTTTTTAACGCGCTTTAGGGCTTCAGTTCCACTCCGGTATTCGCGTCCGTAATGAGAAATTTCTCATGGTGAAACGTCGGGTCGCCGCGAAACATTAGACGACCTGCGTACCGGCGCTCCAGCTCCACCAGCAGTTCTTCGTCTTCCTCCTTTAATCGCTTCAAAACGTCGGGGTTCAGGATCACCCGAATCTCGTGGATGCTATCCTGATACTTGCGCATGACGGTGTTGAGAGTCCGGTGCAATTCCACGCTGGTGGTCATAGACGTTTTCACAACGCCGCGCCCACCGCAGTAGGGGCAGTTCTGGTAAATTGTTTCGCTGAGGCTCTCCTGTGCCCGCTGGCGAGTCATTTCCATCAGGCCGAGCTGCGAAATGGGAATCAGATGCGTCCTGGCTTTGTCGCGGCTGAGCCGTTCCTTCATCAAATTGTAAACTGCCTGCTGATCTTTACGGCTCTTCATATCGATGAAATCGCCTATGATCAACCCACCGATATTGCGTAACCGGAGCTGACGGGCGATTTCGTCAGCCGCCTCCAGGTTCGTCTGCAAAATTGTTTTCTCCACGTCGCGCCCGCCTTTGTTGCGGCCTGTATTCACGTCAATCGCTACCAGTGCTTCGGTCTCGTCGATCACAATATAACCGCCACACTTCAACCACACTTGCCGGTGAAAAGCATCGTCGATTTGTTTTTGCACGCCGTAGGTTTCGAAAATTGGCGTCGCACCATCGTAAAAATGGACCCGATTCCGCGCGCGCCGGGAAATCTGGCCAATCATTTCGCTCATCCGCTCCGTTGATGTGCGATCATCGCAAACGACCTCGTCGATTTCTTCGGTGAGAAAATCACGCACGGTTCGCTCAATCAGGTCAGGCTCCTCGAAGAGGCGGCAAGGAGCGGGGTGCTCACGAATGGCCTGCTCGACTTTGGCCCATTGATCGAGAAGGAAACGCAAATCGCGCACGAAGTATCTTGCGCGCTGGCCTTCGCCTACAGTGCGAATGATTACGCCGACGCCTTCGGGCATGTCCAGCTCACGCACAATCTTGCGTAGCCGCTCGCGTTCTTTAGGGCTCTCGATTTTTCGCGAGATACCGCTGCGATCACTGAACGGCATCAGAACGAGGTAGCGCCCGGCAAAACTGAGATTGGTTGTCACCCTGGGCCCCTTCGTGCCGATCGGACCCTTGGTGACCTGCACAATTACATCCGAGCCCACTGGATAAATGGTCGGTATGTCTCTTACGGTTATCCGTTTTCGGGGCCGCTTGTTCGTACGCCGATCGATTTCTTCAATGCCGCTGTCAAGCGCGGCCGGAATTGCATCCCAAAAATGAAGGAATGCGTTCTTTTCGAAGCCGATGTCAACAAACATCGCCTTCAAGCCCATCTCGATGTTTTTGACTTTTCCCTTGTAAATGCCGCCGACGATGTTCCGTGAACTCTTACGCTCGACGCTGTATTCCTCGAGGCGGCCATTCTCGAGCAACGCGACGCGAGACTCGAGTTTTTCTACACTGAGTATGAGCTTGTTCCCCGTCTTGCGGGAACGAAGCCCCAAAATCTTTTTTACCTTGTCTATCATAAAATTGAAGAGGTTGACCGGTCATAAGCCAAACTGTCGACTCCTGCCGCAGTGTTTCTGACCGATGGTTCATCGTGTTGTTCCGCGCCGGCGGCTCGGCGGCTGGGGCGCCGGCACAGGCGCCGGTCGCGGGTGCATTCCAAAGAGTCGTTGGAAAAAGTTGCGGGGAGCTTGGGGCGCAGCCGGAACAGCGCGGGCTACAGGGGCGGTGCCTCGCCGTCTCACTTGCCCTTGCGAATCTGCTTCCGGTTCGACATCAGGCGCTGCGTCTGAGCTTGCCATCTGCGCGGTGGCATTTTGCGAAGCATCGGCATCCTCTTCGTCGTTGCCCCCCAGATTTCCGCCGGCGTAACTTACGTCCTTAATCATCTGGAACGGGTTCGACTTGTGCGCAGGCGCAAGCCAAGCCACTTGCATGTCAAAATCGCCCTTATCCATCGCCAGCGTGCGTTCCAAGATTCGCGTCGCGATCGGTCCGGCGACGCTGCCACCGTGTTCGCCTCCCTGCACCATCACTGCAACCACATATTTGGGATGCTCAAACGGGGCGAAACAAGCAAACCATGCAACGGTATCTTTGTGGCCGCGGTCGGTAGCCTGGGCAGTGCCGGTCTTACCAGCGACTTGGACTTCCTTCAAACGCGCTCTGCCACCGGTTCCTCCGTCTTCATTAACAACCTTCCAAAGACCTTTGCGCACGAGCTCGATTTTGTCAGGCGAGAGTTCCTGGCGTAAATCAGATCGCACTCGCGGCGTCTGTGGCACTGCGACGTTGCCATGGTCGTCCAGCACAGGAGAACCGTCTTGCTTCAAGACTCTGTCAACCAGCCGTGGATAATAGCACACACCGCCGTTTGCAATTGTCGCGTAGGCCATTGCTAATTGAAGTGGTGAAACAAGTGTGTAGCCCTGGCCGATTGAAACGTTAGCCGTTTGAGCTTGTGACCACCTCTCTTGCGGATGATGGATTTGCATCCACTCCGGGCCTGGCATATTGCCGGTTTGTTCGCCCGTAAGTTGCAGGCCCGATTCTTCGCCGATTCCCAACATCTTGCCAACGGCGTCAATCGACTGAATGCTCGCGGCGTTTCCGTACTGATAGAAAAAGGAGTCACACGACACCTTGATCGCATCAGCCAAGCCAATTGTACCGTGCGTATAATGTTTTTCGGCTACCCAGCATTGGAAGAAGTGATCGCCGTAACTCACACCGCCACCGCAGCTGTATTTGGCGCCTGCGAGATTTTTGGTGCCGCGCAGACCGGAGAGCGCCGTGATGAGCTTGAATGTTGACCCTGGCGGCAAGGCACTGATCGCACGGTTGACCAATGGATCCCCCTCGTCTTTTTGCAGCGCCTTCCAATCCTTCGCCTTTATGCTTGGGATGAAAGTATTCGGATCGAACGATGGAACAGTAGTCATCGCCAAAACGTTGCCATTGTTCGGATCGACCACAACCGCTCCGGCCCGGCTCACTGCGCGCAGCGCTTCTTCTGCAATCGCCTGAATGCGCGCATCGATCGTCAGGAAAACGTTTGCGCCTTGCTGCGGCGGATCTTCGCGCAGCACGCCCTCGATAGTTCCCTTGGCATTCTTGCGCAAATAACGCACACCGGGTTTTCCGCGCAGGTATTCGTCCATCGTTTTTTCGACGTTCGATTTTCCTTCGACGTCCTGCTGATAGAAGGTGAACTTCCTTGCTTCTTCTTTGTCGATGTCGTCAGGCATTCCGACATAACCAAGAATATGGGCGGCCAGCGCGCCATAAATATAAGAGCGCACCGGTTTGATCGCGATATCCACGCCCGGTAATCCGACATCGTGCTCCGAAAATTTTGCCATCGTGGGAAAATCGATGTCTTTGATATAGGAAAACGGGACCTCGGTATCGTTGCGATAGTGCCGCTCCAGCTTGCCGGCGTTGTAGTCGCGCGCCAGATCAAGCTCGTTAAGACGCGGGACGATGCCATCATTAACAATTTTAATGATGTCCGGTTCCTTCTGATCTTTCGGCATGCCGTTGATGATCGCTCGATACTCGGTCAACGGCGGCGAACCAAAACGTTCTCGATAACCTTTGACCATTTCCGGCAAATAAAAATCCACCTCATAACTGGCGCGGTTTTGGACAAGGGTCACGCCGTTGCGGTCTTTGATCTCGCCGCGCACTGAGGGGATGCGCACAGTGGCTTGAGAACTGCCGCGCAGCTGGGCAGTCCATTCCGCGCCATGCGCCACTTGTATCCACCAAAGCTTCAGGCCGAGGGCGCCCATACCCAGCAGCATGAGTAGCGCCAGAAATTGAATCCGCACACGCGAAGTCAAACGGCCTCTCTTCATTCGAATCGCCCCCTTTCGGGACCATACGAATAAGCTGTCATCCGTCCCATCCATTGCAGAAGCCAGAACAGGATCGGCGCCACTGCCATGGCAATGAGACCGGGCCCCCCGATTTGCCACCAAATCTCACGGGTAAAAACAAGAGAGCCGCGGCGGAATGTGATCATCAGGTATTGCGCCAAAACTATTAACGAAGTAAAAATGCCGCTCAGGATGCAATGCACTTCCCAGCGACCGCGAGCAAAGAGCGGTCTCAGGCCGTGCATTATTCCTGCCAGCACACCGTAAAGCAGTATCGACGATCCGGTTGAGATTTCAACCTTCCCACCGATCACTTGCACGGTAAGCGCATCCAGCAAAAGCCCTGCATACAATGCAAGCGCGAGCATGAGGGGCAACGGCAGGGCCATTGCTCCATAGAAAACAATAACGGGCACGATATAGACGTGGGCGTTGTAGAGCCACGGCAGCGCCGGGATGAAAAGCTCCGCAATCTGCGCCGCCAACACCAGGACTAGCAGAAGAAAAAAGAATATCATCTTCGGCCTGTCACTACGAACACATCCTCCAAATGCGAGAGATCGACCGCTGGGGTCAGTTGTGCTTGTCCATCCAACTCCCGAACACGAAAACTTTTCACCGCGCCGATCAGTAAACCGGACGGGAAAACGCCGCCTACTCCCGAGGTATAAACTTTCTGGCCGGGCTTTAGGTCAGCCTGCTTCGACAAGAAATTCAGGTCCAAAAGCGGGCTTAGTCCCGTGGTCACTCGCTCGCCAGAGACGATCCCCTGCTCGCGGCTCCCTTCCATCGAGGCCGCGACCCGGCAGTTTTCATCGGAAACCAATAAAACAACCGAGATGCTGTCGCTTACAGTGGTTATTTTCCCCACCAGACCTTCGGCCGTTACCACAGCCATGTCGATTTCGATTCCATCCCTCTTGCCGCGGTTAATCGTGACCGTTCGCCACCAAGTGGAAGAATCGCGCGCGACAATTTCTGCCGCGATCAACTTGAAGACCGAGCGCTCCCGATAATTGAGGGCGTGACGCAGACGATTCACTTCATGCTCGACATCGCGCAGGCCCTGGTTGGTCGCGCGGAGCTCCCGATTTTGCACCTCAAGTGTAGCATTCTCGTGCTCCAGTTGATCGAGCGACTTCAACCCGGTGCGCACGGATGTGATCTGTTTTTTCAGCCCTGAGCCGCTAGTCAAGAATGGCGCCAGCAATTGATAGACGCCAGCCTTGAACTTCTGAGTAGTGGTTGGGCCGAAGCTAAGAAAATATCCCAGGATGGCGCCAAAAATCAGCAGCGCGATGATGTTTGTGCGACTCATCTCGATTTCGGAGACCGGATACCGGATAGCGGATAGAATAGAGCCACCCGCGAATCAAAAGCCTTTTCGCTTTCCGCTTTCCGCTTTTCGGTCTTGTCAGCGCCACTGGCGATCGGCTGAGGCGACTTGACGCAAAAATTTGAGTTCATTGAGGCATTTGCCGGTCCCTTCCGCCACCGCGCTGAGTGGATCTTCGGCTACATGGACAGGCAAACCTGTTTCCTCACTCAAAAGTTTGTCAAACCCTCGCAGCAACGCGCCTCCGCCTGCGAGAACCAGTCCCCGATCCACAAGGTCTGCAGAAAGCTCGGGCGGACAGCGCTCCAGAGTAATACGGACGGAATCGACAATCGTCGAAATCGGTTCTAGCAACGCTTCACGCACTTCCTGAGAAGTAATCATGAGTGTTTTAGGCAGACCAGCGACCAGATCGCGGCCCTTCACTTCCACGCTCGTTTCCTTTTCGCTAGGATACGCTGAGCCGATCTTGATTTTGATTTCCTCAGCCGTCCGTTCGCCGACCATTAAATTGTAAGCGCGCTTCATGTACTGTACGATCGCTTCGTCCATCTCGTCGCCGGCCACACGCACGCTTCGACTAAATACAATTCCGGAAAGCGAAATAAGAGCGACTTCGGTCGTGCCTCCGCCGATATCGATGATCATGTTGCCGGCAGGATCCTGCACCGGAAGTCCCACGCCGATCGCCGCTGCCATCGGTTCTTCGATCAAATAAACTTCACGCGCGCCGGCATGGGTCGCCGATTCGCGCACCGCGCGCTTTTCCACTTCAGTGATTCCGGAAGGGACCGCGATAACCACGCGCGGCCTCGCGCGCACGCGGCGATTATGCACTTTGCTGATGAAATGCCGCAACATCGCCTCGGTAACTTCGAAGTCGGCAATGACACCATCTTTGAGCGGACGCACCGCGACAATATTCGCTGGCGTGCGGCCGAGCATGCGCTTGGCTTCGTCGCCTACTGCCAACACCCTGTTGGTGCCCGCTTGCACGGCCACCACCGATGGCTCACGAAGAACGATCCCCTGATCTTTTACGTAAACAAGAGTGTTCGCCGTTCCGAGATCGATCCCGATGTCGCTGGATAACCAGCCGAAAAGTCCGTTGAACATGAATTATTTAGTAGCACTTTCCAGTCCGAAGGAAGCGCGTTCACCCGTCTGAGCTGGGTCTATTTTCGCAGGACCCATCCCCCGCGCCGCGATTCGGCCAGCCTGAAACGCCGTAACATGAAACGGCGCGGCGCGCCGTCAAGCGCATTTCTATCGGAGTAATGGAGTGTTCGAGTGCCGGAGTATTGCGGAGGGGCTTGCCATCGCTCCATTACTCCATTACTCCATCACTCCATGGGAAGAGTGATCGTCGCCCCGTCCATTCTTGCCGCCGATTTCTCGCGACTCTGTGACGAAATCCACCGCGTCGAGGCCGCAGGCGCGGATTGGATCCACTGCGACATCATGGATGGACATTTTGTCGATAACATTTCCTTCGGCCCGGAGATTGTCAGGATTGTACGCGGCCTAACGAGTCTTCCGCTCGATGTCCATCTCATGATCGAGCATGCCGATCATTACGTGCCGCGATTTGTCAAAGCCGGCGCAAATTTCATCACCGTTCACGCTGAACCGGAAGCGAAGCACCATGTCGCAAAAACGTTGCAGCAAATTCGAGACGGCGGTTGCCGCGCCGGGTTAACTTTAAATCCTGAAACCTCCTTTGATCTCGTCGAGCCCTTTTTGGACAAGATTGACTTGTTGCTGGTCATGACGGTGCATCCCGGTTTTGGCGGCCAACCATTTCGAACTGATCAAATGCAAAAAGTTAAGCGCGCCAGATCGCTGAATAGCAAGATCGACATCGAAGTGGATGGCGGCATCAACGCGGACACGGCCAGGCTCTCAATCGAAAACGGCGCAAACGTACTCGTCGCCGGCACCTCAATTTTTCACTCGAAAGATTACGCCATGGCCATTCGCGAATTGCGTGGCGAATGATACGACAGCCAATTTTGAATAGTAGCGCCTAGGCTGATTCGGCGGCTACCACCGGCTCGGCTTCTTCGGTGGTTTCAGCCATCACTTCGTCAGTTTGCGTGACGCGCACAACTTCTTCGATGGTCGTCCTGCCTTGGGCGACGCGTCGCCAGCCGTCATGCCGTAATGTCTCCATGCCTTCGGCGATGGCGCATTGCTTGAGCTCGCCGCCATCGCGCTTTTGCATGATCAGCTTTCTCAGCGGCTCAGTAATGAGGCAAATTTCATAGATCGCCGCGCGACCCTGATAGCCGGTCTGGCGGCATTGATCGCAACCGGCGCCACGCCGGAACCGCGTGCCGTGTTCTTTCACCGGAAAACCGATCTCGGCGAGATACTCGTGCGGATAGTCAACCATTTCGACGCAGTCCGGACAAATCGTGCGCACGAGCCGTTGCGCGATGAAGGATTTCACCACCGAGGCGAGCAGAAACGGTTCCACATCCATGTCGAGCAAACGCGTGATGCCGCCTACGGCATCGTTCGTGTGCAGCGTGCTGAAAACAAGGTGGCCAGTCATGGCTGCGCGAATCGCGATGTCCGCCGTTTCAATGTCGCGAATCTCGCCGACCATCACCACATTTGGATCCTGTCGCAAAATGTGACGGAGACCTTTGGCGAAAGTCAGATCGATCTCCGGTTTCACATCGATTTGCGAGACACCGGGAATTCGATATTCGACCGGTTCTTCGATGGTGATGATGCGGCGTTGCACTGAATTGATGCTGGTCAGGAAGCAATAAAGCGACGTCGATTTGCCGCAGCCGGTCGGGCCGGTGAGAAGGATGATGCCGTTGGGCTGCGCCAATAAATGGCGAATGATCTTCTCCTGCCTGTCGCTGAGATCGAGACGATCAAACCCGAACTGCTGCTCGCTGCGGCTGAGCAACCGCAGACTGATCGATTCGCCATTGACAGTGGGAATGGTCGAAACGCGCACATCGATGTTTTGATTACCCGCCTGCAAATTCATGCGCCCATCCTGAGGCAATCGGCGTTCGGCGATGTCCATGTGCGACATTACTTTCAGGCGCGAGATGATGGCCGACTGCAAGACGCGCAACTGCGGCGGCACAGCGACTTCGTGCAAAATTCCATCGATTCGATACCGAATTCGCAAATCGTTTTCCAGCGGTTCGACGTGAATGTCGGTCGCGCGCTCGAAAATTGCTTCGCGAATGATCTGGTTTACGAATTTCACTACGGACGCCTCCGGATCGTCGGCGTTGAGCTCGATGGCGGTTTCGGAGTCCTGCAACACCTCGAAGGCGCGGTTCGTCTTCAGGATTTCGTCGAAAGTTTCTGCGCCGATGCCGTAGAGGGTTTTCATCGCGCGCAAAAGCTGCGCGCGCGGCACCAGGACCCATTCGGCCGGCTTTTTCAAAAGCTGCGCTGCGAGCTGGCGGCCAATGGAATTGAAAAGATCATAAGTAGCCAGCACGACCGAATTCTCCTTCACCTCAATGGGCAGAATGTGATGTTGAAAAACAAAACGACTCGGTAAGGCCGATAAGGCCGCGCGATCAATCTTTTTCGCGTCAATGGAGACCACTGGCACCCGGAAGAAATTCCCGATTGCGCCGAGGAAGCGCTGCTCGTCCACTTTGCCGGAATCTAGCACCTGGCCCACCCACGAACCGCCATTCAGGTTTGTCGCCAACTGCGCTGCTTCTTCGTTCGACGGCACGCCGCTTTCCAGCAGCAGATTAATCAGGGATTGGCTGGGAGTTGCGTTCATTCAGAAAAACTCACGGCATGTGCAATGCGCGCCGCACCGGATCGTTGAGCATCCCGGTGACGCGCATGGAATAGTTCTTCTGCAGCCGCGCGATAGCGTCGCTTACTGCTGGGGTAAACACGCCGTCGATCGGACCGCAATAATAACCCAGCCGGCGCAACGCCGTTTGCATGGAGCCGACGTACGCCGGTTCGAGAATTAATTGTTCGGGGGCCTTAAAGTAATAACACCATCGCCAGTGATATCTCGGCGCGAAATCTGTGGCATTCACTGCCTTTCCCTGATGGAGCAGAGCCCATTCGTCTCTCTGTGCCAGTGGATCGCCTGAAGGGAAATTATCGTTGAAAAAAATACCGTACTCGTCGGCTCGCGCGATCGTTGCGCTGAGGCCGAGAATTAATGCAAGAGCGATTTCTTTCATAAGAATTGGATTGATTTCACTACATATCTTTCGCTGCGGGAATGTCGGGTGGAGGTAAGGTTAATTGTTTGCCGGCTTCCACTTTTGGGCATTCCGGACAATCATCCTGCTCGAGCTCCGGTCCGAAGTGCGTCCTATCCTCATTTTTTTGGCGGAGCCGATAGGCGTCTAGTTTAGTCAGCGTCACCTCCGGGCGCATCAGGATAATCAATTCCTGACGAGTCTTATCGCTGGTCGTACTGCGGAAAAGCGCGCCAAGATACGGGATGCGAGAAAGAACAGGAATACCGGTGGAACTCCTGTTCTTGTTATCTTCGATTAACCCGCCCAGAACAATGGTTGAACCATTTGGTGCGGAAACATTCGTGCGGACATAACGCGTGTTGATTGTCGGAATTAAGTTGCCACTGATTAGTTTATTTTCGCCGAGGCTGTCGAGTTTTTGTAAAATATCCAGAGACACTTCTTTCT
>Ga0209058_1000570_pt1 | contig 31529 bp, 31 predicted proteins | sample GraSoiAngelo_147_FD_185904 | JGI IMG/M metagenome (GOLD analysis project Ga0209058, IMG submission 185904) | Grasslands soil microbial communities from the Angelo Coastal Reserve, California, USA - 14_1009_05_40cm (SPAdes) (version 2) | ecosystem: Environmental > Terrestrial > Soil > Grasslands ... | reverse complement strand
GGCGATGGACAAGGCAGCCTTGAAGGCTGGTGTGATGGCACTGCTGCGGGCGAATGCAACTCAGCAGGACGTGTACATCGTTCCGTTCGCGTTTTGGAGCGGCGGCGGTTTGTCTCGCGCCTTTTCCGTCCCGGAGCCCGAGCGAAGCGTCGAGCTGTGCATCGTTGCACGGCCGTTCTCATCGCCGCTCGCGACTGGATCGGCGCTCAACTGCTGCGTCTCATCGTGGCTGAGGGTGCCCGATGCGATGGCCCCGCCGCGCGTCAAGGCAGTGGCCAACTACTACAGCTGGCGACTCGCTTATGCCGACGCGCAAGCCGGCGGATTCGATTCCTTGATCATGCTCGGCCCGAGTGGCAAGGTGTCGGAGGGGCCGGGAGCGTGCGTTTTCCTCTGCAGAGATGGCGAGGTCATCACGCCGGACACGGTCAGCGGAATCCTCGAGGGGATCACCCGGGAAACAGCCATGACGCTGCTCGCCGAGGAGCTCAAGCTCAAGGTCGTAGAGCGCGCCGTCGACAGGAGCGAGTTCTACGTCAGTGACGAGGCATTTTTCGCCGGTACCGGATTGGAAATCGCCGCCATCGCGACGCTGGACGCCATCCCGATCGGAGACGGAGAGACTGGTCCGATCACGGCGGCGCTGCAGAGCCGGTACGACGACGTCGTCCGGGGGCGAAAGCCCAACTACGGGCGTTGGCTGACTCCCGTCACGAAGTCCTGACCTGGTCGGGTGGCCGAGGCAAGACCCATAGTGTCCGAGGCAACTATCGAGCGCAAGTACGGTTGGGTTTTCACCTCTTGTGGGATCAGTCCGGTAGTGGCTAACCCTAGGTGACAGGCATTCGGCCAAATCCGATGGTTCCAGTTCTATACCGCAACGCCGGTGGCAAACGATGGCATTTGGCGGCACTCAGCGGCATTCAGCGAACACGAACTACGATTTCTGAACGGGCAGCGTCGATCTGTTAACCGCAAGGTTCGGAGTTCGAATCTCCGTCCCGGAGCCAAATCGATTTCTGTCTCACGCGCGGAATTCCGTCAGTCGAAGTAGATGCCGCCGTTGACGTCGAACACTTCGCCGGTCACATAGCTTGCCTCGACGGAGGCGAGGAAGAGCGCCGCGTTGGCAACATCTTCTGGTACCCCGCTTCGGCGCACCGGCGCCGTGGCGCTAATGGTGCGATCGAGCTCGGCCTCCTGATTAGCGTCGAGCGCTTTGGTCGCGATGCCGGTGAGGATGAACCCAGGCGCAATCGCATTGCTGGTGATGCCATAAGGACCCAGCTCACGGGCCGCAGCTTGGCAAAGCCCAATCACACCCGCCTTGCTGGCGGCGTAGTGAGCAGTCCCGATGATCCCGCCTCCCTGCTTGCCGGCGACGCTAGAGATCCAGATGATCCGGCCCCAACGGCGAGCCATCATTCCCGCGACAACGGCTCTGAGGCAAACAAAGCCTCCCCGAAGGTTGATTGAGAGCAGCCTGTCGAAGTCATCGGTCGAGAGCTCCCAGATGGGCATGCGCTGCGTTACACCCGCGTTGTTGACGAGTATGTCCACTGGCCCGATCTCATGCACCGCGGCCTGAACTGAGCTCTCGTCAGTCACGTCCATGAATATGGCGCGTCCCGAGGTTCCGATCGCCGCAGCGTTGCGCGTGGCGCCATCGATGTCAATGTCGCCCAGAACGACCTCGGCGCCGGCCGTTGCCAAAGCACGGGCGATCGCATTTCCCAGGCCCGTTGCCGAGCCCGCGCCGGTGACCAACGCGACCTTGCCGGCGAGCGTCACAAACGACATCTTATGTGTCGTCAGCAGTCAGTCTCCCTAACCCACGAGGTTCACGCCCGCCCAGCCAGTCCGAGGTCTTCGATGACCTGCTCCGCGATCTCCGCGGCCGGCAGCCCGATGTCGACGCGGATCGCCGGCTCATCCGCGGCGGGTTCCTCGAGGTCGGCGAACTGGCTGTCAAGCATGCTCGAGCGCATGAAATGGCCGTGGTGTGCGGCCAGCCGCGCCGCGATCGTCTCCTTTGACCCGGCGAGAAAAACGAATATCAGGCCCGAACCTCCCCGATTGATCAGGTCTCGGTACGAACGCTTGAGGGCCCGAGCACGTGATAATTCCGTTTTCTCCAGCGTCAAGGCGATCCTGAATCCAATCGGCGACCTTGGCGAGCCAGGGCCAGCGGTCGGCGTCCGTAAGCGGATGTCCTGCGGCCATCTTCTCGATGTTCCCCTGAGGGCGCAATGCATCGCCTTCCTCGAGCGGCCACCCGAGTCGGCTGGCAAGAATGGCGGCGACCGTGGTTTTACCGCAGCCAGACACACCCATGGGAACCAAGACGCGTGGTTTCAACTTGGTGATCTGAAGGCTCCTTCGGCTCTGTCAGCCAGGGTGGTAATAGGGTTAGAACAGTGGCACAAGCGGTACCGGACCGCCTTCGCGCGATAGTCGGTCCCGAGCATGTCCTCCAGGGCGACCAGATGGACGAGTACGGACATGACGCCACTTTCATGGAGGCGCCCGCGCTCTGCACCGTGAGACCGGCAGACACAGAGCAGGTCGCCGCGCTGATCCGCGAGTGTGCAGCCCAACGCGTGCCGGTGGTCGCGCGCGGCAGTGGCACCAGTCTGGTCGGCGGGCCGGTGCCCATGGCGGGCGGCGTCGTGGTGAGCCTCGAGCGGCTCACCAGGCTCGAGATCGACGCTCCCAACACGGTTGCCACCGCCGGCGCGGGGGTGATCACGGCAAGCCTCGACCGGGCGGCAAACGAGCACGGCCTCATGTACCCGCCCGACCCGGCCAGCCTTGAGATGTCGACGATCGGTGGGAACGTGGCCTGCAATTCGGGTGGTATGCGGTGCGTCAAATACGGCGTCACGGCCGACTACGTGACCGGTGCGACGGTAGTTCTGGCGGATGGTCGCGTCATGCGGCTCGGCGGCAAGCTACGTAAGCGCGCCTCGGGTTATCGGCTGCTCCAGCTCTTCGTTGGCTCGGAGGGAACCCTCGGCATCATCACCGAGGTAATCGTCAAGCTTGTGCCGCTGCCGCGATGTCGAGCCACGGCGATGGTCGGCTTCGCGACAGTCGAGGAAGCGGGCGAAGCGGTATCGCGATCCCTGGCCGCTGGCCACTTTCCTACCGCGATCGAGATCCTCGATCGTGGCTCGCTGGAGCTCGTGCGCGACAAGCTCCCACCGGGTTTCGAGCCGAACCTTCAGGCGGTACTGATCGTCGAGCAGGATGGCAACGACGAGGAGTTCGTGCGGCTCGACCTGATGCGGATGGTGGAGGTGCTGGACGGCGCCGACAACCGGATCGCGCAGTCATCGCTCGAACGTGACAAGCTCTGGGACGCGCGCCGATCCTATGGCAAGGTCCTGATGGCGATGCCGAAGAATTTCTTCGCCGAGGACGTCGCCGTCCCGATCGCGGAGATTCCCGAGATGATCCGCCGCGTACAGGCGCTGGCGCGCCAGACAGGCCTCCGCATCGTCACCGTCGGCCACGCGGGCGATGGCAATCTCCACCCCACAATCCTCTTCACTGACGAGCAGCGGCACCTGGTCAGCCACGCGGCGGCCCAGATCTTCAGGGACGCACTCTCGCTTGGCGGCTCAGTATCGGCCGAGCACGGCCTCGGCGCCCTCAAGCGCGACTTCGCCGAACGGGAGCACGGACCGATCGCGATCGAGCTGATGCGAAAGATGAAGGCGGTGCTCGACCCAGACGGCATCCTCAACCCACACAAGATCTTTCCTGAGCAGCCCGCCACCGACGAGTTTCTGAACGCGATGCCGGGCTGGATGCCCAACCCCAATCGCCGTCCGCGCCGAGCCGAGTTGGGGCTGTGAGGGCAAGGACCGAAAGGACGGCCCGGCACTCAATCCTCAGCAGGATGGAAAGCTGCTCCCTGGCGCGAAGTCGAGCATGACCGGAGCAGCCCTGATCGAAGCCCTGCGCTGATGCTTATCTCCCTCATACGTCATCGGCCAAAGCATCGACATCAATGGGGGACCGTGGTTTGCCTGACGAGCTCGACCATTCGATCGCCGACATCGCGGGTTGAAGCAGCCCCGCCTAGATTCGGCGGTGAGAACCGATCCCTCTTCACAGATGCGGTCGATCGCGCGCTCAATCCGCTGAGCTCCCGGTTCATCGCCGAGGTGCCGGACCATCAGCGCCGCGCACCAGATGGCCCCTAGCGGGTTTGCCTTTCCCTGGCCGGCGATGTCAGGCGCCGAGCCATGCACCGGCTCAAACATTGAGGGGTGGTGGCGTTCGGGATTGAGATTGGCGCTGGCACACATGCCAAGTGATCCCTGCAACGCGCCGCCCAGGTCGGTGAGGATGTCGCCGAACAGGTTGGACGCCACCACTACGTCGATGGAGTCGGGGCGAAGGACCATGCGGGCGGCCATTGCGTCGACGTGCATCCGCTGCAGCTCAACGCCACCGAAGTCGCGGGCCACCTCTTCGACGACCTCGTCCCACAAGACGTACGCGTAGCGGGAGGCATTGGACTTGGTGACGCTGACAAGTCGCTGGCGCCGTCGTTCGGCTAAACCGAAAGCGTAACGAGCGGCGCGCTCGATCGCCATGCGCGTGAAAACGGGAACTTCGACGGCGACCTCTTGGGGGTGTCCGACGTGCACACGGCCCCCAGTGCCTGAGTACTCGCCCTCGGTGTTCTCGCGGACGAAGATCATGTCGATATCGCGTGGGCCGCGGCCGGCCAGCGGGGAGGGGATCCCGGGTGGTAGCCGGATCGGCCGCAGGTTGACGTATTGCTCGAATGTCTTGCGGATAGGCAGCAGGCAGCCCCAGAGCGACACATGGTCAGGCACGGTGGGCCAGCCGATTGCACCGAGGTAAATCGCGTCGAACTTGGCCAGCGTTGCAAGCGCGTCCGGCGGCATCATCGCGCCGGTGCGCTCGTAACGATCGGAGCCCCAATCCAACTCAGTGAAGTCCAGGGTTGGATCAATCGCCGAGAGAACGCGAATACCCTCGGGAATGACCTCCTTCCCGACTCCGTCACCTGCGATGACCGCAACTCGTTTTGCGACCACAGAATCTTATGGGTCCATGGCGGGCCGGCGAGCGAGCACCTCGCCATGGAGAACAGCGAAAAAACCGTCAGGCTTAGCAGCCCATTGCCTCCACGCATCTGCCAAAGAGTCGAGCTCGTCGCGGTCGGCAAGCTCATATTCCAGCGCCTGGTCAGCAAACGATGACAACAGCACTCGATCGGCCCACAACCCGTCCCACCAGGCCCTGCCCTCGGGGTCCGCGAAGGTCCACGTCGAGCTGCTCGCCATGGCATCCGTGAAGCCGGCTGTCTGAACCCATCCGAGGAGGTGGGGGCCGGCGTTCGGCCTCAGCTCCGTTTCGCCTGGTGAGCTGGTGGTACAGGTGCATCCACCGCTCGAGTCGAGGGTCACGTGGGGCCCACGCAAACGCGGCGTAGTCGCTGTCCCTGACGCCGAGAATGCCGCCGGGACGCATCACGCGGTACATCTCTTTCAGCGCCTCGACAGGCCTCGTCAGGTGCTGGAGCAACTGGTGCGCGTGGACCACGTCAAATCGCGCGTCGTCAAAGCGCAGCGCGTACACATCTCCAACCGAGAACTTGACGTTCGCCCGGTCGCGGCGCTGACGCAGTTCGTCAGCTCGAGCGATCACCTCGCTCTGCGAGTCAATGCCGACGACCCGCCCGGGTGCCACGCGCTCGGCCAGGTCCATCGTGATAGTGCCGGGCCCGCAGCCAACATCCAGCAGATCCAGTCCCGGCTGGAGAGAGTCGAGAAGGTAGGCTGCGGAGTTCTCGGCTGTTCTCCAGGCGTGAGTCCGCAGAACTGACTCATGGTGTCCGTGCGTGTACCTGTCCACTGGCTACATTGTTTTACATCGACGTGGTGGATGCTCCAGCCAGTCACGGGGACCTCCTCTCGCGGCCGCTGTTCGCGCACCTCGCCACCGTCCGGCCCGACGGAGCACCGCTGGTCAATCCGATGTGGTTCCTGTGGGACGACGCGCAGGGCGTCATCAAACTCACCCACACGAAGCGCCGCAGAAACTACCAATACATTCGGAGCGAACCGCGGGTTGCCCTGGACATCACCGATCCGGATGATCCATACCGATACATGCAAATTCGGGGAGTTGTGGAAGCGATCGAAGACGATCCAACAGGTGCCTTCTACCAGGTTCTTCAGCTGAGATACAGGGGAACGGTCGGCGAAGTGAGTGACCGGGAATTCAGAGTTATCGTCACGATCCGGCCAACGGGCTTCAAGGTCCGCTAACCGAAGAGCCGGTCTTGCTCCTCCCGCAGCTCGTAAAGGAACCCGGAACGCTCGACTTCGACGTCCTCCCAACTCAGGGCTTGATCCCGCGCCACCGGGCGCTTGACCCGTCCCCCGTACGCGAATCCGAACGGCAGCAATCTTTGATCCCGTGCCACTTCGTAGCGTTCGGACAGCCCGAACACCGCGTAGCCGCCGGCCCCGTCCAACTCGTCGCCCGGCTTCAAGTCCCGCTTGGCAACAGCGATGAGCTCGGCCACCATCCCACCCTGCAGATCGCCGGTCGGCCGGCCCTGAATCACAGCCCGCGCAACCGACATGGGTACTTCTACACAGGCGAGGTGATAGGGACGGAAAAGACCCCAGTTGGGACCCCATTGCTGAGCGGTGCCTCCGAACCCCGGCTCGAACAACGAACCCATCGAGGAGCGGACACCGGCGTGATCGGAGGTGACGACCACGAAAATGCCGGGAAAGACTTTGTCCTCATGCGTATAACGGCCCGAGCCGTCCACCGCGTTGGCCATGTCCACGACCCCCACCGAGCGCAGGATGCCCCCGTCCTTCTCGCGGCTGAAGACACGGCCGAGGTCCTGCCAGCGGCAGTAAGGCTCGTGCATGCCGCGGACCTCGGGTGGCATTCGCAAGACGTTGGATACCGCCGCCATCTCGGTCTGCGACTTGGTGCCATCGCGGAAGGAGCAGTACATCTTGGCGTTGTTCCGATTCCGCTCGGCCTGCTCCCGGTAGGTATCCGGGGTCGCGTGATGGTCGTCCGCGAAGAGCACTGTCCCGCGGCCGGCGCAAACCACCTTGAAGCCAAGCGTTTGCGCCCACTCGGCGAGCTCGAAGATGGCGCCCGGCTGGTCCCCTGCGGCCAGCGTGTAGACGACGCCCGCGCGCCGCGCTCGCTCGGCAAGGATTGGCCCCACGACCACGTCCGCCTCCACGTTGAGCATCACCACGTGCCGGTGGTTCTCGATGGCATCGGCTGCCACCCGAGCCCCCACTTCGGGCAGCCCAGTCGCCTCCACCAGTGCATCCAGTTCCAGTTGCGGCATCAGGCCGCCGTCGCCTGTCGCCACCGGTCGACCAATCCGCAAAGCGTCTTGTGCCGGACCCAGCTGATCGGTCACCACAGGTTCGGCGCCGTTCTCGCGCAGACAAGCTTCGGCGCGCCCGAGGTCCACGTCGGCGGCCGCCATCACCCGGATACCCGCCATGGTTGACACCTGATCGACCACTCCCCGGCCCATGCGTCCGATCCCGACCACCCCTACGCGGATCGGCTCGGTGCGACCGCGGAGCTCGGCCAGGTACATCAGTGGCGTGACACGCTTGCCGGGCCGAGCAGGCCTGCAAAGGCAACCGGGGTTAAGATTGGATTCTCCCGGGGTTCCATATTGAATCGGTGAGGGGGGTTCCTGGCATGGCGCAAGGAAACAAGAAGGCCAAGGTGGGCTGGTCGCGGCGAGAGTTCCTCAAAACTGCGGGTGTGGCCGCGGCAAGCATCGCCTTCCCGGAGATCATCATCGCCTGCGGTCCCCAGTCTAGTGGGGCCCCCACGGCCACCATTCCGAAGCCACGCAAGGGTGCGTCCATCCGGCTGCTGCAGTGGACCAGCTTCGTCAAGCCGGCCGACGCCGAGTTCAAGCGCCAGGCTGCCGAGTGGGGTGACGCAAACGGCGTGACGGTCGCAATCGAGACCGTCACAGGCGACCAGCTGCAGCCCAAGACCGCTGCCGCAGTCGAAGCCAACTCTGGTCCCGACATCATCCAGATGCAGTACGCCTGGCCGCAGCTCTACACCGATGCCTGCCTGGACGTGAGCAACGAGGTCAATATCCTGATTGGCAAGCTGGGCAAGCCAGACCCCGTCAACGAGGCCTACTGCAAGGTCAACGGGACGTGGCGGGCGATCCCCTACACGATCGTGCCGAACGCCTGGACCTATCGCACTGACGACTTCCAGCAGGCGGGCGTGACCAGCTTCCCCAAGACCTGGGACGAGCTGACCAGCGCCGCCGCCAAGCTGAAAGCCACTGGCAAGCCGATCTCACAGACCGACGGCCACGCCTACGGCGACTCGCTGACCATGTGGAACCCGGTGCTCTGGGGCTTCGGCGGCAAAGAGGTGAACGCGGATGGCAAGACGGTCGCCATCAATTCCAAGGAGACGCGGGACGCCATCAGGTGGGCGCAGGGCGCGGTCAAGGCAGGGTTGGTGGTGCACCCGGAATGGCTGGACCCGGACAACAACCAGGCCTATCACGCCGACCGCATCAGCGGGACCTTGAACGGCGCCAGCATCTACATCCGGGAGAAAATCGAGTTCCACCACTACACGGACGTGACCAACAATGCGCCCATGCCCAGTGGCCCAAAGGGCACCTTCGCGATGAACCTGATCTTCAACCACGCTGTGATGAAGTGGTCGCCGGACGCCGAGACTGCCAAGGCCATGCTCCTCGCCCTGATGGACAAGGACCAATACATGAAGTGGACGACGGTCGCGTCCGGTTACAACGCCGGCCCATTCGATGCCTTCCACAACGACCCCGTCTTCAGCGCCGACCCCAAGCTGAAGGCATTTCAGGACGTGGTGGCTCCGGGCAAGTGGCCGGGCTGGCCGGCATCGCCGAGCAAGAAGACGGCCCAATCGCAGACGCAGTACATCGTGGCCGACATGTTCGGCAAGGCGCTCGCCAACGGCGGCACAGGTGACGTGGAGGCCGCAGTCGCGGCGGCCGAGACTTCACTGAAGGCGATCTTCGAGCGGCCCTGACGGCACGTAGCCTGGGCGCATAGGGATGGGGACCGCGACCCGGGCGGACGCGCTACCTGCATGGCACCGGCGGCGTGTGCGGATCTACGACCGCGAGGCGCCGCTCGGGTATTTGCTGCTTGTACCCACCCTCCTCATCCTGGGCATCTTTCTCCTCTACCCCTTCTTGTTCGGGATCTGGCTGTCGATTACGGACTCCGAGCTCGGGAGCCTGGGCAACTTCATCGGCCTGGGGAACTACCGCTTCGAGTTCCGCAACACGGACGGCGTCTTCTATGGAGCCGTCGTCAACACCTTCCTCTATACCGGGATCACGACCGTATTCAAGCTCGCCCTCGGCCTCGTCATGGCGCTCTTGCTGAACCAGGCTTTTCCCTTCCGGCGCTTCGTGCGGGCGGCCTTGCTTCTTCCTTACATCATCCCGACCGTGCTCAGCTACGAGGCTTGGCGGTGGATGTTCGACCCTACTTTCAGCGTCATCAACTGGCTGCTGGTGAACGCGCACCTGGTGGCCTATCCGGGGCCCAACTGGCTCGGAGTGCCCGCGAATGCGATGGCGGCGCTGATCATCGTGAACATCTGGCGCGGCACGCCCTTTTATGCCATCGCCTTTCTGGCCGGCATGCAAGTCATCCCGCTCGACCTCTACGAAGCGGCGCGGGTGGACGGCGCGACCCGCTGGCAGCAGTTCACCAACATCACGCTGCCGATGCTGCGGCCAGTGCTGCTTGTCGTCCTGCTCCTCTCCACGATCCTGACCTTTGCGGACTTCCAGGGACCGTTCGTGCTCACCAACGGCGCCCCTTACAACAGCACCCAGCTGCTCTCCATCTGGGCTTACCAGTGGGGCATCCCTGGGGGTGCCATCGGCCTGGGTGCCGCCATCTCGCTGGTGCTCTTCCCGCTGCTCACCCTGGTGGTCGCCGGCGTGCTCTTCATGCTCCGGAGGCCGGAGTAGATGGCCTCTGTGGCGCGGCTCAAGATGGGAAAGCCGGGGACCGGCCGCATGGTCGGCGACAAGTTGGTCGGCCGCGCGATCCGCATCTATATTCCATTGCTCCTCTTGCTGGCAGTGACGCTGTTCCCGTTTTACTGGATGGCGATCACGTCGTTCAAATCGGCGTCCGAGCTGTTCGATTTCTCGGTCAGCCCGCTCTGGGTCCGTGAACCCACCCTCGACTGGTACAAGCACCTTTTCACCCAGACGAACTTCCCGCACTGGGCGCTCAACACTGCGGTGGTGGCAACCGTCTCCACCCTCATCTCCCTCTTCTGCAGCGTCCTGGCCGGCTACTCGCTCGCACGCCTGCGTTACCGCGGCGCCGATTCGATCGGTTGGGGAATCTTCGTCACCTATCTGGTGCCGCCGACGCTGCTCTTCCTACCGCTGACCTTCGTCATCCGAGACCTGCACCTGTTCAACAACCTGTGGGCGCTGATCCTGACGTATCCAACCTTCCTGATTCCCTTCTGCACGTGGATGCTCATGGGCTTCTTCAAGAGCATTCCGCGCGAGCTGGAGGAGGCTGCCCTGGTGGACGGCGCCACCCGCATCCAGGCAATGTTTCGGATCGCCATCCCCCTGGCGCTCCCTGGCATCCTGGCCGCGGCCCTCTTCGCCTTCACCCTCTCCTGGAACGAGTTCCTCTACTCGCTGATCTTCCTGAACGACAGCCTGGTCAAGACCATCCCAGTTGGTGTCACGCAGGAGCTCATCCACGGTGACGAGTTCTTCTGGGGCGAGCTGATGGCTGCCGCGCTCTTGGGCTCCGTCCCTGTCGCCGTGCTGTATTCGTTCTTTGTCGACCACTTCGTGGCGGGCATGACCGCGGGTGCGGTCAAGGGCTAGCTCACCCCCTTCATGGGGAAGTACCGCCACAGGCGGGGATGGGGCAGCGCCGAAGGTGCCGACCGCGCCCGGACCAAAGCCCCGGCCTGGGGTCGACTAGGATTTTGCAGTGGCGTCCGTCACTTACGAACACGTCACCAAGAAGTTCTCGGCCGACACCACGGCCGTCGATGACCTGAGCCTCTCGATCAAGGACACCGAGTTCATGGTCCTGGTCGGGCCCTCCGGCTGCGGCAAGTCGACCGCCCTGCGCATGCTGGCGGGCCTGGAGGACATCACCGCCGGCCAGATCAAGATCGACGACCAGGTCGTCAACGAGATGCCTCCACGCGACCGAGACGTGGCCATGGTCTTCCAGTCCTACGCGCTTTACCCACATATGAGCGTGTTCGACAACATGGCTTTCGGCCTCAAGATGCGGGGCAGCTCCAGGACGGAGATGGATTCCCGGGTCAAGGAGGCGGCCCGCATCCTCCGGCTGGACCAGCTGCTCGCCCGCAAGCCACGCCAGCTCTCCGGTGGCCAGCGGCAGCGCGTTGCCCTCGGCCGCGCCATCGTCCGTCAACCTCGGGCCTTCCTGCTCGACGAGCCGCTATCCAACCTGGACGCGATGCTCCGTGTGCAGACCCGGATCGAGCTGCAGAAGATGCACCAGCGACTGGGCACTACCTTTATATATGTCACCCACGACCAGGTTGAGGCGATGACAATGGGCGACCGGATCGCGGTCATGAAGGACGGGGTTCTGCAGCAAGTTGCGCCGCCGCGGGAGATCTACGACCAACCAGTGAACATGTACGTGGCTGGTTTCATCGGCAGCCCGCGAATGAACTTCCTACCGGTTACGGTCTCCGACCATCAGGCGAAGGCGTCGGGTTTGGAGCTCAACCTGCCCAAGGCGCCCGGCGTGGCGCACGGCATCCTCGGCATCCGACCCGAGCACTTTCTGCCAAACGTCTCCAGCGATGACGCCGTCATCGATCTCAAAGTCGAGGTGCTCGAAGTCCTGGGGGCGGATCAGTACCTGTACGGCAAGGTGGGGTCGGACGACCTGATCGCACGGGTCGATCCTCAGCTCAAGGTCAGCGTGGATGACCGTGTGCGCCTGGGGGTCAACATGCGGCGGCTGCATCTCTTCGACGCCGAGACGGAGAAGGCCGTCTTCTAGAACCCACCGTCAGTGCTTGACGCGCCGTCTCTCGATCAGGTCGTCGGCGTCGAACTCCGGAGAGCGCACCCAGCTCAGCAGACTTTGCTCCGCGGCGACGACTCGCTCGGCTGCCGCCGGCAGCTCGCCCGCGATCTCGCGTGGGATCAGCAGCACGCCGTGCTGGTCGGCGTGAATGAGGTCGGTGGGGCGGACCCGCAGCCCGCCGACCGTGACCGGTTGGCCGGCGGACTCCACGCGCACGTAAGCATGCGAAACCCCTGGTCCGCGGGCGAAGAAGTGAAAGCCCATCTCGCGCGCCTCTTTCAAGTCGCGGACGCAGCCGTTGGTCACGCAACCAGCGCACCCCAGGGCTCCGAAGATGGTGGCGTTCACCTCGCCCCAAAGCGAACCGAGCCCTGGCGGCTCCTCCAGGTCCTCCACCACCACCACGCGCGGTCCTGGCACCTCGCGCACGTGTTGGTAGAGCGCCGTCTGGTCGCCGTGCGGCGGGCGCTTCGCGCGGATGGTTGCGGTCGCCGCGTAGCCCACCATCGGCCCGAGCTCGGGGAAGATGCAGCGGATGTCCATCGACATGTAGCCCTCATCGCGCGGCCGGATGTCAAAGGTCTCGATGGCGTTGCTCAAGGTGGGTGAGTCGAATCGCTTCAGGTCTTCCAGGATGGTGGGATCCAGCGCGGCGTCAGTAGCCAGTTTTGGCGACCTCGCGCTTCACGCTGCGCAGCGCTTCCAGGCACGCGAGCCGCGCCGGCGCGCAGAAACAAGGCGTCGTTGTCCACATTCAGCATCCGGAATCCCGCCTCACGCCAGCGAATGGCCGTGTCCGGCCCGGCGCAGTGGATGCCGGCGATCAAGCCTCGACGCAGGCACGCTTGCAGGATCGTCTCGATCAAGCGCCGATGCTCCGGTGCGCTCGCGGTCGCATCGGGTTTCATGCCATGGGTGACGGCCAGGTCGTTGGGGCCGACGTAGACCCCATCCACGCCTGGCACCGCCAGGATCTCATCCAGGGCGGCCACGCCCTCGACGGTCTCGATCATGACCATGCATACGACCGCGCGGTTAGCGCTTTCCGGCCCGAAGCCAGTCACTTGCAGCGCGGCTCGGGTCGGACCCCAGGAGCGGAAGCCCTGGGGTGGATAGCGGCATGCGCCGACGGCCCTGCGCGCCTCTTCCTCGGAGCTGACCATGGGCACGATCACACCTTCAGCGCCGGCGTCGAGCGCCTTCATGATGTCTGACGGCTGGTTCCAGGGCACGCGCACAAAGGCCGGCGTCCCCGTGGCGGAAAGGGCCTGCAGCATGGGCAGCATCTGGTCGTATCCGATCACGCCGTGCTGCGTGTCGATGCAGACCCAGTCCTAACCGGCCCGGCCCATCAGCTCGGCCGCGAACGGGCTGGGGATGACGCACCAGCCGCCGACCGTCGGCTCGCCGCGGTCCCAGAGCTCGCGCAGCGTCACCGTCTCAGTCGAGCCCCCAGTCTGACCCCGTTGACCACATTGGATGGTTCCTCGCCATCCAGCACCCGGGTGAGGTTGTCGCGCACGACCTCGAGCACCCGCGCCTCAGCCTCTACTGTGGCGCCACCAACGTGCGGCGAGAAGAAGACATTATCCATCCGCCGAAGCGGGTTCTCCACCGGCGTCGGCTCCTGCTCGAAGACGTCCAGGCCCGCGCCGCCAAGGTGCCCTGACTCCAGTGCTGCGATAAGGGCTCTTTCGTCCACCACTGGCCCGCGAGAGGCATTGATCAAGTAGGCCCCCTTCTGCATGCGTCGGAGCGCCGCGGCGTCGATGAGGTGGTGGGTCTCCTGGTTCAGTGGCACATGAATGCAAACAATGTTGGCGAGCGCCAGCAGTTGTTCGATTGGCACCCGCTCCATGCCCGCGAAGCTTCTCTCCACGATATCCGCGTAAAGCACGCGGGAGCCGAAGGCCAGCAGGCGAGTGGCCAGCGCCGAGCCGACGTTGCCCAGCCCCATGATGCCTACCGTGAGCGCGCCCAGCTCGCGTCCCAGCATCTCGGGTTTGGGCCAGCCGCCCTCCCGCAGCCGCCGGTCGCCCCAGGAGCCCCGCCGGATCAGATTCAGGATGGCCATGACCGTCCAGTCAGCTACGGCGTCGCGGTTGTAGCCGGCAGCGTTCGCGACCGCAATCCCAAACTCCGCCGCGGCGACGTAATCGATGACGTCATAGCCAACCGCCGGCATCTGGATCAGCAGGCAGCGGGTCATCCGCCCCAGGACCCCAAGCGGCAGGCGATGGGCATGTCGCTTGTCGGCGATGACGAGATCGGCGACGGCGCACTCCTCGAGCACCGCCTCGGGAGCAGGCGGAGCAGGGACGGTCATCACGTCCACGGCATGACCGCCGGCGAAGAGGTCTTCGACCTGCTTTTTCGAATAAGGAGACAGGCAGACGACGCGGGCGGGCACCGGCCGTCAGGCTATCACTTAGGAGGAGATGAGCATGGGTTCGAACACAAAGGTGGCTGTCGTCACGGGCGGCGGGACCGGAATTGGAAAGGCTGTCGCGCTGGCCCTGGCCGGCGAAGGCTACGCGGTCGTCGTGGCGGGCCGCCGGAAGGAGCCCCTGGAGGCCACGGCACGGGACGGTTCGAAAATGGGCGCGAGAATGCTCAGCGTTCCCACAGATGTCGGCGATCCAGGGTCCGTCAGGGCTCTCTTCGCTCAGACCGTCGAGACGTTCGGGCGGTTGGATCTCCTGTTCAACAACGCGGGATCCGGAGCACCACCCGTGCCGCTTGAAGACGTGACTTTCGAACAGTGGAAATCGGTCGTCGATGCGAATCTCACCGGTGCCTTTCTCTGTACACAAGAGGCGATCAAGGTCATGAAGAACCAGCAGCCTCGGGGTGGACGGATAGTCAACAACGGTTCCATATCGGCCCACGCTCCGCGGCCGAACTCTGCTCCATACACCGCTACGAAACACGCGATCACGGGCCTGACCAGATCAACCTCGCTGGATGGCCGCAAGTACGACATCGCTTGCGGTCAGATTGATATCGGCAACGCCGCCACCGAGATGACGCAGGGCATGGTGAACGGCGTCCCCCAAGCGAATGGGGAGATCACGGTCGAGCCGCGAATCGAGCTCGAGCATGTTGCGCGGGCGGTCGTATACATGGCCAATCTCCCGCTCGATGCCAACGTTCAGTTCATGACCGTGATGGCGACGAAGATGCCGTTCATTGGACGGGGATAACATCCACGGCCGGGATGACGACACGTTGAGCAGGGCGATGCAAAGCCATCCCCTGACCGGAATCCGCGTGATCGAGGTCGCCAACTATATGGCCGGCCCGTTCTGCGCGATGCAGCTGGCCGACCTGGGCGCCGACGTGGTCAAAGTCGAGAATCCGGACGGTGGCGACACGGCTCGCGATTCGGCGCCTTTCCTGGACGGTGAATCATCGCCTTTTATTCGGTTGAATCGGAACAAGCGCTCCGTCGCGATGAACCTCAAGGCGCCCGAAGCAAAGCAGCTCTTCCGCCAGCTCGTCGAGGGCGCGGACATCGTGGTCGAGAACCTTCGGCCGGGAACGATGGGCGACCTGGAGCTCGATTACCCGCGGCTCTCGGCGCTCAACCCACGCCTGGTCTATGTCGCCGCCTCGGGCTGGGGCCAGACCGGTCCTTATTCTCAACTCGCAGGGCTGGACATCATGGCCCAGGCGATGAGCGGGCTGATGTCCATCACCGGCGAGCCCGACGGCAACCCGGTCAAAGTCGGCGTGCCCATCTGCGACCTGGTCTGCGCCCTTTATGGCACGATCGGCGCGCTCTCGGCGCTGCGCGTACGCGAGGAGACCGGCCGCGGCCAGTTCATCGATGTGTCGCTCTTCGAGTCCGGAGTATCGCTCGAGGTTTGGGAGGCAGGACGCTACTTTGCGACCGGTGAGATTCCAGGCCCACTGGGTTCGGCCCATCAGGCCGCGGCCCCGTATCAGGCGATCCGCGCGGCCGACGGCTTCTTCACTGTCGGCGCGACGACTCCACGTAACTGGCGGTCGTTCTGCGATGTGCTCGACCACCCGGAGTGGGTGAGCGAGGACCGTTTCAAGGACAACCCTTCGCGGCACGCGCGCCGGGATGTTCTGATCCCGATGATCGAACGGGTGACGTCGAGCCGGCCGCGGGCTCATTGGGTATCGCTGCTGCAGAAGGCGGGCGTGCCCTGCGCCGAGATCCAGACCTACGACCAGGTCTTCAACGACCCCCAGCTGCGGGCGCGCAACTTCTTCTGGAAGGGGCGGCATTCGAAGCTGGGCGACGTCGAGCAGATCGGCTCCCCGATCCATTTCTCGGAGACACCAGTGCGGCAGCAGCAGGCTGGCCCGGGGCTGGGGGAGCACACTTCGGAGGTGCTGCTCGCGCTCGGAAAGACAGACGTCGAGATCTCGGAACTCAAGGCCAAAGGGGTGCTGGGCGGCGCATGAGCGAGGAGGATGCGGCGGAACAGGTCGAGCCGGAGCTGCTCGAAGAGCGGCGCGGGGACTCGGGTGAGATCGTCTGGCTGACCCTGAACCGCCCGCGAGCGCGCAACGCGCTCACGTTCGCGATGTACGAGCGGATCGGTGAGGTCTGCCTCGAGGTCAACGCCGATCCGACGGTCCGGACCGTAGTGTTCACAGGCGCCGGTGGACGCGCGTTTGCCGCCGGCACCGACATCTCGCAGTTCCGCGCCTTCGACAAGGAGGAAGACGCACTCGCCTACGAGGAGCGGATGGACCGTGTGCTGGGTGCGCTGGAAAGCGTGCGAGTGCCGACGATCGCAGCCATCGCGGGGGCTTGCACCGGCGGTGGCGCCGGCATCGCGTGCGCATGTGACCTTCGCATCTGCACGCCGTCGCTGAAATTCGGTTTCCCGATGGCGCGGACGCTTGGGAACACGCTCTCGATGGCAAACTTCGCGCGACTGACGATGTTGATCGGCGCCGCCCGCGCAAAGGACCTGATCTTCATGGCTCGGCTCGTGGGCGCCGGCGAGGCGGCGGCGATCGGGCTGGCAAACGAGGTGGTCCCATCCGAAGAAGCGCTGGAGGCGCGGGTCTTGGAGATCTGCACCACGCTCTCCACAAATGCACCCCTGACGCTGGAGACCGCGAAGGAGGCGCTTCGCCGTATCCGAGTGCAGATGACGCCGCGGGACGGGGGTTCGGACCTGCTTATCAAGGCCTACATGAGCGACGACTTCCGGGAGGGGATCGAAGCGTTCTTCGCCAAGCGCCCGGCACGGTGGAAGGGCCGCTAAAGCCTGGGCCTCCCGGCGTGTGGAGCTGGTCCCGATCGTCAAACCGTTTGCGGTTACCCGATACCAAGGAGAGCGTTCGTACCGCAACGCCGGTGGTAAACGGTGATATCTGGTGGCATTCGGCGACACCGAACGAATTCAGCCTCCATCAAACTCAGGGCGGTTCACGGTGGCACCAACTGAGCTACGTGAATCTTCGAAGATCCGCTTTAGTACCGCAACGCCGATGGCAAACGGAGATAGTTGGCGGCACTCGGCGGGACTCAATGAACTAGGACCGTTATTTCCGAACGGGGCGTCATCGATCTGTTAACCGCAAGGTTCGGGGTTCGAGTCCCCGTCCCGGAGCCATTCCTGAATTCGAAATGGCTGGCGTTGTCAAGCTTTGATTGACTGCCATACAGCGACCGTACAGCAACGCGTAGCGAATCCTGACCATCGTCTAGGGCCTTATCGGGTCATAACCGAATTCAGCGTGACGGTGTGCACGCCGACAGCAAGACTTTCTTGCGGTGCAGAACCGCAAGGTGTTGCGCTTACCAGAGTTGTGGGCAGGGCGACGACTCACCCTGCCCCAGGCTTTTGTGCTACGGAACCGCCGGAGCTACTCCTGCGGGCCGTGTGCGGCGCCACCAGCTGTACGCGATCAGGACGATTCCGACGGCGATCCAGATCGCGCCGAGCGTGAGTGATCCCGGCCCGGCGCTCCACCCGGCGTATGCCAGCACGACGACTGCGGCAACCGGCAGCAGTGCATAGGCGATGGCGTACGGCGAACGCCGCATGAGGATGATGAAAGCGATCGCGGCTGAGCAGTAGGACAGGACCCACAGCAGACTGACCGAGTTGATGTAGAAGAGCAGGTTCGATCCGACTATCGCGATCATCAGCCATGCCACGCCGAGCACCAGCAGCGTGGTGACCCATGGAGTCTTCCAGTCGGAATGGACTCTGGCGAAGAAGTCGGGCAGATGGCCTTCTTTTGCCATGCGGTACGAGATTCGCGCCGCGGCCTGGAGGCTCATCTGAAGATTCGCGAACGAGGACGTGATGACGACGATGACCGCGATCAGGCTCCACGGGTAGCTCAGGTACTGATCTGTTATGTAGCTCAGTGCCACGCCCTGGTACTTCTCCGGCGGGTTGGCGGCGGCCTCCCAGCCGACTGCATACTGCCAGCCGATGGCGGCGATGCTATAGATGACAAGCTCCAGGGTCAGCGTGAGGAGCAGCGCCTTCTGCACTGTCAAAACAGGTCTCCGCGCCTCCTCGATCAGCTGGATCGCCGAGTCGAAGTTCGCCAGCAACCAGATCCCAAGCAGGACGCCCGACAGGACGCCAAGCCAGGGTGAGGGAGCATTGGCCGGGTTGTACATACCGAGGAAGGAGACGCCCGCGTGGTGCGGACTGACAATGCCTAGTAAGCCGGTCCCGACAATCACCGAGCACTCAATGATCAGAAAGATCGTTCCGGTGAAAATTGTCCATCTGACGCCACGAATCCCGATAGCCGCGTAAATCAGTACGACAACGGCCGCGATCCATTTGACATCGATGTTCGCTAGCGCGGGGAAGAGGACCTGCAAGTACTGGCTGCCGGTTACTGCCGTGAGCGGCACGATCATGGTGCAGGCCACTGTGTAGACCCAACCGATGAGGCTCCCCGCCTGAGGGTGGATCAGCTTTTCGGTGAACGTGAAAACTCCGCCGGCTGACGGATATCGCCTGACGAGCGCGATGAAACAGAAGCAGAGAACGAGCATCGGGAAGATAAATGTGAAGAGGATCGTGAGGGGGGTTGCCGTGCCCGAGACCGCGTACATCAGCGGAATGGTCGTCGCGGCGATCCACGCTGGCGCGTTGAAGCCAAGCGCCGCAACGGTGACGCCCAGCACGCCAAGAGAATTCTTCCGGAGGTCGGTGGCGACCGATTCCTCCTGGCCGGTGCCAAAGATGGCTGTCGATTCGCTGGCCTTCATCCGCTTCCCCTCCTAGTACTGATTGACCCGCAGCCAGTCCGCGTATTCAGGTATCCGCTGACGAAGTGGCTTCGTCGGCTCGAAACCCAGATCGGTCCGTGCCCTGCTGATATCGAACCTGGGCTGCTGGTACAGGTCCCAATCACCAGGGCCGAACCGGAAGTCGGCGTCAGGAAACAACTCCTTGACCATGTCGCCGACCTGTTGATAGGTGTGCTCTTCGTCGCCCGTGACGTTGTAGACGTCATGCGCCGGCGCATCCTTGTTGGCCGCGAGAATGCAAGCGTCGGCGACGTCGTAGACCCAGACGTAATGAAAACGCTGGTCGCGCCCTTGCGCGGTGTGCCATGGTTTGCTGTCGATGGCCGCTCTCAGCAGTTCGCGGAGATAGCACTGCATCTTCTGCCGAGGCCCGTAGATCCAGCCAACCCGAAGCGAGATCGTGGTCAGCCCGTAGAACCTCCCGTACAACCTCGTTAGATGCTCGGTGGAAACCTTGGTTGCGCCGTAGATGTCTCCAGGAACGGGCAGCGCGTCTTCGCGTAATGGTCCAGGATCGGGTTGCGGTCCGTAGGCCGCCTCGGAACTGAGATTGACAAAATGCTTCACCGAGCAGAGTCGCGTGGCTTCGAGCACGGTCGTCGTGCCAACGATGTTCGATAAAACCGTCGTGTACGGCATGGCCTGTGAGTAGCCCGGATGCGACATCGCAGCGGTGTGGATGATTCGTTCGACGCCATGGGTCCCGATCGCCGACTGGAGTCGCCCAAGATCGAGCAACTCACCCTGGACGAAGACATGGTCGGGATCAGTGCTGTGCCCTTCTCGGCGGTTGTAGTCGACGACTTTCTCACCGCGCTCGCGTAGCCGCTCGACGAGGGCTTGGCCCAGGAACCCGAGTCCGCCGGTGACCATCGTCGTCACGGAGTGGCCACCTCGACCAGCCGCTTTCCGTCGCCCGACATGCCGCGGATCGCGCGCTCGCCGGCTGCCGAGACGTGTCCTTCCATGAGCCGACTGAATTCCATCGCGTTCTTCGACTTCAGCGCCTGCAGGAGCTGCTCGTGCTGAACGACGACGTCGGCCGGATCGTCGTACATGAGGTTGATCGCGATCGACTCCCGGATCTGAAGCCGCAAACTTCGCAGGATCCTGATCAACCGGCCGTTGTTGGAAGCCTCTCCGATCATCTCGTGGAATGTCATGTCGAGTGCCGCCATGCGGCGCATGTCGCGACGGCGCGCGGCTGACCGCATGCTTTCGACGGTTGCGCCGAGACGCTGAATCGCGGACGGCGTGGCCGACCGAACTGCCAGCCTGGCGGCCAGCGCCTCGAGGGTCGCCCGCAGCGCGTACAGCTCGATCAGATCATCTCGAGTAAGGCTTGTGACTCGGAAGCCGCGATGAGGCTCTCCGACCACCAGCCCCTCGAGCGCCAGCCGCCGCAGGGCTTCACGAATGGGTGAACGGCTCACGTTCAGCTGGGCAGCAAGTCGCAGCTCGATCAACCGCTCACCCGGTTTGAGCTGGCCGGAGAGGATCGCATCGGCGATTGCGCCACGGACCCTGTCCGCCATCAAACGGTCCCCGGCGAGCGGCGCGAGCACCCCCCTGCTCACGGTCTCGGACGATAGCACTTTGGATACAAAGCGCAAGTCCGGGCGAATTGTGGCAGGCTATAGTCGCGGCAGGCCTCGTTCTCGAGAGGGGAGTTCCCCGGCCGGTCGGCCTGGGGCGGGAGGCGCTCATGAAGGACGATAGGACCCAGGTTCATCCCGCCTTGATCCGTCGCGGGGAGGGCGTCTGTGCCGACGGCCGTTTCGAGATGCCGACCCGGGTTCTGTTCGGCAGGCACGTGGCCGATCAGGTCGGTGACGCCGCGCGTGAGCTAGGTGGAACTCGCGCGATGGTGGTGACCGATCCCGGTCTTCGCCAGCTCGGACTGGTAAACGCGATGGTCGAACACCTGAGAGAGGCAGGGATCGATGCCATGGTCTTCGACCACGTCCAGCCGAACCCGCGCGATGTGCACTGCATCGAGGCCGCCGAGCTGGCGCGGGAGGCGGGCGTCGACATCTTCGTCGGCCTCGGCGGCGGCTCGGCGATCGACACCGCGAAATGCGCGGCGATCCTGCTGACCAATGGCGGCCACCCTCGCGATTGGGAGGACTTCGGCGCTCTCGCTGCGACTCCGGCTTCGGTGGTCGCGATTCCGACCACAGCCGGAACTGGGAGCGAGGTGTCGCCGTCGGCGATCATCACGGATACGGTCCGGCTCAAGAAGATGAACCTCTTCGACCCGCGTATCTGCCCGCGAGTCGCGCTCGTCGACCCGGACCTCACCTTCTCGATGCCCTCCGCCTTGACCGCCGCCACCGGGATGGACGCAGTCAGCCACGCCATCGATTCACTGCACTGCAGGCTGGCCACGCCGGCTTCGGACGCCATGGCTCTTGAGGGGGCGCGCCTGATCGCCAGATACTTGCTGCGGGCCTACCATGAGCCGGCGGACGTCGAAGCGCGCTGCGGGATGGCCCAGGCAAGCCTCGTCGCGGGCATGGCTGTGGCTGTCACCGACGTCTCCGGATGTCACTGTCTCGCCGAGGCGATCGGCGCCGTCTACGACCATCCGCACGGCGTCTGCTGCGCGGTGACCCTGCCGCTGATCATGGACCACAACCGGGAGGTCAGCCAGGAAAAGTACGCGCGCCTGGCTGGAGCCTTCGGCATTGACGGGCACGGTCTTTCACAAGCCGACCTCGCCAGTCAGGCGATTCAATTCGTGCGAGGACTCAACAGTGAGCTCGGTATCCCGACCCTTCCCGAGTTGATCCGTGAAGCAGATCTCGACGTTCTCGCTGAGAAGGCGAACGCGAACACGAGCCGGCCGTCCAATCCCAGGGATGTTGACGAGGCCGGCTTTCGCGCCATGTTCGCTCAGGCCCTTTCGGCATGAGAGGCAGGCGTCCTTGACACCGCAGGATGCCGGTGATAGAAAGCCCGTGGTCGAAGACGCCACTAGGGTTCCGCCGGCGCGGCGGCCGGGACAGGTCCAAGAGTGGCGAGCACGACAACGTGCCGCACGGCGGGAGAAAAGCCCGGGAGACTTCGCCTCAGGGAGGAGGTGTTCGATTCCGGTGGCCCGCTCGACTTCGCATCTCACGCGGTGAGCGCGGGCGCTGCGCTCGATCCAGATGAGTTGCTCGCCGTGGCGGAGGACCTGGTCGATAGCTCGGCTCAGCGTGGCGTCACCCTTCGAATCCTTGGTTCCCTGGGCATCCGGCGCCATATGCAGGGGTCTGGGCCGCTGCTCGATTTGCTCGAACGCGTTCCGACGCGCGACATCGACTTCATGGGCTATTCCCGCGATGTCAAGGAAGCCGACCGAATGTTTAGTTCGCTCGGCTATACAGTCGATGCCGCGCTGGCGCACAGCCTCGAATACGACGTCAGGCGGCGGATTTACCACAAAGCCAATGACCAGTTAATGGCCGAGATCTTCCTTGACGAGCTGCGAATGGCCCACACGCTGGATTTCCGCGGCCGGCTCGAGCTCGATTCGCCCACAATCACGCTGATCGATTTGCTCCTGAGCAAGCTTCAGATTCAGCAGATCACAGAGAAAGACCTCAAGGACTTGATCGCGCTGCTCGCAAGCCACGAGCTGGGCAGCGGTGACCCTGAGCGGATCGATGTGATCCACATGCTGCGCCTTACGAGTGACGACTGGGGTCTCCATCAGACGGCGACCACGAACCTCGGGATTGTCAAGGAGTGGCTCGGGCGTTTCGACGTAATCGCTCCATCGGTACGGACGGAGACCACGGGCAAGATCGAGGAGATGATCCGGCGCATGAAAGCGGCTCCGAAAAGCCTGCGCTGGAAGATGCGCAGCGTCGTCGGCACCCGCGTTCGTTGGTACGAGGAGGTCGGAGAGGTCCACCGATGACAGCAGGCAGGCTCGCGGACAAGGTGGTCGTCATCACCGGCGGGACGTCCGGCATCGGACGAAGCTCGAGCCACCTGTTCGGTCAGGAAGGAGCCAGGGTGGTGGTCGGGGCGCGCAATGAGGCCGCGGGCGAACAGGTCGTGGGGCAGATCAACGCGAAAGGAGGCGACGCCTTGTTCGTCAAGACCGATGTCGCGCATCCGGACGAGGTCCAGCACCTCGTCGACACCGCGATGGACCGCTTCGGGCGGATCGACGTCCTCTACGGCAACTCCGGCATCTTTCCGGCAGGCTCCGCCCCTGACACCACAATCGAGATGTGGCGCGAGTGCATCGACGTCAACCTCGGCGGTCAGTTCTATCTGGCGAAGTACGGCATCCCGGCGCTCATCGAGTCAGGAGGAAACGCGATCATCTTCACAGCTTCGGAATTGGGCACGGTCGGGATGACCGAGGCGGTGGCGTATTGCGCTGCAAAAGGTGCGGTCATCAACATGACGCGGGCCGTAGCGATCGACTGCGCCCGTTATGGCATACGCGTGAACTGCCTGGCGCCTGGGCCGGTCGAAACGCCGCTGCTGCGGGACTGGATCAACGCATCGCCGCAGCCAGCCGAGACCGAAGAGGCCCAAACCAGGCCCGTCCTGCTCAAACGCTTTGGCCGGGCCGATGAGATCGCCGAAGTCGCGCTCTTCCTGGCGTCTGACGCTGCTTCCTTCATGACCGGATCCGTGGTCGTCGTCGACGGCGGCGCCACGGCGTGGTACGGACTGTGAGTCGGCGAAAGACATGCGCATTTACTACGCCTCTGACATCCACGGATCGCGGAAGTGTTGGCTCAAATTCCTGGCCACACCGAAGTACTACGGCGCCGACGTCATCGTGGTCGGCGGCGACATCACCGGCAAGTTCATCACGCCGATCATCCGTCGCAATGGCCATGCAGAGGCGACCTTCCTGGGCATCAAGCGGAAGCTCAAGAGCGAGCAGGACATCGCGAAGCTCAGTGAGCTCATCGCTAACGCGGGCCAGTATTCGGTGGAAATGTCACCAGACGAAGAGCAGACATACGCCCGCGATCAGGCTCAAGTTGACGCACTGTTTCAGCGCGTGATCTGTGAGAGGGTCGAGGAGTGGGGCCGGCTCGCGGACGAGCGACTGGCCGGTCAGCGCGTTCGCTGCTTTGTCTCGCCAGGCAACGATGATTCGTATAACGTCGACCAGGCCCTGGCGAAGTCAAAAGTCATCGAAGTGCACGACAGCCGGGTCGTCGACCTCGGAGACGGCTTCTCGATGTTCGGGTTGGGCTACTCGAACATCACGCCATGGAACTGCCCGCGTGACATCTCAGAGGAGGAGCTTGCCGCAAAGATCGATGTCCTGGCGAGGCAGATCGAGCGAATGGACCGCGCCATCTTCGACATACACGTGCCGCCTTACGACACCGGAATCGACTCCGCCCCAGAGCTCACCTCCGACATGACCGTCGTCTCAGATTCGCTCGGGGCACCGATCATGGTGGCGGTCGGAAGCACTGCGGTGCGCGAGGCGATCCTCAAGTACCAGCCGATGCTGTCCATGCATGGACACATCCACGAGTCGAGCGGGGTCCGGAAGCTCGGCGCGACCACGATCGTCAATCCGGGCAGCGAATACGCGGAGGGAATCCTGAGGGGAGTGCTGATCGACCTCGATCCGCGCGAGGGGCTGATCAGCGCCAACATGGTCACAGGCTAGAAGGAGAATCAAGATGGCGGCTTCTGCGACAGGGGTAGCAAGGGGTGTCTTCACGAGGACGAGCTCAGGCCTTGTCAGGACGGTGGGCACCACCGACACGTTCTTCTACTGCCTCATCCAGCTCGCGATTACCTTCGTCCTGTACAACATCGCGTTCTGGTTCATCTACCCGGGCGCCTCGATGGAGTTGGCCTCCGCCTTTGCGCTGGTGGCGGCCGTCCTCGAAGGCATCACCTATGGCCTCTTCGGCTCGATCTATCCGCGATCCGGCGGTGAGTACGTGCCGCTCTCGCGGGCGGTGCACCCTCTGGTCGGCTTCGTGGCGAGCTTTAGCCAGACGTTCTGGCAGACGTTCGTCACCGGGGTCATCGTGGCCGGGGCGTGCACCCTAGGGTGGGGCCCGATGCTGACCATGCTCGGCCTGCAGACGGGGAACGAGACCCTGACCAACATCGGGCTTTGGTTTGACAGCCCGACCGGTTGGTTTGTGTTCGGCACGATCGCGATCGTCCTTTTCATGTACATGCTGTATCGCGGGATGCGGGTGTATTTCTCGGTCCAGCGCTGGTTGTTCACCATCGCGTTGGGCGCCTACGTCGTTTTCATCCTGGTCATGATCCTCGGCAGCGTGGGCGTCTTCAATTTCGAGGCCAACTTCGACAAGTACGCAGGAGCCGGCGCCTACGCGAGCCTGCTCAAGGACGGCGCCGCTGCCACAGACCTCAACCCGCCGTTCAGCGGCACCCAGACCCTGTACTACACGATCTGGCCCGCGTACCTGTTCCTATTTGCGGTCCTCTCGCTCGCCTTCAGCGGGGAGATCAAGAACGTGAAGCGAGGCCAGCTGATCGCCATCCCGGTGGCGCAGATCGTCGGAGGCGTGCTCGTGATCTTGACCTCCTTCTTCGCGCGAACCTCCGTGGGTTCGGACACGCTGCTTGCCGCGGGCGCGGTCGGCGCCGATAAGTTCCCGCTGCACTACTCGTGGCTGACGATGCTCGCCTCGGTGATGGCCGACAACGTCCTCTTGACGATCATCATCAATCTGTCCGTAGTCATCCTTACGACCTACGTCGCCGCATCGACTGCGATCTACGCGACCCGCGGCGTGCTGGCGTGGGGCATCGACGGGATGGCGCCTGCCAAGGCGGGCGAAGTCTCCGACCGGTATCACTCGCCGACGTATGCGATCCTCACGGTCACCGTGCTGGCCATCGGTGTGCTCGCAATCTACTCGTTCACCGACTGGTTCAAGTGGATCGCAGCGCTGGCCCCGATGAGCATGGTTTTCCTGTTCACGACTTTCGTCGCGGCTTTGTTCCCGTTCTTCAAGCGCGAGGCGTACGAGGCCTCGCCGGCGAAGATCGAGATCTTTGGCGTCCCGCTGATGACGATCACCGGGCTCCTCGGCAGCGCGATGATGGCCTACATGGTCTACCGGGCGGTCGTTGATGAGAACTTCGGTCCGACCACGCCCATTACGCGGATCACCATGATCGGAATCTTCGTCCTCGGCGCGATCTGGTACTTCGTCGCGCGATACATCCGCCAGCGCCAGGGGGTCAACGTCGCCGCCCGTTTCCAGGAGATTCCGATCGAGTAGATATGTCGCCGATGTACGAGCCGCCCGACGCTCTCGAAGCGCCGCGATTCACCGGGCCGCGGACGTACGCCCGCCTGCCGTACGTCAAAAGTCTCGAGGGCGTCGACTGCGCGGTCTTCGGCATGCCGTGGGACGGCGGCGCGTCGTTTCGTCCGGGCGCCCGCTTCGGGCCTGAAGGGATCAGATCGGCCTCCGGGATGATCCGAACCTACAACGAAGGTATCGGCGTGCAGGTGTTCGGCGCCCTGTCGGTGATCGACTTCGGCGACGCGCCGACCGTTCCCGGCTACATCGAAGACACGCTCGGCCGCATCACAGAGTTCGTGCGGCCGATCGCGGCGGCAGGCGTCACGCCTATCGGCATGGGTGGCGATCACTCCGTCACCCTCGCCGAGCTGCGAGCCTTGGCGGCGGTCCACGGGCCGCTGGGGCTCGTCCACCTTGATGCCCACACCGATCTCTGGCGCAGCTACTTCGGCCGCCCTTACTCCCATGGCACGATGTTCCGCCGGGCTATCGAGGAAGGCATCATCGAAGCGGCACGTGTCATTCAGGCGGGCATGCACGGGCCGCTCTACGAGGAAGCCGACTTGGCCATTCCCGCTGAGCTTGGTGTGGAGATGATCCCGTGGAGGGCACTGGCTTCGCTGACCCCCGAGGCATTCGCGGACCGCGTTCGCCAACGCCTGGGAGAAGGACCCTCTTTCCTCACCTTTGACGTGGATTTCGTCGACATCGCATTCTGTCCAGGAACCGGCACGCCTGAGGTCGGAGGGCCGACGTCGTTTCAGGCGCTTTCGTATCTGCGAGAGCTCAAGGGAACGCGTTTCGTCGGTTTCGACGTCGTCGAGGTTTCGCCGCCATACGATGGGCCTGGGCAGGTCACCGCCCTTTTTGCGGCCAACGTGATCTTCGACATGCTCGGTCTCGTCGCGCTGAGGCGAAGGACATCCATTCGTGCGAGTGCGGACTCGGCGCCGGCGGCGACGGGCCCGTAGGCGCGCCGGGAGGGAAGACCCCTTGTTGATGGAGAACATGACCTGGGTCGAGGTCAAGGAAGCGGCCGAGGGTGGACTGCCGGTTGTGCTCGCGGTCGGCTCGACCGAACAGCACGGTCCGCATCTTCCGCTTGCGACGGACTGCCTGCTGCCAGTCGGGATCGCGATGGAGGCGGCCAGGAGATTTCCGCTCGTCGTTGCGCCACCTGTCCGCTTCGGAGTGAAGTCACGCCCACTGAGCGGCGGCGGTGAGAGCTTTCCGGGGACACTGTCGATCTCAGCCGCCACGCTGACGGTGACGGTCACGGACGTGCTATATGCGCTCGCGCGGAGCGGGTTCCGGAACCTGTGCGTCTATAACTGGCATTACGAGAACGCAGGCCATCTCTGGGAGGCGTGCGACATCGCGATGAGCCGAGGTGCTCAGGCCCGGATTCTGCTGGTCGAGAATCCGATGCCGGAGTTCACCAAGGAGCAGCTCGACGAGCTCTTCCCGCAGGGCTTTCCCGGTTGGGATGTCGAGCATGCGTCGATCATGGAGACGTCCTTGATGTACGCGCTGCACCCGGAGCTCGTGCGGCGCGACAGAATCGTCGACGACCAGGCGCAGCGCCATCCGACCTGGGACGTCGTACCTGCCCCGCCCGAGTTCATTCCCGCCAGCGGCGTCTTGTGGCGGCCAAGTCAGGCGACCCCGGAGCTCGGGCGGAAATTCCTCACCGCAGTAAGCGATCGTCTGGTGCAGGCACTCACCACCGAATTCGGGTCGCCATCCCAGGAAGCCGATATTTCCGGTTCGAGCAAGGCCGCGAATCCTTGACGGGCGGCGTGGTAAGCCCATTCCGCACCACGTGGTTCGAGGTCAGCGAACTCGAACCGGGCGTGCACCTCGTCTCTGAGCCCGGGCACGTCAACTCCTGGCTGATACAGGGCTCGAAAAGCGCTCTCCTGTTCGACACCGGCCTTGGAGTGGCGAACATCCGCGAAGTCGCGGAGGAAATCACGCCCCAGAAGCTTTTGGTCGTGAATTCCCACTATCACTTCGACCATTCGGGCGGGAACCGGTATTTCGAAGAGTTCGCGATCCATCGGATCGGAGCCGATCTTGTCGCAAGGCCTTCGCCACCGGAGCTCGCGAGGGGCTACATGGAGTACACCAAGCGTCTGCTTGCGGCGTGGGGGCCGTATCGACAGGCGGATGACTTGTATTTCCACCTGCTGACGGCTGAGCGCATGATCCGTCAGCTCCCCACCGGCTTCGACCCCGCCGACTATCGAATCGTGCCGACCGTTCCCACGCGGCTCCTTGAAGATGGTGACGTCCTCGACCTCGGTGACCGGAAGCTAAAGGTCCTGCACACGCCGGGACACTCACCCGACTGCATCTGTCTGCTTGATGAGGCGAACGGCCTCCTTTTCGGCGGCGACACGATCAACACCGGGCCGATCTATGCCCAGCTGGCTGACTCCAACCTCGAGCAGTTCGCACAGTCGACAGCTCGCCTGGCCGACACGGCCAGCGATTTCCGGAGAGTTTTTGTCTGCCACTTCCTCCGATTCGACGAGCCGTCAAGCCTGGTCAACGAGATTGCGGCCGGGTTCCGCGCCTTGCTCGCCGGCGAGGCGTTCATTAGGGACAATGTTGACTGCCTGAACTACCCGGTGAGAGAAGCGTGCTTCGAGCATTTCTCGATCTTCGTACCGGCGGGCGAACCGACGAAACTCTGAGTTTCGTCGGCTTGGGTGTATGTGGGCTCCGCCCAAGACACCGCGGTTTCATGCAGCAACGCCGATACTAAACAGTGGCAAACGGCGGCACGCAGCGGCATGCGGCGAATTCGGACCAGGATTTCTGAACGGGCCGCGTCGATCTGTTAACCGCAAGGTTCAGGGTTCGAGTCCCTGTCCCGGAGCCACTTTCGAATACGAGAGCGAGTGCGTTGTCGACGATCGATTGACAGCGGTACAGCAACGCTACGGCAATTGGACAGCAACACCCGTCTCCTCAGGGCCGCTCTTGAGACGGTCCCGAACTCAGTAAGCGGTCGCGGTTCGGGGACGCGTCGGCGGAGCGCGCGACCGAGCATCGGCACGTTCTACGCTGAAAGCATGCGAATCGACAGGTTCGCTTTCGGCACCATCCGCATCGACGGCAAGATCTACGAGCGTGACGTCGTCATCGACCGCGGCGGAGTTCGGCCACGCAAGAAGAAACCCTCAAAGCACTTTCGCGATGAGTACGCCCACACGCCACTCTCTGTGGAAGAAGAGATCCCGTGGAAATGCTCGCGCTTAATTATCGGAACCGGCGCACACGGAGCGCTACCCGTTATGCCGGCCGTGCTTGAAGAAGCCAGCCGCCGCGGAATTGAGGTCATAGCGATGCGGACAGACAAAGCGGTCGAGTTGCTCCGCGACGCGGACAGCAAGACGAACGCAGTGCTGCACATCACCTGCTGAGGTGAGTGCGGTACGGATTCGGATGCCTTGCGCTGGCGGGGTTGCTCTTTGTCCCCTACCCCGCAATCCGGCTGTTCTTAGACGAGCCCTCACTGCAGGGGCCGCCGCGCAATGGAGATCCGGGCTCCTAATCAAGTGGAGTGGAACTCCGCTTGCGGTTGGCTTTGCGCTCTTCATCCCCACTACACCGGGTCCCAGGCGCTGCCTGTCGCAAACCGACTCCTGATCACGTTGGCATGCGGGCTCATGGCGTTGAACGTGCTCGGCTCGCATCGCTAGCAGCGTTGGTCAGCCTCCTTGTAGCCTGTGGGAAGGAGTCGATGGTGGCCGCCTCGATTGGCGTTTCAAGCCAGGCCTTCAGCAGCGGCGGCAGTATTCCTGCCAGGTACACGTGTAACGGCGCTGACGTCTCGCCTCCACTCAGCTGGACCGGCGTTCCAGGTGGCGCGCATAGCCTTGCACTCACGGTGATCGATCCGGACGCACCCGGCAAACCCTTCGTGCACTGGGTGATCTTCAATCTGCCTCCAGCGTCGTCGGATCTATCCGAAGGTGCTGCCCCGCCAGGTGGCAGCGTTCAGGGGCGAAACGATTTCGGCAGCAACGGCTATCGTGGTCCTTGCCCGCCGCCGGGCTCGCGCCACCATTACCACTTCCACGTCTACGCGCTGGACATCATGACATCTTTGCCCGAGGGCTCATCCAATTCTTCATTTCAGGACGCGATCAAGGGACACGTGCTTGCGACGGGTGAAATCGTCGGGACATTCAAGCGGTGACAACGGGAGTGTTGATTGCATGACAAAGCGAACGTGGATCGGAGCAGCGGTGCTGGCCGCGGGTTCGGCAGTGGCGACCTATTTTCTCGACCCGGACAACGGCAAGGCTCGGCGCATCCGGGTTGTTGAACGATCCGGTCACCTTGTGCGAGTGACGGCCAGGCGTCTTGCGCGCGAGTCCCGATACGGGTTCCACACGCTCGTGGCCAGGGCTCGCCACCTGGTGGGACGTGAGCGGCCGGAGTTTGCTGACGACCGGACGCTTCTCGACCGTGTCGAAAGCGAGCTCTTCCGCGACCGCTCGATCCCGCACGGCCGCCTGAACCTCGAGGTCGAGGGTACGACGGTGGTTCTTCGTGGGCAGCTGGACGACGCGGATGCCATGTTCAAAGTCGAACAGGCCGTGCGCAAGGTTCCTGGCGTAACTGCCGTGAAGAGTCTGTTGCACATGCCCGGCACTCCGGCTCCAAACAAGGCAGATGCGCTCGCCGCCAGCGGCCGGCGTAGGCCAAGAGCGATCCCAAAGGACCGGACGTGATGGGCTACAGCATTCGCATGTGCCTCTCGCGACATCAAAGCTTTATTCGGCGTGCAGAACTTCGATACGTTGGTGCGAGCTGCTCAGAGCC
>Ga0209058_1000565_pt1 | contig 31642 bp, 25 predicted proteins | sample GraSoiAngelo_147_FD_185904 | JGI IMG/M metagenome (GOLD analysis project Ga0209058, IMG submission 185904) | Grasslands soil microbial communities from the Angelo Coastal Reserve, California, USA - 14_1009_05_40cm (SPAdes) (version 2) | ecosystem: Environmental > Terrestrial > Soil > Grasslands ... | reverse complement strand
CTTTACACGGCACAGGCTTTCGAAGCTTATTACGATCACCTGACCGAAAACGGTGTGTTGGCCATCATGCGATGGCGGACGGATGTGCCGCGGCTGGTTTCGACGGCCGTCACGCTTCTCGGCGTTGAGGAAGCATCCAAGCGCACTGTCGTCTTGATTGAAAAAAGGGATTCACCGGAGGACCCCGCTCAGATGATTTTCCTGTTACGAAAACGAAGGTTCACGGACGGAGAAACCGCAGACATTATGGAATGGGGATTAGCGAACCCGATTCTCGTGCCGGGACGGCATGCCGACGCCCCGTATGACAGTCTTTTTGCAGGTCGCAAGACACTGGCCCAGGTAATCGAGGAATCCTCCCAACGCATGGAGCCCGTTTTCGATGACAATCCGTTCTATTTTGCGACAGAACGTCCATGGGGCATACCGTATCGTACCCGTCAGGCTCTCCGTGCGCTGATCGGCCCCGTGCTTGTTCTTTTGGCTTTGTTCATCACGTGCGGAAAACCGAGGGGCAAGCGAAGCGGCCCCTACGCCGCCTCGATCGTCTATTTTGCTTGCCTCGGAATGGGTTTCATCGCGGTGGAGCTTACTTTACTCCAGAATCTGACCTTGCTTGTCGGCCATCCGATCTTTACGCTCTCAATCCTGCTGTTCACGATCCTTGCGGCCGGAGGATTCGGCAGCGCACTGAGCGGCCGCGTGCCGGCACGTGCTGCTTGTCTGGCTGTTGCCGCTCTCGGAGCGATTGCAGCCTTCGGTCTTTCGAAGCTCATTCCGCTCCTGCTGCCGTTTGAGTTGAATTTGCGCGCGGCAATCGCCATCGCTCTGATCGCCCCGTTCGGCCTGATGATGGGTATGCCATTTCCTCAGGGCCTGCGTCAGACGGGAAAGGGATCGTTACCTTCCCCGCCATTTTATTGGGGCCTGAACGGAATAATGTCGGTGATTGGTTCCGTCGGAACCGTCATCTTGGCATTGATATTCGGGTTCCACATCGTAATGCTCGCCGGCAGCGCCTGCTACTTTCTAGCGGCTATCGCGTCGGGTGGGATGACCACACCTACGACGGGCCGACGATCTCCTTAACCCGCCCCACGATGCCGTTTTCTAACATGACTTTGATGCCGTGAGGATGGTGAGGGGATTTGGTGAGGATACGGTGAACGATACCGTCGGTGAGCTTGCCAGTGCGTTGATTTTGTTTCTCGACAACCCGCACTTTCATCCCAGGCCGGACATCGGATCGGTTTTGCCCGTTCACTTCGACATCTGAATGACGTCGTAGTACGTTTTGAGGTCCCCGCCGTCGAACGCCTTCAGCAGACCAGGGATCGACGAAAGAACCGATGCCGAACGCATGAAACTGTTCGATTGATAATTGACCGTGACCCCGTTGAACACAGAACGGATGAATGTCCCCGTAGCATCCACTGGAAGCAGCGACACGTTCCGATAGAACTTGTTCCAGTCGTCGTTTTGCTGGAACAGATACTGCTCGACATTCGAAACGTAGAAGGCCGTGACACGGGCGTCGTGGTCCTTCAAATAGCCTGCAACGGCGCGGATCGCTTTGGGACCGGCGAAGTCACCTACGATCGGTACGATCAAATTTTTGCTCTCCAGGTCCTGCAGGATCTTAAAATTCTCCTCGCTCCCGAGATAGCTTCGATTTTGGCCTTCACCATCGGTCATTTGCATCAGCTCCCCGTATGAAGGCATCCGTCCTCTGCCAAATCCTGCGCCGGCACCCACTCCGTTGTAGGTCAAATCCGGCCCGCCAGTAAAAAACGCCTGGAAAATATATTCGAGACTGGCTTCATCTTCGGCCGACAGCTTGAAGCCGTGACGCTGTTGGAGTTGCTTCTTAACGGCCTGCAGGTTTTCCAAAAAGAATTCCCGATCTCTAGGCACATTTTCGAAGGTCAAAAACAATTCCGCCGCGGACGCAGTCGATTCTAGGGTTGCGGGGCGTCTTCGCGAGAAGAGACGCGATATGAAATCCATCCGATCGTCCGACATTTCGATCAGCGCCTTGTACATCAAATGCTGCAGCATATTCTGGCGGCGAATATCGAAGATAATCGCCAGTTTCGGCCGCATCGCAACGACGTAGGTGAAGTTCTGGTCCGGACCGACACCGAGATAAACGCCGCCGGGAGTGACTTTCTTCAGCTCTTTGATGACGTACTGGAAGGTCGTTTCGTTCGAAACGAAATTGTCCGAACGGAAATATCCATTAGGTTCGGAAAATTCGTTGATCATGGTCCAGAATGCTTCGTCGCTCAATTGCGCTGGTAGGAACTCCGTCGCAACCAGCGGGCTGGACGTGAAACTCAGTGGTCCCAAAAACGCAATGACTGCTGTGGCGCTCGCGAGAATGATCCGGCGTCGAATCGGTAACATTATTTCTACCTCCGGTGCTATCGTCCATTCTCGCCCGAGTGCCAGTTCCTGGCAATCTTTGTTACACTCCCGCCCATGCAGAACTGGCTTTCAGCATCAGGAATCGTCGTTTTCACAGCTGTAGCGTGGCTTATCTCCGAGGACCGCAAAAACTTTCCTTGGAGGGTTGTCATCTGGGGACTCCTTCTTCAATTCGTTTTTGGTTTCCTCGTGCTGTATTGGGAACCCGGCACACGATTTTTTTTGAGACTCAATGATGTCTTCAATGCTTTGTTGAACTTCAGCAAGCAGGGCGCGCAATTCGTATTCGGCGCGCTGGGTTCTACGGACGCCGGCGATACTCCCGTTTCCCTGAAGGAATACCTGACGCGGTTGGGTGCGGAGTCGCGTGACCCGGTCATTCAGACTGCGATCCGAACAGGTACCGTCCCGGGCGTCTTCTTTGCATTTCAAGTGCTCGTCACGATCATTTTCTTCAGTGCCCTGCTTTCCGTTCTTTACTACGTGGGCGTGATGCAAAAGGTCGTGCTTCTGTTCGCCAAGATCATGGCCAAGACGATGAATGTCTCGGGCGCCGAATCGCTTTCGAACTCGGCGAACATTTTTGTCGGCCAGACCGAGGCTCCTATCTGCGTGAGGCCGTTCATCGAACGAATGACTCGGTCGGAGCTCATGGCCATTATGGTCGGGGGATTCGCGAATACCGCAGGCGGAGTCCTGGGCGCTTACATTTTGATGCTGATCGGATACTTTCCCAATATCGCAGCGCATCTCATTTCAGGTTCCGTTCTTTCAGCGCCTGCCGCTTTTGTTATTGCCAAAGTGATGGTTCCGGAAAAGGAGGATCCGCTCACGCGAGGTGAGCTCAAGATGGAGGTTCCAATTGAGGATGCGAATGTCCTGGACGCCGCGGCAAACGGCACCACGGTCGGATGGCAGCTTGCCATCAATGTCGCGGCCATGCTGATTGTGTTCATCGCCTTGTTGGCCATGGTTAATCTCGGTATCGCGTGGCTGGGTACTTTTTTCAGCGATCCGAATGGGCTTGTGCAATTCAATCTCATTGCAATGTCTGTTCTACTGAGCTTGTTTGCGATAGAGAAGTACGGCCCACCGCGAGACACACTCGTGTGGTGGTCCTTGCCTGCGATTGCCGCCCTGTACGTCGCAGCGCGAAGCGCGCTTGGCCCCGACCTGGGGAGGTTATTGGGATTAATCGGAGCGGCGGTCTGGCTTCCGTTGTTTTTTCAAAGCGACGCCAAAAAGACCCATGGAGTAAAGGCGTGGGGAACGGTCCTAGGAATCGCAATCACTGCGGACATCGCCTATATGGCGTTTGGACCGCTGGCCGCCGGTACGCAGTTGTCCCTGCAGAGTATTCTTGGTTTTCTCCATTGGCCGGTCGCATTCGCTATGGGAACACCGGCTAAAGATTGCTTTATTGTCGGTAGGCTGCTCGGCGAAAAACTGGTTCTGACGGAGTTTGTGGCATTTTCGGATCTGGCGGCGCATCTTGGTGCCGCTGCGCGCGGAGAAGTTCAGCGTCTGGATCCACGCTCGATTGTTATCGCCTCGTACGCGCTCAATGGTTTTGCGAACTTCGCTTCCATCGCCATCCAAATCGGCGGCATTTCACCGCTGGCTCCCTCCCGGAGACATGACATCGCCAGGCTCGGAATGAAGGCGATGATCGGAGGGGCGCTCGCCACCTACATGGTCGCTTCCTTTGCCGGCGCTTTTTATTCCGGCACGTCGATGCTCGGACTCAAGTGAGTCCTGCGTTCTGCTAGTGCCAGCCCTGGCGTTCGCGCAGAGACGTGATGTGCGCCACGTGGTGTTTGCCGTGCCATGCGTAGAGCGCGATGTACTGTTCGATTATCACTACGCCGAGTTCCGGATGATAGAACTTCCTTTTCACGTCCTCAGCGGAGAGCGACCGGAGCAGCAAGGTCCATCGGTGATGCAAACCTTCGAGCAAATTCAGTGATGGCTCTATTGGCGACGTGCGGGCATCGGTCAGTTCCGCCCATACGGCCTCGTTGTATGGCTTGATCGTCGGTTCGTGTTCCGTCAAGGCGAGTTTAAACCGGATGTAGCTGTTCATGTGGCTATCGGGAACGTGATGCACGACCTGACGCACAGTCCATCCGTCGTCTCTATAAGGTGTATCCAATTGGCTCGAGTTCAGTCCGGCGACAGCACTACGCATGAGCTGCGGTACGGCAGCAATCTCGTCGATAAAACGGCTTCTCTGCTCGGCCGTGCTTGATCCGCTCCAATTAAATTTTCCGATGGGATAACGCGGGTCCATTCTGACTCCTAAGCTGTCATTTCCCTCCTCGCAGAGGAGGGGTGGCTCGAAGAGCGAGCCCGATAGGGCGAAGCCTCAATTAACGGTCAGTTCGGCCGAAACACTTCGCCGGTCTGACCACTATTACGGCTTCGCGCTATCGCGCTCGCGCTTCGCGCCCGTCTGCGCCGCTTCGGTGGCTTCGCGGCATTTTTTTGATGGCGCATCCTCCCCTCCTCTGCGAGGAGGGGAAAGCTCTCCAGTCATCCGTTACTCTAATTGCGAAGAGCACTTTACAGCCTCGCAGACCGCCTCCGCAGATACGCAAACCATGCAATGGCTGCTGCTGCGGCCAGGCCAATTATCAGAAATTTGGCCTTGTCGAGACTCTCCCCCACGCGGTTCCATTCTTCCCCCAGAAAGTAACCCAGCGTGATGAAGACCGCAGCCCAACAAAACGCCCCGGTGTAGGCAAACAACGCAAAGCTCGAAAAGCTCAGCTCCGATGCGCCGGCGATGTATCCGGTCAAATGTCTCACACCCGGGATGAAGTATCCCACCAGAAGCGTCCAACGCCCGCGGCGTTCGAACCACGAGTGCACGCGCGCCAGTCTGTCGGGGCTCATATGAATGTAGGAGCCGTACTTCATCAAGACGTAGGTGTCGAAGATACGGCCAAGCGTGTAGCTTACCGTGATTCCGCAGGCGCTGCCGCAAAATGCTGCGGCGAATGTCGGGACGAACAGCAATGTCCGCTTGAAAACCAGAAAGCCGGAGAAGGTAAGCAACCATTCATCGGGAACCGGCAAGCCGACGATACCGAATATCAGTAGCGAAAAGATTCCGGCGTAGCCATATTGGCCGATCCAATACAGAGCAATCTCTTTCATCCCCGTCAAGTCTGGCAGAAGAAGTGCAAATCTTCTACTGGGAGACGGTCATGATGAAACTCGGTTTTACACTTTCCAGTGAGGAGTGTGGCCCGCGGGATCTGCTGCCTTTGAAGGTGGAACTCGCGTTACCTTCGGAGTTAAAGGCGGCCGCAAACCTGGTGACAGAGGAACACATCGAGGAGAGTGTCGTCTGCGGCACCGATCTACAGGCGCATCTCAAAGAAATCGAGAGTTATGCCCGGGCGGGATTCGATCACATCTACGTCCATCAAGTAGGGCCGCAACAGGAAGAGTGCATTCGGTTTTATGAACGCGAAATCCTGCCGTCGCTCAAGAAGATCGCGGCCTGACCCTCTCCCCTGGGAGAGGGTAGATTTCCCGTGTTGGCGATTGACTCTCATCTCCTATGATGCCGGCCGCCCCAAATCCTCGATTGCGCGACGTACCGTCTGAGCAACTTCCTCGTAGCTTTCAGCCGTGAATCTCAGCGGCTCTCCAAATGACACGCGCACAGCCCCGCGTTTTGGCCAACTGTCATGAACCGAGTACACCGAATACAAGCCTTCAATGTTTACAGGTACGATTGGTAGTTGAAGACGCATTGCCATCATCCCGATGCCGGGCCGAAAGGGATGTAGCCTTCCGTCGGTGGACCGCATGCCTTCGGGAAATACGAGCGGACAGTATCCGCGCTTGACCAACTCAGCGGTGTAATTCAGCGCGCGACGAACGCCGGCGACTTCCTGCGGCAGCGGATACGCATTGAAGAGGCCGCAGGCTAAAACATAGCCCAACCCTGTCCACCACACTTCTTTTTTGGAAAATCGATGCGGCTCGAAATACGGCTGGAACAGATCGAGTCCCATCGCAGGTGCAAGACACCGCCGCCACCGGAACGGAAGCGCAGCAGCGACAGCAGGCGCGTCGAGATGGCTCGTGTGATTGGCAGCAAATATGACCGGCGCCTCCAGATGCTGAAAGTGCTCGAGGCCGGTTACGGTCAGCGGCAAGTAATGCTTGAAAAGCGGAATCGCGACGAGTCGTTGGAATATAGTTCGAAACAGCCGCATCGCAAGCGATCTCGCCCAATCCGATAAGGGCCGAGATAAGACCCCTGAACCGGCACGTTCTGACCGGCCGGCCGTTGATCTGCGGAGCCATTCCTCAAGCTGTGCCGAGTCCTTGAGCTGCGAAAATTCCTCCTCGTTGAGATCCACCTGATATTGATTTTCCAGGTGCGACAACAACTCGACCCGTTCGAGCGAAGACATCGCGCTGAAATCTCTTTCCCTCGGTTGTAACGGAGGCATCGACTGCGGAACGGTTGAAATGCCCCTGGCGACCTCTGCTCTTCGGACCTTCATCGTGGACGTGGTCCGAGGAAAATCGTTGCCGGGCCATACCGACCAGCTTTTGATTCGCTGATGGGCCTCCAGTTTGTCGTTTGCCTGTCTTATCAGCGTGTCCACATTGGTGTCCGGATCCTTGAGAATCAGCGCCGCATGAACCTGCTCGTTTCCGTTATTACGGACACTCACAACGGCGCTCTCGCGAACTTCCGGAAATTGATTGAGCACGTGCTCGATATCTTCCGGATGAACGTTGAGCCCTTCGGGTGTGACGATCATGTCCTTCTTGCGGCCACGATAGTACAGACGACTTTCCGCATCCATTGCACCAAGATCGCCCGTGTGAAGCCAGCCCCCATCGTCATCGGAAATGATACTTTCGCCGCGGACAAGAATCTCGCCATCGGGCGCAATCATGACTTCGAGGCCCGGCAAGGCTCGGCCAAGCGATCCTCGTTTCGTGTCGAACGGATGATTTACCGTGACAACCGGGCTTGCTTCTGTTAGCCCGTACCCTTGAACAACCAGAAAACCCAGGTTGGTCCAGAATTCCTCCAATTCGGAATCGACGGGTGCGCCCCCCGCTACAAAACTCCAAAACTTCCAGCCGAATGCCGAGTGGATTTTCCGATATCGCCACAAACGCCTAAGCGTCGATGGCGATGGAGGCGGAAGCTGGAATCGCCGCTCGACTTCATTTTTGAGGTTCTCCAGCATTCGAGGCACTGCGACAACGACAGAGATGCGATTCTCATGAACGATCTGAACAATCCGGGCAGCATGGACTTCAGGTGTAAATGCCGCAGCGCCGCCTAAAAGCAGTGGCATGTAAATACCCAGAGCCTGGCCGAACATGTGACTGAGCGGCAGCAAATCCAGGATTCGAATTGGTTGGAACGGCCACGCCCATTTCTTGTACTTGTGGATTTCCGTGCGGAACGGCTGCAGGTTAGCGCAGATATGGCGATGCCGGTGAGTAACACCTTTCGGCTCTGCTGTCGTGCCGGATGTGTAGACGATTTCGACGATGTCGTCGGGCGTTGCGGGTTCGAGTCGAAATGTTGGGACTCCAGGCAGATCACGGATTCGATCGAGCGCAGTACGATCGATCGTCAGTTTCGTTTTGGATTCCGATTCGATTCGCCGCACGAGATCTTCCGAAAATCGGAAATCTACAGGCACTGCGATCACCCCAGATGCAATACAGGCCCAAAATACCGCTACCCATTCCAATCGATTCTCGGCCCAGATCAGAACGCGATCGCCTTTGCGAATCCCAAGCTCGTCGAAATAGTTGCTGGCCGCGCCGATTGTTGCTTGCAGATCGGCGTACGTCTGGACAAGAGTGCGGAAACCACTGGACCAACGTATGGCCTCATGGTCTTCTAGATTGGTGATTTCAGGCAGGAGATCTTGAAGAGTTCGCATGCCGTAGCCTGACTTTCTTACATCGGACTTGCCCAACTTGTGATCCTTATTGCCTTTTGTGGTCCGTTCTGCTTTTGTCGGGCAAAGTGCCTTACAACAGTATCGCTCCGGCTCGGTCTCGACTCAAAAAGGCTGAAATCGTCCCTGTGCTAGAATCGGCGAGCGCGATGAAAACAGTTGATACACCGGCCAAAGAAAAGATTTCCGCACTTAGTGACGCCGTCGGAAAGACTATAAAAGGGAAAAGGGAGATTATCGAACTCGCGATAGTGGCGCTGCTTGCGGAAGGGCACCTTCTGATCGAAGACGTCCCCGGTGTGGGGAAAACAACATTGGGGCATGCACTGGCACGGTCCCTGGCGTGCAAATTTCATCGTATCCAATTCACTAGCGATCTGCTGCCGTCCGACGTCTTGGGCGTGTCGATCTACAGTCCGAAACTCAACGAGTTCGAATTCAAGCCCGGTCCAATCTTCGCCAACATTATTTTGGCCGATGAAATCAATCGGACGACGCCGAAGACACAAAGCGCCCTGCTTGAAGCGATGAATGAAAAGCAGGTGACGATCGAGAAGATGACCTATCTGCTTCCCCGGCCGTTTATGGTTTTGGCGACGCAGAATCCGATCGAACATCATGGAACCTACCCCCTCCCGGAATCCCAACTTGACCGGTTTCTAATGCGCATTGAGGTCGGATATCCGGATCCCGCTGCGGAAAAAGAAATTCTCAAACGGTTCTCGAACGGGAACCACTACCCGGCAGATGGCGTCCTGGATCCGACGGACGTCGTGTTTCTTCAAGAGCAAAGCCGTAAGGTCGATATCGACGATTCCATTGTGGATTACATGATCCGCATCGTGAATCGAACACGCGATCACCCGGAAATCGAGCTTGGCGTCAGCCCGCGAGGCACCGAGGCGTTGTTTCGCGCGACTCAGGCATTAGCCATGATCGATGGCCGCAGTTACGTGCTACCCGACGACGTGAAAAGGTTGGCCCACCCTGTTTTCGAGCACCGTCTCGTTTTAGTTCGCTCGGCTGCGCGTGTGCGGAGTGGTGCGAAAAGTGTTCTCGCGGAGATCATCAATCAGGTTCCTGTTCCTGCGTAGATGAGCCCCTACAGCGCGTTTGTCATTTCGAATGGGTTTTCAGCAGCCCGCTAGACCGATAAAGCAATGAACTCACCCATGTGGAAAAACTTCGGCACAGCGATTGGTCTGTTGGCGATTGCCATGGTCGCTGCGCTTTATTCCTCGACTGCGACTCGAGACGGACGCATATTGCCATCCGCGATCTCCGCACTCATTGCGCTCGGGATCTCCGTATGGGTGGCTTGGAAGTTCGTGCCGCGGCTTGCGGCAGGCGTCGATTGGCAGTGGCTTCCCTATTTTACGCATTACCAGGTCACCCGCGAAGGCTGGTTATATTTCGGTGCAGTCACCATCGTCGTCTTCGCGTCAGTGAATACGGCCAACAACCTCTTATATATGATTCTGTCGGCTTTGCTGGCGGTGCTCGTTCTTTCGGGATTGCTGTCGGAGGTGAATTTTGCGCTTCTCAAATTGAGCGTGCGAATTCCGTCGCATTGTTTTGCACGCGAGCCATTTTCTGTCTCGATTCAAGTGCACAACCGGAAACGCGTGTTCCCGACATTTTCGCTGCAAATTGAGACAGCGGACGAAAGTGCCTTTCACTGTTCCGGTTTCTACGTTCCTCTTGTACAGCGTCAAAAGTGTACGTCGGATACCGGACAGGGGATGCTTACCAAACGTGGACGTTGCGCGATCAGGAAGTTGAGGGTCTCGTCACGGTATCCCTTTGGCTTTTTCGTGAAGGACTTCGGTCATGCCGTTGAAGCGGACTGTATCTGTTATCCCGAGATCATTCCCCAGGAACAGATGACTCCTTCCATGCTTGACGTTCAAGGGTCGAAGCAGCGATTCGAGCGTGGATTCGGCCATGACCTCTACATGATTCGCGACTACGTCCCATCCGATAGCGCACGGTACGTGCATTGGAAGGCATCGGCGAAGACATCGGTTTTGAAGACCCGCGAATACGCGGCCGAAGAGAGTTCGCGAGTCGTGCTTGCCTTCGATCGTTTTGGTCATCCCGATGAAGCCGAAAAATTCGAAAAACTCGTCTCGTATACGGCATCACTCGCGTACCACTTCGTTGAGAATGGAGTCGAAGTGGCACTCGTGGCCGACGACTGGCAGAGTAGTCAGGGAAACACCCCGGCTGTACTCGATGCGATTCTCGAATACCTTGCGCTTGTGCAATTATCGCCGGCGGCAGAACGTCCAGCACCATTGGCGGCGGATGGCGCAATGATATTGAGTTTAAGAACCTAAATCCTCTCCCTCTGGGAGAGGCGTGAAGAAGCAAATGCAACGCTATTTCCAAGTTTCATGTCACGCGCTGATGATCAGCGCGTTTGCGGCGCTCGCCTTGACAGGCCGTTTAGACGCGCCGGCAATTGTTATCTTTACGACCGCTCTCTCGGTGAGTGTCTACCGCACAGTGAAGGGCTTGCCTGAGCCGCTTTCCGCGCGCGGAGCATTCATTCTGTCGTGCGCTTACGTCGTGTTCTTTCTTTTGGACATGATGGTGTTGTCGGCTTCCTTCATTCCGGCGTCGATTCACCTGGTTCTATTTCTGCAGGCCGCGAAGCTGTACCAGAAAAAGACCGATAGAGATTATCTGTACCTGATCGTTCTTTCGTTCTTACAAATTCTGGCCGCGTCGTCGCTGACCATCGATATTTCGTTTGTGGCGATGCTGTTTTTGTTCCTCGTGGCGCTGACGTCGACTCTGATGAGCTTCGACATGTACCGTTCCGAGCGAAACCAAACAGCCACACTCGAACGCATTGTCGCGCCGCTAGGCGGCATGAGTCTGTGGGCGGCGGCGTGGATTGTTTTGATCGGTGTCGTTCTCTTCCTGGTCATTCCTCGGGTCGGCACCGGTTATTTCACCCGCGCGACGACGCAGTCGCTATTGATATCGGGATTTACGGATTCCGTCCAACTGGGTGAAATTGGTCAGGTCAAGCTCAGTTCGGCCGTTGTTATGCACGCCCGGCAGATTAGCGGAACGCCCTTCGCGGTTCTAAAGTGGCGCGGCGTTGCGCTTGATCGGTTCGATGGGCACAACTGGTCTAGAACCGATCGCAGGCGCCGTCTGCTGCAGCCGTCGCTTGAAGGCGAATTTTGGCTACGGCCTGTCGAGCACCAGGATGATGTCGCCCAATACGAATTGCTCCTGGAACCGCTCGCAACCAACGCGCTTTTTGGGCCGTACCAGGTGCGATCCGTTTCCGGACGATTACAGGCGGTGGAGTATGACAGCGACGACTCGATTTATCTGCGAGTGCCCTTCGCTCGGCGGACGCAGTATCAGGTCCTGTCGGAAGTTCCGAAATACCAGGCTGAGAAGAAACAGCCTGATCGTTCGGGTGAGGAATCCATCCCGGCCAGTATTAGCTCGAGATATCTTCAACTCCCACGGGATCTCGATCCGCGAATAGCCGAGCTCGCACGCAATATCACCACCAGAGGAACTTCAACATTCGGCAAAGCATCACTCGTTGAAGCCTATTTAAAGCGAAACTACAAGTACACGCTCGATCTCTCCTGGGCGCCAGGACCTCAGCCGGTGACCACGTTTTTGCTCGTTGCGAAGAACGGACACTGCGAGTATTTCGCGTCAGCAATGGCGATCCTCCTGCGCGCAGCGGGGATTCCGACGCGTTTAATCAATGGTTTCTTGATGGGTGAATACAATCCGGTCGGCGGCGACTACATCGTTCGCGAATACGATGCTCATAGCTGGGTGGAAGTGTACGTTCCAGGCCGAGGATGGACGGAGTTCGATCCCACGCCGCCGGATCCGAATCAGCGCGAGGTGACCCTCGCGTTGCAACTGTCGCACTATATCGACGCCATAGAGTTGTTTTGGAATTCTTACGTCATCGTCTACGACACCGGTTCTCAATTGCAATTGTTCCGCAGCGCGCAGGAACGCCTCCAATCGGTACAGTCTGCGGTGCGCACCCAGGCCGAGAAATGGGTCACCCGAGGCCAGATGTTCTCCGAGCGCGCCGCTAACAAACTTTTCGATCTCATAGAAACTCGATGGTTTTGGCTTGTTGTTACGATTCTCGGTGCCGGCGGTCTGACCGTCAAATACCGCCACAGGTTGAAAATGCACCTCGAGATTTGGCGTGTCCGCCATAGCTGCGGGACCATTCACCTGGATATTGTGGAAGAACTCTTTTATAGAGCGACGCAACTGGCCGAAGGCCGCTCTCCAAAGCGCCGGCCCGCCCAGACGTGGCGCGAATGGATTTTCGGTTTGCCGGACCCGGTCCGGAGATCGACGCTTAAGAAAGCTCTCGCTGTATTCGAGAAATCGAAGTACGGGCGTCAGCCGGCTTCCACCGCAGATTTTGCCGTCCTGGAAGAAACGATCCGCGAATTAAAATTGTGAAATTGGACGATTCCTGCATCTCAAATCCGAAATCCTAAATCGCAAATTAGACTACGCGGGACGCGACAGTCCAATCTAACATTTCGAAATTTCGGATTTGAAATGCAGGAATCGTCCAATTTCAAAATGTCTTCTTACCGGTCGTAGCCCAGATTTCTTGCTAGAATCACTAAAATGCCTGAAAAAACGCCGAAGGTCGGGTTCGTCAGCCTCGGGTGTCCCAAGAACCTCGTAGACACTGAAATTATGCTCGGCGCTCTATCCCGCCAAGGCTACTCCATTACGGCGCAAAAAGAAGACGCAGATGTCATCGTCGTGAATACGTGTGGATTCATCGACACGGCCAAGAGAGAGTCCATTGACACGATCCTCGAAATGGCGGAACTGAAGGTCCGGGGAAATTGTAAGAAGCTTGTCGTTGCCGGTTGTCTCGCGGAGCGGTATCGCAGCGAGATCCAAAAGGAAATTCCCGAGATCGATTTTATTTTCGGTCCCGACGAACTTGGCCGTGTGCTGGAGGCAGTGCAGTTGGATTCTTCGGAACCGGCGCCAGATGTTTCGATCGACGCGCTGTACACGTCGACCGAAGTTCCGACAATCCCTCGAATCCTGACAACGCCAGCATATCTGGCGTATTTGAAAATTTCCGAAGGCTGCGACCACGTGTGCACGTTCTGCGCGATTCCGAGTTTTCGCGGCCGCTTCCGCAGCCGCAGGGTTGGGGATTTAGTGGCTGAATCATGGCGACTGGCGGAACAAGGTGTTCGGGAGCTCGTCATTGTCTCGCAAGACACAATGGCCTACGGGGCGGATATCGGGCTTCGAAACGGCATCACGACTCTGCTTCGCGACCTGGCGAAAATCGACGGATTCGACTGGATTCGTTTTCTGTATTGCTATCCGAATATGGTCTCGGAAGAGCTCGTTCGACTCGTTGCCGAAGAGGGGCGGCTCTGCAAATACTTCGACATCCCTTACCAACACGCGAGCCGGAGCGTGCTGGAGCGAATGAAGCGTGGGGGGCACCGAAGCATGTATGAACGCCAGGTTGACGGGATTCGAAAACTGATGCCGGATGCCGGCTTCCGGACTTCTTTTATCGTTGGTTTTCCGGGTGAAACCGACGGAGATTTCGACGAGATCCTCACCTTCACCAGGAATGTGCAATTTGATAACGTTGGTGTATTCCTTTATTCCGACGAAGAAGGTACAGGAGCTTTCGATCTCGACGGTAAGGTTCACCGGCGGGTCGCCATTCAACGCCGGAACCAGCTCATGAAAGAGCAGGCGAAGATCTCAAGGCGCAAATTGAAAAATATGGTTGGACGTACCGTCAAAGTTTTGCTGGAGGGACGCTCGGATGAATCGGACCTTCTGCTTCGAGGCCGCATGGAAACTCAAGCCCCCGACATCGATGGCCACGTACTGATCAATGACGCAGCCACCCTGGAGCCAAGCGTCGGAAGATTCTACAACGTCGAGATCACCGGCAGTATGGAATACGACCTCATCGGAAGGATCGTCCGCCATTGAAGTGTCCGGCTTGCAAGAAAGAGACCGAATACGCCGGCAATCCGTACCGGCCGTTTTGCAGCGAGCGCTGCAAGTTGATTGACCTCGGCAGGTGGGCTGGAGGGGAATATCGCGTTCCCACAGCCGAGCGGCCGCCCGAAGAAATTCACAGATCCAATGGAAATCGTGAAGACGAAGAGTGAGGCGACCGGTTCCGCTGACTGGCTCGCGATCGCCGTGGCTACTGCCGCGGGCGCCGGTTTCGTGCCGAAGGCGCCGGGGACTGCGGGTTCCGTTGTAGGCGTCGCGATATATCTCGCGCTCGACCGAGCTGGTCGAGGCGCATATTTCCCGCATGTTATAATTTTTTTCTTCATCGTCGGTATCTGGGCGTCGTCACGCGTTGAGCACATGTGGGGACACGATGCTCAGCGCATTGTGATCGATGAAGTTGTGGGTCAGATGATCACGTTTGGGATGGCCGCCGGCAGATATCAACTTTCGGCATTCTACATCGCTCTGGGTTTCGGCCTGTTTCGCCTATTCGATATCGTGAAACCCTTTCCAATCCGCCATCTCGAACGCCTAAAGGGCGGAGCCGGCGTGATCGCAGACGATGTTGGCGCCGGATTGTATGCGCTGGCAATCCTGACGCTTATTCGATATATGTTCATCAAATCTTAATAATGGCTGGGATCACAATTAAAAACGTCGCTCCCAAAGCCGCACTTCCCGGCGGCGAAGTTGTAATCGAATATTCCGGCCGGGAGCTTGCAGGGAGCGCGCGCCCCGAAGTCCGTTTCGGGGATTTCACCGCTCAGGTCACGATGGCATCGAGTGACCACATCATTGCAAAAGTTCCGGATTCTTCGTCGGAAATCGGCACGCAGGAACTCGTCATAGCGACGGACGGAGATACGAGCCGTCCTTTTCCGTATGAGATTGGAAAGAAGCTCGCGTCGAATCTTCATCCGGTCGCAAATCCTGCCCTGGATCCGGAAGGAAACGTTTACGCGACCTACAGCGGCCGCCGCGGCCAGAAGACCCCGGTATCGATATACAAGATTACTCCGAAGGGCGCAGTGACTCCTTTCGTGACCGACATCATGAATGCGACCGGGCTGGCATTCAGCTTGACCGGCGATCTGTTCGTTTCGAGCCGGAATGATGGGAATGTTTATCGCGTCGATCCCGCTGGCCGAACGGAACTGTATATCGAAGGAATGGGCATCGCGACCGGCATCGCGCTGGATCACGACGGAAATCTTTATGTCGGCGATCGCAGCGGCAGCATTTTCAAGATTAGTCCGAGTAAAGAAATTTTCGTGTTCGCTACGCTCGAACCAAGCATCGCCGCGTACCACCTGGCATTTGGATTCGATGAGTATCTCTACGTTAGCGGACCGACCACGTCAAGTTTTGACTGTATTTATCGGGTATCGCCGAGTGGCGAAGTCGACCGGTTCTTTACCGGACTTGGCCGGCCTCAAGGTCTGGCATTCGACATCGACGGCAATTTGCACGCCGTCGCCTCGTACCGCGGACGCCGCGGGATTTTTCGGTTCCGCGATCCCAAGAAGCCCGAGTTGATGGTTGCCGGTATCAGTCTCGTTGGACTGGCTTTTGATCAGCACGAAAATTTAATGGTAGTGGATTCCGGGTCGCTATATCGGGTCCGCCTGGGCATTATGGGCAAACCGTTGCCGTGAGGCGTGGCAGTGTATTCCCCTCCTCGCAGAGGAGGGGTGGCGCGAAGCGCGAGCCCGACAGGGCGAAGCCTCAATAGAAGTTCGGTCGAAATGTTTCGCCAGTCTGACCACCCCGTCTGCGCGTTCGCTTCGCTCGGCGCGGTTTCTCTTGAGGCTTCGCGCTATCGCGCTCGCGCTTCGCGCCCTCCTCTGCGAGGAGGGGAATAGAAGACCCGACGCTAAGAAAATGGATCTTTCTGCCGAAATCATTGCTATCGGTTCTGAGCTGCTGACGCCGCAATTCAAGGACACGAATTCATTTTACCTGACGGAAGAGCTCAACGCGATCGGCATTCCGGTGGTAATGAAAACAGTCGTTGGCGATGATGAACATTATCTCGAGCACGCCGTACGCGGATCGCTCGAGCGCACTCCCATCCTGATAACGATGGGAGGCCTTGGCCCGACCGAGGATGACGTGACTCGCAAGGTGATTGCACGCGTTCTTCAGCGGCAGCTTGTCCTGAATGATGAAATCCTCGCAAAATTGCAGCGGCGTTTCAAAGCGCGAGGTGTGGAGATGCCCGCGAACAATGCGCGGCAGGCGCTGGTTTTAACAGGTTCCGATATTCTTGAAAATAATCATGGGACAGCTCCAGGTCTCTGGGTTGCTGCCGGGAAGAATTACGTCATCTTACTGCCTGGTCCGCCATCGGAACTTCGGCCGATGTTTGAAAAATCGTGCCTGCCGCGGCTGCGTGAAATGGCCGGAAGTATCGCCCTCGCCCGATGTGTCTTTCGAACGGCGTGCCTGCCCGAGTCTACGCTCGATGCGAGGATCGCGCCGATTTACACGAAATACAAGAACCCGGAAACGACGATTCTCGCGAAGCCGGGACAGGTCGACATCCGCCTCACTGCCCGCGGTAAAAATCGCGAGGAAGCCGAGAGGTTGCTGAAGGAATTAGCCGATCAAATCGATCAAGAACTGGAAGACTACATCTTCGCTCGTACCGAACAATCGCTGGAAGAAATCGTCGGGATGTTTCTCATGATGAAGAACGCAACAATAGCTACCGCAGAATCTTGCACGGGGGGCCTCATCGCGGAACGACTGACGAGTGTCCCGGGCAGTTCGCGATACTTCCTCTCAGGCATCATTTGCTACAGCAACGAATCCAAAATGGAGCTCGCCGGTATTCCTCCTCTATTGCTCGAGATGCAAGGCGCCGTCAGTCCAGAGGTGGCGCGGGGCCTTGCTGAAGGCATTCGCGCGCGAGCCGGGACAACAATCGGTGTTGGAGTGACGGGAATCGCCGGACCCGGCGGCGGTTCGGAAGCAAAACCGGTGGGTACGGTTCACATCGCCGTTGCTACGCCTTTCGGAACGGAACATCGTCAATCCTTCTTCCCCGGTGATCGTGAAAAGATCCGCTGGTGGGCATCGCAGGTTGCCCTCGATATGGTGCGGCGTGAACTGATGAAAATGTAATGCGAGTCTTTATCGCAGTCGATCTGCCAAGTGAAGTTCGTGAACAGCTTGGCCGAATTCAACGAGAACTAGAGCCTTTGAGAGGAAGGGCCCGATGGGTCGCGCCCGCGTCGATTCACATCACTTTGAAATTCATTGGTGAAGTACGCGACAAGCGAATCGAGGCTATTGATACGGCCCTGACCGGTTTAACGTGGAAAGCGTTTACTGTAACAGTGAGCGGTGTCGGATTTTTTCCCGGCAACCGTTCTCCTCGGGTGTTCTGGGCGGGAATAAAAGCCCCAACGATGCAGGAACTGGCCGAACAACTCGACCGCCGCCTGGAATCTTTGGGTTTCGATAAAGAGAACCGCGAGTTCCGGCCGCACATCACGCTTGCGCGGGCGCGCGACGCAAAGATTGATTCTTTGTTTGTGAATGCCGCATCGCGATATGCCGAACACGCCTTCGGTTCATTTATCGTCGACCGCATATACCTGTTCAAGAGCATCTTGAAACCGTCCGGTGCGGTGTATCAGCGAATCAAGGAATACGTCTTGTGATTCCCATCGCGATAGTTGGCGGGGGCGGCTGGGGAACCGCACTGGCCATTACCATGGCTCGCCTCGAGCGGGATGTACGTTTGTGGGTCTATGAGCCTTATTTGGTCGAGACGATGATCGCGACAGGTGAGAATCCGATTTATCTTCCGTCTGTGCGCATTCCACCTTCGGTCCGCGTAAGCAATTCCGTCGAAGAGGTTCTCGCGGGTGTTCGGATTGTGATCCTTGCCGTTCCTTCGCATGTATATCGGCAAGTGCTTTCCCGCATACTGCCGCTGCTGAATGGCGATATGTGGTTTGTCAGCGCAACAAAAGGCATCGAGAATGAGACCTTGATGAGAATGTCCGAAGTCATCGCCGATGTCGCCAGGCCGCGCTTCGTACCCTGCATTGCAGCTATCTCCGGACCAACTTTCGCACTGGAAGTCGCGCGCGGCGAGCCGACGGCTCTCGTGGTGGCATCGCCGGACGAATCCTTGCGCCTGTATCTTCAAAGGGAATTGTCGGCTCCACGATTCCGGCTTTACACGAATCCCGACCTGATCGGCGTAGAGATTTCCGCTGCGGTAAAGAATATCATCGCGATCGCTGCGGGCGTCGTGGAGGGTCTCGGTTTGGGCTCGAATCCTGCTGCGGCCTTGATCACGCGCGGGCTCGCCGAAATGACGCGGTTGGTTGTCGCCTGCGGCGGCAGGCGCGAAACGCTTTCGGGTTTAGCAGGCCTCGGGGATCTTGTCCTTACGGCTTACGGAAGTCTTAGCAGAAATCGCCGCGTCGGCGTGGCGCTGGGACAAGGCAAGAACATCGACGAAGTGCTTTCAAGCACCCGCATGGTAGCCGAAGGCGTGAAAACGGCGAAGTCTACAGTCGCGCTCGCGCGCAGACTGAACGTGGAGATGCCGATCGCCGAAAAGATGTATGCAGTCTTGTATGAAGGCATGAAGCCGCAAGACGCGATTGACGACTTGATGGAGCGGAAGCTGAGAGAAGAATAGCCACAAAACATATGGAATTTATCAGCCTATTTGGAACGCCCAAGCGAGAGCCCACGGTCTTCGAAAAAATCAAAGAGGCCGTCAAACAGACCAAAGCGAATTTCACCGAGCAGATCCAGGACTTGGTCGAGGGCAAAAAAGAGATTGATCCGGATATGCTGGACGATCTTGAAGCCATCATGATCGGAGCAGATATCGGTGTAGCCACGACTAACGAAATCTTGAAGTCAATCAGGGATCAGATGTCACGAAAGACGCTTCGGGATCCGGCCGAATTGAGATCAGCCATCAAGGAAGAGCTACGGAAAATTTTGAATGTGAATTACACGCCTCCGAACGAAGTTCCGGAGGGAAATCCGTTCGTCATCTTGATCGTCGGCGTCAATGGCGTCGGTAAGACGACGACCATCGGAAAGCTGGCACATCGATTCCATTCGGCCGGCAAAAAAGTAATGCTCTGCGCGTCCGACACCTTTAGGGCGGCTGCGGTTGAACAGCTCGAGATCTGGGCAAACCGCGCGGGCGTGCCCATCATCAAACAGAAGACAGGCGCGGATCCGTCGGCCGTTCTATTTGACGCGCTTCAATCCGCTAAATCACGAAAGATCGATTACGTCATCGCCGATACCGCCGGCAGACTCCACACAAAACACAATTTGATGGCGGAACTGGAAAAGATGACCCGGATCGCAAAGCGCGAAGTTCCAGGCGCGCCGCACGAGGTGTTGCTGGTCCTGGACGCGACGACGGGACAAAACGGCCTGACACAGGCACGCGAATTCACGAAGAGCGCGGGGGTGACCGGACTCGTATTGACGAAACTCGACGGCACGGCGAAGGGCGGTGTTGTGACAGCCATCGCGAAAGACCTGAAAATTCCTATTCGTTTCGTCGGTGTGGGCGAAAAAATGGATGACCTCATCGAATTCTCTGCGGATGATTTCATCGAGTCGTTGTTTGCGGCGTGATCCCTCTCCCTCTGGGAGAGGGCGGCCCGAAGGGCCGGGTGAGGGTCCCCTAAATGACAATTGAACAATGAACAAGCTTTGTCAATGTTCACTGTTCAATGTTCAATTGTCATTTGGGTTCTAACTATGAACGATCTCACTTACATGCGCCGAGCTCTGGACCTTGCTGACCAGGGAGCGGGTCTCACAAGTCCAGGCGCAATGGTCGGGGCCGTCATCGTCAAAGATGGCACGGTCATCGGCGAGGGCTTCTACACGTGGGATGGAATCCGACACGCCGAAATCATCGCGCTGGAACAAGCAGGCGCAGCCGCCAGAGGGGCGACCCTCTATACGTCGCTTGAGCCATGCTCCCATCGGGGGCGTACGCCGCCGTGCGCGAAGGCATTGATCGGTGCTGGAGTTGCGCGCGTTGTAGCGTCAATCGAAGATCCAAATCCTGAGGTCAATGGCAGCGGGCTGGCGATATTGCGTGACGCCGGAATCCAAGTCGAATGCGGAATACTCGAAGAGGAAGCGCGGCGCGCGAACGAAGCATTCATTACATATAAAACGGAGCAACGGCCGTTTGGCATTCTGAAAGTCGCGATGACGCTTGACGGTAAGATCGCCACGCGGAGTGGCGAATCGCGATGGATCACATCGGAGGAATCCCGAGCCGCGGTTCACGAGTTGCGGCATCGTTCGGATGCCTTGATCACGGGCAGCGGCACCGTGATCGCCGACAATCCCCAGCTTACCGACCGCAGTGGACGGCCACGCCGCAGGCCGCTGCTTCGTGTCATACTCGACCGCCGCGGCCGGGTTTCCAGCTCGAGCGATGCTTTGATTTTTCGCGGTGAACTTTCTGCTCTGGCGGCCGAACTTTACAGCCGCGAAATTCAGAGCTTCCTTCTGGAATGCGGGCCGGATCTGGCTTTCAACGCCATCCGCAGCGGAATCATTGATAAGATAGTCGCCTTCGTCGCTCCGAAGATCTTGGGTGGACGTGAGATTCCGGCGATCGGCGGCGAGGGTACAGAGAAGTTATCGGAAGCAATTCCGCTGAAAGACTTTATCGTGACGAGGTCCGGGCCCGACGTCGTTTTGACTGCATATGTTCACAGGAATCGTTGAAGAAGTCGGTGAGGTGCTCGAAATCGAAGACAGCGGCAAATTCCGTGCTATCCGTATTCACGCGAATGCGGTATTCGACGATCTTCGCGCCGGCTCGAGCATAGCCGTGAACGGAGTTTGCCTGACGGTCCGCACGATGACAAGCCGGACGTTCACAGCGGAAATGTCCCGCGAGACGCTCGATCGGACGAGCCTCGGGAGCTTGAACAAAGGCGCCGTTGTCAATTTGGAGCGGGGGCTGCGCGCCGATTCTCGATTCGACGGACACATCGTGCAAGGTCACGTGGACGGCGTGGGCCAGATCCGGGAATTCGTGCGGCAAGGTGACGCTTGGAACCTTGAAGTGGAATATCCGGAAACCGCTAAGCGTTACCTTGTCGAAAAAGGATCTATCGCCGTGGACGGCATCAGCCTGACTATAGCTTCTCTGCTGGATTCTAATATTTTTTCGGTCGCAATAATTCCACATACGTTCGAAAATACGAACCTGAGGGCGGCTAGGCCGAAAGATCCGGTGAACCTGGAGTTCGATGTCCTGGCAAAGTATATTGAAAACTTGTTGAAGCCATATGCAGTTCGCAACGATTGAGGAAGCCATCGCGGAAATACAGGAAGGGCGCATGATCATCATCGTCGATGATGAGGATCGGGAAAATGAAGGCGACCTCATGATCGCCGCCGAAAAGGTTACGCCCGAGGCGATTAATTTCATGGCGTCCTACGGCCGGGGTTTGATTTGTCTGGCCATGACGAGCCAGCGGCTCGAGGAATTACACATCCCCTTGATGGTTTCCGATCACAGCAACACGTCACCCTACGGCACCGCCTTCTGCGTTTCGATTGAAGCCCGCAAGAACGTCTCGACCGGCATCTCCGCGTTCGATCGCGCTCAAACGATTCTTACGGCTATTGATTCGAAAACCAGGCCGAGCGACCTGACCCGGCCGGGCCACATCTTTCCGCTGCGCGCGCGTGATGGAGGTGTGCTTGTACGCGCGGGCCAGACAGAGGCCTCGGTGGATCTTGCCACCGCGGCGGGTTTAGCGGGGGCCGGGGTCATCTGCGAGGTCATGAAGGAAGACGGGACGATGGCGCGGGTCCCGGATTTGTTCGAGTTTGCCCGGTTGCACCGGTTGAAAATCATCACGGTCGCCGATCTCATCCGCTACCGGTTGCGGACGGAGCGATTCGTCCGGAAAGTCGGCGAGACGACGCTGCCCACGTCGCACGACGATTTCCGAATGATCGTTTTCGAAAGCATTCTCGATCAGCAAACGCATATCGCCCTCGTTCGAGGAAATATCGAAAATGGTGAGGATATCCTCGTGCGGGTTCAGACGCACTGCCTGACGGGGGACGTGTTTGGTTCGCCGGCCTGCCATTGCCATGAACAGATGGATTGTGCAATGCAGATGATCGCGGAGGAGGGCCGCGGTGTCCTTTTGTATTTGCACCAGATGGGCCGCTCATGGTCCGGCACCACGCTTCTTGAATATCACGGTAAGCACGGCGCTGATTCCAACGAAACGATCGGCCTTCGCGGTGAACAGCGAGAGTACGGCATTGGCGCTCAAATCCTCGCCGCACTGAATATCCGGTCGATGCGCATTCTAACGAACCATCCGCGGAAACTCGTCGCCTTGGAAGCCTACGGCTTAAAGATCGTCGCGCAAGTACCGCTCACGCCCGTGAGAACGCATCGATAGGCTTATTCCCCTCCTCGCAGAGGAGGGGAATACCAGCGTGAGGTTCAGGCTTCTCCTTCCCGTTTGACATTCGTAAATGAGAGTGCGAAGAACATCAAAGCCAACACTACATATCCGGCTGTAAATTGATAAGGAATCCGTCTGGCGCTGTCGGGCAGCAACCACGGCAGATACATATTGCCCTCAGGAAGCGCCGAATGGATGATGCCGAAAAATGTGAACGCTGCGCACAGGAGCAAATAGAACGACGCCGTCTTCAGACGGCGATCAATCAGCTTGGCGACGAACGCGCCCCATAACATCGACGTGAGTATGAATCCGTTGCCCAGCGCAACAGTGACGAGGAGATCGGGCAATCGTGTTCCTGTCGCCGCGAGCTGCTGCTGGAACCGTTCGACCGGAACGAAATCGGGATTGGAAAGCTCAATCTGAACGAGCCGGGCCACAACCGGAAAGAAGGCGAACGCCACAGCGGGCGCGTGGCGTTCGGGAGTAGCGATGAAGGCCTGGCAGACGATATCCATCGCGACGAAAACAAGTATGGGCGCGATCACGGCACGCGGAATGAGTTCCACAATGAAGCTGACGTATCCAAGGATGCCGCCCAAACCAATGAACAGGCCCGTCAACAGTGTGTATCCCGCCCGGCTTCCCATCTGCTTGTACGCAGGCTGGCCTATATACGGTGTGGATTGAGCGACGCCCCCGCAAACCCCGGCCACAAGCGTCGATACAGCCTCCGTCAGCAGAATCTCGCGCGTGTTATAGTCATCACCGGCGACGCGAGCGCTTTCGGTGACGTTGATTCCGCCGATGACTGTCAACAAACCAAATGGGATGGCGATGGGCAGATATTTGAGCGCCGGTACAAACCCTTTTATGAAATCCAAAGTCGGGATCGGAAAGCCAAAATGCAATTCGGGAGAAGGCGCTGTATACGTGCCCCCCGCCAGACCCATCGGCGCTAGCGTGTAGTAGAGCGCGGAGCCGATGAGCACGGCAGCAAACACGCCGGGAAAATTTTTCGGCAGACGGATCCCGGCTACGAGCGCGTAAAGAATGATGCCAAGCGCAGTCATTCCAACAATGGGCAGGCCCAGTATTTCGACAATCGGAATGTAGCCGATCAGGGCCAGCCCGGCGCCTGCCAGCGAGCCGAGCAATCCGGCTTGAGGTACCGCTCTCTGGACCCACGGTCCCAGAAACGAAAGCACCAGCTTCAACAGGCCCATAAAGACCATCGTCGCCATGCCGATATACCACGTCATCATCGCGGCGTCTCGAGGCGCCATGCCTTGCGCCTTCAGCGCAACAAATGCGGGGCCGAGCACAGTCAAGGCCAGGCCTATAGTGGAGGGCGTGTCGAGACCGAGCGGCATCGCCGTGACTCGCGCGTTGCCGGTGCGTTTCGCGAGCCGGAAAGCCATCCAGGTGTAGATCGCATCGCCGACAAACACACCGAAGGCGGTACCCGGGAACATTCGTGCATAAACAATGTCTGCAGGGAATTGAAAGCCCAGAGTCAGAATACCGGCGAGAAACGAAAGAACAGTGAAGTTGTCGAAGGCGAGCCCAAAGAAACCGTTAATATCGCCCAGGACGAACCATTCGTAACCGGAGGGGCCTGATTTTAGAGCAGTCGCGTCGACGGTCTTCATGGAATCTTTATAAGTCCGAACTGTAGCGCCGGTCGGCGAAGCGCAAGCGCGATAGCGCGCAGCCTCAAGAGGCGAAGCGCAAGCGCGATAGCGCGCAGCCTCAAGAAATGATCGCCGACGCTCTCTAACTTGTTGCACTCATAGAAGCTGTGAAAAAATTGCAATCAAGCCTATTCCCCTCCTTGCGGCGATGCAAGGAGGGGAATACGCCGACCCGAAAAACATTCGCAATTTTTTTCACTTCTCCATAGAGCGCCGCTACAGTTCAAAGTGACCCACTACCGACGTAATCCAGTGCGGGACTTTCTGACCGGAGTGTTATAGCATGCTGTGGGATATATAGCCGATGAGAAAAAGGTTTCTACTGCTTACTCTCGGTGGATTGTTGACGAGCTTATTGGTTTTTCTTCCCCATTCGTTGTCGGACGCGCCCCCGCAGGATTCCGAATTTGTCTATGCGCGAATCCGCTACCACATGACCCCGAATGCGTTCTTCATGCGTGAGGCGCCCTGGCATCACGACTATCCCTACGGCGACGAGACGCTACCGACGATCTTAGCTGAAGTGACCCGCGTCAAGACCGGTTCGACGTCGTATAAAATCGTTGATATCGATAGCCCCGAATTATTCCATTATCCGTTCGCCTATCTTTCCGAGCCCGGGTACATAGACCTGAATCCGAAGGACGTCGTCAATCTACGCGAGTACCTGGACCGGGGTGGCTTTCTATTCGTCGATGATTTCCGCACCGCGGACTTCTCGCGGCAGGCTGGAGGCGGCCCGGAGGACGATATCGCCCACTTCAGGAGAGAATTGAAGAAAATGTATCCGGATCGGGACTTCGTTCGTCTCGATCTGTCGGATCCTATTTTCAACGTCTTTTATAAGGTGAAGTCGCTCGACATGATGGCGCCGTACATCTTTCCCGGGCAGCATCCCGTCGAGTTTCTGGGTCTGCGCGACGCACATGGAAACCTTCAGATGGTGTTGGACAACAATAACGACATCAGCGAATTTTTTGAATGGATCGATGAAGGCCGGATGTCCATGCATGATGCCGCGACAGCCCTCCAGTTCGGGATTAATTACGTAATTTATGCGATGACGCGGTGACGCATTGATGAAACGATTCATTGTCATCCTGACTTTTCTTGCGACTCTGTCTGGTTCTGCGCTGTCGGACGTTTCTCCCCCGGGCGATTCGGAATTTGTATTCGCACGCGTCGAAAGCGGCCAACGCGAATACCGGATGTACTGGTCCGAGGCGCCGTGGCATCACGATTATCCATTTTCGGAGGAGTTCATCACCGGAATGCTGCGCGAACTGACAGCTGTGCACGTCACCCCGAATTCGCACCAGATCGTTCAGCTTTCCAGCTCTGAGATCTTCCAGTATCCGTTTCTCTATATTTCCGAGCCCGGATTCATGAGGCTCGATGATCGGGAAATCGCCAACCTTGGCGAGTACATCCGGCGCGGCGGCTTCATCATGGCCGATGATTTCCGGACGGCAAATTATCTGCGGGGACCTGAAGAACTGGAAGTGCTGCGAGGTTATCTGAAACGCGCCGTGCCGGAGCGCGAGTTGGTGCGGCTGGACGTCCATCATCCGATTTTTCATTCGCTTTACAACATCAATACGCTGGATATGGACCCGCCCTACGGCAAAGAGATACCGGGTTTCGTTCCGCAATTCTGGGGAATGTTCGACGACCAGGGAAATTTGCAGTTGATCGCGAACTATAACAATGATCTCGGCGAGTTCTGGGAATGGGTCGATAAAGGCCAAATGCCTTTCCGCCCGGCGGTCCGGTCTGTTCAGTTGGGAATCAACTACCTCATCTACGCGTTTACACACTGACCCCCGCCGCGAAGCGGTGTGAGAGTATCGTAAATTCCAAGATTGGAAGTTGCTTCATTGGAAATTTTTTCGGATCAAACAATGAAACAATTTCCAACCTGCAACTTCCAATAGGAAGCGGCTTTCGTTCTACCCCGCCTTCGTCTCCGCCGTCGGTTGGGCGGGGAATACCTCTTTAAACGCTTTCATGAAGCCTTTCATTTCTTCGTCGGTGCCGACGGAGACGCGGAGCCATTCGGTCAACGGGGGGAACTTGCGGCCAACGACAAAGCCTTTCTTGAGGAACTCCTCGGCGACGGGCGTGACGTCCTTCTTCACGTTCACCATGAAGAAATTGGATTGTGACGGAATGACCTCATAGCCCATGGTCTTCAACTCGTTCGTGACCCTGTCGCGTATCTGCTTGTTGAGTTGTTTGATGCGGGCTTCGTTGGCCGTGTCTTTCAGCGAGGCGACGCCGCCGAACTTGACGATGACGTTCGTGTTGTAAGCCATCACAAAGGGTTTGAGCTGATCGATGATCTCTTTCGGCGCAACCGCATAACCGAGGCGCATTCCCGCAAGCGCGGCGATCTTGGAGAAGGTACGCGCGATAATGACCTTTCTGCCTTCGATGACGTACTTCACGGACGGCTCATAGTTCGGATCATCGACGAAATGATGGTAGGCCTCATCGATAAATACGGGGATATCGCCCGGAATGCTGTCGAGCAACAGTTTGATCTCGTCTTTCGGAACAATCCGGCCTGTCGGATTGTTCGGATTGCAGATATAGACCACACCCACATCGCGCGCGTTCAATTTCGTCACGCGGATGATCTCTTTGATGTTGGCATCGTATGTTTTGGTCAACGGGATTGCGATGGCTTTGGCTTTGCTGTTGGTCGCAAAACGGTAGACGGTCTCGTAGGTGGGCTCGACCCCAACGACGAGCTTGTGATCGGGCAGGAATGCGTCATCCACGATCTTCAAAATCTCGCTCGAACCACAACCGATCAGGACGTTCTCGGGTTTGACGTGATGATGCTCGGCAATGGCATCAATGATGCCGCCGTCCGGAGCAGCGTAGCGATTGCCATATTTCCAGGCATCATTCATGGCTTTCACGACGCCTTCAGGCGGGCCGTACGGGTTCTCATTGTTGGCCAGCTTGATGAGCTTGTCGTAGTCCTCAGGCTTTTTCGGGTCAGGTCCGCCCTTCGCAGCCACAGAAGCGAGCCGCCCGCGCCCCTGTCCGGAAAGCTGCAGGGGACCGATTCCGGCGTAGCCCAATGCGGCAGCCAGTGTACCCATGAATTTTCGTCGAGCAATGTCCGTCTTCATCTTGCGTCTCCCGTTGCGATCGGAATTTACAACGAATCATACACCAAAAGCGAATAGCCACAAAAAGGCACAAAATTCACAAAGTTGACAGCTTGAGGTAGAATCCGCCTACCAAACCCACTTTCCCTTTGTAGGGTGGAGGAAACTATGAAATTACGAGGCGTGTTTTGTTTCGTTCTGTTTGGTCTGTTGCTGGCAGCAGCTATTAACTTATTCGGGCAAGGTTTCCAGGGCGGCCTGCGCGGATCAGTAGGGGACCCGAGTGGCGCTCTCCTTCCTGGCGTCGAAGTCATGCTCACGAATGAAGCGACGAGCCTGTCGCGGACGACGGTAACAAACGATAGCGGTGAATACAGCTTCGCTGCGCTCCAACCCGGATCGTATCGCCTGCACGCTTCACTGGCTGGCTTTAAGGCCTTCGACCAAACGGGCATCCGCATTGGTACCCAGCAATTCGTCACGCTCGATTTGAAGCTGGAAGTGGGTGCGGTTGCGGAGACCATCAGCGTCAGCGCGGAAGTTCCTCTGGTGGAAACTTCGAACGCGTCGACAGGGACGGTGCTCGACACGCTATCGTTGCAGACATTGCCTGCTCCCGGACGCAATGCGTTCATGATCGGCGTGACAGTGCCAACGGTCATTCCGTCCGGCGATACTCAATTCAACCGGCAGCAGGATCAGACCAACGCGTCGTTGCTCTCGCTCGGCGGCGGCACACGCCGCGGCAATAACTACACGTTGGACGGCGTTCCGATTACCGACCTCCGCAATCGCGCGACGGCGAATCCGACCATTGAGTCTCTTGAAGATGTCAAGGTACAGGTCCATACCTACGACGCGGAGATGGGGCGCACGGGCGGCGGTGTGTTCAACACGACGCTGAAGACGGGTTCCAACAGTTTTCATGGTACCGGCTTCTTTCAGACACGTCCCATTTGGGGCCAAAAAAATAACTTTTTCAGTCAGAAGGCCGGCATTCCGAAACCGAACAGTCCGTATTATCTGGGAGGTGGAGGTATCGGCGGTCCCATCATAAAAGACCGGACATTCTTTTGGTTCGCCGCTGAGGATTATCACGACGTGCAGACTCGAAGTCTGAATGTGATCATGCCGACGGCAGCTGAACGTGCCGGCGATTTTTCCGGTTTGACTGATCCTCTGGGGCGTCCGGTAATTATTTATGATCCTCGGACGAGTCGAACCGTTAGTGGCACCGTTGTGCGCGATCCATTTCTGAACAATCGGATTCCGTCAGACCGGATCAACCCGGTTGCGGCCGCAATGCTGAAGTATCTGCCATCGCCCGATAAGAATATCGACAACAACAGTCCCAATTACACCCGAACGGCGCTTATCAACAATCGGTTCCAGCAGGAATACACGGTCAAGATCGAGCACAAATTCACGGACAAGGTGTCCCTTAGCGGTTTCTATCTTTACAACCGGACCGATGAGCCCGATGCCGATTATTTCGAACCAGGCCTGAACGGCCCCAATCGGTTTGCCGATCCCAATGACTATCTGCTCAAGCGCCGCCCGCAGATTGTCGCTGTGAACAGCACTTCGACACTGAGCCCTAACTCGGTATTGGCCCTGCGATTCGGCTGGACACGCTTCCCCGACAACGATACGATGACGGCGAATTTCGATCCGGCGACCTTGGGATTCTCGCCGACATACCTGAACCAGGTTTCCTTAAAGAAGTTTCCATGGGTCCGGATTCGCGGATACGATCAGTCCACACTTGGAAACACGAATCGCACCCTCGGTGCAGCGAATCCAACACAAATCAACTGGAAGTCGCTCAGCTTCAACGGCAACTACTCGAAGTTTATCGGTACACACACATTCAAAATGGGCGCCGATTTCAGGAAGATCGGCCTCGACACGTACATTCCCGGGCCCGGGGCTGGGTTATTCGATTTCGACAAGGATTTCACTTCCGTCGACGGCGGCACCGGCAACGTGCTGTCCGGCAATGCATTCGCAGCGTTCCTGCTCGGACTGCCGTCCGGGCTGAACAGCCGCCAAAGTACATTACCCATTTCGACGCCGCTGAACGTATTTACGCATTATTACGGGGTGTATTGGCAGGACGATTGGCGAATCACTCCGAAACTGACACTGAACCACGGCTTGCGTGCCGAGCACGAAGATGGCCTACGTGAACAAAACAATAACTTCTCGGTCGGTTTTGATCCCAAAGCGAACAGCAGCCTGAGCAACCTAACCATTCCGGCTGATCCCATCGCAGGCACGGCAGCGCGGCAGGTCAGCGGCGGTCTGATGTACGCCGGTGTCGGTGGTAATAGAACATACCAAGGCAATCCGCCTTCAGTGAAGTGGTCGCCGCGGGTCGGCTTGGCCTATTCGCTCACTCCCCGGACAGTCGTGCGCGGTGGGTATGGACTGTTTTGGGCCCCGTACAATTATCCAATCCCCGACACAACCGACAACAACTATGGGCAGGTCGGCTATACGCAGAACAATGTGGTTCTGCAGAGTTCACCCGTTCCGACGGTTACGCTCGACAATCCGTTTCCCAATGGCGTCGTCCGTCCAACCGGCAACAGCAGGGGGGCTCTGAGCGGGGCCGGCACAACCATCAGCTACGTCGATCAGAATCGACGAGCGCCGCGAGTGCAGCAGTATTCCGTCGATGTGCAGCGAGAACTCCCCGGCAATATGGCGATCACGATTAGCTACGTCGGAGCGCGAAGCGATCGCCTCGGGCTTGGCGGGACCAATGATACGGCTGTGAATGTCAATCAGGTCGATCCGAAATATCTGTCACTGGGTTCAGCGTTGGCGCAGGCAGTGCCGAATCCTTTCTTCGGAAGACCAGAGTTGGCAAGTACCGGACTCGGTTCCAGTGCGACCGTGTCCCGCGCTCAGCTCCTGCGACCCTATCCGCAATTCCTCGACATCAACGCGCGGCAAGTAACGGAGGGACTCAGCCGTTACAACGCAGGCGTCATCGAGTGGACCAAACGCGTGAGCGGCGGCTGGGGCGGACGCATGAGTTATACCTACAGCGCGTTGATGGACAATCAGGTTGGAGAGGACAACTTTTATTCCAGGGTCTCTCCCCGTCAGCCACTGAATAATTACAACTACATCGCTTCAATGCCACGGTGCGCCGCGGGTGAGCAGTTCAAGAGCGCCTGTTACGATCCTCGCGCAGAGTACGGCTATGGCATTCTCGACGTGAAGCATCGTGTGATCCTTGCCCCCATAGTCGAGCTTCCGTTCGGCCAAAATCGGAGATGGGTGAACGCGAACAAAATCGCCGACTGGGTCGTTGGCGGTTGGTCCGTTTCCGCGATCGTGAACCTGCAGAGCGGATTTCCGTTGAACGTCACACAAACCGATAACACCGGCTTGCTGGGCGCTGCTCAGCGTCCCAATCTTTCGGGACAACCTCTGGCTACGCCCAGCGATTATGAAGACCGATTGGCCTCGGCCGACCATCGAACAGCGACCTGGATCAATCCTGCCGGCTTCACTTCCGCGCCGCCGTTCACCTTCGGCACAGCGCCGCGGACGATCACCGCACTCCGCTCGCCAACGCAGAAAAATGTCGATGCATCCTTTATGAAGATCTTCAGAGTGGGTGAGAGCAAGACAGCGATGGTGAAAGTCGAAATGCTGAACCTGTTCAACCGCGTCACCGTCCGGGCCGGCTTCAATGCAAACACAGTCGGCAATGCGAACTTCGGCCAGATCTTCAATCAGGCCGGATTTATGCGGATCACCCAAATCATGTTCCGCTATTCGTTCTAGTGACAATTGAACAATGAACATTGAACAATGTTCATTGAACAATGAACATTGAACAATGAACATTTCTCCCCAAAATGTTCGTTGTTCAATTGGTTCGCCGGTTAAATTCGGGACGGCGAAAGTCCGGTTTTCCGCAT
>Ga0209058_1000564_pt1 | contig 31657 bp, 35 predicted proteins | sample GraSoiAngelo_147_FD_185904 | JGI IMG/M metagenome (GOLD analysis project Ga0209058, IMG submission 185904) | Grasslands soil microbial communities from the Angelo Coastal Reserve, California, USA - 14_1009_05_40cm (SPAdes) (version 2) | ecosystem: Environmental > Terrestrial > Soil > Grasslands ... | reverse complement strand
GAGCTGCTCGAACCGACGGATCTTCTCCGCGTCGAACCCGCCCGACGCGACGATCCTGACGTGCGGGTAGCCGTGGCGGTCGAGTGCCGTGCGCAGGAGCTCGACGAGACCTGGCGTCACGCCCCGGATGTCGCCAGGCGCATGGCCGCCGCGCGACTCGATCTCGCGAAGGATCGAGCGGTCGATCATCGACTCGCTCGTGTCGACGCGGACGCCCCACAGCCGACCGCCGAGTGCGTGCGCGACCCCGAGGGACGTGTTCACGACGTCGTTGCTGAAGTCGACGAGGCTCGTGACGTTCACGTGCCCCTCGGGCGTGCCTTTTGCGGTGAGGTGTCCGATGGCATCCGGCGCGCGGTTGATGTACTCGTCGAACTTGAGCGTCGCGACCGTGGTATCGCCGCCATACACGGCGATCAGCGCGTGTGGCACCGTGCCGAGACCTGTCGAGCCCCACCACTCGCCTTGCTCGTCGGTAGAGACGCCGATCGCGCCGCCGACGTATGCGGCATACCCCGCGCCGGCCTGCGCCTCGTGGACCTGATGGCGCGCGCCGAACATGATCACCGGCTTGCCGTTCGCCGCCGCGACGACGTCTCGCGTGTTCGTCGCGACGCGGGTGCCTTCGGCGAGCGCGCCGAGGTAAAGCGTCTCGAGATGCGCGAACGCCGCGTACTCGCCCTCGATGTGCATGACCGGCTCGCCCGGCGAAGCGATCTCACCGTCGCAGAGCGATTCGACGGCGAGCTCACGCCAGCCCGGCTCCCAGAGCGAGGCGAGCTCGCGCGAGATGTCGAACACCTCGCGGGCGATGGGCGCGTAGGCGTCCCAGTCAAGAGCGGGGAGCGCGGTCCACGCGCCGTAGAGGCGCCGCTCGGCGTCGAGGTAGCGCTCGAAAAGCGCTTCTGAGCGCGCGCGGTCGCGGTAGCGGCCCGCGCCGACGCGGAGGAACGCGAGCGTCTGGTCGGTGCCGACGATCACGGCGTCCGGGTGCTTCTGGAAGACCTGCATCGTGACGCGATCGCGGCGCTCGTCGCGCTCGAGGATGAGCTTGGTACGCGCGAAGTAGATGTCGCTCTTGTAGCCCGCGCGGATCTTCTCGATCGGCAGGCGGAAGACGTGCGGCCCCAGGCGCTCGGTGACGATCACGGCGTCACCACATGCTCATGAGCATGCCGCCGTCCACCTGGAGCGAGACACCGTTGATGTAGCTCGCCTTCGGCGAGGCGATGAAGACCACGGCCGCGGCGTACTCCTCGGGCCTGCCGTACCGGCCCATCGGGATGACCTGCTCCTCGTAGCGCTTGCGGACGGCGTCGGGCGTGGTGCCCTGACGCTTCGCGGTGTCGGTGTCGAGCTGGATGAGCCGGTCCGTCGCGATGCGCCCCGGCTGCACCGCGTTCACGCGGATCCCTTCCTTCGCCAGGTCCGCCGAGATCGTCTTCAGCATGCCGTGCACCGACGCGCGGATCGCGTTCGAGAGGATGAGGTTGAGGTACTGCGTCGGCTGGCGGACCGAGGTCGAGGTCGAGTACACGATCGAGCCGCCCCGCTGTTTGCGCATGATCGGGAGCGCGAGCCGCGTGAGGCGCACCGCCGAGAAGAGCGTGAGGTCGACGGCCTTCTGCCAGGCGGCGTCGTCGAGGTCGTCGAACCGTCCCGGGGGCGGGCCGCCGGCGTTCACGATGAGGATGTCGACCGTCCGGTACTTCGCGACGGCGGTCTGCACGAACGACTCGCAGCCTTCTCTGGTCGCCAGATCGGCCGCGATCGGCAGGACGTCGCCCTTCGTCTTGCGGACGATTTCCTCAGCGGCCGCGGTGATGGCGCCCTCCTCGCGGCTGCACATCGCGACCTTCGCGCCCTCGCGCGCGAACTCCTCCGCGATCGCGCGGCCGAGGCCCTTGCTCGCAGCGGCGACAAGCGCGACCTTGCCCGAAAGGCCGAGGTCCATCGCGGATAGAGTGCCACCGATGCCTCGATCGAGGCGGCGCCGGGCTTAGAGGACCTTCGCGAGGACGAGCATGACGACGAGCGCGGCGAGCGCGAGGCGGTAGAAGACGAAGACGGTGAGCGGGTGGCCGCGCAGGAAGCTCATCATGAACGCGATCGCGATCCAGCCGCAGACGAACGACGTGGCGAACCCGATGACCGCGAGCTGCGGGACCGTGAGGAGCTCGGCGGCGGTCCGCGAGTCCACGAGGGTCTTGACTCCGGCCCCAACGATGACCGGGGTCGCGAGCAGGAAGCTGAACCGCGTCGCCTCGAAGCGATGGAGGTCGCGCGTGAGGCCGGCCGAGATCGTGATCCCCGACCGCGAGATGCCGGGCACGAGCGCGATCGCCTGCGCGATCCCCATGAAGAGCGCGTCGCGCAGGCCCAGCTCGCCGATCCACCGGCGTTGATGCGCCATCCGCTCCGCCACGATGAAGATGACGGATCCGATCACGAGCCCGAGAACGATGACGATCGGCCTTCGGAGCTCGCGCTCGATCCACGACTCGAAGAGCACGCCCGCGAGCGCGGCGGGAAGCGTCCCGATCACGATGAGGGAGATCAGCCGCCACCGGCCGCGGACGAGGTCCGCGAGCAGACCCAGCCAGGTGGTGAAGAAGTAGATGAACACCGCGAGCGCCGTTCCCAGATGCAACGCGACGTCGAACGAGAGACCGTAGCGCTTCGGATCGAGATGGAGCACGTCGGTCACCAGGATGAGGTGAGCGGTCGAGCTCACCGGCAGGAACTCGGTCAGCCCCTGGACGATCCCCAGGAGCACCGCGGCGATGACGTCGTCGGAGACCGGGAGGTTCATCGCATCGCCCCTCGCGCCGCGGTCAGGGCCTCACGGCCCTCGCGATCGTGCTCGCGGACGATCTCGAGGTTCTTCGCCCAGGCCCGCCGGTGTCCGACATCGAGGAAGCGCATCGCGGTCCCTCCAGCGAATTCGCCGAGGCCGCCCTTCGCGGCCGTCTCGGCGGCGTAACCGTACGACTCCGCGGCACGCAGGAGATCGGCGCCGGGCGCGTTCGGGAAAAGGCCACGGATCGAACGAAGGAAGCGGCCCGCCGCCCGCCGCTTGTCGACGAGGAGCGCGCGCATCGCATGGTCCGCGAACGCCGCGCTGCCCGCATGCTTCGCGTCGGACCAGCGCGCCTCGTCGCGAACGGCCTCCGCCCAGCTCGCGAGCGCGCGATCGGTCCCGTCACCCGCGGCGAGCGCCGCGTCGATCCCCTCACGGACGGCGCCGGCGCGGTCGGGCGCCGTCCTGCGGTCGAGGAAGATCGGCGTTCCGCGCGTTTCGTCCTCGAAGGCCTCCCAGCCGACACGTCGCGGCTCGTCGCCCTTGTCAAAGAACGTGCGCGCGAAGAACGCCGGCGCGGTCTCGTCGTATCCGATCAGGAGACCGTACTCGGGTGGACCGCCAAGGCCACGCACGAGCGGTGGCAGGCGGGTGTCGATCGCCTCGGCGATCCGTTCGAGAACAAGAGCGCGCATGTCCTCGTCGAAAGGAGGTGCTACCTCATCGAGACGGACACCCGCCGCGCGCGCCGCGCGATCGCGCGTCGGCGGATCGCTCGGCGCCGCCGCGAGCGGATCCCAGCCCTCCGCGTCGAGCGAGGTCGTGAAGGCGGCCGCCGAGCAGCCCATGAGCCAGTCATATTCGTTCTCCGTCGCTGCGGCGAGCGCGGCAGGGAAGGTGCAATCGTGACCCTCGCCGAACCGAAGTGGAGCGATCTCCTTGAGGAGGCGGCGGCGTGGACTCAGGCGCCGTTCTCACCGAACGCGTGCTTCAGCAGGGTGCACACCTGCAGCGTGACCCACTTGCTCGCGTCGACTTGCGAGGGCATGCGGGCGGCGTACGGTGCGCGGCCCGCCCAGCGCCCGCGCGGATCCTGCCGCGAGAGCAGCCATGCGATCGGCGGCTGGGCGCGCGCGTCGTCGAGCTCCCCCGCGGCGTCGATCGCGCGCAGCACGAAGAGGACGTCGGCCTGGTAGAAGAGCGGGAACGAGAGCTGGCGCCACAGGTAGCTCGGCTCGGTGTCCGTCGGATAGCGGCCCCGTTCCATGCGAAACGAGAGCAGGAACTCGACCCCGCGCCGGATCATCCGCTCGACCTCTCGGGTGCGCGACGCCTCCGGTAAGGCCGCGAGGCCCCAGACGAGCCGCGCGTAGCCCCAGGCACAGGGCTTCTCGCCGTTGATCACGCACGCCGCGTCGAACTTCTTCGCGTCGCGAACGAGCCGCTGCACGAGCGGTTCGACCCGCGGGTCCGTCCCATATCCGGCGAGCGCGAGATAGCGGACGACGCTGCCGGTGAAGCAGGACATGCCGTGGTCGCGCCCCAGGACCCACTCCATCGCGTTCGGGCGCGCCGAGAGGTCCTCGAGGATCCGGCGCGCGCCGCGCCGAACGCGCGCGTCCGTGGCGTCAACGCCGTACTCGGTGAGAAGCAGGTTCGCCCAGTGGCTGCCCTGGTATTTCGGTCCGTACATGTTCGTGCCGGGCCAAGCGCCGTCCGCCCGCTGCCGGCCGAGGATCGTCGAGATCGGCGGCGCGCTCATCGCGCGCTGCTGCGCCTCGCGCAGCTCGGGATCGCGCGGCCCACGGTCGAGCAGCGAACGGAGCGCGAGGGCGCGGACGGCGGGGTCGCGTTTCTCGAGGAGCCACGGGAGCGGATCGGCGTGGAGGAGAGCGCGCCAGGCCACGCTAGGCCCCTCCGATCGACAGCTCGGAGATCACGAGCGTCGGGCTTCCGAGTCCTCCTGGACCGAAGACGAGGTCGGTGCCGACACCGACGATCGCGTTCAGCAGATGCGTGAGGTTCCCGGCGATCGTGATCCCCTGCACCGGGAACGCACGCGCGCCGCGCTCGAGGTAGTTGCCCGTCGCGCCCAGCGAGAACTCGCCGGACACGGGATCGATCGTGTGCAAGTTGAGGAGCGACGTGATCGCGAGCGCCCGGTCGAGCGCGTTCGTGAGGGCCGCCGCATCGTCGGTGCCGGCGGCCATGAAGTAGTTCGAGGGGCCGATACGGCTCGGCGAACCATAGCCGCCGCGCCTGGCGTTGCCCGTCGGCTCGACCTTCATCTTCCGCGCGGTCTTGAGCGAGGTCAGGTAACCCCGCAGGACACCAGCCTCCACGAGCGTTCGCGTCGTCGTGGCCACGCCCTCGCCGTCGAACGGCGCGCTGCGCAGGCCCTGCGGCCGGCGGGCGTCGTCGACGATCGTCACTTTCCCGTTGGCGACGCCCTGGCCCACCTTGCCCGCGAAGAGGCTCCGGCCCTTGAGGACGTTGTCTGCCGAGAAGAGCGGCGCGATCGCGCGCAGGAGGTCCATCGCCATCCACGGGTCGAGGACGATGGGGAGCTTCTGCGTCTTGAACGGCTTCGGCCCCAGCTTGTCCGTCGCGCGCTCCGCGGCGCGACGGCCGATGCGCGCGGGGTCGAGCTCGCCGAAGCGGCGGGCCGCCTCGCCGTGGTAGCCGATCTGCCGCTCGCCGCCCTCCGTGGCGACCGCCGACGTCATCGCGCCCGTGTAGGACTCCCGGTACGTCGCGCGAACGCCCGTCGTAGTCGCGATGATCGTCGACGCGACGGCGTGGCTCGCCGTGGTCTTGCGAAAGTGGGTCACGCGGGGATCCGCCTGGCGCGCGGCGGCCTCGACCGCCAGCGCGACCTCGGCGAACTCACCGACCGCCCGGTCCTCGAGGCCGCGCTGGAAGATGTCGAGGTCCACGTCGTCGAGCGGCCGCGTGGCGAGGCCGAGGTCCGCGTCGGGCTCGGTGACGCCGGACATGCGCTTCGCCTGCTCCACACAGGCGACGATGCCCTCCTCGCTCAAGTCGCTCGAATGCGCGAAACCGAGGCGCTGCGCGTCGAGGATGCGGACGCCGATGCCGCGCTCGCCGCGCGCGATGACGTTCTCGACCGCGCCGTCCTTGATCTCGACGGATCCGGAGCGCGCTTCCTTGAGGAAGACCTCACCCGCGCCGACGCCGCTGGCGCCGAGCGCGTCGAGCCCGCGCTCGACGACGGCCTCGTTGCTCATGCGCTCGCTCATTTCAGCTTCCCGCCCACCACGACCGAGGGGATGCGGATGGTCGGTTGCGCGTCCGCCACCGGCGCCCCTTGCCCGTCCTTGCCGCAGGTTCCGGTCGAGTAGCCGAGGTCGGAGCCGACCATGTCGATCTCGCTCATCAGCTTGGGCCCCTGGCCCACCAGCGTCGCACCGCGCAGCGGCTCCGCGAGCTTCCCGTCGCGGATCCGGTAGCACTCGGTGATCTCGAATGCGAAGTTCCCGGAAACGACGTCGACCTGGCCACCGCCCATCTTCTTGACGAAGATGCCGTCCTTCACCGAGCGCACGATCTCCGCGGGATCCGACGTGCCCGGCGCGATCATCGTGTTCGTCATCCGGCAGATCGGCAGGAAGCGGAAGGACTCGCGGCGCGCGTTCCCGCTTCGGGCGATGCCGAGCTTCTCGGCGTGCTTGCGGTCCGAGAGGTAGCTTCGGAGAACGCCCTTCTCGATGAGGACCGTTCGGTGCGTCGGCGTGCCCTCGTCGTCGATCGCCGCGGTCCCGCGCTTGTCGGGGTCGGTCCCGTCGTCGATCACCGTGATGAGGTCGCTCGCCACCTTCTCGCCGATCCGGCCCGAGTAGACGGAAAGGCCTTTCAGGTTCAGGTCGGCCTCGAGGCCGTGGCCGACCGACTCGTGGATGAGCGTCCCGCCCGCTTCGCTCGAAAGGACGACCGTGTACGTACCCGCCGGCGCCGCCTCCGCCCCGACGTTGAGCACCGCCCGCCGGGCCGCCATTCGTGCGGCCTCCGCGACGGCCTCGTCGGTCAACATCTCGAACCCGTTCGTCCCGCGGAGCGACTCGAAGCCGGACTCGAGGACCTCGCCTGCCCTGGCGACGACGTGGATCGCCAGGTTCAGGCGGACGCGCCGGTCGGTGCGGAAAAGGCCGTCGCTATTGGCGACGACGACGTCCTGGATGCTCTCGGCGTACGTTGCCGTGACCTGCTGGATCCGCGGATCGAGACCGCGGGCGACCGCGTCGGCACGCCGCAGGAGCGTGACTTTGCGGCCCACGGGCACGTCGCGGGGATCGATCGCGACGGTGCTGTGGCCGGCGACCTCGTCGGGAACGACGCTCGTCGCGTCATGGAGCTCTCCACCCTCTTCCACGCCCCGCGCCGCGCGGCCGGCGAGCGCGATGAGGTCGTCCGCGTCGGCGACGTTCCCGTTCGCGTACGTGGTGCGCTCGCCCGACGTGACCCGGATGCCCGCGCCCTGATCTAGGCCGCTGATCGCGTCCTCGACGCGACCGTCGTCGAACACGATCTGGAGCGTCTGATGGCGCTCCCAGAAAAGCTCGGCCCATTCTCCGCCGCGTGAGAGCGCGGTCCGGAGCGCGTGCTCCGCATCGCGCGCGCTCACAGAAGGTCCGCCCGTCAACGTGATGGCGATTTGTGCGACCTCCCGCTCCCCAGAGGAGAGGATCCGATGGTACGACGACTAGTCGCCGATGACAGTTATGGTCGCGTGGCGCTCGCGCGGACCGTCGAGCTCCGCGAAGTAGATGCCCTGCCACGTGCCGAGGACGAGCTCGCCATCGCGCACGGTCAGCGTCACCGAGCTCCCGACGAGCACCGCTTTCACGTGCGCGGGGCCGTTGCCCTCCGCATGGTGGTAGCGCGCGTCGTTCGGGACCGCGCGTTCGAGGGCGGCGAGCACGTCCTTCTGCACGTCAGGGTCGGCGTTCTCGTTCACGAAGACGCCCGCGGTCGTGTGCGCGACCGAGATCGCACAGATCCCGTCGCGGATCTTCGAGCGCGTGACCGCGGCCTTCACGCGGGACGTGATGTCCACGGTCTCCTGGGTCTTCGACGTTTCCACCGAGAGCTGCTCGTGCCTGACGGTCATTTCTCGTTCATCGCAGGGGCCGGGCCCCCTGCAACCCCCCTTTCACCGCCGGCTTCGCCAGTTCATCGCAGGGGGCGGACCCCCTGCAACCCCCCTTTCAACGCCGGCTTCGCCAGTTCATCGCAGGGGGCGGACCCCCTGCAACCCCCCTTTCAACGCCGGCTTCGCCAGTTCATCGCAGGGGGCGGACCCCCTGCAACCCCCCTTTCAACGCCGGCTTCGCCGGCGAGTCCATGCCCTGCGACCCCCCGACGGCGCGCTCGCCGGCGATCCGGGCGACGAGCGCAGGGGTCGCGTTCCCGCCGCTCACGACGAGGACGACGGTGCGGCCGCGGACGTCCACTCGCCCGGCGCGCACGGCCGCGAGCGGTGCCGCGCCGGAGGGCTCGACGAGGAGCGAGAGGCGGTCGAGGTACTCGTAGGTGGCGTCCTCCAGCGCGTCGTCGTTCACCGTGACGAGCTGGTCGACGTAGCGGCGCACCAGGTCGACATTGAGCTGGTCCGTGCTCTTCGCGACCAGCTTGTCTGCGACGCTGTGCGGACTCTCGAGCGTGACCGCATGGCCCGCCCGCGCGGACCGGCCGACGGCGTCGGCACCTTCAGGCTCGACGCCGACGACCCGCACCGGACGTGCACGCGATTTGACCGCCAGTGCGATGCCGGAGATGAGCCCGCCCCCTCCCACGGCGACGACCACGAGGTCGGCCGCCGGCAGATCGTCGAGGATCTCGAGCCCGATCGTCCCCTGGCCGGCGACGATAAGCGGATCGGCGTACGGATGGACGAACGTCTTGCCTTCCTCGCGCTCGATGCGGTGTGCGAGGGCGAGCGTGTCGTCGTACACGGAGCCTTCGAGGCGCACCTCGGCGCCATACGCGCGGCAGACGCGCACGATCATCTCCGAGACTCCGTTCGGCATCACCACGGTCGCCGGCGCGCCCAGCGCTGCGGCGGCGAACGCCACGCCCTGGGCGTGACTTCCGGCGGACGCGGCGACGACGCCGCGCTGCCGGGCCGCGGCGTCGAGAGAGGCGATCTTGTTCAGCGCGCCGCGTACTTTGAACGTCCGCGTCGGCTTGAACGTCTCGATCTTCAGATGGACGTCCGCGCCCAGATCCGCCGACAGCAGCGGTGAGCGCTCGAGCGGCGCGCGGGGGAGGAAGCGATCGACGACCGCGCGCGCGGCCACGATGTCCGCGAGCCGCACGGCCGGCTCCATCGCCGCGACGATACTTCGACCATTCGCACTTGGGGCGCGGAGCGCGCCGTTGCGACGTCGCACCTTCGGACCGCCGGGATCGAGACCGCCGCGCTCGATGCCGACGTGCTGCTCGCGCACGTCGCGGGCGTCGAGAAGGAGACGCTCTACGGACATCCCGACACCGAGCTGTCGCGCGGTGCGTGCGAGCGCTACCGGGAGCTCATCGACCGTCGCGCCCGCGGCGAGCCGGTCGCATACCTCCGTGGCTGGAAGGAGTTCTACGGCCTCCGCTTCGCGGTGGATCCGCGCGTGCTCATCCCGCGCCCCGAGACTGAGACGCTCGTCGAGGCCGCACGCGGGCACATCGCCGGCCGCGCCCTCACGGTCGTCGACGTGGGTACGGGGTCGGGTGCGGTCGCCATCGCCATCGCGGCGCACGAGCCTCGGGTGAACGTGATCGCGACCGACGTCTCCGCGGACGCGCTCGCCGTGGCGCGCGCGAACGCGCTCTCCAACGGCGTCGCCGACCGGATCGAGCTCCGGCAGGGCGATCTCCTAACGCCGCTGACCGCGCCCGTCGAAGTCGTCGTCGCCAACCTGCCGTACCTCAGGCCCGAAGCGCTCGCTGAGCTGGTCGGCGAGCGCACCTCGCTCGCGTACGAGCCGCGAGTCGCGGTCGTTGCCGGCGCCGACGGACTCTCGCTCCTTCGCCGCGCGATCGCCGAGCTTCCGCGTGTGCTCGCGCGCGGCGGCGCCGCGTTCTTCGAGGTCGACCCGGCGCAGTCCCGCACGGTCGCCCAGCTCCTCGAGGCCACGCTCGGCGGAGCCGTCAGATTGACGCGCGACCTCGCCGGGGAGGCGCGCGTGGTCGCCTCGTCGCGCCTCTGAGACCAGTCCGGGTAGCGAGGCCTGCTACAGTGGATCTCTACGGCTCCTCCGATAGTGCGGGGTCGCTACGACATCCGCGTTTGGAGGGGCTTGTGCGATTCGGCGGCTTTCCCTGCAGGGTCGATGGATGTGTCAGCTTGTTCAGCGTCGCGGACAGAACGTCGGTGACGTCGCTCCTCGAGGCGAGCGCCAAACGCTCCGCCCACGAGGAATCCGTTCACAGCTACCGCCACCCGCCGCCACCCGTCGAGCATCGCGGCTACGCGCCGCGCATTTCCAGGCCAAAACCTAAGACCGCGTGACGTTCGTCGGCGGAGAGTCGGCGGCACGAAGGAGAAGAGCGACATGGCAAAGGGAACCATCAAGAAGCTGGTCGGCGATCGCGGATTCGGCTTCATTCAGCAGGAGGACGGGACCGACCTGTTCTTCCACCGCTCGCAGGTCATGGGCACCGATTTCGACTCACTGAACGAGGGCCAGGCCGTGAGCTACGAGAAGGCGCGTGACCCGCGGCGGAACAAAGAGAACGCCGAGAAGGTCACGCCCGCCTAACACCGGTCCCCTGCGCGCCCGCGTGCTGCCACCCGGCGAGCGGACGTGGGAGCGCATGCGTGATCGTGCGCTCGCGCTCGAACGCGCGGAGTGGGGACGGCGCGCCTTCAGCGAACGCGAGATGCGCAGGCAGTTCAGCGCGCCGGCGTCGCTCGTCAGTGGCCTATGGGAGGGCGATCGGCTCGTCGGCTTCGCGGTCGCGGGGCCGAGCGAGTGGCACTCGGGCGCGTCGCTCTTCAACGTCCTCATCGATCCGGCCTTCCGCGGTCGGGGCCTGGTGTGGCGGCTGCTCCGCCCGCTCGAGCGCGTCCTCCGTTTAGCGCGGGCGCGCGCGCTCGTGATCGATGCGCGCATCGACAACGGCTTCGCCGATGCCGTCGAGCGGCACTACGGTCCACGGGCGCGCGTGGTGTGGCCGGATCACGACAGTCCGTACGGTCCGCAGCGGACCATCGAGGTGTCGCTCGTGCCGGCTCGACACCACGCGCGGCCTATCATCGCCTCGTGAAAACGCGCCTCCTCAAGGCGGATGCGCCTGGGGCGGTGGAGGAGGCGGCGGCGGCGCTCGCACGTGGTGAGCTCGTCGCCTTCCCGACCGACACGGTCTACGGCCTGTCCGCCGGGCAGGAGCATGTCCGCAAGCTGTACGGCGCGAAGGATCGGCCGCAGGAGAAGCGCATCCCCGTGCTCCTGTCCGACGCCTCGAACCTCGAGGCGAGCGCGATCGTCACGCCGGCCGCGCGGGCCCTCGCGCAGAAGTACTGGCCCGGTCCGCTCACGATCGTCCTCGTAGCACCGCGGCGCGGGACGCTCGCGTTCCGCGTCCCGGATCACCCCGTCGCGCGCCGGCTCATCGCGGCGAGCGGGGGCGGCCTGCCGGTCACGAGCGCCAATCGCTCCGGCGCGCCCGACGCGCACACGGCGGAGGAGGTGGTCGCGCAGCTCGATGGACGCATCTCGCTCGTCCTCGACGGCGGGCCGACGACCGGCGGCGTCGCGTCGACCGTCGTCGACTGCACCACGGACGAGGTCAAGGTCCTTCGCGAGGGGGCGATCACCGCGAGCGAGATCCGCGAGACGCTGGCCGCCGCGTGAAGATCGGCATCGCCGCCGACCACGCCGGACAGGGCCTGCAGCGCGCGGTCAGCGAGCACCTGCGCGCGAAGGGTCACAGCGTCGTCCCGTTCGGCGACCCCCCGCGTCCGGACGACGATTACCCGCTCATCGTCGCGCCGCTCGCGGAGGCCGTCGCGCGCGGCGACGTCGATCGCGCGATCTTCATGTGCGGCTCTGGCATCGGCCCGAGCGTCGCGGCGAACAAGATCCCGGGCGTGCGCGCGGCGGTCGTGACCGACGAGTGGTCCGCGCGCGACGCGGTCGAGCACGTCGACGTGAACCTGCTCGCGCTCGGCGAGCGGGTGATCGGGTCCGAGCTCGCGAAGAGCATCGTGGACGCGTATCTCGACGCGGAGGTCCAAGGCGGCCGGCATGCGCGACGGCGGGAGCAGATCAGGGAGCTGGAGCGCGCGGGTCGAACGACGGAGCGGTCGTACTGAAAAGGTCAAAAGGAGCGCCCACATGAGCGCACTCGAGCGGACCGATCCCGAGGTGTACGAGGCGATCGAGAACGAACGCCGCCGCCAGGTCGAGAAGATCGAGCTCATCGCGTCGGAGAACTACACGAGTGCGGCGGTGATGGAGGCGGTGGGCAGCGTCCTCACGAACAAATACGCCGAGGGCTACCCCGGTCGCCGCTATTACGGAGGCTGCGAGTGGGTCGACGTCGCCGAGCAGCTCGCGATCGACCGCGCGAAGGCGCTCTTCGGCGCGGCCCACGCGAACGTCCAGCCGCACGCCGGCGCGCAGGCGAACATGGCCGCGTACGCCGCGGTCCTCAAGCCGGGCGACGCCGTGCTCGGTCTCGCGCTCGACCAGGGTGGCCATCTCACGCACGGGTCGCCGGTGAACTTCTCCGGCAAGCTCTACCACTTCGTCGCGTACGGGGTCCGCAAGGACGACGAGATGCTCGACTACGACGAGCTGGAGCGGCTCGCGAAGGAGAATCGGCCGCGGCTCATCGTCACCGGCGCGACGGCGTACCCGCGCGTGTTCGACTTCCCGCGGCTGCGGAAGATCGCGGACGATGTCGAGGCGCTCCTCCTCGTCGACATGGCCCACTTCGCGGGCCTGGTCGCGGCGGGCGAGCACCCCACGCCCGTCGGATACGCGCAGATCGTCACCACGACGACCCACAAGACGCTCCGCGGGCCGCGCGGGGGGATGATCCTCTGCGACGCCGATCACGCGAAGGCGATCGACAGCGCCGTCTTCCCGAACGTCCAGGGCGGTCCGCTCATGCACGTGATCGCCGGCAAGGCGGTGATGCTGAAGGAAGCCGCGACGCCCGAGTTCAAGGCGTACGCGAAACAGATCCGGACGAACGCGCGCACCCTGGCGGCGTCACTGGCGAAGGCCGGGCTGCGCCTGGTGTCGGGCGGGACCGACAACCACCTCATGCTCGTGGACGTGCGGCCGCTCGGCCTCACCGGCAAGGCCGCCGAGAAAGCGCTCGACGCGGTCGGGATCACCGTGAACAAGAACACGATCCCGTACGACCCGAACAAGCCCGCGATCGCGTCGGGCATCCGCATCGGCACGCCCGCCGTCACGACGCGAGGCATGCGCGATGCCGAGATGGAGCGGATCGGCGCGCTCATCGGGCGGATCCTGCAGGCGAAGGGCGACGAGACGGTCGCGAAGGATGTCGCCGCGGAGGTCCTCGACCTCACACGGCGCTTCCCGGTTCCGGGGATCACGCCAGAGCGAGTTCCGAGCTGACGTCCGCGCAGCTCCACGTGTCGTCGCATCCGCTCGTGCGGGAGAAGGTCACGCGTCTTCGTGACAAGGAGACGCCGCCGAAGATCTTCCGCGAGCTCGTCGGCGAGATCGCGACGCTCCTGCTGTACGAGGCGACGGCCGATATGCCGACGGAGCCGCGCACGGTCGATACACCACTCGCCCCGTACGCCGGAGCGCGCCTCGCGGAGAGGGTCGGTCTCATCCCGGTGCTGCGTGCGGGGATCGGCATGGTCGAGGCGGCGCTCGAGCTCATGCCCGACGCCCAGGTCTGGCACATCGGGCTCTTCCGCGACGAGCGCACGCTGCGCCCGATCGAGTACTACAACAAGCTCCCGTCGTCCGCGACCGTCCAGGTGTGCCTCGTGCTGGACCCCATGCTCGCGACCGGCGGCTCCGCGACGGCGACGGTCCACATCCTCAAGCGCTGGGGCGCGAAGCGGATCAAGTACGTCGGGATCATCGCCGCGCCCGAGGGCGTGAAGACGCTGACCGAGAGCCACCCCGACGTGCCGATCCACGTCGCCGCGCTCGACGAGCGCCTCAACGACAAGGGCTACATCGTCCCGGGTCTTGGCGACGCCGGGGACCGGCAGTTCGGGACCGGCTAACGCCCCTCGATCACCGGATAGATCTCGTCGGCGACGAGCCCGTGGGCCTCGCGGTGGACCTTCGACGCGATGTCCGCGCTCGGTGCGTCGACGAGGCAGAAGATCTTGCCGTCCTTCTCGTCGAACCAATAGCTGATGTACTTGACGCCGTACTTCCCTTGGGTCTTCACGTCGGCCATGTGCGCGTCCGCGACGTCCTTCGCCTTCGTGCCTGTCGGTGCCTGCTTGTGGACGTCCATGAACAGTGGCATGTCCCCTCCCCTTACTGACGGTCGTCCGACGGGGGAGTCTACGCAGCCAGCCAAAGCGGGCAGGCGGTCTCCATCGTCCCCGGTCTCGGCGGTCCCGACGACCGGCAGCACGGCACGGGTTAAGGGCGGCTCAATGTTCGCGACATGACGGTCCGGAATCCTGGCCGCGTGCTCTCGCTGGAACGAGGCTTGCCGTGATGGGCGGCGCCGTGCCCCTCTCGAGCCTCCTCGCTATCGTCCCCACCACGGCACTCCTCCTGGTGGGCTCGGCGGTGTTCGCGTTCGCCCTGGCAGCGGTCTTCGCACCGTTCGTCGGCCTGGCCGCGAGGCGCCTTGGCATGCTCGATCTCCCAGGCGGGCGACGGCTTCATCCCCGGCCGATCCCACGGCCGGGCGGGTTCGCGATCGCCGCCGCGTTCGGTGTCGCGATCTTCCTGTTCTGGCTCGTCGACCGGATCGCCGGCCAGCCTTTCCTCATCCCCGAGGAGGTCCGCTCGTCCCGCTTCACGCTCACCGCCTTCGCCGCGCTCCTCGGCGTGCTCGTCGGTCTCGTCGACGACTTCTTCGAGCTACGTGCGCGCTGGCAGTTCCTCGGGCTCATGGGGGTGGCGGCGGTCATCGTCTACGCCGGCATCCGCATCGATTTCGTCAACGACCCGTTCGACGACGGCGTGCTCCAGCTGGCGCTGCCGATCGCCGTCGCCTTCACGATGTTCTGGATCGTCGGCATGAACGTCGCGCTCAACTTCATCGACGGCCTCGACGGCCTCGCGGCGGGCGTCGCCGCCATCGCCGCGCTGACGCTCGGCGGGCTCGCCTTGCTCCCGCAGGTGTCCGAGCCGTTCGTCGCCTGGATGGCGTTCACGCTCGCCGGCGCGATCTGCGGGTTCCTGCTGTTCAACTTCCATCCGGCGCGGCTCTTCCTCGGCACGACCGGCGTCGCGTTCCTCGGCACGATGCTCGCGGTGCTCTCGATCTTCGGCACGTCCAAGGTCGCGGCGGCGCTCCTCGTGCTCGGCGTGCCGATCATCGACACCTTCTACGTCCTCGTCCGCCGTGCGCTCACGGGGCAGCCGCCGTTCGCGCCGGACCGCGGGCACTTCCACCATCGGCTCCTCGACGTCGGCCTCTCGCACCCTCAGGCGGTCCTCGTCATCTACGCGATGACCGCGGTGCTCGGCACGATCGCGTACATGACGAGCGGCCGGACGCAGCTCGTGTCGTTCGCGGGGTTCGCGGTGCTCCTCGGCGTCGCGGTCGTGGGTCTCGCGCAGCGAGCGACGAAGGCCTCCGAGCTCGACCCGGGCCTGTACCCGTCGGAGGAAGCGGATACCGCCTAGTCGTCGGGGGGCTCCGCCCCTCGCCCTCCGAACGGTGAAGGTGGGTACGTGCTCGTGGACCGACCCGACGCTCATCGCATCCGGCTGGTATCCCGAGAAGATCAAGGACGACGCGGAAGAGCGCCTCCGCTACTACGCCGCTCGCTTCCCGCTCGTGGAGAACGACGCTTCGTACTACGCGTTGCCATCCCAAAAGCAGGCGCAGCTCTGGGCCGAGCGCACCCCCGACGGCTTCACGATGAACTTCAAGGCGTTCGCGACGCTCACCACCCATCACACCGATCCCAAGCGCCTGCCGAAGGACCTCCGTGACGCGCTTCCCAAGGAGGCCCTCGCGAAGAAGCGTGTGTACCCCAAGGACTTCCCCAAGGACGCGGTCGACGAGCTCTTCGCGCGCTTCTGGGTCGCTCTCGAGCCGCTCCGCAAGACCGGCAAGCTCGGCGCGATCCTCCTCCAGTACCCCGACTGGTTCGCGATCTCGCGCGAGAACAAGGCGGAGATCGCACGCGCGCGGGACCTCCTGCCCGACGACCGCCTCGCCGTCGAGTTCCGGAACGCGACGTGGATGAGCGAGCGCAACCGCGAGGAGACGCTCGAGTTCTTGCGGAAGAATGGCTTGAGCTACGTGTCGGTCGACGAGCCCCAGGGCTTTCCGTCGAGCATCCCGCCGATCGCCGCGATCACGAACGACGGGCTCGCGATCGTCCGCTTCCATGGCCGCAACGCCGAGAACTGGAAGAAGCCGGGGCTCACCGCGGCGGAGCGTTTCGACTATTCGTACAGCAAGAAGGAGCTCGCGGAGTGGCTCCCGCGCATCAACGAGCTGGCCGAGCAGGCGAAGGAGGTCCATCTCCTCATGAACAACTGCTATGGCGACAAAGCCGTGAACAACGCCGCGGAGCTCGCCGCCCTGCTGCGACCCTAGGCACTTAGGATGCCCGCCGTGCCGGACCGGCCGCTCGCCGACTTCCGCCCGCGCGAGCGGCTCGCGGCGGTCCCGCATACGACGCGCCGCTTCGCCTGCCGCTCGGTCCTCGCGCTGTCGCCCGACGCGCGGGCGCTCGCGTTCGTCTCGGACCAGGGGAGCGGCACGTTCGAGGCGTGGACCGCGCCCCGTGCCGGGGGCGCGCCCTCTCGTGCGCTCTCGCTCGAGGGGGGCGCGGTACGGAGCCTCTGCTGGACCGCGAGCGGCGAGCTGGTCGGCGCGGCGGACCGCGGCGGCACCGAGCTGCACCAGCTCTACGTGCGCCACCCCGACGGGCCGGTCGCCCCGCTCTCGGTCGATCCGCCGAGCAAGGTGCAGCGGCTCCTCTCGTGGAACGCGGCCTCACCGGACGGGCGGACCGTCGCCTTCTCGTCGAACGCCCGCGCGACCACGGACATGGACGTCGTGCTCGCAGCGACCGCGGGCGGCGGCGAGCGGATCCTCCTCGCCGCTCCGGCGTGGCACGTCGTGGGGGGCTGGTCGCCCCAGGGCGACGCGCTGCTCGTCATGCGCGTCCTCGACAACACCACTCAGGATCTGCTCGTCGTCGACGTCGCCTCCGGATCCGCGCGCGAGGTCACGCGGCACCGCGACGATACGCAGCACGTCGGGGCGGGCTGGCTCGCGGATGGCCGAGTCCTCGAGATCACCGACGAGGAGAGCGAGCATCTCTACCTCGCCGCGCTCGATCCGTGGAGCGGCGCCCGCGAGCGCATCGACGCGCCCGAGTGGGACATCGAGCTTGCCGCGTCGTCGGCCGACGGCCGCGTCCAGATCTGGTCCGTGAACGCGGACGGCTACTCGAAGCTGTGCTGGCGACGCGACGGTCGCGTCCGCGAGCACGACCTGCGTGGCGTCTGCAACGACCTCATCCTGTCGAGCGACGGATCGCACGCGGCGTTCGTGCGCCTCGGCGCGCGCGATCCGTGGCAGATCGGCGTGCTCGACACGCGTACCGGCGAGGCTCGAACGGTCGTGACGACGACGCGCGCGGTCACGCCGGAGGAGCTCGTCGATCCGGACCTCGTCCGCATCCCGGGGCCGGACGGTCCGATCCCGTGCTTCGTGTACCGGCCGCGGCGCGCGAGCGCCCCGATGCCCGCGGTGCTCGTTCCGCACGGCGGCCCGGAGGGGCAGTCGCGGCCCGCCCTCGTCCCCGTGGACATGGCGCTCCTCCAGCGAGGCATCGCGCTCGTCGTCCCGAACATCCACGGCTCGACCGGATACGGGCGCGCGTGGCAGGCGGCGATCCACAAGGACTGGGGCGGCATCGACCTGCGCGACCTCCGCGCGGTCACCGAGTGGATGCGTACGCGACCCGACTTCGATCCCGACCGCCTCGCGGTCTACGGGGGGTCGTACGGCGGGTTCGCGACGCTCACCTGCGTCACGCAGCTGCCGGAGATCTGGCGCTGCGCCGTCGACGTCTTCGGTGTCGCCAACCTGGTCACGATGCTCGAGAACTCGCAGCCCAACTGGCGCCGCTTCCTCGATCGCTGGATCGGGAAGCTTCCCGACGACCGCGAAAAGCTCGTCGCGCGCTCGCCGATCACCTACGTCGATCGCATCCGCTGCCCGATGCTCGTGCTCCAGGGCGAGAACGATCCGCGCGTCCCGAGGGAGGAATCGGATCAGCTCGTCGAGCGCCTGCGCGCGCTCGGTCGGCGCGTCGAATACGTCGTCTATCCGGACGAGGGCCATGGCTTCACGAAGCGGAAGAACATGGACGACGCGAACGAGCGCGTCGTCGCGTTCCTCACGAAGGAGCTGCTGGGGGCGGCCTGAGCGAGCCGGTCGAGCGGCGCGCGCAGGGGCAGGCCGGGTTAGAGCTAGTGGAGCGTGCTGCCCAGGAGCACGCCGTTCGCCCAGTAGAGGCCGGTGGCGCCCGCGGGAAGGATGTCGAAAGTCGCGCCGGCGTCGTAGCGCACGCGCCCAACGCTCGTCACCGTCGCCTCGTCGTAGCGATCGCCGGCGACGAGCTCGCCGACGCGGCGCCCGTCCGCGGTCGGGTGACCGGGCGAGACGTATACGAGCCGGCCATCGGCGAGCGCGAGCCGCACCACCTCGTGCGTCGCGGGCACCGGCGTGCTGCCGATTGCGGTGAGCCGCGCGGCGAGGCGAAGACCGTCCTCGTCGCGCGTCCACACGAGATCGCCGACGGCGAGCTTCTCGACCGCGACGTCGCCGTTCGGCGTCGCGATGAGCGTCCCGATCGCGAGGCAGATCGGGCAGGGCGGCGGGCCGCTCGGCGTCTGGCTCGCGACGGTGATCGTCCCGCGCTGATCGATCGTTCCGTCGACGCGGCTCGACTGCGGGGAGGGGCTGGCGCTCGTCGATCCGCTGAAGATCGCGACGAAGTGGAAGACCGCGCCGACCGGGTCGAGGCGTAAGGCGTTCAGCATCTTCCAGTCGCGATAGACCGCGAGCCGCTGCTCCGCGGTGTACGTGGCCGCGGGCACGATCCCGAGGTGCGCGAGGATCGCCGAGAACGTCGGCGCGTCCTTTTGGATCTCCGGAAAGCGCTGATCGGCCTGCGCCTGCTCGTCCGCGCGCGCGACCGGATAGAAGTCGGGGTCGCAGAACAGCAGCCGGCCGAAGCGGTCCACGAGGCGGTACTTGAGCTGTGCCTGCGTGAGCCCGCCCGGCGCCGGGCTCGGCGTCGGCGTGGGGGTGGCCGTAGGCGGCGCGGGCGTCGGGGTGGTGCCCGGCACGATCGGCACGATCGTGGCGGCGATCGCGGTCGCGGAGACCGTCCCCGCGGGCGTGACGGTGGCGCTCGCGCCGGTCGCGCTCGGCGCCGCGGTGAGCGACGGGCCTGCGGCCTCGCCGCGGCCTGAAGCGGCGCCCCCGCACCCGGCGGCGAGCGCGACGGCGAGAACGACCGCGAAGCGGCGCATGCCCCTCTAACGTCCGGGCGGAGGCTTCGGTTCCCTCAACGCGGGCTTTCCCGGCCGCCGCCGGCGCACGTAACGCGTCGCGTACACCTGCTCGCCGAGCGACAGCACCTTGTTGTCGACCCAGCCCGTCGCGAGCACCGCCTCCTGGACCTGCTCCCAGCTCGGTGCGCCCTCGAGGAGATGACCCTTCTTCCATACGACGACCCAGATCGCGCCGTCGGGATGCGCGGCGCGCACGACCTCGCGGCCGAGCAGTCGGGGGTCGCATTCCGCGAGGGCGAAACAGAGCACGAGGCCGTAGCGGCCGTCCCTCGCGCGCAGCGGCAACCGGAGATCCACGACGTCGAGCTGACCCGCGAGATGCTCGATGGGGCGGTCGTATGTCCGCGTCCCGCCGACGCGCAGCGCCGGCAGGCCCGGCTTGACCCCGAGCTTCGGCACCACCTCCTCGGCGGCCCGCATGGTCCTGGGGGCGGTCATGAGGCCGAATTTAGGCCGAGCGAAGGGCGGGAACGTCGCTTGCATGCAGGGTAGCGATGGCGATCCTCGACCACCGGCCCCGTCCGGTGCTCATCGTCGACGACGACATGGAGACGCTGCAGGCCGAGCGCGCTCTCCTTGCGGACAACGGATTCCGCGTGATCGAGGCGCGCGACGGCGGCGAGGCGTTGCGCGTCGTGCAGGCCGATCCGCCGGCGGTCGTCGTCCTGGACATCCAAATGCCCGGCGTCGATGGACCGACGTTCGCGCGCGAGCTGCGGATGGCGCTCCGCCGCGTGCCGCTCATCGTCCTCACCGGCGTCGCCGATCCACGCCGCGAGGCTGATCGCTGCAACGCCGAGGCATACCTGAGCAAGCCGTTCGACGCCGAGGAGCTCGTGAGGGTCGTTCGCCGCTTCGCGGCCTGATCGTTGAGGGAACTTCGTTCCCCAAATTGAGGGGACCCCTCAGACCCCCTCGGCCGGCCATATGCTCGTGCCCATGAGCGCTCGTCTGCTCGTCCGCGATGAGGCGGTGGTCGTCGAGCGCCCCACCGAGCAGCTCGCGGAGCATCGTGACAAGCCGTGCTGGATCGACATCCCCGATCGCACGAGCGGGGAGCTCGCTCGCGTGGCGAAGGATCTCAACCTCCATCCGCTGGCGGTCGAGGATGCGACCCAGCGGGACGAGCGGCCCAAGATCGATCAGTACGAGAACCACTACTTCATCGTCTTTTACGCGATCGAATCGCCCTCACCGGGTGTGGTCAGATACCACGAGTTCTCGATCTTCGTCGTGCCGAACGCGATCGTCACGGTGCACGACGGAGACTGCGAGGGGCGCAAGCAGGTCGAGAAGCGCTTCCGCGAGGGCCGCCTGCACACCACCGGCCTGCTCCTCCACGCGCTCCTGGACACCATGGTCGACGGCTACTTCGCCGTGGTGGACCAATTCGGAGAACGGATCGAGCTGCTGGAGGAGTTCGTCGCGGACGAGAGCGACGCGAAGGAGATGCGGACCCCGCTCAAGGAGCTCTTCCTCGTGAAGCGCGATCTGCTTCATCTGCGGAAGACCATCGCGCCCGAGCGCGACGTCATGCAGGTCCTCATCCGCGGCGACATCCGCGAGCTCCGCGAACCGGGGCGGCGCGCGTACTTCCAGGACGTGTACGACCACATCATCCGGGTGACCGACGAGATCGATACGTTCCGCGAGCTCACCTCGAACGTGATCGACGCGTACCTCGCCGCCGCGTCGAACCGGCTCAACCAGGTCATGAAGGTCCTCACGAGCGTGGCCACGGTGCTCCTCGTGCTCACCCTGTTCACCGGCTTCTTCGGCATGAACTTCCAGGCGCTGCCGTTCGACAACATCGACGTCTTCCTGGGCGGGATGGCGCTCATGATCGCGTCGGCCGTGCTCGTGACGTTCTATTTCAAGCGGCGGGGCTGGCTCTAGCGCCGTAGTCGGGGTCCGGGGGCAGAGACGGGCGACTCCGGCTAGACTCGATCCACTTGGCCGCACCCCGTACCCCGGGTGGAGCGCGCTCGAACGCGGCGATCCTGGGCCAGGTCGGATTCATGGTCGCGGTCCCCATCGCGGTAGGTGCCTGGCTCGGACAGAAGCTCGATGAGTCGGCCGGCACCGCACCCTGGGGACTGCTTGGACTCGTTTTCCTGGGCATGGCGGTCGCGGGATTCGGCGTGGCAATGATGCTCCGGCGCTACATGGCCGAGAATCCTGTCGGTCCGGTCAGCGAGCGGGCACGGCAAGCTGGCCGGCAGTGGGAAGCCGAGATCGACGAGCGCGAGCGCAAGCGCGACGCGGGGGAGGACACCAAGTAGGCATGCCGCCGTATCCGGACATCCCGAAGGCGTTCGAGCTCACGGGGGAGCCGCTGGTGACGTTCGGCACGACCGGCCCGGCGGCGAACCTGGCGGGGATCGGCGTCGAGTGGGACTGGAGCTACACGAACGCGCACTTCACGATGCTCCTTGTCACGCTGCTCCTCACCGTCGTCGCGCTCATGGCGACGCGCGTCATGAGCGACCGGCCGTCGGGACTGCAGAACCTCATCGAGCTGCTCGTGCAGGGGCTCGCGGACTTCGTCGAGAGCATCGGCGGCACGGCGGCGCTCAAGTACCTGCCGCTCTTCGGCACTCTCCTCCTCTTCCTCGTCATCTCGAACTGGCTCTCGGTCGTTCCGTTCGTCGGCAGGGGCCTCCGCATCTTCCACCCGCCGACCGCTGATTACCACACGAACTTCGGCCTCGCGATCGTGGCGTTCGCGCTCTATCAGACCGAAGGCGTTCGCAAGCATCGCCTGGGCTACTTCAAGCGCTGGCTCAACTTCTCCGGGTTCGCGGAGAAGGGGGGCCTCAAGCTCTTGCTCGGTCCGATCTTCCTGCTCGTCGGGCTCATCGAGCTCGCATCGGAGCTCTTCCGGATGCTCACGCTCACCCTGCGTCTCTGGGGGAACGTGCTCGGCGGCGAGATCATGCTCGTCGTCATGAGCGCGCTCCTGTTCGTGCCGGGGCTCGCGCTCCCATTCGTCGGACTCGAGGTCTTCATCGGCCTCGTGCAAGGGCTCATCTTCTCGCTCCTCGTCCTCATCTACTTCATCCTCGCGATCGAGTCGCACGAGGAGCCCGAGGAAGAGCACCCCGCCGCGTCACGTACGGGCGAGATCGCGCATCCGCAAGCGCAGGCCGCATGACCAAATACCGCAGAAGGGAACACCCTCTATGAACCTCGCATGGCTCGCCGCCGGTATCGCCGTCGGCTTCGGCGTCCTTGGGCCCGGCATCGGCGTGGGCATCCTCACCGCGAAATCGTCGGAAGCGATGGGCCGCAACCCAGACGCGGCGGCGGTCATCCGCACGAACATGATCATCGGCGCCGCCCTCGCGGAAGGGCTCGGCATCCTCGCGTTCGTGCTCGGCATCCTGCTCTCGGGTAAGGCGTAGCGGTGCTCTTCACGCCATCGCTCGCGGAAGAGGGCGGCGCGCTCACGGTGCATCCGTACTGGATCCTCGTGTCGATCGTCCAGTTCCTCCTCCTCTTCTATCTGCTCCGCAGGTTCCTCTGGGGGCCGGTCCTGCGAACGCTGAACGATCGCGCGGAGCGGATCCGCGAAGGACTCGCCGCGGCGGAGGCGGCGAAGGCCGAACGCGAGCGGCTGGCGGCCGAGGTCGAGACGATGCTCGCCAAGGCGCGGCGCGAGGCGCAGGAGATCGCGGACCGCACGACAAAAGCCGCGGAGGCGGCGGCCGCCGATCTGCGCGCGCAGGCGAAGGCCGAGGCTGACCGCATCCGCGAGCGGGGTCGGGCCGACGCGCAGCAGCTGCACGATCAGGCGCTCGCGCAGCTCCGCGGCGAGCTCGCGTCCATGGTCGTCCTCGCCGCGAGCCGCGTGCTCGGGCGCGAGGTCTCGCCCGAGCGGCATCGGGAGCTCATCGAACGATCCCTCGACGAGGCCGGGGCGGAGCTCTCCGGCGAGAAGGTCTGAGCGATGCCCGTAAGCGGCTCCGCGGCGCGGCGCTACGCCGAGGCCATGCTCGACCTCGCCGCGCCGGAGAAGGCCGTGGGCGCCTACCGGGTCTCGCTCGACCGGGTCGCCCAGGCGTTCGACCGCGCGACCATCGAAGCGCTCCGCAACCCGCGAGTCCCGCTCGGTCGGCGCGCCGCCGCCCTCGCGGCCGCGACGAACGACGAGCCCGTGGCGATCCGTTCGCTCCTGCGGCTCCTGCTCGAGCGCGACCGCATCGCGCTCGTCCCTGCGATCGCCGCGGCATACGGCGAGCTCGTCGACGCGCGGGAGGGGATCGCGAAGGCGCGTGTGACGACCGCGGTGGAGCTGAGCGAGCTCGAGCGCGAGGGGCTCGTCCGCCGTCTCGAGCGCGCGAGCGGGAAGAAGATCCGCGCGACGTTCGCGGTCGATCCGTCGCTCATCGGCGGCGCGAAGGTCCAGCTCGGCGACCATCTCGTCGACGCATCCCTCGACGCACAGCTGCGCTCGTTAGGAAAGCAGCTGGCCACAGGTACTTGAAAGTGGGCTGGATAGCTTGATCGTGCACGGTCGGACGCGGCTCGCGACGAGATAGAAGGAGAGACCGACGATGGCCACCTCCTCAGAGATCACCGACATCATCAAGGCGCAGATCCGCCGGTTCGAAGGCCAGGCGGAATCGGCCGACGTCGGTACGGTCGTCGAGGTGGGCGACGGCATCGCGCGCGTCCACGGTCTCGCCGGCTGCATGGCGAGCGAGCTGCTCGACTTCGGACACGACGTGTTCGGCCTCGCCTTCAACCTCGAGGAGGACACGGTCAGCGCGATCGTCCTGGGCGAGTATCAGGAGATCAAAGAGGGCGACGAGGTCCGTACGACCGGACGGATCGCGTCGGTGCCGGTCGGCGAGGCGCTCGTCGGCCGCGTCGTCGATCCCCTGGGGCGGCCGATCGACGGCAAGGGCTCGATCGCGACGAAGGAGACGCGGCGCATCGACGTCGTCGCGCCGCGGGTCATCACCCGGAAGAACGTCGACACGCCGGTACAGACCGGGATCAAGGCGATCGACTCGATGACCGCGATCGGGCGCGGCCAGCGCGAGCTCATCATCGGCGACCGGCAGACCGGCAAGACCGCGATCGCGATCGACACGATCATCAATCAGAAGGGCAAGGATCTGACCTGCATCTACGTCGCGATCGGACAGAAGGAGTCCTCGGTCGCGAAGATCGTCGCGACGCTCGAAGAGCATGGCGCCCTCGATCACACCATCGTCGTCGTCGCCGGGGCGGCCGATCCGGCCACGCTCCAATACATCGCGCCGTTCGCAGGCTGCGCGATGGGCGAGTACTTCCGCGATCGTGGGAAGGACGCGCTCATCGTCTACGACGACCTGACAAAGCACGCCTGGGCGTACCGGCAGGTATCCCTGCTCGTGCGCCGGCCGCCCGGCCGCGAGGCGTATCCGGGGGACGTCTTCTACCTGCACTCGCGGCTCCTCGAGCGCGCCGCACGGATGAACGACGAGAACGGCGGCGGCTCGCTCACGGCGCTTCCGATCATCGAGACGCAGGCGAACGACATCTCCGCCTACATCCCGACGAACGTCATCTCGATCACGGACGGGCAGATCTATCTCGAGACCGACCTGTTCAACGCCGGCATCCGTCCGGCGATCAACACCGGCCTCTCGGTGTCGCGGGTAGGCGGCGACGCGCAGATCAAAGCGATGAGCAAGGTCACCGGAAGCCTGCGGATCGACCTGGGTCAGTATCGCGAGCTGGCCGCGTTCGCCCAGTTCGGCTCCGACCTCGACAAGGCGACGCAGCAACAGCTCCGCCGTGGCGAGCGCCTCGTCGAGATGCTGAAGCAGCCGCAGTACCAGCCCATCCCCGTCGAGAAGGAGATCGTGATCATCTTCTGCGGCACCGCTGGCTATCTCGACGACGTGCCGCGCGAGTCGGTCCAGCAGTTCGAGCGCGATCTCTATCGGTACATGGACTCGGTCGGAAAAAAGGTCGCGGATCGGATCCTCAAAGAGAAGAGGTGGACACCCGAGCTGGAAAAGGACGTCCGCGCCATGATCGAAGAGTTCAAGAAATCCCACCCGTACGGCGAGAAGCCGCTGGGGGGCTCCGCGCCCCAGCCCCCGACCGGCGCAAGACCGCCGGCGGCGGCGAGGACATAGCCCGTGCCGAGCGAGCGCGAGATCCGCCGCCGGATCCGGAGTGTTCGGAACATCCAGCAGGTGACGAAGGCGATGCAGACCGTCGCCGCGTCACGCATGCGGCGCGCGCAGCAGGCCGTGCTCGCCTCCCGCCCGTACGAGGAGCGCCTCCGCGCGATCCTCAACGAGCTCGCGCCCAATGCCGATCCCGAGCTGCACCCTCTCCTGGCCCGACGCGAGGTCAAACGGGCGGCGATCATCCTCGTCACCACGGATCGGGGACTGGTCGGAGCCCTCAACACGAACGTCATCCGTGCGGCGATCCGGCACTCGGAGGCGCTGCCCGCGTCGGCGTTCGTCGCGGTCGGGCGAAAGGCGATCGGTCAGCTGCGCCGCTTCCGCCAGCCGACCACGGCGGAGTTCTCCGGATTCAGCGAGCGGCCGACGACCGGCGACACGTCGATCGTCGCGCGGGTGGCGATCGAAGAGTTCGTCGCGCGGCGCGTCGACGAGGTCTATGTGACGTACACGAGGTTCATCAACACGCTCCGCCAGGTCCCGACCGTACGCCGGATCCTGCCGCTCGCGCCGGAGGACTCCGCCGGGAGGTCTGCGGGGGGCTCGCCCCCCGCAACGCTTCAGTACATCTTCGAACCGGACCCGGAGAGCGTGCTCGAGGCGGTGCTGCCGCGGCTCATCGAGCTCACCGTCTACCAGGCGGCGCTCGACAACGCCGCCTCCGAGCAATCGGCGCGGATGGTCTCGATGCGCAACGCGACCGACAACGCGGCAGAGCTCATACAGGACTACACGCTCGCCGCGAACAAGGCCCGGCAGGGCCGGATCACGAAAGAGATGCTCGAGATCGCATCCGGCGCGGAAGCGCTCGCGAAGTGACGCTCGGTCGCACGTGAAGTCAGGGTGATCCGGAAGGAGAACGAGTGGCTGTAGCAACGTCTGAAAACTTCGGGCACATCGTCCAGATCGTCGGCCCGGTGCTCGACGTGGCGTTCGAGGAAGGGCATCTGCCCGAGATCAACTACGCGGTCAAGGTGAAGCGGGAGGGGGACGGCGGAGAGGTCGTCGCGGAGGTCCAGCAGCATCTCGGCAACAACTGGGTGCGCGCGGTCGCGATGGACTCGACGGATGGCCTCCGTCGTGGCATGAAGGTCCTCGACACCGGCGGTCCGATCACCGTCCCGGTGGGACCGGAGACGCTCGGTCGTCTCTTCAACGTCGTCGGCGAGCCGATCGACGGGAAGGGTCCCGTGAAGGGCGTCCGGCGCGATCCGATCCACCGGGAGCCGCCGTCGTTCGTGGACCAGTCGACATCGGCGGAGATCCTCGAGACGGGAATCAAGGTCATCGACCTCATCTGCCCCTTCTTCAAAGGCGGCAAGGCCGCGATCTTCGGCGGGGCCGGGGTGGGGAAGACCTACGTGATCATGGAGCTGATCCGGAACATCGGGTACGAGCACTCGGGCTACTCGGTGTTCTGTGGCGTCGGCGAGCGCAGTCGTGAGGGCACGCAGCTCTTGGGCGAGATGCACGAGTTCGGAGTCATCGACAAGGTCTCGATGGTCTTCGGCCAGATGAACGAGCCGCCGGGCGTGCGCCTGCGGGTCGCGCTGACCGGCCTCACCATCGCGGAGTACTTCCGCGACGACGAGGGGAAGGACCTGCTCGTCTTCATCGACAACATCTTCCGCTTCTCGCAGGCCGGCTCGGAGGTCTCGGCGCTGCTCGGCCGGATGCCGTCCGCCGTGGGCTACCAGCCGACGCTCGCGACGGAGATGGGCGAGCTGCAGGAGCGCATCACCTCGACGAAGAAGGGATCGATCACGTCGATGCAGGCGGTCTTCGTCCCGGCCGACGACTACACCGATCCGGCCCCCGCCACGACATTCGCGCACCTCGACTCGACGATCCGGCTCGAGCGCTACCTTACCGAGATCGGCATCTATCCGGCCGTGGATCCGCTGACCTCGACGAGCCGCGCAATCGATCCCGGCGTCGTCGGCCAGGAGCACTACGAGACCACGCGCGAAGTGCAGCGAGTCCTCCAGCGCTACAAGGATCTGCAGGACATCATCGCCATCCTCGGCGTGGACGAGCTCTCGGACGAGGACAAGCTGCTGGTCGCGCGGGCGCGCAAGATCCAGAAGCTCCTCTCTCAGCCGATGTTCGTCGCCGAGAAACAGACCGGGATCACGCCGAAGTACGTGACCGTCAAGGACACCGTCCGCAGCTTCCGCGAGGTCCTCGACGGCAAGCACGACGACCTCCCCGAACAGGCCTTTCACATGGTGGGCACCATCGAGGCCGCCCACGAGAAGGCGAAGGGCCTCGCCGGCTGATGCCCCTCCATCTCGAGGTCATCACCCCGGAGCGCCAGGTCTACGAGGACGACGTCGACATGGTCATCGCCCCGGGAAGTGAGGGGTACCTCGGGATCCTTCCGCACCACGCCCCGCTCTTTACGACCCTTGGCCCAGGCGAGTTCCGGGTGAAGAAGGGCGGCGTCGAGCAGGCGCTCGCGGTGTTCGGGGGGTTCATGGACGTACGGGCGGACCGGGTCGTCGTCCTCACCGAGGCGGCCGAACACGCCGAGGAGATCGACTCCGGCCGCGCACAGGAGGCCCGCGACAGCGCTCGGCGAGCGCTCGCGGCGGGACCGGCGTCGGCCGCCGAAGAGGCGCGGGCGCGGGCGGCGCTGCAGCGGGCGCTGATCCGGCTGCGGGTCAGCGAGGCTCGCCGCCGGAGAAGGTGAACACGACCGCGCTCTGAGCGAGTACGCTTGCTCCGCACGCTACGGTGGGAGGCGTGAGCTGAGGGGATCGCGGGCACTCGGGGTCGCGCTCTTGGCGGCGGTCGTCGTCGCCGCGTGCGACGCGCCCGCGCGCGAGATCGCGCCGCTTCCGAACGTCACTCCCGGCGCGATCGAAGCGGTCACCACGCCCGCCCCCACCGGCACGCCCGTGCCCGCGCCGGATCCGGCGCTCTACGCCAAGCTGCGCGTGTTCGTCGCATCGGAGAGCACCGATCAGGTATGGGTCCTCGACGGCGCGCCGGGCCAGCCCTACGCGCTCGTCGGCAAGATCGGCGTCGGGCGGATGCCGCACCAGATGGCCACGTCGCCGGACGGAAAGTGGATCGCGGTGAACAACCGCATGGCGAACACGACGTCGATCATCGACCCGTTCGCGATGAAGGAGCTCGTCCGGCTGCCCGTCGGCAAGCAGCCGCACGGCATCACGTTCTCACCGGACGCGAAGACGCTTTTCGTCGCTCACGAAAAGGATCCCTGGATCGCGCGCTTCGAGGTCGGGACGTGGAAGCCGCTCGCGCCGCTCATGGTCGGCGTGCCGCAGCACGTGCTCACGATCCCGACGAGCCGTCCGAACGAGCTGTGGTTCACCCTCACGAACACGAGCGAGGGCGACGTGCTCCGGGTCTACGACCTCGAGACGAACAAGGTCACGCGCATCAGGATCTCCGACGTCCACGACGCCTACTTCACGCCGGACGAGACCGAGGTCTGGTCGAGCTCGTCAGGCTTCCTCGACAGGCCGTCCGACCGCATGGTGATCTACGACCCGGTGAACAAGGTCGTGAAACAGGAGATCCGCTTCCCTGGCCGCTATCCCTTCCACACGGAGAAGGCGAACCAGGACGGCACCTTCTTCATTGCCGACAAGAACGTCATGGTCCTCTCCGACCATCTCGGCCCATCGCTCCTCTGGATCGACTGGAAGGAGCGGCGCATCATCGGGGAGACCACGCTCGGCAAGCAGCCGTTCCACACGACCTATGACCCCGAGGGCGGCCGGCTGCTCACGACGACGAACGCCGACGGCATGGTGAACGTGATCGACGTCAAGACGCGCGCGGTCGTGCAGAAGGTCCCCGTGCCGAAGGCGCACGGCATCGGCGCCGTGGCGCTCGCTGGGAGCTAGCGCTCCCAGCTCCCCTTCTATGGCCTATCGGCCAGTACGAAGGGAGACGCACGTAGTCTCTAGAGCATGCTCCTCCGTTTTCTCGCACCCATATTCAATTGGTTCCCTGTCCGGTGGCAGCGACGCATCCTCGACGGGACGCACACGCGGTTCCTCGTGGGAGTCGTCGGTCTCGGGATCGACCCGGATGGGCGCATCCTGCTCGCGCGCCATCGCTTCGGCGCGCCGCAGTGGCGATTCCTCGGCGGCGTCCTGAATCCGGGCGAGCGTCTCGAGGACGCGCTCGCTCGCGAGGTGCGGGAGGAGACGGCGCTCGAGATCGAGGTCGGCCCGCTCCTCGAGGCGGCCGCGGGCTACCGCTGGCGCCATGTCGATCTCGTCTACGCGTACCGGGTGACGGTGGCCGGCACCCGACTTTCGGGCGAGCTTGCCGAGCTGCGCTCGTTCGATCCGGCCGGCCTGCCCGAGATGCGCGCGGACCAGCGCGGCGTCGTGGAACGCCAGGTCTCGCGCGCCGTGGACTGGGCGCGAGGCCGCTAGTGCGGATCCGCTCGCTGGATCACGTCGTCCTGACGGTCGCCGACGTCGACCGGACCGCCGAGTGGTACGGCCGCGTGCTGGGCATGGACGCGGTGACCTTCGGGACCGGCCGCCGCGCGCTGGCGTTCGGTTCGCAGAAGCTCAACCTTCATCAGGCCGGCCGCGAGTTCGAGCCCAAGGCCGCGCGCCCGACGCCGGGGTCGGCGGACCTCTGTTTCATCAGCGACGTGCCGCTGGACGACGCGATCGCGGAGCTCCAGCGGGCCGGGGTCGCGGTCGAGCTTGGCCCGGTGCCCAAGACCGGCGCCCGGCGGCCGCTGCGCTCGGTGTACGTGCGCGATCCGGACGGGAACCTCATCGAGATCGCGAACGAGCTCTGAGCATCGGTCGCGCCGCGCGGAACGCGCTCGTTCTCCTCGCGGTCGCCGCGATCGGCGCGTGGCTCGCGGCGCCGGTCGTGCGCGCGTGGCTTCTCGTCGCCGCGCACCCGAGCGTCCCGGTGCCGCCGGCCGACCTCGCGGTCGAGGACCTCACGTTCCCGGGACCCGACGGCGCTCTCAGCGGCTGGCTCGTAAGAGGCCGGCCGGGCGCCCCGGCGGTGGTCCTCGTGCACGGGTTCAAGAGCTCGCGCGAAGAGATGGTGGGCTACGCGCGCTTCTTGAACGCCGGCGGCTACGGCGTCCTCCTCTTCGACACGCATGGCTGCGGCCGCAGCGACGGCGCGACGATCGGGCTCGGAGCGACGGAGCCGCGGGACATCTCGGCCGCGGTCGCGGCGGTCGCGACGCGCACGGGGGCCGCCAAGGTCGCGGTCCTCGGGATCTCCCTCGGCGCCGGCGCGGCGATCCTCGCGGCCGCCGGCGATCGCGCCATCGGCGCGGTGATCGCCGACAGCGCGTGGACCGACCAGGACCTGCAGCTCGATCGCCTGTCGACGGTGCAGCTCGGTGCGGCCGCCGTCCCGTTGCCGCCGTACGGGCCGGCCATGGTGAGCGCGTTCGTCGGGACCGACGTCCGCCAGGCGCGGCCGCTCGAGGCCGTCGCGCGCGTCGCACCGCGGCCGCTGCTGCTGATCCACTCGGCCGACGACGCGAACGCGACGACACCGGTCGCGGGAGCCCGCGCGCTCTTCGCCGCCGCCGGGGAGCCGAAGGAGCTCTGGGTCGCGCCGCGCGGCGGACACGTCGGCGCCGCCAGCGCGTTCCCCGAGGAGTACCGCGCACGGGTGCTCGCGTTCCTCGATCGCGCGCTGCGGTGAGCCGCGCCACTCGTGCGCGCGGTCAGCTCCGAGCGCGGACCGCGCTACTCCGGCGGTCGGTCCGCTCCGAGCGCGGCGACGATCTCCTTGATCTGTCCGTGGTGCTCGAACTCGTGCTCGAGGATGCGGCGCATGACCTTCCGCGTCGTCCACCGTCGCCCCATGACCGTGTGATCGAGCGCGGTCTCGGCGGGGTCCATCACGGTGAAGCGCTGGAAGGCCATCCGGTGGACCGCCTG
>Ga0209058_1000559_pt1 | contig 31863 bp, 29 predicted proteins | sample GraSoiAngelo_147_FD_185904 | JGI IMG/M metagenome (GOLD analysis project Ga0209058, IMG submission 185904) | Grasslands soil microbial communities from the Angelo Coastal Reserve, California, USA - 14_1009_05_40cm (SPAdes) (version 2) | ecosystem: Environmental > Terrestrial > Soil > Grasslands ... | reverse complement strand
AGTTGGGCACTTTGGTGGTGTACAGCTCTGTCTGGTTCTTGGAGATCTCTCCCGATGCGTGACCAACAGCCTCCTGATCTCCATTGCTGATGTAGATCTCGTGCGTGAGCGCAACGATTCGGCCGTCCTTTTTCGCTCCGACTTTGAATTTCGTCATATTCTCCGGCTTGATCGTGATGTGGGCGAGTTCCTGGTCCTTGGGAAGCATCAACTTCACAGGTCTAGCCGTGGCTTTCGCGATGTATGCGATATACGGGTCGAATCTCGCAGCGGCATTGGCTGCGCCGAAGGTACACCCGTTGTACTTGTCAATGAATCGAATCTGTGATTCTTCGATGCCCAGCGCTTTCGCCAGACTGGCTCGCGACGGGTAGATGGACTGGCCCATCCCCCAGAACGTCAGTCTGTCGCCGTCCCATTTTGCGACGCTGCCGCACGGTTGCATCGGAACAGAGACGGCTCCCGCAAAGTAGTACGTGAACTCTTTAACAATGTCCGCCTCGGCGAATCCCTTTTCTACGTCACCGTGTTTGGCTACCCATGTCGCCTTCGGATCGTAGTGAGGATTGTTGAGAGGGAGAATCACGAGATTTCCTCTTCCCTGGCGAAGGTCCGGCGCATCGGGCGACATCGCATCCTTCAGAGTCGATGCTGCGGGAAGAGCGTCATATTCGACTTCGACGGCTTCAGCCGCGTCTTCGGCAAGATCTTCGGTATCCGCTGCAACGATCGCAACCAGGTCACCTTGGAAATTCAGCTCCCGGCTCAACGGATATGTGTTTGGCGCATTCTTATAAGTGAGAACGTATGCCACTCCCGGCATCTTCTCGGCCTTTGACGTATCCAGTCTCTTGATCGTGGCGCGCGGATGCGGATTCGTGACAGCTTTCGCGTGCAGCATGTTCGGCAGAACCACGCGTGTTGCATACTCGGCTTTTCCCAAAAACCTGGGGATGGCGATCTCCGGCATCGGCGGCATTGGTTTGCCGACAACCTTGAGATTCTCCGGAGGGTAGCCCTGCCACTTTTTCGTCGTGATCTTCTGATCACCTTCGATGAGAACGTCGCCGGGCAGATGACCGCCACCGGTCGAGAAATTCCGGACCATCGGCTGTCGGATAATAATCGTAGATTCCAACTTCGGCTCAATTTTCAACTTGGGCTTCTGCGGATTTTGACTCATAGGATCTCCGCCTCGCCGCGCAGAACCTTGCCCGTATCGATGACGGTCCGGATGATCGAGGAGTACGCCGCGCATCGGCAAATATGTCCGGCAAGCGCCGACTTCACCTCATCGACGGACGGATTGAGGTTCTTGTCCAGTAGAGACTTCGCCGTGACTTCCCATCCTGGCGTACAGAAGCCGCAATCGGCGGCCATATAGAGGTAGCCGATTTTTTGCAGGGGGTGAAGGTTGCGTTCATCGCCCAATCCCTCGACTGTGAAAATCCTTTTGCCGACGGCTTCCATGGCCAATGTGTGACAGGAATAGAAAGGCGTTCCGTCCAGCAACACACTGCAGGCGCCACAGCTGGCGCGGTTGCAGCTTCTGTTGGTTCCGGTCAGGCCCAGTTTGACCGCGATCACTTCCCATAACGTTGTTCGAGCTTCGTAGTCCGCCTGATAGTTTCTGCCGTTGATGTTGAATGTGGCGGTTTCCTTCGTCATCGGTGTCGGAATGGCGAACGGAACAGGCTGAGGCGAAGCGGCAAAGGCGGCGACAACTCCATCGCTTCCTGTTGTCAAAGCAACCAATCCCGATCCAGCGGCTGCTTTGAGGAAATGCCGGCGAGAATATTTCATCTTCAGTCCTCCTTACGCGAAGTCGAGCAATGCTCGGAAAGGCGAACCTTTGGTGCAGGAGTGAACTCGCGTTTATCCTGTCAAAACTTGAATTGGTTGTAAAGTGCTATGACTGTTCGGAAAGGTAGTGGTCACCGCTTGCTGCGGTTTGTCAACCAGCGGTCCAGTGACCGGCGGCTTTCTCCGCTCCGCCTGCCGGCCAATAATCCTTCTACTCCGATGTGTTCGTCCAGGTCGGGCCATTCAATAGTGTCACCGTCGGCCAGAATCTGCCAATTCTGACGCTCCTTCCGGGAACCATAAACGAGGCGTGGATACCATTCCAGAGGCACAATAATGGTTCGCCCATCGGCAAGATCAACGATGAGTTTGCCGCCACGAATCATGACCTTCTCTGCTGATGGCACGGTTTCAAGAATAGAAGAAGTCATTCCAAGCCTCGATCAAGGCGCTCTCATGTTGAACCACGAGACGCCTGATTCGTCTCAGTTCATTTTCTTTGAATCCCGCATTCTTTGCCAGTGTTACCGGCTCAAGCCAAAATTTTGCGTTCTTCCGATCTTGCTTCACGTGGATGTGAACTGGTTATGACCATAATGTCTCGATATTCGGTCACTTCCCATTCATTGCAGAGGCGTCCGTGTGGTCCGGGATGATCATCGCTCCGCCTTCCTGGTGCCATGAAACGGTTTTATCGAGGATGTTATTCAACGCGGCAATCTCTCCACGGACACTGCCGCCTGCCCTCACATCGATAAATGGATAATTTGTCGAATTGAAGATGTCACCTGTGACGATTACATCCGAGCGGCAGAAGTGGACAATGCTGTTGCCGTCGGTCGTTGCGTTAGGCTGGTAAAAGGTTTCGACGGCCTCGCCATTGTGAAGTTTTCTGCGCCGGCCTTGGGTGTACGTGTCGGTCGGCCAGCCTTCCGCTGGTATCGGAGCCACGGTGCCGGCTGCGCTGATCCGTTTCAGAACGTTCAGATGCGACAACATGGTCGCCCCGACGCCGGCGTCGTCGAATGTCCTCAGATTTCCTCCATTTGTTATCGGCGGAGATGATCAGATGCCCGCCAGTCCGGAGGACGCGAAAAATCTCTTCCAGCGGGCGTGTCAACGAGACGAGCCACTCGGACACGCCGATCACCACGACAAGTTCAAAAGCGGCATCGGGAAAAGGCAGACTGTCGATGTTGCCCACTCGCGCGAACACCCGCGACTCCAAGCCGGCTTGCCGTGCTTTGGCTCGCGTTCGGTCGACCATCTCCGGAACGCAATCGATGGCCGAGACGCAGAAGCCTTTCTGCGCCATCGCGGTGGTGATGACACCCGGGCCGCATCCGACCTCCAGAACCGCAGGACGGGAAGATAAGCCTACCCGGTCCAGGTAGGCGATCGCGCGCCGCGCGCGCTCCTGATAAATTCGGCCATAAACAGTCCGGTCCGCATAAATCTGTTCCCAGTATGGAAGCGTGGACCGGAAATGCTGTTGAACTAAAGTGTCGTGAGGCGTGATCGCAAGTCTGTCATTGTGCATACCGTTGAACCTACGTGAGACGATTTCGGACATGCAACGATGCCGAAAACCGCAACACTGATCTCGTGTTGCGTGCTGCATCTGAATGGCCAGCGTCCAAAAGCCGGCGTTGCTTCTAATTCCGGACAAGTTCCGTTGGGCTTTGGCGTCTGCTTTGAGTCCGCTAACGGACACCTAGGAGCGCAGATCCCCCACGATCTTTGGCGCATCGATGCCCGAATGCGTTTTTCGCCGCGCGGCTACACGGGCAAGCTCCCGCTGGGTGAATATTTCTCGACCACTTTGACGTCACGACCAGCGTCAATTTCTGCGATCCGTCGTCCCAATGCACACTTGAAGTAATGGGTGCAACGATGATGTTTTCCGCAGACTACCCGTTCAAGAAGATGGAAGATGCGGCGAACTGGTTTGACAAGACGCCGCTGACCAATGCTCAACGGCTGCAAATCGGACGCGCGAACGTCATCAATCTGTTCAAACTGAATCTTTAGCCGGGGTTCGGCCAGCGGCAGCATTCTCTCGAGCCACGCAACGGAAAGAGCGTTGCATCTTCAGTCATTGCATGGACCGCCCGACCGGAGGAATGCAGCAATGCAACTGACAGGTGGTATTCACACTTCTGATTATCTGAAGAGGATCGGCGTTCCCGATCTTGCGGCTACTACTAGTCCATTCGACCCCGGTTACGATCCGGCGACCGTCGGAAGCCATTTGCAACAGAGCTTTCACTTGATGTCGATACTCAAAATATCGATGGCCTGCTGGATGGTTGCGAATGAAAGTGCCACGAGGAGGAAAATCGCTCTTGCCCGCAAGTATGGCGTCCCCACTGTTACTGGCGGTGGGCCTTTTGAAATTGCCGCAGTTCAGGGAGAACTGCCCGCGTACCTCGACCTGTGCGCCGACATTGGTGTGACGCGAATCGAATGCGGTCAGGGATTCACTGACATCGACCTCAAGCCGAAGGAGATTGTCGCCGCCGCAAGGAGCCGCGGCCTCGATGTTCAGATGGAGCTCGGCAAGAAGCATGACGGCGGTTTCAACGAGGAGACCCTTGCGGTATGGATCGCCAACGGACAGGAGTGGCTCGATGCGGGAGCTGTCCAACTCGTTGTCGAAGCCAGAGAGAGTGCGAAAGGAGTCGGCCTCTTTGACCAGGACGGAAAACTGAACGCCGCATACGCCGACCGCTTTGTCGAGGTGTTCGGGTTCGAAACGTTGATGTTCGAAGCCCCGAACAAACCGAGCCAGTTTGCGCTGCTGAATCATTTCGGCAGACAGGTCCATCTCTGCAATGTACGGCTGGAGGAACTGCTTCGCGTCGAGATTTACAGGCGCGGACTTCATTCGGATGCATTCGAACACGAAAACTTACGGCCATGCCGTCAGGACGTTTTTGTTGCCTGAAATGGAGGTGCCTTGTGAAAAACAAAAAGGTCTCGATTTGTTGTTTTACGGATGGGCTTCAGCAGTACCCGGACAATCCGGGCCTCGTTGCCGTTGATGTCATTCGCGCAACGACGATGGCGATCACCGCCGTTGCAATGGGCCGAAAGTGCTACGTGGTCCCGACGCTGAAAGCGGCTTTCGAGGTTGCTTCGCGATTACCCAACGCGCTGCTGGCCGGCGAGCTCGGAGGCAATATGCCAGCCGGTTTCGATATGACGAACAGTCCGGACCAGCTCGCAGCCCTCACGGACACGTCGCGGCCGCTCGTTCTGCTCTCTTCCTCAGGCACCAGGCTGATGCATGAGATTCGGCTTAGCGATTCCGCCTATCTTGCCTGCTTTCGCAATTACGGCGCGACGATTGATTATCTGGCGGACAACCACAGTGCAGTCGTTCTTATCGGGGCCGGCACGCATGACGAGTTTCGTGAAGAAGACCAGATGTGCTGCGCATGGATCGCGGACGGTTTGATGGAATACGGCTTCGCTCCAGAGGACGCAACGACACGGCAACTGGTAGAGCGATGGCGTGGCGCGCCGCTGAAGGCTTTTCTCATAAGCCGAAGCGTGGAGTATCTGCGGAACAGCGGCCAGCTTCACGATCTCGATTTCATTCTGAACCGCTTTGACGATATCGATGCCGCATGCAAGCTGAGTGAAAACGAAGTCACTTCTCTTCCAGTTGCTGTGGAGGTAGACATATGGAGCTGAGCAACGCCTCACTGCCTGTCCTGGTTCTGCCAATGGATCACTATGGCTCGCTCGGAGTCATGCGGAGTCTGGGACGCCTCGGAGTGCAGGTCTACGGCGTTCATCCGACACCCAGGCCTGTCGCGTCGTTCTCGAAGTACTGCAGGAAGGTCTTTACGCTCGATCTCGATGCACTTCCTGCTGAACAGTCCGTGGACTGGCTCCAGAATATAGCGTGCGAGATTGGAGGCAGGCCGCTCCTGATAGCGACCAATGATGAGACCGCCATATTTATCGCGCAGAACGCTGCAAGGCTTCAGGAGAGTTTCGTGTTTACGCACACTCCCATTGATGTCGTCTGGTCGCTCTACAACAAGAAAGACATGTACTTGCTCGCGCGACGCTTCTCAATTCCCACGGCCGAAACGGTCTTCCCGGAATCCAGGAAGGATGTTCTCGAATTCTGTGAGAAGGCGCGGTTTCCCGTCATGCTGAAAGCAAGCGACAACATCCGCGTCTCCCGGCGTACGGGAAGGAAGATGGTGATCGTCCGATCAAAAGACGAACTCCTCGGCCAATACGACGCAATGGAAGACAGCTCCAATCCAAGCCTCATGATTCAGGAGTACATTCCCGGCAAGGATGATTCGGTGTGGATGTTCAACGGATATTTCGATGAACGATCGGAGTGTCTGTTCGGCATTACCGCAAAGAAGATTCATCAGACTCCCGTTTACACCGGAATGACCGCGCTTGGAATATGCCTTCCGAATCCGCCGGTCGAACGAGCGGCCAAAGCTCTTGTGAAGGCTGTCGGGTACAAAGGAATCCTCGATATCGGATTCCGATACGACGCGCGCGACTCGACTTACAAGCTTCTCGACGCGAATCCAAGGCTAGGCGCCACTTTCCGATTGTTTGTCGCAGACAACGGAATGGACGTTACGCGCACCGAATACCTTCACTTCACGGGGCAGCCCATAACGGCCGGCCGCATCTGCCAGGGAAGGAAGTGGATTGTGGAAGACGCCGATCTCGTATCGTGCATCCAGTATTACCGCGATGGCGTGCTGACACTCTCGAACTGGCTTGCAGGTTACGCCGGGATATCGGAGTGCGCATGGTTTGCGGCGGACGACGTCGTGCCCTTTCTCCGTATGTGCTCTTTATTCTTCGTAAGGCCGTTTCGAAAGATTCTCAGGGAGGGCAAGCGCCTGTTCAAGAAGCCCTCAGAAATCGTGGTGGACAATGCAAACGCAATGCGCAGACGTACAGCTAAAGGTGAATGAATATTTTGAATCGTCGTCGGGATATTGGAAGGAGATCTATTTCGACAACAGACTGCTTCCAACAATCTACCAGGACCGTCACAACGTTACTCTCGGCTGGATCCGGGAACTAAGTCTTCCCGCGCATGCCCGGATTCTGGAAGCCGGATGCGGCGCCGGGCTTCTCACTGTTGCGCTGGCGCGGAACGGGCAGACGGTCGATGCGATGGATTCGACGGCCGCCATGCTTCGGACGGCGCGCAAGGAAGCGGCGGACAACGGTGTTCAAGATCAGGTCCGGTTCCACGTCGGAGATGTGCATAAACTGCCCTTTGATGCGCAGACGTTCGACCTGATTGTTGCTCTAGGCGTTATCCCGTGGCTGCACTCGGAACATGCGGCTCTTCACGAAATGCACCGGGTTCTCAAGCCCGGAGGCTATTGGCTCGCGACGGCTGATAATAACGCGCGGCTGAATCGAATTCTGGACCCGCTGTCGTGTCCCGTGTTCAAACCGCTGAGAGCAGCCGCGAAGCGCCTGTTGGAGTGGTGCGGAGCATGGTCTCCGGATCCAGGATTCCAACCGAAGCGGCATTATCCACATGAAGTTCATCGGCTCATCCGGAGCTGCAATTTCAGAAGACTGAAATCCTGCACTGTGGGGTTCGGTCCATTCACCTTTTTCGGGAAGGAACTTTTAAGCGATCCGGCCGGCGTCGCATTGCATCGGCGTCTCCAGTCGCTTGCGGCGGGAAGAGGCTTGCCGCCATTCGTCTGGACTGGATCGCATTATCTGATGTTGGCAACCAAGGTTTGATAAGTGAAGAAGTCTCTTGAGCCGGCAGTAGTCGAACAGCCGAGTAGGAATCGCATGGTGAGCTTATACATCCGGTCCCGGCTTAAGAAAGTTTGCAGCCAGTTCGGCGAAACGTTGCGCCGGCCTTCTATTGAGGCTTCGCCCTATCGGGCTCGCGCTTCGCGCCACCCCGGCTGCGCCGCTTCGGTGGCTTCGCGGCATTCTTTGATGGCGCATCCACCCCTCCTCTGCGAGGAGGGGAATATTACGCGCGACACGTCATTGCTTAAGGCTGGTGTAAACCGCCTCAATGAACATCGCTGTGGTCCACGGCCCGGAGTTCGAGCCAAAGCGCGTGTCGTAGTCGGCGGAGACTCTCGCGGCCAGGACCTGCTGGAGAGTCGCACCTTTGCTGATCAAAGCCTGGACTCGATCGCGGATGATGACCATCATGTCTCGATATTCTGTCACCTCCCATTCATTACAGAGGCGTCCGTGGCCCGGGATGATCATCGTTCCGCCTTCCTGACGGAATGAGACGGTCTTGTCGAGGATGTTGTTCAGCGCGGCAATTTCCCCTCGGACGCTGCCGCCGGCCCGCACATCAATAAATGGATAACTTGTCGAATTGAAGATATCGCCCGTGACGATCACATCCGAGCGGCGGAAGTGGACAATGCTGTTGCCGTCGGTCGTTGCGTTAGGCTGGTGGAAGATTTCGACGGCCTCGCCATTGTGAAGTTTTCTGCGCCGGCCTTGGGTGTACGTGTCGGTCGGCCAACCTTCCGCTGGTATGGGAGCAACGGTACGGGCTGCGCTGATCCGTTTCAGAACGTTCAGATGCGACAGCATGGTCGCTCCGACGCCGGCGTCGGCGAATGTCCTCAGATTTCCTCCATTCGCTTCCGGATCGACGCCTGCCGCGTGGAGCTTTGCATTGCCACCGATGTGATCGGGATGAAGGCTGGTGTTGATAACGAACTGAATCGGCTTGTTACTGATCGTACGGATTGCGGCGATCACTTTATCCGACAAGCGGCCCGCTCCGGAATCCACGACCATTGCGCCTTCGTTGCCGGCCTGCACAGCGATATTCCCGCCGTCCCCCACCAGCATGTAGACATTGCCTTGAACGGGCAGTACATGAATCTCGCCATCGTGCGGATCCGGATCGACGGCGCGGCTCGCCTTGGCCGGGCCGAGTGCGGGGATCAATCTGTTCTTCGCGGCGGTGTCCGCAGCATTGGTGTCGGCAAGTTTCGCCGCGAATTCCGGGTAAATCGTTTCCGGACCGCCGAGCGCTCCCAGCAGCGGGACTTTATGCCTGTCGACGAATTCCTGCAGAAATGGATGTTGACCCCAGAGATAGTTATCCACGCGATCCTTCGGCTGGCCCGGAATGATTTCGCCGTCATCGCAGGGCATGGTCCAACTGTTGGGATCATTCGGGACATGAACCAAATTCGATGTCTTGGGGAAAGGCTCGTCCAGGTTTACAGGATCGTTAACTACGGAGAAGTAGGTCATGCGCTCGCCGTGACGGATAAAGTGCTCCACGACCGTGGCCTGATCACTTTGGGCGAGGCCGTTTGCCCGAAACTGTCCCTTCTTTATATGCGTTGTGTACACCGTCAGGATATTGCCTTCATATTTGCCGGTCGAAAATCCTGCCCACGTGTGTTGAGCATAGGCCGGAGGGTGCGGGCGGCCGTCCATCCAGATCGTCCGATCCGGCATCGCGGCGTAGGGGCGCATTTTGATGGCGATCAACTCCTGGGTCTGCGGGTCCCGTTCTTCCCAGACACGGAAGTACCCCGGACCGGAAAAAACATACGGCGTGACGTATCCCACGCATTGATGTTGCGGCAGAGTCAGCCGAGATGCGCTCCACGCCAGCGCAGACAGCCGTCCTGCCTCGCTGATTGGAACACCGCCGTAGTCACCCAGTTCGCCCGCTGCCGTGCCCAAACCGGCATCCTGTTGCCTGGCAAACTGCGACCAATACCCGGCCAGATCGATTCCTAATGGGTGATAGGCCTGGCCCTGACCAAACGCGAGAGTGGCGGCGATGACGATTGTTCCCAGCATCAATAAAGTATGCAATCTTGTCATCCGTGTTGCTCCTGTGCACATTCCCCTCCTCGTAGAGGAGGGGTGGTTGCGGCAGTAATAAAACGTCGCGAAGCCACCGAAGCGCAGACGTGGTGGCGCGAAGCGCCACCACGTCCGCGCCTTTTCGGAACGCGACTATTTTTTGATGGCGCGGACACCCCTCCTTTCAAAGGAGGGGAATGTGCTCGCCGAAACCGCTTCCATTATGTTCCTACCTCGATGTACACGGCGCCGGATTCCAGCGGGCGGCATCCGCTTGTTTTCGAAAACTCGTGCTGGTCATGTAAGGCTGCGATAGATACATAGGATCCTCAACTGTCATCGTCACCACGAGGTAAACGTCGCCGTTGGGTTGCGTGACGCGATCGAAATATTCGGTCACCACGGCTTCAGCGCTGTATGGGATCCCGTTCTTGCGAAGGTAGCCGGGCCGCAGCCGTGTCGTGACGACTTTCATAGTCCCGCCCTGGGGTCTGACCTGAGTCCCGAAGCCGCGGTCAAATCGTTCGGCCGGCAGTCCAAATCCGGCGTCGAATTCCCACGATGCTTTGGAAATTCCTTGCCACGTTCCACCCTGCCCTTGCGGAGTGCCAAAGTAGAACAGCCGCGTTTGCATGCCGGCATCGGTTTCCAGCTTCAGCGTTTGGTCATTCTCCCAGGTAATATGCAGCCTTGCCGGAACTCGCATGATGTTCGCCGCGCCATAGCTTTTGCATTGCTCTCCGGCGGCCTCGTCCTTGGCCGGATCCCAGCGATCGGCAATGCTCCTGGCTTCCTGGTTTAGCGGCACTCCGAGATAGTCTCCCTTCGGCGGTGTGATCATGCGGAATCGCCAATCTTCGGTCACCATGGACACCCAGTATCCTGTCATGTCGAACGCCGCCCGAGCTTTCGCCGTCGGGGGCGGCTGCGGAGCTGCACCGCGCGAGCCCTGCCCATATGCGCTGGCGGTCACCAGAGCAACCGCGAGCGCATTGCTCGCGAAGAAGAGAAATCTTCTCATCCTCAGATCCTCACGCTAAAAGAAATACTTCAACGCAAACTGCATGATTCTCGGGTCAAGCGAATTGCGGATTTGGCCGAACACGTTGCTGGTGAACACCGCATTTACACCGCCGACCGGACAACTTCCACCCACGGCGCCCGTCGTGCCTGAAGAGCAACCCGGCCTGAAACTATTCAAGACGTTGTAAGCCTCGGCGCGAAATTCCAATCGTTGGCTTTCGCGGAATGGAAATGCTCGAGACAGGCCGACGTCGAAAGACCAGGTCCCCGGACCCGTTAGACTGTTCCGGCCCACATTTCCGACTGTACCCACATCCGGCATGGTGAAGGCTCCTGGATTGATCCACAGACTCAGCGGCCGGCCGGACCGATCACGATACGCATTAGCCATGACCTGATTCACTCGTTGGTGATTAATCCCGGTAAGTGCTCGATCCGAACCCGCTTCAATACCGCTTCCGCCACCGCCTGCTACACCGCCATTCACCGGCCACCCCGATGACACTCTGTAGATACCCGACAGTCTCCACCCGGTCGCCACCCGACGCATCGTCGGGTTCGAAAACTGCGGCGTTTCGGCCACACTCGTGAGGTTGAAAATGTGCCGCCGGTCGGAATCGCAATTGCCGCGATCCGCATCCCGGTTATTGGGATTCGTGTAGGTCTCGTATGGCCAAAGGGCGCGCGCGTCGTAAAGCGTGACATAAGGACCGATGCAATGAGACCACGTGTAGTTGGTGTTGAAGGTCACGCCTTTGGCCCGCCGTTCCGCGGAAAGCAGCAAACCGTTATATCTTTGAATTCCTCCGGCATCGGCGATCGCAACATAGCCGAGATTCGCTGCGTCGGCGGGTCTTTGAAAACCGAACACGCGGCGCACATCCGTGTTGCCCAGAGTTGAACATTGGTGGCCGCTGGTTGGATCATTAGGAACCGGTGGTGGGCCTGTAATAGTAACTCCATTAGGCAGCGTGCACGTATTGGTGCCGTTGAAAATGTAGGCAGCGGGATTGAGCGACTGGTTGCCCCAGAGGTGAATCATATTGCTTCCCAGATAGCTTCCGGATACGAGCCAGTCTCTGCCAATCTGCCGCTGGATGCTGAGCGTCCACGTTTGTTGATAGGGCGTCGGTATGTCGTAAGGCTGGCTATAAACCCAGCCGTACGGTGGAAACGGCGCGTCTTTATTGACTTCGTACGGGAAGATATCTCCACCACGAACGCCGGAATATGGATCCACCAGACCGCCTATGGGGCTGCTTAGTGTGACTCGACCTCCCCAGGGCCCCGTTCCGGAATATCGTTCACGGAAGTCACCCGGAACAGGCACATAGCTGAAGCCATAAGAAGCTCGGACCGACATAGTGCCGTTTCCGTTCACATCCCAGGCCAGTCCTACATTCGGTCCGAATTGCGCCCATCGAGCGTTGATGCCATTATCCGGAAATCCGGGATCGCCGCGATAGTAAAGACCGGCAGGCGCATTCACGAAAACGCTGCTCTTAATACCTTGCTGAAACCTGCCGTAATCGAAGTTGTAAATGTCCTCCACATTTGGCGGAAGCGACGGCTGCCAGCGCAGACCATAGTTGAGTGTGAGTTTCAGCATCACCCTCCATGTGTCCACCGCATACAATCCGAGTGATGACCCGTTTACATGATGCGGATTGGTTCTGCCGGTGATTAACTGGCTCGGTCTTCCCAGCATAAAATCTGCCAGTCCCAAACCGGTTGCCGAGCCGTTGAACTGGAATTGGTGAGCGCTGACGTAGGGAGCGAGATTGCCTTGCCGGCCGTGTCCCAAACTAATTCCGAACGACATCTGATGGGTTCCGCGAACCACGCTCACATCATCGTCCATGCTGTACATTGTGGCGATGTACCGGTGGCCGCTCAGGAAGCCACTGGTCAGATTAAAACCGCCAACGATCGTGTTCATAATGGGCCTGGTGATTTCGGGGGCGCAGTAGATCTTGACGCCGGCATCGCACCAATTGAAAAGCTGGCCTGGCTTCACGTTGTAATAACGATTGGCGGTGCGGTTGACCGACAAACGAAACGCCTGAACCACGTTGGTGCTGACCAGATAGGTTGAACCGAACGTGTAAGAGCTCGCCAGGCCGCTCCGGTAGCCCGTGTCCTGTAACAGATTCGTATTGTAGTCCCAAGGATTGGGCACAACGGCGCTTGTTAGAAGAACACGTCCGAACAAGGAGTGTTTCGCGCTTTGCTGATAATCAATCTTGCCGACGTAAATTCCATCGTTCTCTGCCGTCCGGTTGCCGTACGTGACCTCGCCACACGGATTTTCTGTGGTGGGGAACGGCTTTGCGCCTTGATAGTTGACCACGAAGAGCGCCGGTTTGCTGTACAGCGCCGGATTGATCTTGTTGTCGACGAATGGCAGTCTCAAATTAATCTGCTTGCTTACATTGCAGGCTGGTGAAGTGACATCTGTCCAATCGCCGGCCAACATCTTTGCCGTGGGAATAAAAGTTCTGAGGTCCTGTGGATCCTGCCGTATTGTGGTACCCTGATACCCGGCGAAGAAAAACAACTTGTTTTGCACGATCGGGCCGCCCGCGGTTCCACCAAACTGATTTCGTTTGTAGGTGCCGGGCTTCGTTGCGAAGTAGTACCGGGCGTTGAACAGGTCGTTGCGCAGAAACTCAAACAAGTCGCCGTGAAACTGGTTGGTTCCGGACTTCGTTACTGCGGAGACAGCTGACGAATTTCCGTGCTGGGCGTTCACCCCGCTGGTCTCGACCTTGAACTCCTGCATCGCATCCGGAAACGGCATATTCATTGTCGTCCCGGTCATGTAATTCACGTGATTGGCCCCATCCAGACTGTAGCCGGATCCCCAACTGGCACCGCCGGCGATAGATAGGACCGGTGAAGTTCCGGAAGCTCCACCGATCGCCATAACGTTGATCGACTGAGAACCGGTGCTCTGATCGACAGCTCCGCCGGCGAGAACGATTAAATCCGTCACGTTGCGTCCGTTGAGCGGCAGTTCCAAAACCCGTTCGTTTTCGATCACCGACCCGACGGTTGAATTCCTCGTATCCACGAGAGCAGCGTTTGCTTGAACCTCGACCTGCTCCGCCACCTGGCCCACTTCCAGAACGATATTGATTACGGGACTCGCATTGACCTGCAGCACGATGCCGCTCTGTACGTAAGTCCGGAATCCCGGCAAAGCCGCTTCCAGCCGATAAGGACCAAGGACCAGGTTCGGCAGAACGTAGGATCCGGCTTCATTCGTGACGGCCGTTCGCGCAATGCCCGTTTCCGTCTGTGTCACCTTGACTTCGACGCCCGGCAACACCGCGCCGCTCTGATCTCTTGCCGTCCCGCTGATCTGCGCCGTCGCCTGCGCCCACACCCCGGCACACGCAATCAGGGAAATGAATAGCACAATGGTTGAAACGAAATCTGTCCGTTTCATTGATTCCTCCACTGCAAAGAGCCGTTTAAGGCTTTGTTGACTGTATCGTTCGCTAAGGTATGGTGAGCTTATGCGGATGGATGGGACCTGTCAATATCGGTCCCCAAGGCAAATTTTGAAATCGGAAGATTCCTGCATCTCAAATCCGAAATTTCGAAATCGTAAATTGGACTGTCGGAGATGCGAAGTCCAATCCGATATCGTCCAATTTCGGATTTGAGATGCAGGGCCCGTATCATTCTCTTCCGTAGGAGCGGCAATCGGGGGATAATAGCTCCCAAATACGCACCGCACGGTAAGGAGAAGCTGATGAAAACCAAGCGATTCTTGCTTATTGCAGTCACTGCTTTGGCTGTCATTTTCAATCAAACCACGTCCGGTCCGCTTCACGCCCAGACCCCGGCGGCTTCAGCTTTAGTGGGGCAGGTGACCTCCGCTGAGGAAGGTCTGATGGAAGGCGTGGTGGTCAGCGCGAAAAAGGACGGCTCGACAATCAGCGTCAGCGTTGTCACCAACGCTCAGGGGCGCTTTGCTTTTCCGGCCGCAAGACTCGAGCCCGGACACTACACCTTGAAGGCGCGAGCTGCCGGTTATGAGCTCGATGGTGCGCGTGCTGCGGACATCGCTCCAGGCCAGGAAGCAAAGGCCGAGATCAAGCTCAAGAGGGTGAAGAATCTTGCCGCCCACCTCACCAATGCGGAATGGCTCTTGAGCATTCCGGGCAGCGACGAGCAAAAGAATTTTCTTCTTAACTGCACCGGATGCCACACGTTGGAACGCATCATGAAGTCGACCTACGATGCCGACGGTTTCATGGACGTCATCCGGCGGATGAGCCTCTACTACCCCGGCAGCACGCCGTTGAAACCGCAACGCCTGTCCGGCACGGCAACTCGGGATGTTGAACGCGGTGGGAGCGGCAGGAAGACCGCGGAATGGCTTGCCACCATCAATCTGAGTCAGGAGCCGTCGTGGCCTTTTGCGCTCAAGACGCTGCCGCGGCTCACCGGCAAGTCGACGCATGTGATCATCACCGAGTATGATCTGCCGAATCCGCTGATCCAACCGCACGATGTGATGCTCGATCGCGAAGGCAACGTTTGGTACTCCGACTTTGGCCAGATGTTCCTCGGCAAGATGGACCCGAAGACCGGCAAGGTAACGCAATATCCGATTCCGGTAGTGAAGCCTGGATGGCCGGAAGGGACTCTGGATCTGGAATTCGACAGGGATGACAATCCGTGGGTCGGCGTCATGTATCAGAACGCCATCGCCAAGTTCGACAAAAAGAGCGAAAAATTCCAGTTCTGGCAAACGCCAAAGGAATGGGACACCGATGGCGGTCAGCTTGGCCATCTTGCTCTAGATGGGACTCCTGCCGACAACAAAGTGTGGATCAAGAATTCGGACGTGGGCAACATCTACAGGCTCGACCTCGTCACGAATAAGTTCGAGAACCTCGGTAACTTCAAGGATCCGAAAACCGGCAAGCGTATCGGAACGTACGGCCTCCACTCCGATCAGCTGAACAACGTCTACCTGCTCGATTTCTCCGCAGGCAATATCGTGAAGATCGACGCAAAAACGAAGAACCCGACCGTTTACGAAACGCCGACGCCGGATTCCCGGCCGCGCCGCGGCCGCGTCGATCCCCAAGGCCGGGTTTGGTTTGCCGAATACCAGGGCAATGCCATTGGCATGTTCGATCCGAAAACCGAACGTATGAAGGAGTGGAAGGTCCCGACGCCGTGGAGCGCGCCGTACGACGCCTTACTCGATCGCAATGGTGACGCATGGACCGGATCCATGCTGACCGACCGTATCGCTCGGCTCGACACGAAAAACGGACAATACACCGAATACATGCTGCCGCGTTCGACCAACATCCGGCGCGTGTATGTCGACGATTCGAAGAATCCGGGAGCACTCTGGGTTGGCAACAATCACGGTGCATCGATCGTCAAGGTCGAACCGCTGGATTAGCAATTCCCCTCCTCTGCGAGCAGGGGAATGGGCTGTGCCGAACCATACGTAACTGTGGAGTGGGAGGCTGATATGTCAATTTCTCGATCCATTCTGGCTTTCATCGTTCTTCTGTGGGCATTTGTTCCAGTCTCGGCTCAATGGCTGCACTACCCCACGCCTGGGATTCCGCGAACGCCGGACGGAAAACCGGACCTCTCGGCTCCGGCGCCCAAGACTCCGGATGGCAAGCCGGACCTCTCGGGCGTCTGGACGATCAGGAACGGCAACAAATATTTTCAGGACCTGGGCGCGGATGGAGTTGAGATTCCCATGCTGCCCGGGGCGAAAGCGCTCTACGAGCAGCGCAAAGCGAATCTGCAGAAAGGCCATCCGTCCGAACGCTGCCTTGGACACGGCGTGGCGGATTTCGATACGGTTGCGACCCCGCGCAAGATAATCCAGGCTCCTCAAGTAATAGCGATTCTTTTCGAGGCATATAATCAATACCGCCAGATTCTCATGGATGGCCGTCCTCTCCCCGAGCCCAGCCAGCCGTCCTACCACGGTTACTCCATCGGCAGGTGGGAGGGCGACACGCTGGTCGTCGAGACCAATACTTTTAATGACATCGGGTGGTTGGACATGAACGGCCACCCTCAAACCGAAACGACCCATATCACCGAACGCTACCGGCGCCGCAACTTCGGGCACATCGATCTGGAACTCACCATCGAGGACCCAAAGGCATATAGCCGGCCATGGACCGTCAAGCTCGCAGGTTTGGATCTTCTTCCAGACGAGGAACTCATCGAAGCGCTCTGCGAAAACGAAAAAGACTATTCGCATCTGATCGGCAAATAGCAGACACCTCGCATATCCAAGTCGCTACCGGGCAGGAATTCAAGTGTTTATACCCGGAGAGGAGTAACCAACGCAGGTAGGCTGGAAGCCAAGCGGCTGCGCTGGTGTAGGTCAGGGAAAAACAGCAGCCACCGGAATCTCGAGTTTGGAAAGAACTTCGCTATCGCGCCCTGCAGCGGTTCCTTCGCTCGCAAAGAACGCTCGCTCAGCGCGGGTTATCGGCAAGACCGTTAGGCCGACCCAACTGAGACGTATTTGATGAATGTGAACGAAATCCTTGGTAAACGGGTAGCCCTACTTGTAACTGGTGCTGACGAGAATGGGAACGAGGAATCGGCAGTATTCACTGGAATCGCTGAAATTCGAGAAGACCGGGTGGTGCTGTTGAGGAGTCCCGGCGAACCTATCAATTTACTTCCCGAATGGCTAGAGCGAATACGTCCGGTTCTTGATCAGGAATCGCGCACGATCTTACTTAATTCTGAGTTCCTCATTCAACTATCAATCGGTAATTTGCCAGCCGACGCTGATTTGAGTGAATACATAAGTACGGGTTTGAAATGGCCGGCCGAGTAACTGTTTTGATGCCTGGACCACCCCGACGGAGATTCGTGTCTCGTTCCCGCAGCCAAAGGAATCGTCCCGAAGGTGGCCCAACAAAACGCTGCAACCGACGAGCGGCGCGCATCGGTTTCGTCCTGTTGCCGGTTGGCTCACGCACCGCTCGCGGTTGATCGTTGAGCCGTTATGCGTACGCCCAAGCTGGGAGAGAAAGCGATGAGCGCCAGTAAGCCTTACATTGTGAACATGCAGATCCGCGGACTGGTGTTCTGTTTTCTGCTTCTCTTCGTTTGCCAATCGTGTTGGGCGCAGAAGCCGGAATACGACTTTTATCCAGAATTTCGCAATACGTTCGCTCCAACGTTCTATCTCGCAAGACAGCGTCATCACTCAAGGATGTCGTTGCAGCTTACGCGGCGGAACTGAAAGCGAAAGGAATCGATCCAAACGAGATTGCACGCCGGGAACAGCTAATCCTGGAGAATAAGCCGGCGTTGGAGGCCGATTATTGGGACCGCTTCTATTTAGACCCAAACTCAAAAGTCAATCGGGGTCCGAATGCCTTCTTGGTGGAGGTGATGCGAGGCCGTATACCCGGCGTAGCGCTCGACTACGCGATGGGGAAGGCCGGAATTCTATTTATCTCGCCCAGTTGGGCTGGGAGGTCTGGGGCTTCGATCCGGCCGCAGCAGCAGTACGTCTCGCCAATCAACGCGCAGCGGCGTTGGGTTTGACGTTACATACCGCTTCCGTCGCCGACGATCAGTTTACTTTTGGCAAAGATCGCTTCGACTTGATCTTATTCAGTTGGGCCATGCCATTGATCCCTGTAGAGCGCGTCCTTGCGGCACTTAAACCGGGAGGCATGGTCGTCATGGAAGCCGCTGCCGACTACGTCGGACGAAACGGTATGTTGAAAATGTTTGACGTTTTAGAGATCAGGCGGTACGAGATCGTTCACGAAAAGGCTGATTTTTACGAGCGGCAAGAAGTCGATATCGTGCGTCTCGTTGCCGTTAAGCGGTAGCCGCATTTTACCAACACGGAAAATGCTTTTGAGGATCGGCGTCACTGAAGCGGCGCTCTAGGGCGAAAATTAAAGCTGGTTTTTGAAAGCACAACAATTTGGAGTACCACTAGCGCTACTCCCAAGAATGCAACGGTTAAATTGTCGAAGGAGGGCCGCTCCCGTGAGGAAGACGCATAACACCACGTTGCAGCCGCCGAGCCGCGCGCGTAGGAAATCCAAGTCCCAAAGGAACTCTCGCGCGGCTCGCGGCTGAACGTGAGGCCGTTTGGCGGACCCATTGCGGGATGGCGTCTCCTTAGAATCGCTGGGTGACGATCAACGAGTTCATCTGGCCTAAGGATCGGGTTGACCATATCAGTAAGCACGGCGTACAACCGAGAGAAGTCGAAGAAGTTTGCTTTGGCGAAGCTCTGGTACAGCGCGCAAAAGCATCCGGTACGAATCCGGTTTACTACGCTCTCGGCCAAACGGCCGCTGGGCGATATCTGTTTTGCGTGGTCATTCAGTTTCCCGACGGGAAAGGATTTCCTGTTACGGCACGCCCAATGACGGATCGAGAAAGGAAACGCTACAATCGGTGGAAAAAACAATGACATCTCCACGTATCCCGACCACAGACTCCATTGACGAGCTCGCGAGGTTTTGGGACAAGCACGATCTGACAGAGTTCGAAGACGAACTAGAGGAAGTCCCGACACAAGTTTTTTCGCGCCGGAAAGAAACTACTGTTGCAGTGGCATTGACCGCGAAAGAGGTGAAGGTGCTAAGGCGACTTGCCGACGCAGAAGGCATCAACGAATCAAAGCTGGTGCAGGAGTGGGTTCGTGAAAGACTGCGGGGATACTTACCTAAGAAGCCGCCGAACAAGCCGCTGCAACCGTCGGCGCAGAAGACGCGCCGCGGCTGAGCGGCAGAATCGTTAGCCGGACGAGGAGGTTCGACGTACCGGGTTGAGGCACATTTATTCGAGACCTGTGCTCTCGAGGGCAACTCTCTGCTGTCGAGTTTGGAAGTTGGCGACTGTCCCGACTTAGACATTCTCTCGCGCACATTTGGGGCGGCTGTCGAGTATATGCTCTGCGACCTTTTTTCACAGCACAAGGCGGCCGCGCATTATTGGGTGGACGGCGTGATCATCGACGGTGTCACGTTGCAGCCCGATCGCATCGTAGTTGCGAAGGGGCGCGCTTGGTGCGCTGACCGGCGTGAACAGTGGCAGATTCCAGCCGAAATCGAGTGCCGGTTCTCAGAGGGTCATGAATCAAATCTCTTATCGGTGGCAATTCGTGTGGGTAATGCTGTCATGGCCACGCTGGGTGACCACCGCAATCGGAGCATCGCGAAGCTGGGCGACCCGCTGAACTGGCTCCTCGAATTCGAAGGACTCCGTAAACCGTTCTTCCTGGAAAGGGTGCGGCAGGATAAATTTGCAGGCCCGTGATGCGTTGGAAACTACAAATGGCGTCTGAAACAGACGCCGGCTAACAAAGGCATGGAGCCGACGGCGCGCAAGACGCGCCGCGGCTCATGCCCAGGCCGTTAGAAGGACAAACGTGCGTATGGAGTCGAGATCGACGACGCATTCAAAGGAAGGACCGTGGGGCTTGCGGGGTGACCTGATCATCACCAACGCCATCCTGTGGGTCGCGGGCGCGGGCCGCGTGGGAGAACCAAGACCTGAGGTTCATCTATACCTCTACGACCGCTATTGGCGTTTAGCCGATTACTACGAACGCCGGGGCAACAGGAAGAAGGCGTCACGACTGCGCACCAAGGCCGCGGCACACTACAAGCACTCTGGTGACACGGGTCCACCATTTGCTGCCGCGATGGCTATGCCGCGCCCGCGATCACCTTTCTTCACGTGGGCGGTGGCCAAGGGTTGGGACAGGCGGGACCCCGATGACGATGACGCTGCATAGCGGACGGTCGGCTCGGTGCGGCCAGTCTTCTACGGGGCTCTCACTGCTCGGCCTTCTAACACAACGCTGGAGCCGACGCCCTTCGCGGCGAAGCCGCTCGGTGCGGCTCAGCGTTGAGCCGTTAGACGTCGCTAGTGAATGGATGAGGAGAAGGTAACAATGAGCGTCGAGAAAAGAAATTCATTCCGCGTGTCGTTCGTCACCGGTGAGCCCGAACTGCGGATTGCGTCAGTGTCGGTGATCCTAGCTCGTGTTCAGCAAGGTCCAGTTTGGGACGTTGCCTCAATCGCGTCCGTGGATGAGCCGTTTCCTCGACTTCATATCGAGTGGCACGTGGGCAATGGAATGGTCATTCAGTGCTACGAGGACGAACACTCTTGGAGCGACTTTCTTCTGGCTGGCCCCAGGTGTGGGGTTCCCACGGTTGAAATCAACCTTGGGGGCCAGGCACTTGAACGATGGCCGCAGGAACTGTTCGTTCCTGAGAAGCTCGCACACCGAGCCGTGGAGTACTTCCTCAACTCCGGGAAAGAGGATCCGGCCTTGTGCTGGGCGAGAATCGATGCCTTTCCTCGGGAGACGATTTGGGAAGGGCATAAAGGTAGAGAGGCCTGGGAACGTACGCACGGACCAACGAACCGCGACGTCTAACAATGCGATGAACCCGTCGCCGCAGATTCCGACACCGCTGAGGGTGCATCGAGCGGCGGCGACGGGCTCCGCACGAAACATTTAGCTGGCGGCGCGGGTTATCGCTAAGCCGTTAGGCAGACACCATGAATCGTTACGAGGAACATCTGCTGGTATTGCAGCGACTCCCCCTGCAGCGCATTGGTCGAGTGGCGGATCTTGTCTGGCTTGTCTTCGGTAACCTTCGCTCGCGCCGTGTACAGCGCCATGCGAACGATACCGTGGGAGAGTGGGCGGTTCACGTGCAGTGTGCATGGCGGTTTTCTCGTGAAGGCGTGATCGTGTTGGGACATAGCGATCTCTATCTGAAGGCAGACGCTGATGAGCGTTACGATTGGGATGCCGGCGGCGAAAGTCGCTTCGATCGCATCGCTGCCACGCTGAATGAGAGCTTCATGACGGGCTCAGTAATTGTGACCGGTCTTTCTGTTGATGAAGTTGGCGGTTTTTCTCTTTCATTAACAAACGGTCTGTGCCTATCAGTATTTCCGGATGATTCTGGCGCTAGCGCATATTCTGAGGATTATCGAGTTTTTCAACCGGATCGAGATGGGGTTCATATCATTATCCCGTCTCGCGGAACTGCCTAACACGGGCATGGAGCCGACGGCGCACAAGACGCGCCGCGGCTCATGCCCCAAATCGTTAGTGCGCCAAGCGAAGCTTGGCGCTCCTTGCAGGGTGCGAGTCCCTGCGGAGTAAGGATTAACCATCCACTCCTACCGAGTGTTGCAACTGCGACTAGGAGGTGAAAACCGAACCAGTCAGTTGAAGCGTACACACAGGGAAACATGCAGGCCGCAGGGCAGACCGTACTCTCCAAAGCTGGATACAGCCCCGTCATGGCGTTTAATGCAGAAGGCGACGTTTTTAACGGCAGCGGAAGCCAACACAGACGGACCGATTGGGTGAGGTCCGCGAGGGTCTGCCGGGGTCCACCTTAGAGCGTGGCAGGCATGTAGAGAAGCGTTGAAGAACTTGGGAGACCCTGCGGGTTCCCGGTTTGAAACGGGGATGCGAAACGAATCGCGGCATGGCATACGGATATGGAGCCACAGACGGGGAAACCCCGAAACGGAAGTAGGCCGGAGCCTAAACGACGGGAACGCCGCATTCCAACGCCAGATCGGGTAGGCCGGCTCGACCAAAAGGAGAGCAACCGATGATTGGCAGGGAGTCAGATCAGCCCATAGTACTCGGAGACGGTCGCGCCGATCACCAGGGGAAGGGGCTGACGGAAGTACGCAGCTGGCAAAGGAAACATTGTCTGGCGAGAAGGGCCGGATTCAGCAATGCCAACCTCACTGCTGGGAATAGCAACGACGACGCCCGAAGAGAAGTTTCTCCTTCGGACTGTCCGATACGGAAGCGAGTACTTTCGAAGAGCCCGGTGCTAAAAAACGGCACGCCGGGATCCGTGCGGGGGCGGTTCGGGCAACTGGCCGTCCTACCGCGATGGCGGGCACTTGATCGATGGTACTGCGGTCAGTTCAAATCGTCGGAACGCTGGTCCTTATTTGTGCACTTTACGGTTGGTATACCAACTCGTCGGTTCCAAATGAGAGCGGTCTTTCGAACACTACAGGGCATGTTCAGAACGTGGAGTACACTTACGGCAAATAGAGGTACGTTAAGGGGATAAAGTTTTCTGTAGACACTGTCCGGATACGCTGTTTTACCCATCGTTTTTTCCGAATTTTAAGCGCGCGAGTTGTTACATCCCGGTGCTGTGGTGCAAATTAGCCACTCTCAGCCAGGCGTTCGTGAGATGTGGACACTAAAAGTAGGTGACGAAATAGTTGCAGATTTTGAGGGTGTCAGACGGAGCCGTCGATCTAATGGCCGCTGGGCGATTGTCGTTGCCGTTGGCTGCTCAGCAGTCGCTGGACTTGAGTGGTTCATTCGTCGAACCGCCTAACATGGCGCGGAATTCATTATGACGGCGGGAGATCTCCGGAAAGCTGTAAAAAAATCCGGCGAGATGCTGGGTGAACAAGCGGCACCGAGATGATTTTGTTCGTCACGCCGATAATCAAGTCCGGCTCGGAAATAATTGCTATTGTCTTCGAAACGGTTAACTTCGCTTCACCAATAATCAATTCCGTCCTGGAAATAATCATCTCTGCACCGGTACACGATTAACTTCGGCTTCCACATGATTAACTCTGGACTCGAGACGACTATCTCTGGCCTTCACATGGTTATTGTTAAGCCGTCAATAACCAACTGTGTTCTCGTAGCGGTCTTTGTTGCCATCGTAGCGGTCTTTTCCGTCACTGTAGCGGTCTTGTTTGCCATCGTAGCGGTCAAGTCCGGGACTCAAGCAGTCTTGGTCGTCGTGGTGATAATTATTTCCAGCTTCGAAGCGGTCATTTCCGGCTTGAACATGATTATTTTCGCTTCACAGACCATTAAGTCCGGCAGCGAGGCCATAGGGCTTGAATGCCACAAGATTATTTCCGTGCCGGAAATAATCTTCTTCGTACCGGACATGGTTATTTACGGACGCAACAAGATGAATTCACGGCCGATCACAATCAGCTTCCTGCCGGAGAAACTTGCTCTGAGTCGTATCGCCTGTTATTCTCAGGTCCACTCACCGTATGAATCGAAGGAGGTTCAAATGCGCATGCCTATCATCGCGCTGATAGCGCTAGCTGTGGTTTTCTCGGTCAGCCTGCTGTCCACTCCTGCCCCGGTCCAGCAAGCTATTGAAAAAGACGCCGGTTTGGGTGTGCTCTCATCCAACTCACAGAAAGGCGGAGAAGAGGAGACGGGTCCGTATGAGGTCGTCCCCAAATGGCCGCAACCGTTCGCGCGGCAGGGATACATTCAGGGATCGCAGGGAGGGGTGTTTGCCGAAACACCCAATCGGATCTTCATCGCGAATCGTGGCGAGATCAAGCTTCCGGAAAAGCTTCCCAACAATTTCAACGGAGCTTGGGGGTCTTTCGGAACCCCGGCCACAGGTCAGAAGCCGGAACTGCGAAACTGCATCATCATTGTGGACGCGAACGGCAAGCTGCTCGAATCCTGGACGCAATGGGACAAGCTCTTTGAAGGCGGCCGCGGGCCGCACGCAGTCAAGATCAGCCCATACGATCCGGAAAGGAATGTTTGGGTCGTCGACGACATGCGCCAGCAGGTCTTCAAATTCAGCAATGATGGGAAGAAGCTCTTGATGACTTTGGGCGAGGCGGGAGTCGCTGCCAACGACGATAAGCATTTTGGCAGGCCGACAGACATCGCCTGGCTCCCCGACGGCACCTTCTACGTCACCGACGGCTACACGAACACTCGCGTGGTCAAGTTCGACAAAAACGGAAAGTTTCTGATGACGTGGGGAACGCCGGGCACGGGGCCCAGCCAATTCGACACGGTGCATTCAATTGCAATCGACCGGAATCGTCGCCTGTACGTCTCCGATCGCGGGCATAGCCGTATTCAGATTTTCGACGAAAATGGAAAGTTCCTCGATATGTGGCCGAATATCCGGCAGCCTTATCACATCATGATGTCGGCCGATCAATATTTGTGGGTCGCTGACGGTGTCAGCAACAAGTTTCTGAAATACGACCTTAATGGGAAATTGTTGTACTCGTGGGGAACCTACGGGACGTTCCCAGGTGCATTCTGGGGCGTCCACCAGTTCTCAGTCGATCCGGACGGAAATCTCTATACTGCGGAAACCTTCGGCGGACGCACGCAGAAATATCGCCCCGCGCGGGGCGCCGACCCGGCCAGGTTGATTAAGGCGGCACCCTTGATGGGAAAAGCATCGAACTGAGGGAAATTTGAGTTCGACGCTGTAGGGGCGGTCTATGACCGCCCACAATGTCGAAACCGAGAGATCGCGGGCGTCCGCGAAGCGCAAGCGCGGCAGCGCGCAGCCTCAAGGAATAGACCGCCCCTACAGCTCTTGTCCGTTTCAGATTTCGCCGCGCCGGGCGAATGCCGCGATGTGTTCGCCCGCGCGGAAGGCGAGCGCCGAAATGGTAGCGGTCGGCTGCCCCCGCGACGAGGTCACCATGCTGCTACCGTCGCAGATGAATAGATTCGGCACGTCGTGCGTCCGGTGGTAGCGGTCGACGACCGACATGCGTGGATCGTTGCCCATTCTGCACGTGCCTAGCAGGTGGACCCCCTGCGTCTGCGGGCGAATCGGCTCGGCCCACATCTTGAGCGCCCCGGCCGCCCTCGCGATCTCCATCGCGTGTGACGTCAGGAACGCTGAGCACTTCAAATCGTCGGGATGATCTTTGTACGTGACGCGCATACAAGGCAGCCCCCACGCGTCTTTGAGTTGGGGATCGAGCGTGATGCTGTTGGCCTCGAGCGGCATCGAGGTGCCGTGGGTCGCGAAGAGCATTGTGCGGGGGAACTGCTCGGTGAGAGTGCGCGCGAAGTCCTCGCCCCATTCCGGCGATCCCGGCGGCAGCCCCTCCAGCGCGAAGCTGATCGGATATCTCCCGAACCGCGCATCGATGCCGCCCCCGCCGTAGAATCCCCGCCGCGGATCGGTTTCGTAGAAATCGAGCACCATCCGCGTGTTCTGCACGCTTTTGAACTCGTTGAGCGGGTGCTCGAACTGCGCGTTCACGCCGAAGTACGTGTTGAACATCAGGTATTTGCCGACCAGACCGCTCGAATTGCCAAGGCCGTGCGGGAACCGCGACGACTCGGAGTTGAGCAGGAGCCGCGGCGTCTCGGCGCCGTTCGCGCAGAGCACGACCGCTCGGGCGTGCTGCATCTGCAGTTGCTTACCCGCACCGAAGTACGTCACGCCGGTGGCCCGGCCGTCCGGCCCCGTCTCGACGCGCGCGACGTAGCTGTCGGGCCTGATCTCGCAGCGTCCCGTCGCCTCCGCCAACGGCAACATCGTCGCCATCGACGTCGATTTCGAGCGGAACTCGCACATGAAGAATAGACAGAAACCGCAGTGCTGGCATGCCGGCCGTCCGTTATAGGACTGCGAGTTGATCGCCATCGGCGTCGGCTGCGGGTGAAGGCCGAGTGCCCGCGCTCCGCGCTCCAGGAGCACGCCGGACGATTTCACCGGCAGCGGCGGCATGGGATAGGGACGCGATCGAGGAGGATCGAACGGACCCGGCTCGCCCGACACGCCCAGCTCCCACTCCGCCTTCGTATAGTACGGCTCAAGTTCTTCGTAAGTGATCGGCCAGTCGGCCAGCCCCGTGCCCTTCATCGCGCCGAGCACGCTCGCTTCGTTGAAATCGCTCGGGCGAAGGCGCCAGAAGTTGCCGGTGAAGTGAGCGTTGCTGCCGCCGACCAGCCGCCCGTAAATGAGCGACAACGCCTTCTTCGCCTTGTCGTGAGGCGTTGCTCGAAACGTCTGAGGCTGCGTCACCGGGTCGTTGCAGTTATGGCTCCGCTTGAAGGTGTCGAACTCGTCGTGATCAAACTGGCTCTCCGTGAGCCGCGGACCCTGTTCCAGGACAACGACAGAGAATCCGGCCGTCGAGAGTTCCTTGGCGATAATGCCGCCGGCCGCGCCTGAGCCGACAATCACAAAATCGACAGTATCGCTCGGTTGAAACTGCGCATGCGGCAGAATCTGCGCCATGGTCAGCTCCTCCGGTTGATATCGGCGTCGTAATAGCCGAACGGCGGCTGGAAGCGTGGCTGATGCTCGAATCCGAGCAGGTGCCATCCCGCGTAGTCGCGGTTCCCGCCCCACGCGGGCAGCGCGAAGGTACCGACAATCGTGTTCAAGCGCACGGCCTTGAAGAACGGCGTTTTCTCGATGGCGTGGAGGAGTTCGTCCTGCTCGGCCGTCGTCAGGGCCGTAAAGCTCGCCGCCTTCCATCGGCGCGCGGCGCGCCGGTTCAGATTGGCGATCCCCTCCGCAAAGAGCTTCTTCTGGTCCGCATTGAACGTGGCGAGCGCCCGATCGATGAAATATACGACGCCTGCCTCATGAGCGCCCGGCTTTCCGTCCACGGACGGGACGATGCGCGAAGTCATAGCGTCGATCACGCCGGCTTCGGCCGTTTTCAGGACGTTCAAACTCGTCGCGCCATTCGCCTCCACCTGTCGAGCGGCCCAGGCGAGCGCTTCCTCAAGCTCCGCGACATCCGCCGCCGCCCACGCGGCACCGGCCGCGGCTGCGGCGCGAAGAAATGTTCGGCGATCGTAGATATCATCCATCGTCTCTTGGTGACCTCGAAGTACACATGTCTTCACACATAAAGCGTATCTCCAACCAATACTCCGTCGCTGTACGGCGCCGTCACGCCACGCTGTTGGAAGTACGGATTGCTGGCCTTGATGTACACCCGTTTGGCGGTCTTTTGTGCTATAGCTGCGATGCCTGCTGCCGAGAATACGATGAGCAGAACAATCCAGTTGCGCTTCATAGTCCTCCCCCTTTTACGGTGAATTCGTGAGCCGCTAACGACTTAGCCGGTTGGGCAGTATATTCCGCATAAAACCGCAGGGATTGCAAGGTATTTGAAAGTGACATCGGCGGCTTGTCGTCGGGCTTGCGTGGGGGAGCTTTGCAAAACGAAAAATGCGGTCTATGAAGCTGTGAACGAATTGGAATCGAGCGTATCCCCCTCCTTGCATCACCGCAAGGAGGGGAATAACGCACCAGCGTAATTCGTTCACGTCATAGACCGCCGCTACAGTCACCTGTCTTCAAATTAGAAAATCAGCTTCAGCGCGAACTGGATCTGGCGCGAGTACCCGGCCGTCTGGGTCAGGATGCCGGCACTGGGGCTGTAGGCCGCGCCTGAGAAAACCGCAGGGTTGGGCGTTGTAAAGTTCGTGTGATTAGTCACGTTGAAGGCTTCCGCCCGGAATTGCAAGGTTCGTTTTTCGTCGATGCTGAATTTCTTGAAAAATGAAGTGTCCAGCGTAAACAGACCGGGTCCGGTAAAGAATCCACGCGGCGAACTGCCGAAGGTTCCGGGCAGCGGCAGCACGAACGCGTTGGGATCGAAGAACCGGCCGGTCTTCTTATAGCCCTCCACTCCCAGAATCACCGGCCCGTTGAAATTGGGGTTCAGGTTGGGAACGTCGGGAGTACCGTTCGTGTCTCCAGTTCCGGAAATATTAGATCCGACCATAGGTGTGAACGGGAATCCGCTCTGAAGGTTCATAATCCCATTCCATTGCCAGCCGCCGATCAACTTATCCATCAACCCGCCGGCATTGCCGCCGAAATGCTGGCCGCGCCCGAACGGCAACGGATAGCTGAAGTTGGCGTTGAACTGGTGCTCGAGGTTGAAAGAGGCCAACCCTTTGTGGCTCTTCAGATCGAATGGGTTCAGGACAGTCGGAGGTTCGTTCACGGCGTAGGTGTTGAGAATGGCGGAATTCATATCCAGCACCTTCGACCAGGTGTAATTGACTTTGTAGGTCAGTCCGCTTCGGGAGCGCTTGGTTAGCGACGCATTCATCGCGTGATAGCTGGCCGTGCCCGCGTAGTTCCAGCTCAGCGTATTCGCGATGTTGGGATTCGGGCGCGGACCCGGCGCCAGGTAGACGGTTCCCTGTGACACGGTGGCTCTGGCCGCATTGACACCGCCCGCCACGCAACCCGCCGAATTGTTGCAAACCCCGGGGTAAGACATATTCAGGTCCAACGCGATCGGATTGTGGTATGACTGCATGCCAATGTAGCCGACCGAAAGCATCAGGTCCTGGGTCAGGCCACGTTCCACCGTCAGGCTCCAATTCTGGACAGTGGGCGTGTGCAGGTAGGGATCGATGCCTCCGGGGGCGAAGATGCTGCAGCCCGTCTCTGTAGGGGCGTTATGACAACTTGGCGGGATGGGCGCGTTCCGATCGATCGGGATTTGTGCCAGCAGCCCTGGGGCCGTCGGCAGGTTCAGGCGCATGTTAAACGGAGGATTCGCTTGTATGCGGTGACCGAGGTTATCCTGGAGGTCGTTGTGAATCCCAAAGGCGGCACGTACCGCCCACTTGCCGGTTCCAGTCGGGTCCCAGGCCAGACCGATGCGCGGCTGAAACAATTTCTTCGCGTTGTTCTCAAGCAAGCAGGATGGGCCGATCAGCGGATCTGTCTGGAGCAACCCAGGTGAGGCGAAAATGTAATTGGAACACACACCGCTTGCCGCATTCCACCCGTTGGTCATCTCATGCCGCAATCCGAGTCGCATGGTGAGATTCGAGCGGAGCTTCCATTCATCCTGGACATACCAGGCGCCTTCCGTTGTGGCAAAGTCCCCCGGATTGGATTTCGGCGTGACAGAAAACCCGCTTGGGATGTCCTGGAGCATGGTTAAGATGCTGCCGTAATTGACGGTTCCGGCCGTATACTGCGCCCCGCCAAACAGGTCCTCCTCCGCCTTGTAAATCCAGAAGCCCGCGCTCCAGGAGTGATTGCCCCTGGCGTAGTGCACATCATCGGACCAGGTCTGAGCAAACCTTCTGCCGCGATAGGGCAGATTGCCGTTGGGCGCCACGATTGTTCCCGGGGCATTGGTCTGGGACGCGCCTCCCACAGTTATCGAACCGGCGGTGGCTCCAGAAAGAAACGACAAGTTCGCAGGAATAAACACCGCGGGAGTCGTTTGCGAAAGGGCGTACACTTTTGCGAATCCATACGTAAAGGTGTTCAGGAGAGTGGGAGAGAAGATATGCGTTTCTTGCATACCCAGTCCCAGCGCGCGGTTGCGATCGTTGGTAATGAAGTTCGGGTCGGCGGGCGGACGCCCGGCGTGTCCATCATCATAGTTGTAGTTGGTCCAAAAGGAATCTTTCGACGACAGCGTGTAATCAAACCGCGCCATCCCGAAATTTTCGTCAACCCGCGACCGCGGATTGATGAATGAGGACGCAGCCCCGGTTGGCCGTCCCAGCGTGTCCACGATCGACTGATCGGGTGAGGGCCAGAAGTAGTTGAGATAGGGCAGCATTCCGGGCTTCAGATTGGGAACCGTAACGTACTGGGATTGGGCCTGCAGGCTGGAACTGGAGGGGCAGGCTGCGGGCGTGGCAATGTAGCAAGGCATCATGCCCTGCCGCGCGAACGCATCCGGCACAGACGTGGAGGCCGAATTCGCCCACCGTTGCCGAAAGCCCTCATAGTTTCCGAACAGGAAGGCCTTGTCCTTTTTGATCGGCCCACCCAGCGATGCTCCGAACTGATTGCGCTTGAACGGAGGCGCGTCGTTTTGGTCGAAGAAGTTCCGGGAGTCCAGTGCGCTGTTGCGCAGATATTCAAAGACGCTTCCGTGCAACTCGTTGGTCCCGGAAGTCGTGACCACGCTGATCTGTCCGCCCGCTCGTTTGCCGTATTCCGCGCCATAGCTGTGCGGGAGAACGTTGAATTCCCGCACCGCGTCCACACCGAGCAACTGCCGGCTCACCCCCATGGGCGTAATGAACTGGCCGGTGCCGTTCTGGCCAATCCAGTCGAGCCCGTTCAGCAGATAGCGGTTGGTTTCCATCCGCTTGCCCGCCACGGAGAACGCGGTCCAGGCGCCGTTGTTGACGTTTGAACTGGGATTCGACGTGCTCACGTTGAGAACCAGAAGATTGTCGAAACTTCGCCCGTTCAGCGGAAGGTCCTTGACTTGTTGTTCGCTGATCAATCCTGAGGTCGAGGCCAGCGTGGTATTGACTAGCGGAGCCTCCTCGCTCACCGTTACCTGCTCGGCGTTGGCCCCGACTTCCAACGTCAGGTCGATTACGGCTTCCTGCCCGACCCCGAGATTGATTCCGAGCCGCACCGCCTGTTTAAAGCCGGGCATGGTTGTGGTGATTTCATACGGACCGACCGGCAGCGCCGGCGCAGAGTAGTTGCCCGTCTCGCTCGTCATGACAGTACGTATCAGACCGCTATCGACGTGCTTGACGGTAATCGTCACTCCGGGGACCAATGCCCCCGAGGTGTCCCGCACGACACCCGAGATGGTTGCCGTGCCGCCTTGACCAAAAATCAGGGAAGTTCCGAATGCGAGTAGTAAAACTACCGTTGTTGCCAACCTTGCAAACAGACGTAGACTGTTCACCGTCCCCCTTACCATAATTAGCTCCTTTTGAACGTGATTATCTCTCTATCCGAAAACAAATAACGGCAGGCGTCCATGCCTTGGTTCCGGCTCCTCCGGGCCGGTCTAAGGCATTTCTAAAAACCCGCCGCGTCAAATTAGTTACCGAGCCCGCAGGGTTTGTCAAGAGGTCTGCGGAACGGATTTGTAAAAACTGTATTCGCTGCCGTCCCCCTTCTGCTTCTGACATTTCTCTTTACAAAGAGGGGTGAGCGCGAAGCGGCAGAGCTTCACTCCCAATGGCTGGTGAAAACTCGGCGTATCGAATGCTGTTTTTGGAGCCATGTTTCACGCTGTACATCGCACCATCGGCGACACTAAGCATTTCATCCACTGAACGTGGCACCTCTGTGAATGTCACCACACCAATACTGAACGTCGTGGGCCAGCCGTGTTTCTCCATTTCCTTTAATCCTACACGATAGGCGCAAAGGCGTTAGGGCAAAAATATTTGTAGCACTAGGTAAGGGCCGGCTATTTCTGGATTGTGGACTGCCGTGAGAGGATGTTGTGACCGTATCCTGTGTCCAAATCCAGCCTGGAGATGTTGCCGTTTTCTCTCTTAAACATCAAAACAGTATCTTTGAACCCGAAGGTGTCGTTCCCGAAATACTCGAGCGTCTCCGCAGAGGCTCTCTGAGTCTCAGTATTGATGAACGTGATTTGGTTTCCACTGAC
>Ga0209058_1000558_pt1 | contig 31872 bp, 29 predicted proteins | sample GraSoiAngelo_147_FD_185904 | JGI IMG/M metagenome (GOLD analysis project Ga0209058, IMG submission 185904) | Grasslands soil microbial communities from the Angelo Coastal Reserve, California, USA - 14_1009_05_40cm (SPAdes) (version 2) | ecosystem: Environmental > Terrestrial > Soil > Grasslands ... | reverse complement strand
TGGGAAGCAGCTTTATGGCGCTTTGCAGGCCAACCCCACAGGAGAACAAAGTTATCCTCATTTGAGCGACCTCGGGGGAGCGGCTGCGTTCGCGGCGTCGGCCGAGTTTGGCAGAGTAACCAGCCCGACTCCGCTGAAGTTAAACTGCAAAGACGACAGTGGTAAACTTAATCAGGCCGCGGTTCAGCAAATCGTCCAAGTAAAGGATCTTTCTGACATGGTACTCATGGACTTCATCATGAGCCAGGCTGACCGCTTCAGCGGAAATATGCACTCTCAGAAGGTCTACATATGGATTGAAAACGGCGCTCTGAAGCACAAGATCAAGAAGGGCGATCCTACAAAGGCCGCCGAACAGTCGAAGGATACTCCTCCAGAAGCGGTTCTAATCAATCGCATGATCATGAAGGACAACGACGCTGGCCTTATCAGTGGGAATTCGGCCAAGAGTTACCATCTTCTGGACAAAATTAGCCACATGGACCCTAAGACCTATAATCGACTTCTTGACCTGCAAAAGGAGCTCCAGAAACCGGAAGTCGCCCAGTGGTATGAAACCGAGCTCCTATTTACACCTACTGATTTCAAAACGATGAAGGGTAACGTCGATGAGGCCGTCAGTATTCTGACAGCCCGCAAGGACAAAAGCCTTTTTTTGGATGCAAATGTGAGCGCCGCTCCGGGGGCGGAAGGCACGCAGGAACAGGAGGCCGAAACGACGCCCGAGTCTAATGATGTCTCTAACACTCCGCTCGCAGTAATTGCCGGCTCCGTCGGCCGCTGGGAGAAAGGCGCGCGCAATCTTCAAGCGGACGTGGAAACTGTGCAACGCTTCTTGCGAGCGGCGGCGCAAAGGCTACAAGCTCCTCAGCTTGATCCGAAGGGTGTTGATGGAAAGATTGCGCGGCCGCCAGCTAAGTCGAATACGGTGGCTGCGATCGAAGCTCTTCAGAGCCGTTCCAACATTTCGATTGATGGATTAATTGAGCGCACCAGTCAGACGTGGCAGGCACTCCTGCAAGCTGCGGGCGGAACTTAACGCAACCTGCTGTCTGAATTTGATCACATGAGCTCACAACTCTTCGCATCAGTCGGGCGCTGGGAGAGAGGGGCGCGCAACCTCCAACCCGATGTAGAAGTTGTGCAGCGTTTGTTGGAAGCGGCTGCGCAGGCCTTACAAGCTCCTGAACTTGATCCGAAAGGAGTTGATGGAAAAATCGCGCGGCCTCCTGCGACTTCGAACACGGTTACGGCAATCGAAGCCTTTCAAAGTCGTTTCACTAGTTCAGTGGATGGTCTGATTATGCCGGACAGTCAGGCTTGGCACGCTCTCTTGGACGCCGTGGGCGAGAAACCGGCAGTCCCCGAAACGCCGAACCAGCCGGATGTTTCCAATACCGGCGAATTTTCGTTCCCGTTTCCCACACTTCCCGCGGCAGACTGGATTCGCTCGCCGCGCGCCTTCGCTTCTAATCGCAACAACGGCCTCCGTGCCCATGCCGGTTGCGATTTGTATTTTGAAAAAGGCACTTGGATTTACGCTATCGGTGACGGCACCGTGACTCGCGGACCGTATCCGTTTTATTGCCAGACCTTCGCTTTGGAAGTCGATCACGGCGACTTCCTGGCGCGTTACGGAGAAATCCAGGCAAAAACGACCGTGAAAGAGGGAGACAAGGTCCGAGCGGGAGCGCAAATCGCCAAGGTTGGACACTTGATCGGTATTCGAGTCCCAAGCGATATGTTGCACTTGGAGCTGTACGACAAGAGCGCTTCGGGGCCGCTGACAATCACGGATACAGCCAGATCGAGGAAAAGATCGGACGGCATTCCGTTTATGCGTCGAAAGGACTTAATCGATCCTACGTCCAGACTAAATCAATGGCAGGGTTACCTCCCGCAAGCTTAAGAGCGAAAGTTTAGCTCCATTGCTTTGCCGGCTTTGTCCAAGTTCCGCTCACCACCACCTGGGTGTCGCCCACTAGTGAATTGTCTTGTATAAGTCGCGCCACATCTACTGACTGAATACGCACGCAGCCGTGGGAAGCTGCGTACGCGGGGACAATTGGAAAATAGTGAAGCGCGATGCCCCGGCGTTGCATGAACCATGTGACATACGTCGCGCGAGAATCACTATTAAGGCTCCGCTGAAAGCCTTGCACGGGGTAGGTCCCTTTCGGTGTGCATTTCGAGCCCGATCGTCGACTCGTGGCATCATCATCGCAATTGAGGCCTCTTAAACCGGCACCGGGTGATGTCCTAAATGGCCCGGTCTCTTGACTAACAGCATTAGGTCCAGTCCAAGTAAGCGTGAGCGAGTGATCAGGATCGTCCAGGCTCACCGAAATTTGCTGAATGTATGTTTGCGGAAAATCATCGTTGCGAAACCGATGCGCCACCAAAGCCTGCGGCTGAGATGCCAAAGCCCTTTCTCGCGAGACCTTAAAGGCAGGTTTCGCTGCATCCAATGCCTCCAGCTTCCTTGCGCGTGCTAGCCGTTGCTTCAGAGTCGGTTTCGCCTTCGCTGATTTTTTTCGTTTTGCTTTTCCGGAACCGGTTGACCTTGCGCGGCGACGTTTTAACTGCGGTTTTTTCTTTGCCATAGATGCGTTATTTCATGGTTGCTTCGTCTAGACGAATTGAAATCCGCTGATGCAGCTTGCTCAGACGCCGCTTCTCCACGTGGCCATTGATGATGTCCTCAGCATCAGTGGCGGTACCCTGCACTTGAACTTTCCAAGTCATACTATTCACGGCCAGGCAGCGCCTTTGGTATCACGAATCTCGACGCGGGATTAATCACGGAACAAGTGGCTCGGAACCTCGGCCAGCGTGGCCGCATCGGTAAGTTTGGATGAAGGCGGTGAGGCAAGATCAATAGCGCTAAGTTCGCTCATGCGTCGAAGGATGACGGCGGCCCCGCATTGACGCGAAACAGCTGCCTTCGACCATTTCTTGTCGGCAATGTATTTGCCGCTCGTGTAAAGGTTCGAATAACTCCAGAGATACGGGCTGTTGATCTTTTGCGCGCGATATCCCCAGCCATTAAAGCCTTCGAGTTTGTAACAAATTCCGCCGATGCTCCAGTCTCTCCACGTGGTAAATTTGTCGTACTCGAGCGCGTCGAGGGCGCTCACGTCAAAGGCGAACGGCGGCTGGCCGGTTTTCGGGCGGCCCTCCGGTTCGTTGACCGTGCGGCGCTTGAGCGAGTCGCCATTATGTAAATGTTTGGTAAAATCGAGACCGCATTCCATATTGTGGATTACGGCGATCACGTACCATGGCACAGTCGATTGAGCTGCGAGCCGTGCATAACGGTCTTGAAACCGAAGGATACGCTGAACCACTCCTTCAACTTCAGTCATTTTGTCAGCTGCTATTTCGCAACGATTAAAAAGATCGCTGTATTCCTTGGCTAAGGCTGCAGTGAACTTTGGAGCGGTCATATATTTAGATCAAAAGCCGTTGAGTGTACCTATTTTTCTCATGCGAATTTTTCGCTCCTCGGTGATGCTCTCTTTTTTCGCGCGCCTAGTAAAGACTTTTCCGAGCTTCCGCTCTTTGCGTCTCTTGGATCGGAAGCCTTTTTGAAAAGCAAAACGTCTGACATCTTCCGGGTTACTTCGTTGTGACCTATTCTTATCGTCTTGAAATTATAACTTCACAGGTTCGTTAATTGTTCTCGCGCGCTCAGCCGCCCGGCCAGGCGGCGCCTTTGGTGTATCCAAGGCTATCAAGCACGCCCCGATCGAGGCCGCGTAAAACGTGGCGGATCAGGTTCAGCGTGCCGTCGTTGAGGAAATAGGCCCCATGAATTGCCGCGCTATCGACTTCCTGTGGGAAAAAGCTGGAACAATCAACGTCCCACACATTGTCTGTAGGTGAGGCCGGATCTGCCAAAGGCGGTCGTTTCGAAAGACCGGTGCGGCCCAGACGCCGCATGCCGAAATGTTTTAATCCGGCAGATGCGCCCAGAACGGAGTCGCGTCCGCTGTAGAGCGCCGTGATCCGATAGGTGAGATTAGCCACAGCGTTGCCATCGTTGTTATCCGGCGCGCCCATGTCGAATAAGTCGCTGTCAACGTCCGCCGCGACCATCAACAGCTGATTGATGAGACTAACGAGCAAAGGTTGATTCTTACGGGTCCACGCCGCAGCCATTGCCTTTTGCACAACATAGTTTCCCATGCTGTGCGCGATCAGCGACACCTTCGCTTTACAGGCTTTCGCAGGATTACTTATCGTTTGCTGCTGTTTCTCGACCAGCCAATCAAATAGCGCGCTCAAAACATCTGTTAAATCGTGAGCGCACAGGCGCGCATGTGAACGATCAGGCTCATAGCCAAGGGCGCTGCCTCGTGATGGCCAATCGTACAGAATACAGAGGCCAAGGCTGTCCGGACCGTCGAACAACTTGGCGCAAAGGTCCTGATAAAATCTCGCGGCCTTAGCAAAGGTTTGGTTGAAGCCGTGTACAAGGATTGTGACATGACTTTGCTTTTCATTTTCCGCCGGGTCATGCGCAGGAAATTTATCGGCGGCAGTGACCAAAAGTTTCTGGAAATTGGGAGCCGTAACTTTCCGCCAGTTGTTGATATCAGTCAGCGGCTGTTTATCGCTGACCCAATAAGTCATACCAGCGGTATTGATGTCAGGTCCGACTCCGCCCTGGCTGCGATCATTGATCATCCAATACTTAGGCATCTTGAACTCTTTAGCACATTTGGGACCCGCAGTTCAAGACTTCTTTCCCAAGCGCCGAAACGCTCCGGTCCATTGCGATATTCATTTTCGCCCCTGGAAAAACCAGCTTAGACTCCAGCAAACACAGCGCCGATGTGGCGAAATGGCAGACGCAACGGACTTAAAATCCGTTAGAGCGAGTAGCTCTGTATGGGTTCGAATCCCATCATCGGCAAGTTTCGAGGCTACGATGGACAGGTTGCAGATTGCGGATTGCAACAAGGCGAAGGCTCGATATCAGACAATATCGATATGTCAGCCAAGATGGAACGCCCACTTGTTATTCCAGTGATTCTCGGGACAGCCCGTCAGGGGAGACAGAGTGAGAACGTCGCGCGTTTTGTTTTTGAGCAGACAAAGAAGCGCGCGGATGTGGAAACGGAGCTGATCGACGTGAGGGCGCTTCCGATGCGGCTCGATGATGCCGGCGAGCAAATGAAAGATGCAGCATTCTCAGCGACGATCGAGCGATGCGACGGAATCATCCTCGTTGTACCGGAATACAATCATGGCTATCCCGGACTTCTAAAGCATGCGCTGGACATGAATTTGAAAGAATACATTCACAAGGCGGTCGGGATTTGCGGTGTCTCGGCGGGGCCGTTTGGCGGCGCGCGTGTGATCGAGGGCCTCCTGCCGGTCGTGCGCGAGCTCGGGCTCGTTGCAATTTTCGAGGACGTCAATTTTGGAAAGGTGCAAACCATTTTCGACGAGCAGGGAAAATTGCTCGATCAAACTTATGTCAGGCGCGTGGACAAATTTCTAAATGAGTTGATCTGGATGGCGCGCGTTCTTCGCCACGGTCGAAAAACTATCGCCGGAGTTCCGGAGGAATAGGGGAGTGAGAAGTGATGTCCGAAGACGCGTTAGCTGAGCGAATGCGTCGCCTTGGGATTCGTGATGTCGATCTGGAGGAAACGTTTGCGCGTTCCCGCGGTCCGGGCGGACAGAATGTGAACAAAGTTTCTACCGCTGTGACGCTGCGTCACCGTCCGAGCGGCATTAGCGTCACCGTGCAGGATTCGCGTTCGCAAGCCATGAACCGCAAGCTCGCACGGGAACGCTTGCTCGATGCCATCGAAGGTGCTCGAGAAAAGCGCCGCGCTGCGGAAATTGCGGAGCGCGAAAAGATGCGTCGCAGAAAATCGCCCCGGCCACCTGCGCTTAAGAGGAAAATCTTGGAGGAAAAACGCAAGCGCGGGGAGCTAAAGAAACAGCGGGCGAAAATTGAAATCTAAGAAGAATTCCTCTGGTCCAATACATCTGTGAAAGCAACCTGTGACGAATTGCTTTTAAAAGAGGCAATTCAACTATGAAAAGAACCATCATTGTCATTTCTGCGTTTTCGCTGCTGGGTCTGATGCTGGTGTCTTGCTCGAGCGAACCCGAGACGACCACTACCACAACGCGTCAAACCACCGTGACTACGCCGCCGCCGCCGACTATGACGACCACAACAACGCATACGACGGGCGGCTACTAAGAGCGAGGCCCCGAATCCACTGCGAAAAGGAAGACTGAAAGCAGTCTTCCTTTTCATTTTTTATCGGTCGGCGTTTCCGCGCTTTGCGCTTGTTCTTCTTCTGCCTCACTGACCACAGGGGCGATGGCCTGCAGGTTCTCGCCGTTGCGAAGATCCATCAATTTTACGCCCATGGTGTTGCGGCCGGTCTCGCGGATTTCTTTCACGCGAGTGCGCACCATCTGGCCTTTGTTTGTGATTAACATGATCTCGTCGGTCTCGCGCACAGTGAGCGCGCCGACGACGTCGCCGGTTTTTTCTCCGGTCTTCATGGTGATAATGCCTTTGCCGCCGCGCGATTGCCGCCGGTAATCATCGAACGGCGTGCGTTTACCGATTCCATTTTCGCCGGCGACGAGCAGCATGGCGTTTGGATCGACGATCGCGATGGCCACAACGTGGTCGCCCTTCTCCGGACGAATTCCCCAAACGCCGACGGTGTTGCGGCCCTGATCGCGCAGTTGTTCTTCATGGAAGCGCAAGCTCATCCCGTCTTTCGTGATGAGGACGATCTCGTTGTTGCCATTCGTTAGTTTTGCGTCGATCAAACGGTCGTCTTCTTCGATTTGAATGGCGATGATGCCGCCGCGCCGGACGTTCGCGTAATCAGACAGATTCGATTTTTTGACGATGCCGGACTCAGTCGCGAAAACGATGTGCAGATTTTCATCCCACGTTTGATCGACAGCGTTGGGCCCCGTGCCGGATTTTTTGGATTGGACGCGGATTGTGGCCGCAATTTTTTCATCGGGCTTGAGCTCGAGAATATTTGCGATCGAGCGGCCTTTCGCCGCGCGTCCCATCTCGGGGATTTCGTAAACCTTTTCTACGTAAGCGCGTCCCCTCGCGGTGAAGAACATCAGATAATCGTGCGTGGTCGCGGTGAAAAGGTGCTCGACGAAATCGCCTTCCTCCTGCTCAGTGGCGCCTTCGCGCGTCGCCATGCCGATCACGCCCTTACCGCCACGGCGTTGTGCGCGAAACGCGCTAACGGCAGTGCGCTTGATAAACCCGCCATGCGTGATGCTGATGATGCAGCCCTCGTTGGCGATCAGGTCTTCCATATTGATCTCTGCTTCGTCAGGGACGATGTCGGTCAGCCGCGGCGAACCGTATTTGTCGCGGATTTCGCGCAATTCCTTCTTAATGATGGTCAATACGCGCTGCTCTTTCGCCAGAATATCCTGAAGGTCCTTGATCGATTCGATTACGTCCTTGTACTCCGTATCGATCTTCTCCCGCTCGAGTCCGGTGAGCTGATACAAACGCAGGTTGAGAATCTCGTCGGCCTGCTGTTCGCTGAACGCATAACGGCCTTCAGCCAGCCGCGCCGGACTACGAATAACGACCCCGATTTGCTCGACTTGTCTTTTCGTGAACTCGAATGCGAGAAGTTTCACTCGGGCCTCGTCGCGATTTGCCGATTCGCGAATGATGCGGATGAATTCGTCGAGATTCCGCAGCGCAATCAGATAACCTTCCAGCGTTTCAGCGCGCTCTTCGGCTTTGCGCAATTCAAAACGCGTACGGCGCAAGACTACTTCGCGGCGATGCTCGATGTAGCAGGCGTTTGCTTCCTTGAGCGAAAGTAGCTTTGGACGCCCATGGTCGATCGCGAGCATCAAGGCCGCGAACGAACTTTCCAACGCGGTATGCTTATAGAGATTGTTGATGATGACTTTCGGATTGGCATCGCGCTTGAGCTCGATCACGACGCGCGTGCTTTCGTCCGATTGATCGCCGACATAGCTGATGTCGGTGAGCACTTTTTCGTTCACCAATTGCGCGATTCGCTCGACCAGCGTTGCGCGGTTCACACCGTAGGGAATCTCGGTGATGACAATCTGTTCTCGTCCACCTTTGAGTTCTTCCACGCCGGCCTTGCCACGCACCTTCAAGCTGCCGCGACCGGTCTCGAAATATTGGCGAATGCCGTTGATACCGCAGATGGTGCAGCCGGTAGGAAAATCCGGTCCCTTCACGTGTTTCATCAACTCGTCCAGTGTGGTGTCCGGGTCGTCGATCTGTGCGCAAATTCCATCGATGACTTCGGCGAGATTATGCGGCGGAATATTGGTCGCCATACCGACGGCAATTCCGGTGCCGCCGTTTACGAGCAGATTTGGAAGTGCAGCGGGGAAAACCGTCGGTTCGGTGCGCGTCTCGTCGTAATTCGGGACAAAATCGACGGTGTCCTTGTCCATGTCAGTCATGAGAGCAGCGCCGAGATGCGTCATCCGCGCTTCGGTGTAACGCATCGCTGCTGGCGGATCGCCTTCGACTGACCCGAAATTGCCCTGGCCATCGACCAGCCGCTCGCGCATCGCCCACTGCTGGGCCATGTGCACTAGGGTGGGGTAGATCACTGCTTCGCCATGCGGATGATAATTACCGCTGGTGTCGCCGCAGATTTTCGCGCACTTCCGATGTTGCCGTCCCGGGAACAACGACAAATCGTGCATCGCGTAAAGGATTCTTCTTTGCGATGGCTTAAGGCCATCGCGCGCGTCCGGCAGCGCGCGCGAGATGATCACCGACATCGAGTAATCGAGGAACGACCTCGATACTTCTTCAGCCACGTTCACCGGTTCTATTTTTTCGTTGGCGTTATACATGGGCTAAATCTGCGCAAGTTCGCTGGAACGTTCTTTAAGGAAACGTTCTTCCCAGGCGTGAGAGCTTTCGTCGGACTGTTTGATGGTCACCGGCGCACCGATGCGAGCACGACGCGGTAGCGAAATTTTCAGAAAGTCCAGGACTCCGCGAATTGTTCCTTCGTAATCTGAGCAAAGCTTTTCGTATTCGACGCGGAACGGCTCGATGCCGATCTGCTCAAAGAAGCGATCCCAAATTTTCTCCTGCTCCTCGCTTTCTGTTAGACATTGCTCAATCAAGTTGGCGTTGAACTGCGGCTCTCCTTGAGCGCTCTTACCTTCCTGCACTTTCCAAAAATTCGTCTGAACCGCGCGCGCCTTCGACAATGCCTGCCGTAGTTTATTTCTCCGGAAAATGTGCACGAACTGGAGGCGCGGAAATGCATTGCACAAAAGATCGAGATCAGATGTCGCCGCGTCGCCGAATACGCGGGTCTCACGCAACCGAGTAAGAAAATCGTCCAAATACCAACTCATCAACTTAAAGCCGAAGATTTCATTTGAGGTGGCCGTGGCTCTCGTAATGTCTCGAACATAAGCCGCAAAATCTCCGGACGAGTTCAACCTGTGGAGGGCTGCGAAGTGCGCCACGGACGCGCGTAGGAAAAACTGCTTCGGGCGACCTGCCCGGCGCGTAGCATGCAGCCCGTCCGTGAGCAGATTGCTGCCCGATCGCGGGACGGCGCAAATCGCGTAGCAATGACGCGGATGGCGCAGATTGTGAAACAAGCCGCCCATCGCGAAATCTACACATCGAGATTGCGCACGTTCAGCGCGTTGTCTTCGATAAATTGCCGGCGCGGTTCGACCACGTCGCCCATCAAAATCGTGAACATTTTGTCGGCATCGACGGCGTTGTCCTCGTTCAGATCCACCTTTAGGAGCTTGCGCTTCTCCGGGTTCATGGTGGTCTCGAACAATTCTTTGGCGTTCATTTCGCCCAGACCTTTGAAACGCTTGATCTGCACCCCGCGGCGGCCAATCTCCAAAATCTTTTGCAGGATCTCAGGAATCGAAAAAAGCGGATGCGAAGCTGCTTTGTCGCCTTCGCCTTCGATCAATTCGAAGATGGGCTGGTCGCTTGTTGCGTAATGGCCGACCTTCAAACCTTTTCGGGCCAGCTCTGTCATGATTTTTTGGATCGCTGCCGACTCATGCAGCTCGACCAGTTTGCCACGCCGGCGAACGCCATTCGTTTTTGTCGGCGCTTGAGCTTCTCCCAGCGGTAACAATTCCTGTTCGATCTGGGTATCGAACAAGTTAAGATCGAGATTCGATTCGTGAAATTCGCGCACCGCCTTTTCGTCGTGAAAATAATGCACGGTCTCCTCATTGCCCTCGCGTACTTTCACAAGATAGGTCGGCAGTTTGCCAGACCGGGAATTCCGGTAGCCGAGATAAGTCTCGAAGTCGCCTCCGTGCCGGCGCACTGCTTCGCTGAGCTTCGCGAGTTTTCCGAGAGATTCGAGAATGTCTTTCAGTTGCGCCGCTGTGATCTCCTTGTCGTCCGCCAGATTTTTTAGCCGAACATCCTCTGCGCCCAGCGAAATGAGGATTTTGTTTAGCTGAACATCGTCATCGACATATTCCTCGCGCTTTTTTCGCTTGATCTGATAAAGCGGCGGCTGCGCGATATAAATCCTGCCCGCGCGCACCAGTTCAGTCATCTGCCGGAAAAAGAAGGTGAGTAACAGCGTTCGAATGTGCGAACCATCCACGTCCGCGTCCGTCATGATAATGATTCGCCCATAGCGCAGCTTTGTGATATCGAACCGACCTTCGTCCTTGCCGTTGCCTTCCTCCTTCGGTTTACCAATCCCGGCGCCGATCGCCGTGATCATCGCCTGGATCTCAGTGTTTTTGAGAAATTGGTCTTCGCGCGCTTTCTCGACATTGATCAACTTGCCGCGAATCGGCAAAATCGCCTGATAACGCCGATCCCGACCCTGTTTCGCTGAGCCGCCAGCTGAGTCGCCTTCGACAATGTAAAGCTCCGTCAATTCCGGATCGCGCTCCGAACAATCGGCCAATTTCCCGGGCAAACCGCCCCCAGTCAGCGCACCTTTGCGGATTGTTTCCCTGGCTTTCCGAGCAGCTTCCCTCGCTCGCGCGGCAGTGAGCACCTTGTCGAAAATGCGGCGCGCGATCGGCGGATTCTTGTCGAAATAAGTCATCAATCCGTCGTAAACGACCGAGTTCACGATCCCATCGATCTCCGTGTTGACGAGCTTCACCTTGGTCTGCGACTCGAAGCGAGGATTGGGCAACTTCACGCTGAGCACGCAGATTAATCCTTCGCGCACATCGTCTCCCGAAATGGACGGGTCCTTCTCTTTCAGGAGATTATTTTGCCTGGCGTATTGATTAACAGCTTTGGTCAGTGCCGTGCGGAAACCGGTGAGATGTGTGCCGCCGTCAGAATTGGCGATGGAGTTTGCAAACGGCAAAATCTGATCGTTGTAACTGTCATTGTATTGCAGCACGACATCGACAAACACTTCGTCACGTTGCCGGGAAATCACGATCGGTTTCGGATGCAACACTTGCTTGTTTTCGCCCAGCTGCTTTACGAACTCTTCGATGCCGTGTTTGTAGAAAAATTTCTCCTGCTTCGGCGGATCGCTGCGCTCGTCTGTCAGCGTAATTTCGAGGCCGGGATCAAGGAAGGCCAGTTCGCGCAAGCGGGTTGCCAGTCGCTCGAATTTGAACTCGGTCGTGATGGTGAAGATCGTCGGATCAGGCAAAAACGTGATGAGCGTTCCGGTGGTTTTCTTGCTTTTGACTTCACCGATGATCGTAAGTTTGTCGGTCGTTTTGCCCTTGGCGAAAGCCATGTGATAGACTTTGCCGTCCCGCGATACCTCTACCTTGAACCATTCCGAAAGCGCGTTCGTGCATTTTGCGCCCACGCCATGCAGGCCGCCGGAATATTTATAAGCGCCTTGTCCAAATTTTCCGCCGGCGTGCAGATTTGTCAGCACCAGCTCGATCGCCGGCATTTTCCATTTGGGATGAATATCGACGGGAATGCCGCGGCCATTGTCTCGCACCGAGATCGATCCATCGACATGAACGGTCACTTCGATCTTCGTGCAAAATCCCGCAAGATGTTCGTCGATGGAGTTATCGACGACTTCGTAAACCAGATGATGCATCCCACGCTCATCCGGATCGCCGATGAACATGCCAGGCCGTTTCCGGACTGCCTCGAGGCCTTCTAGCTTGTCGATTTGTGCCGCGTCATATTTCTGTGTTGCGGCGATTCCGGTCGAGCTGCCGCGAGATAATTTTTCGACCGGAATTTCTTCTTGAACTTGCGGCATAAAAGTGGGCCAAGCGACCCACATGAAAAACGATAGCCAGAAATGGCCTGGAAACAAATAATAATCTCGTGGTTTTGAGCCGGTTATTTCCGCTACCGGTTGGAGCTGCTTTAGCGCCAAAGCCCATGATATTGTGGTTGCCAGAACCGGTCCCATTTGCTGATTTTTGGGGTCTTGACCGCGCTGTTTCGGACTCCGAAAATAGGCTCCTTGTATGCGCGTCCAAACGCTCTTGGAAGCCCGCTGGATTCTGGCGCTTTTCGCACTGCTTGCCACTGCAACTTTGTTTGTCTCCGCGTGGTTATCGTTGCTCTTTTTTTTGTTGTTTCTGTGCACTGTTGCTTTTTTCCGAGATCCGGAACGGATGGTGCCGGCAGATCCAAATCTCGTCGTCGCCGCGGCTGATGGAACCGTGATGGACATTGTCGAATTGGATGAAAGCCAGGTGCTCAAAACCAGAACGCGTCGTGTCGGAATTTTTTTGTCGATCTTTGATGTCCACACGAATCGCGCGCCAATCGATGGCCGAGTTATTTATCGGCAACATCGAGAAGGGCTTTGTCTCGATGCACGTCGTGCGGATTGTTCCGAGAAGAACGAATCGATGACTTGGGCTTTCCAGAATTCGCGCATCACTATCGTCGTGCGCCAGATCACCGGTGCAATCGCGCGACGCATCGTGACCTGGGCGCAAATCGGAGACGAATTGAAGAAAGGTGAGCGGTTCGGAATGATTCGCTTCGGTTCGCGAACAGAATTATACTTGCCGCTCAACGCTGAAGTCCTCGTGAAAACAGGCGATCACGTCCTCGGTGGCTCGACAATTATCGCGCGGCTGCCCGACTAATGAACGAACAGCCATCTAAAATCTATCTCCTGCCCAATTTGATGACGGCGGGAAATTTGTTTTGCGGATTCACCGCCACGCTCAAAATTCTTGAGGGCGCGCTGCTCCAGGCATCGAATCCTGATGCGGCCGGTGATCTTTTTCACGCTGCCATCTGGTTTGTTCTCGGCGCCTTTGTTTTTGATTTTTTAGATGGACGTCTTGCGCGGCTGGGTGGGCACGAGAGTCCGTTCGGGCGCGAGTTCGACTCGCTCGCTGATATTGTTTCATTCGGCCTTGCTCCGGCGCTGATGGTTTACCGAGTCGTGTTACAGGAGTTTCCGCGCGCCTGCTGGATTATCGCGTTCATTTACCTGGCTTGCGGCGCCCTGCGCCTTGCCCGTTTCAATTCAGTGGGCGCAAGGAACGAGGGAGCCAATCACCAAAACACTTTCACCGGTTTTCCCATTCCCGCGGCTGCCGGTCTAATTGCGTCGATCACATTGTTTCTACTTTGGCTCGCTGAAGGGGAACATCACCTCGGTAACTGGCGCTTCGTTCTGCCGCCGTTGTTGCTCTTTCTTTCCTTCATGATGTTCAGCCAGTTCGAATATCCGAGCTTCAAGGCGCTAAATTGGAAAACGAAGAAATCGATCCCGCGCTTTCTAATCATCATTCTCGTCCTCATTTTCACGGTTTTGAATTATGAATGGATGCCGGCCGTGTTGTTTCTGGCTTATTTGCTTTACGGAGTGGTGAGACCCTGGCTCTCCCGCGAATGGCGACGCGAAATCGAAGAAGAAATCGGTGAAGAACATCCGGCAGAGACTGCCGAACAAACGCGGTAAGATCTACACGTTCCGATTTAAGCGCGCGAGAATTTCAGGATCGCGTACGTCTGCCCACTCGCCGGTTAGCTCGAGCGCTTTCACCTTTTTGCCGGACCGCGCAAGATCGCGAATTGCGTCGGTTAACTCGTACTCACCGCGTGGAGACGGTTTCAATTTCCCAGTGAATTCGAAAATGCTCGGTCGAAACGCGTAGAGGCCGGCATTGTACCACGGGCTGGTTGTTTGGTCCGGTTTTGATTTTTCGCGAATGTCAACGAGGTCCATTTGTTCGTTTAGAAAAACGGCTCCGCCTTTGCTGACATCCTCGCCACGTGTCACCGTTATGATTGCTTCGGCATTGTCTGGAAGATTGATAACGCATTTGTAGTTCGCCGGATCGACCAAGATATCGCCGTAGCTCAAGACGAATGCAGAATCCCCCACGAAATCGCGGGCAAGATCGACAACGCGACCGGTGCCATCTTGCACCGTCTGTGTTGCGTATCGAATGGCGATATTGTAGCGCGAACCGTCGCCGAGAAAATTTCGCACCGTGTCGCCGCGATAACCGACGACGATAAGAAATTCGCATATTCCCGCATCGCGCAGTCCTTCGACGATGTGCTGCAAAACTGGTTTGCCCCGGACTTCGATCATCGGTTTGGGAAGATCGGCAGTCAGTTCGCGCATGCGTGTGCCACGCCCTGCGGCGAGGATTACCGCTTTTTCGATCTTGCTCATATTGGTAGGGCCGGCACGCTGCGCCGACTCCGAAAACTTTCGGGACAGCGCGGCGTCCCTACCATCAATCCGTCTTCTTTTCCGTGATGATTAGCGCAGGCAAATTCGCTTGCTTGATCAATTCGCTCACTTTCGGCAAATCCTCGTTCTTGAGCTGCGCCCATTTCTTTAACTGCTCGTCAAGCTGGCTGCTCAGCATTTGAAACACGTCGAGCTGCGGTTTGGTCGGTTCAGCATCGCCGTACTCAATGTAGTGACTAAACGTGTCAAACCGCTCGTTCAACATGTTCGGGAAAGCGAGGTTCGCTTCCGAGCCTTTCATGTTTACTTGGATGAGCTTCTGCTCGACTTCGGACATTTTGTGATCGAGATCATCCGCCGCCGCGAGCGCCGGCTTCAAACGTTGATCGTCGCCGAAACGTTTGTGCAGCGTTTGAATCTGCGATCTGAGATCACGGATCTCATTCACGGCCTGATGCAGCTGTGAGATTCGATCTTTTACCTGCGTTGCCAAGGTGAACTGTTTTTGCAGCGCTGCTTCCTGTCCTTTCGTCCGCGGATCGATCACCAAATGCAGTGGCGCGGTCTGCGACTTCCCTCCAACAGTCAGTTTTACCTGATAATCGCCAGGTAATGCGAGCGGGCCTTTGGGGCCGGTACCGGAATAAAATGCGCCCGGGATTTGTATTGGATCATCGTAACGCAGATCCCATGCGAACCGGTTCATCCCCTCGTTGGCTGGAATCGTCTTGACCCGCTCGACGCGATCCGGCCATTCAGGCGGTTGTTCGCCTTCTTTTTTCTCTTTGCTGGAAAGACGCCTGACGACTTTGCCTGAAGCATTGAGAATCTCCAGCGAGACCTCGTCTTTCGGCGCGGTCTTGAAATAATAATCGATGATTGCGCCGGGCGGCGGGTTATCGCCCACAGGCTGGCGTTTGTCGAATTCGTCCGGGTAATGTAAACGCAACGCAGTCTGCGGTTGATACAGGATCACGTCCGCCGCGGCGGATTGCGCGTTCACCTGACGAACTGGCGTTAAGTCGTCCAGCACCCAGAATGAACGCCCGTGTGTCGCCACCACGAGATCGTCATCTTTGACGACCAGATCATGAATCGGTGTTACCGGCAGATTCAATTGCAACGGCTGCCAGTGCGCACCGTCGTCGAATGAAACGAAGACGCCGAGTTCGGTCCCTGCGTAGAGCAGCCCTTTGCGCTTGGGATCTTCGCGCACTGCATGCACATAGGCGCCGTCGGGAATTCCGTGCACGATCGAGTTCCAAGTTTTCCCTAAATCAGCCGTCTTAAAAATGTAAGGCTTAAAATCGTCGAGTTTATGCCGATCCACCGCCACATAAGCGGTGTTGCCGTCGTGCGGAGAGGGTTCGATCAAATCGACCGTGCTCCACTCGGGCATTTTCGGTGTGACGTTCGACCAATGCTGGCCGTCGTCGGTGGTAACCTGAACGAGCCCATCATCTGTGCCTGCCCAGAGGGTTCCTTGTTTTACTGGCGATTCAGCCAGCGCAAACACCGTGTCGTAATATTCGACCGAAGTGATGTCGTTCGTCAGCGGGCCGCCACTTGGCTGCTGTTTCGATTTATCGTTGTGCGTGAGATCACCACTGATTTGTGTCCAGCTTTGTCCGTGATCCGTGGATTTGAAAACGCACTCGCCCGCTGTGTAGATCACATCAGGGTTATGCGGCGAAAGTATGAGCGGCGTGACCCATTGAAAACGATGGGCGAGATCGACGGCGCCATGGCCAGAGTTATCGATCGGAACCGGACTAACATCCTGCACTTCTTCTTTATTTTTATCGTAGCGGTTGATGTAGCCTTCGTTGTTTGAATAGATGATGTGCCAATCGCGGGGATCGGGCACGACAAAGCCGCACTCGCCACCGCCTGCTTCGAACCAATTCTGCCGTCCAATGACGCCCGAGTCGGAGCGGCTGGCGATACCGACGTTGGAGTTGTCCTGTTGCGCGCCATAAATGTGGTAGGGGAACGCATTGTCCACAGCCACGTGATAAAACTGCGCAGTCGGCTGGTTGTTTTGCGTTGTCCAAGTTTTGCCGCCGTCGGCAGAGATGCTGGCGCCGCCGTCATTCGCGTTTGCGATGCGATTTGGGTTCGTCGGATCAATCCAGAGTCCGTGGTGATCGCCGTGACGCGCGGGTAAGAGAGTGAAATTTTTTCCACCATCAACCGATCTAAAGAGTCCGGTGTTTACAAGGTAAACTGTGTCCGCGGATTTCGGGTCAGCATAAACTTTGCTGAAATACCACGCGCGCTGACGAAACCGGCCATCGTCATTCACGCGCGTCCAATGCTGCCCGGCATCATCCGAGCGGTAGAGCCCGCCTTCCTTGGCTTCGATGATTGCATAGACGCGATTGGAATCGGCTCCAGAAACCGCGACGCCGATTTTGCCCAGGATTCCGACAGGAAGACCATTGCCCTCGAGACGTTTCCACGTCACGCCGTTATCTTCCGAACGGTAAAGTCCGCTGCCCGAGCCGCCGCTGGAGAAAAACCATGGCTGCCGTCGCGCCTGCCAAAGCGACGCGAACACGATGTTCGGATTATGCGGATCGAAAACAATGTCGATCCCGCCAGTGTTTTCGTCTTTTGACAAAACTTTCGCCCACGTTTTACCACCGTCAGTGGTACGAAAAATTCCGCGCTCCTGATTTGGACCGAACGCGTGACCCAAGGCCGCAACGAGAACCACATTTTCATTTCTCGGATCGATAATCAGAGCGCCGATCTGCCGCGTATCCTTCAGGCCAACGTTCTCCCACGTTTTTCCGCCGTCGATCGATTTGAAGACTCCGGTGCCGTACGTGGTGTTGCCACGAATCGCTCCTTCGCCGGTGCCGGCATAAATGACATTGTGATCCGATGACGCGACCGCGATCGCGCCGATCGAGGAAATCGGTTGCTTATCGAAAAGTGGAATCCAGTTTGCGCCCCCATCGGTTGTTTTCCAGACTCCGCCTGCGACCGCTCCGAAATAATACGTGTCGGGCTCGCCAACGACACCTTCGATTGCCAGTGCGCGCCCGCCGCGAAACGGACCAATTTGTCTCCAACGCATTCCATTGAACAACTTTTCATCGATCGCTCCCGGCGGTGTTGGGGTAGGGGATGGAGCGGATCGCAGAGAAGGCAGGAAAAGGAATACAAAAATAGTGAAAACGATTCGAACCAGTCTAAGAGAACAGTAATTGGGCGTAATCATCCGCCTACAGTGAAAAGTTTGCGATTTAGTTCAACTGGAATTGCGCTGAACGCGGCGACGCTGCCAAAACGTCCTTCATTGCCCATGCCCGCGGAAACTTGACTGCTTTAAGCGGTCAAGTTTTGGAAGCGCGCGAATTTATGAAATGCCTGCCTGGCTTCTAGGCATTTATCGCAGCCATTCCAGGCGCGTGGGCTTCCAACGCGGTCCCGCCCGCTGAGCCGCCACCAAAGTGCCGCGCGGCGTAATAGGAGCCAATCACTAGTACTGCTGCAATCAGCTGCGCAACGAGTGTTTCAACTGTTGGGAACACCGCAAACCAGAGACCCATCCACGGTGGCATGTAATCTTTCAGAGAATGGATTTCAGTTGTGGAAATCCAATGTGCCAGCTGCATTTCCTGCGCTTGCTCGCCGACCATAACGAGCAACACAACTCCCAGGAGAATCCCGGTGGTGATCAACATTTTGCGGTACGGCAGCCGCTGTTGGAGAACGAAGGTCAGTACGGCCACCATTCCTGTCAGCACCATACCCAGCAGAGCGCCTTTTAGTACCACCCCACCACCCAACCTCAGATTATAGCTTTGCAAAAAAAGCACCACTTCAAAGCCTTCCCGATATAAGGAGGTGAATCCCAGCAAGATCAATCCCCACCACACACGTGACTGCGAGATCTCGGCGGAGCGCGCATTTTCGAGCAATGCTTTGCGCCGACGATTATGGGCGCGAATCCATCCACCCCAATAAATCTTATGGAAAAACCAATTCATAATCACGAGCAGGACAATCACCGCAAGCAGTCCTGTTGCGGCCTGGAGGTCGAGCGCCGACATGTTGTCGCTAAGCGAGCCAACAATTCGCACCGCAACACACCACGTGATTAAGCTTGCTACAAACGCCAGGCCCGCGCCGAAAGCGACCGGCCGACGATGCACGCGCTTTGGGCCAGTCATACTGGCGGTGATGGCGGCCAACACGAGAATGCATTCCAATCCTTCTCGGAACACTAGAACGCCGATGTCGAGGAATGCGACGGTCGGGCTGGTATTGGGGCGGATCGGATCAGGCGCGCCGTGTGCGGTGAGTCCCTGCCAAACCAGCATTGCGATCACAAAAAGCGCAGCTGCGACGACACCAATGCGCAGAGCAAGCTTCATTTCGGCTGAGAACTTATCACAGAGAAAACCTAAGTGCTGCCGGTCAGTTGCATTTTTTTAGCGGCTGCTTGCGGTCGCATAAGTTTGTTAATGGTTATGTCATTACATCTGCCGCGCTTTAATGGTTCAATGCGGCGAAGCCTCGGTTGTGATTTTGCGTCGATCGAGTAACTTCGGCGGTGCAACGTTTTCGGGCGTTTACTTTAATCGAGATTGCCCTGGCCATTTTCATACTGATGCTGCTGCTAGTGCTGGCGGTGCCCAGCTTGAGCGGCGTCTTCGCAAGCAGGCGGCTGAAGCAATCCCTGGATCAGTTCAACAATCTTGTGCGCCAGGCGCAGGAACGAAGTGTGACGGAGCGCCGGCCCTACCTGATTATTTGGACGAAGGGCGGTGTAGAACTGCGTCCAGAAGTTTTTGGAGAAGATGAGGAAGCCAAACCGACGGCGCAATTTAGTCTCGGCAGGGGGATTGTGCTGAGACTCTCCTTGCCGGCAGCATTGGCGGAAAAGCATCCAGCTGAATGGATATTCTGGCCATCGGGAAACTGCGAGCCGGCGATCGTACAGTTCAGAGGCCGGGCCGGATTGTGGACGGCAAGTTACTCGCCCCTGACGGCGCAGCCCGAGGTTACCCAGTATGCAGCAAGGTAACGAAAGCAAAATTCGAAATCCGAAATTTGCGATTCGAAATTTTCGTCGCGCTTTCGCTCTTTACGAGGTTCTGATCGGCGTGGCGATCTTTGCCGTGGGCGTCATCGCGCTTGGGCGCGCGGTTGAGAATTGTCTCAACGCGAGCACGATCAGCGCGGAAGAAAGTGCCGTGCGACAGATTTTATCCGATCGGATGGCGGAAATTCAAGCGGCGCCGGGCGTGCCGGACGCGGAGAAGGAATTCAAGATCAATAGCAATTACGGCACGATAAGATTGATCCAGAAAAGTGCGCCTGCGAAGTTGACCGAACCAGACAACACTCTCCTAAGCGGAATCAATCTTGTCAGGTTAACTGCCCAATGGCAGCACGCTGGCGGCCCGCAGTCGAAACAGATTCAGTTTTATGTTTATCGGTCCGGATAATTGCAGACTTCAAATTCGAAATCCCTGGGGCGCGTTCACATTGCTCGAAATCATGCTGGCGGTGGGGATCTTGGGAATGATGTCGCTGGCGATTTTTCGTTTTGTGCAATCGAACATGACCGCGCTGCAGCTTTCGTCGGGTACCTCTGCTGCGGACGCGCAGTACGACGGGTTGCGTGATTTGCTCACTACGGAATGGCAAAGCTTGAGTCCGTTCCGAGCCAATATGACAGGAGAGCCCTTCAAGTTGGGCGATCGCGAGCGCGACGAAATCAAGTGGAGTTGCGGCGCGGGACTGGGACTGCTGACACGCTATGCGCCGGGCGACTTTACTGTTACGTTGCGGTTGCAACCGGAAAATGAAAAGCGCGACCGGCTGGATCTTGGTCTTTTGCGAAAGCCGCAAGAGGATTCTGACATTGGCGAAGGACACGAGACGTGGGTGCCCCTGATCAAGAACGTGACCAGCTTCGAAATCAGCTATTTCGACCCAAACGCGAATACTTGGCTGCCGCGATGGCCAGGCGGCCAGTTGCCCAGGCTTGTTAAGGTTAAAGTGGGGCGTAGCGATACAGCCGTGCCGTGGGAAGCAATTATTCCACTGCGACGAACACCGTACTAGCACCGTCGATCCTATGAACCGACCTTGTGCGAATTTGAAATCTGATGTGGGCGCGGCGCTGCTGTTATCACTTTGGGCGCTATTTTTGCTTAGCGCGATGGTGATCGCATGGGCACTCAGCATCAATTCGCGCCTCACGGTTTCCAGTAATGCGAACCGCGCTTTGGCCGCCGAAGCAATGGCATCTTCTGGGGCCGACGTTGCCTTAAGCCGGGAAATCTCGCCGAGCTCGCCAAACTTGCACAGGCAAATGGGCGCCGCGGAAGGTTATGACGTGCAGATGACCGGTGAATGCGGTCGTCTAAACTTGAACTTCCTTACCCAGGGAGAAGACCCGAACAAGCTTCGAATTCTTCGCCAATATCTCAACCTCAAAGGCATAGATTTAAACGACCTCGACGTCATGATGGATTCTCTGCTCGATTGGGTATCGCAGAACAGGGGCCTCCAGCACTTGAACGCCTGTCCGGAGACCGACGATTACCGTCCGCCGCACACTGGGCGGCTAGATTCTGTGGAGGAGCTGAAGAAAATCTGTGGCTGGGCCGAATTCACTTCGAAGCCCGGTTGGGACGACGATTTTACCGTTGTAGGCAGCTGTGGTGCCATTGATCTCGCCTGGGCATCACGCGACGTCTTGCGCGCCTTGCCAGGCTTGGGAGATGATGCGGTTGATCGTTTCCTCCAGTTACGGCGCGGGCCCGACGGAATCGATGGGACGGCTGATGATTTTCAATTCAATACAACTGCTGGAACATCTGTGCCGCCTGACGTGCAAGCTGCGTTAGGTTTGAATTCACAGCAATTTCAGCAGATTCAGGCGCTGGTTCAGTTTAGAGGCCCCGTCTTGCGCATCGTAAGCGTAGGAAGGTCAGGTGACGTCACCCGATCCGTGCAAATGGTAGTGCAGAAGCAGGCGGTACGAATCGGGGCAGCAGCTGCGATTGCAGTCGGTCGTCCTCAAGTATTCAGTTGGAAGGAGCTTTGATATCGAATCCGGGACGCCATCCATTTTCATAATTCCGACTGCGCACGGCTGGAACTTTGTCCGGTCAGCTGAACAAAACGGTTCGTGGAATGTGCGCAAGCTGCAAACGCTGGAAGAAGCGGTGCCGTTGCTAGCTGCGACCGACGACTTTGTCCTTGGCTTGCCTATCTCGGCTGTGCTTGCCCAGCGAATTCGTCTGCCCAGCGTCGATCCGGCGGAGTTTCCCGAAATGATTCGCATCCAGATCGAGAAACTGCTGCCGTTCGCAGCGGATGAAGTGACAACCGATTTTGAACTAATCGAGCAAGAGGAGAACGAGAGCGTGGTTTCAGCTGTGGCGGTCCGAAACCAACAACTGAATGAGATGGCTTCGCCGCTATTGGAGCGTGGTTACATCCCACGGCAAATCACGGTGTATGCGGCGCAGCGCGCCAGCACCCATGCTCCCAAGGGTAATGCTGTTATTATTTACCCGGAGGGCGAGACGCTCGTTTACGCTTTGACAGAGAACGGCAAGCTGAGCCTTGCCCGGGTGTTTGAAGGCGTTAATGGCGAGCAGCTGCAACTTGAACTGCCACAGTTGCGATTGAGTGCCGAGCTGCAAGGAATAGACGCCTCGTATCCCAATGTATTGCTGGACGAGACCTGTTATGAACTGCGCGATACGGTGCAGGGAATTCTCGCCAGCCCGACCGAGATAGTCGGCATCGAACTGCCACCCGCGCCGGTTAAACTGAACCTTCTGCCAGAAAGCTGGCGACGCCGCCGTTTGCAATTGATAAGGCAGGCAGAATGGCGAAAACGGCTCCTCTGGATAGGTGGCGCTTACGGCGCGCTTCTCTTTCTCTTGCTGGCGTACCTGGGCCTGCTGCGGTTTCAAATAGGGTGGCTTCAGCGGCGTATTGCGCACGACGCGCCTGGGACCGAGTTTGTGCGCGCGACAGAAGCAAAATGGAAAGCGCTCGCACCAGCGATCGATGCACATTATTACCCCGTCGAAATCCTGGAGGATCTTTTCGAAAGCTTGCCGTCCGCCGACGTGCGCATTACGGCGTACAACCAATCAGCGAGGCAGATTTCAGTCGATGGCGAAGCGAATACGGCTGCTCTGGCTTACGAATTCATCGACAAGATAAAAAAGAATCCACAGTTGCGAGCCTTCCAATTTGACATGCCTGCGCCGCGTATTTTGTCGAACGACCATGCGCAGTTTCGAGTGGAGGGAAAACCAAAATGATGCCGGCGTGGTACCAGCGAATGAATCCGCGTGAGCGCTTGCTTTCATGGATAGTGGCCGGGACCGTGTTCGTGCTGCTGAATCTTTGGATTTTAAGCTGGATCCTCGGCGCACTCGGTGGCGCCCGCAGGGAGCTGGCAGCACGCAGAGCGACGTTGACCGAGCAAGCTCTCTACGTGAAGGAACGCGACACCTGGATGAAACGGGATGAATGGATCCGGCAACATCAACCCGTCCTCAAGAATCCTGCCGAAGCCTCCGCCTTGCTTGATCAATTGAGGGAAGTGGCCGGCAAATATAACATTCTGGTCGAGAATCCCGCGATTGGATCTGGAGAGACCACGCCGTATCATCAGACGGTTTTTGCCTCCATTGAAACTAAAAGCCCGTGGCCGCCGTTGGTACATTTCCTTTACGACGTGCAACGACCGGATGCTTTTATCGTGTTCGAAAACGTTAATCTGGCCATTGATGGCAGCGATCCCACAATGATGCGCGGCAAATTCAAAATCGCCCGGTGGTTTGCGCCGACGCAACAAAAGAAGTAATAATATGCCACCACGCTTATGAAATATTCCCCTGCGCTAGTATTCATTCTCAGTCTGCTCGGAGCAGTCTACGTTCAGGCCGAGGAAGTTCTGCCGCCACAGTTTAACTTCGATCGCTACTCAAAGATGGTCGAGCATTCGCCGTTCGCAATTGCCACGGCGGTGGCGCCGCCTGCGGCTACGCCCGATTTCGCGAAAGACCTTTACATCGCAAACGCCGCGCGTTCGCCCGAAGGCGATCTGGTGACGCTCGCTTCCACTTCGGACCACAACTTCAAGAAATACCTTACGACCAGGGAGCCAGTGGACGGGTACAGCATCGCCAACATCGAATGGTCGGACAAGGTAGGTGCGACCAAGGTGACAATTAGCAAGGACGAAAATTTTGCGACCCTCACTTTTAATCAGGCGCTCTTGTCGCAGTCTGCGCCGAATGCAGGTGGTGCATCCCGATCGTTCGCGCCGCCCATGCCTGCACTGCCAGGCTCTAACCCTGCCAGCGTTCCTAACCCAGTCTCATCGAAATTACCTAATGGGATACCCGCGGAAGTGCAACAGTTGATCCCCTCTCGAGAGGCCACCCGGCCCCATGCGCGTGGCTTGATTCAGCGGAGCCCCAGAGGGTCATCGAAGATGCCTTCTCAGGCAGGAGCCGCCGCCAAAAACTAGAATTACAAGAGTTGCCAGGCAGCGGCTAGCCGCCACCCCAATCGTCGTCAGCTGTGTCGGCTTGCCGGTCAGGCCCTGCCGAAAATAAATCGTAGCCGCCTGGGTTCTTCAGACCAGGATTGCGATAAATATAACCGTTGCCCCAGGGATCTGTTGGCAGTTCCCTGAACAACTGATACCAGCGAGCAGGTCTCGGGTCGTTCTGCGGTTGGGTTACCAGCGCCTGCAGACCCTGTTCGGTTGTTGGATAAAAACCGTTCATGCTTTCGTAGAGTTGCAACTGCGTCTTGATCGCCTGAACGTCGGCTTGAACGCGCATGGTTTTGGCAATGGCCGTCGTATTGCCGAGTTTTGAAATCGCTACTCCAAGTATGATCACGATGATGCTCACCACGAGCATGATCTCCAGTAGCGTGAAGCCCTGCTGTTTTCTTTTTGTTCTCATCTGAAATATAGGAGTGTCCCTGCGTCCTGTGCGCGACTACACTACTCCGGCCCTCGAGAATTGCTAGTGGCCGGTACGCAGAAGATAATCCGACTTATCCCAAATATACTTTAATTGAATCTGCGTCGCGCGGATCGCGGAAGATCCGGTGTCGGTTCCATTAGCCACAACCAGATCATTGGCGCCCACTTTCAAGACTGTGGCCGGCACAATTTTCTGGGCGCGCAGCCAGCCGGTGTAGTTGAAATGCATTTCAGTGGTAAGCGGTGCCACTTCGCCGCGGTAACCCGGGTCAGCCAGGTCCGGTAGACTCAGCGAAACTGGCCCGATATCCTGACCGTTGAGATAAACTTCCGGTGGAGAATCAACGCGGGGATTGGCGATTTCGAAAGTCAACAGGGCCGTCAGCGGTTGCGCTTCAATTGGGAATTGGAACATGGCACTTTCCTGGGTCTGTCCATCAATCCGGATCGGATCAGGCGCAAGAGTTGCCATGACGGTTCCAAAGTTCTCAACGTCCTCCGGCGGCGCGTGCAGCACGGGCACCGATGAGAACGGCTCTGGAATTACATCGCGATGTTCCGCGTTTACCGGATGCACCACCTCACTGCTTGTCATCCAGTCGAGATACGCTCCACGTATCGTTTTTCCATCGCCGGGGACCTCGATATCGATAGCGGAGGCACCGGTCATCGGAATGACGACAGAATCTGAACTGGGCAAATTCATGCCGACACCAAGAGTGCCCGAGCGCAAAACGTGCGTGCCAGATTCATCCCACGCGATCAATTCAGGCTGCTGATTCGGTTTATCGTCGAAGAACAACCGGAAAAAGAGAACTCGATAGTCGGGGCCGGGTTGCGTCACGCGAATGCGAAATATGCTCTTGGACATCCCACCGCCTTCGGTCGTCTCGCCCGGCAGAAGAGCGAGTGCTTCCACCCATGCCGGCGCGTTTTGCGTTTTCGAATTACGCGGCGCGGTTTGGCGCAGGTCAAGCCAGGCGCTTTCGGGGGCCGGTTGCGCAATCATGTCAGTCGGAGAGGGCAGCGCTTCGCTTAAAGCTTCCTGCGCGCATATGCGGGAAACCGCAGCGAAGAAGATCGCAAGAACAACGCGAACTAGCATGGGGTTCGCGAGATTATTCGCAGACAGCCGTTTTGCAAGCTTTCAGTTTCAATGCGGTCTGAATTGCAAACTGTGCGTCATCTCAAAAACCGCCGACAGGATGCTGAACACAACCAATCCCACCAGAACGGCGATTACCACGATGATCACCGGCGGAATGAGTTGCGAGATTATGCCGACGCTCCGATCAAGCTCGCGCTCATAAACGTCGGCGATGGCTTGCGTGGTCTCGGCGAAATGGCCGGTTTGTTCTCCGACTGACATCATGTCGGTGAACAAATCGGGAAACAGTTTTTGCGCTTGCAAAGCGGCCGAGAGCGTCGCGCCGTCGATGACTGCCCTCCGTACCTCGCCAAGCTTAAGTTCGAGAAAACGGTTGCCGGCGATTTCAGTTACCAGGTCAAGCGAGCGAAGAAGTGGAACGCCATTTTCCATTAGGGTTCCCAATGTACGCGCGAACTGCGCGTAGTAACGGTGGCGAATGACCCGGCCGTATCCAGGAATCAGCAGCCGGAAACGATCCCATGCGATGCGTCCTTCCTCAGCGCGGACAAAGGCGCGGAAACCAATAATTGCGCCAATCACTGCGAGGGCGCCGACCCACCAATAGCCCGTGATCGCGTGATGAATTTGCATCAGAATCCGCGTAGGCAATGGAAGCACGCCCCCAGTTTGCGCCATAAACCCGCTCAACTGCGGCACCATGAACGTAATAAAAATTGTGACGAGCACTGCGCCGGCCAACGCGAGAAACGCCGGATAAATCAACGCCTGTTGCACGCGATCTCGCAGTTCTTTTGCCTGCGCCAAATGCTTCACCAGCCGCAGCAGAATTTGCGGCAGCGCCCCGCTCGCTTCGCCCGCAGCCACCAGATTTACGTACAACGGCGGGAAGATTCGCGGCAGTAAGCTGAGCGCCTGCGAAAAACTGCGCCCATCAATTAGCGCCTGATGCAGCGTGTGCGTCATCTGCTGAACGCGCGGCTGCTTCAAGCGTTTTTCCAAAATCGATAACGCTTCGTCCAGCGTCATCCCCGCTTGCAACAAATGGGCAAGTTGCTCGGTGAAAATGAGCAGCTGGCCGTGCGGAATTTTCAGATTTTGCGTGGGAGCCTCCGGCAGCGCCCCGCCCGAACGAACTACTTTTGGCTCGGCCCCCAGCATTTCGATCCGGATGGGAACGCAGTGTTGCAACTCAATTTGCCGGATCGCAACGGTTCTGTCCGGGCAGTCGAGCACGCCTTCGACCAGGCCCCCTTGCGCGTCACGGGCGCGATAAGCAAACTGCGGCATCGGCGTGCAAAATAATCGGAAACGGACAATCGGAAACCTAAATCTCAGACTGGCACAAAGACATGGTCTCGCCGCTTAAACCTTCACAAGGCGTAATGTCATTCTGAGCGGCGCGAAGAATCTCTGATCATTTCTGGATCGATCGCCCACCTCCGGATAAGACAGAGATGTTTCGCTTCGCTCAATTCGCCACCAGACGAATCCGCCTTAGCGGGACATGACAGCGCTAATGACGAGATAACTTCGAATCACGAATGACCTAGGTTAAAATTTTACTTGTCATGCTGTTCAAATCTGATAAGAGCGCCGGACATGAAATGTGCAGCAGGGATTGTAGTCGTTTCCATTGCGTTCGTTTCGCAAGCATTCGCGGTTTTGCGACCGCTTTTTCCGGCGAAAGCGGCGCCGCCATTTAACGGCGAACTGATTGTTATAGGAGACGCTTCGATCCGGCATCCCGCGAACAAAGCGCCTGCTACAGTGCCGAGGTAAGCGCTGTATCAACCGCGACACGCCGGCATCGCCTGCGTGACGGGAGCTTTCTCACTTCCGGAAAAAAATCGCGTGCATTGTTATTGCATTTCAAACGGTGCGCGCTCGCTATCGAAAGAGGCGGGGGCGGGAATCGAACCCGCGAATAGCGGTTTTGCAGACCGCGACCTTACCACTTGGCTACCCCGCCGCTGTTGAGAAGAGGGAAACTATCTTGGTTTGCACCGTGAGTGTCAACGTGCAGTCGTAGGTCGAAGGGCGCTCCACTGTTTAACGATTTAGCGATTTAACGATTTAACGACTATCTTCGGCGCGTGACCTCGCGTTCATCAGAACTTTTTTCTCGCGCCGAAAACCGTATTCCTGGCGGCGTGAATTCGCCTGTCCGCGCATTTCGCAACGTGGATGGTGCTCCGTTTTTCGTGGCACACGCGGAGGGCGCGAAGGTTTGGGATGTCGATGGAAACGAATACATCGATTACGTCGGGAGCTGGGGACCGGCGATTCTTGGTCACGCGCCGAAAGTGGTCGTAGATGCGGTGCGCGAAGCTGCCACGCGCGGGTTGAGCTTTGGAATTCCAAATCCGCTCGAAGTGGAAATGGCCGAGCTGATCTGCGACTGGGTCCCATCGATCGAGAAAGTACGGATGGTGAACAGCGGCACAGAAGCGACCATGTCGTGCATCCGCCTCGCGCGCGCGTTCACCGGGCGCGACAAGATCATCAAGTTCGACGGTTGTTATCACGGGCATGTGGATGCGCTTCTGGTGAAAACGGGGAGCGGCGCGCTCACCCACGGCCAGCCGAGTAGCGCCGGTGTGCCAGCAGCGTTTGTCGATCTGACAATTTCGTTGCCGTTCAACGATGCCGAATTGCTGAGGAAAGCGTTTCAGGAAAACAAAAACGAAATCGCCGCCGTGATGCTCGAGCCGATTCCAGCGAACGCGGGCCTTTATTTTTCCAAGGAAAAATTTTTGTCTGTCTTGCGTGAGGAATGTACGAGGAATGGCGCGCTCCTGATTTTTGATGAAGTAATAACCGGTTTCCGCGTGGCGCGCGGCGGCGCACAGGAAATTTACGGAATCAAACCTGATCTAACCGCGCTGGGAAAAATCATTGGCGGCGGATTACCAGTCGGCGCATTTGGCGGACGCGCGGAAATCATGAACCAGCTTTCGCCAGATGGTCCGGTTTATCAGGCCGGAACGTTGTCTGGTAATCCGATTGCGATGGCTGCCGGTCTGGCGCAGCTGCGCGAGCTCGAACGGATCAACGGTTGGAAATTGCTCGAAGAATTGGGCGCGCAATTCGAAGAGCTCGCACTAGACGCGATCAAGTTCGCCGCAGCGAATCCGTCCCGTGGCGGCCATGCAAAGATCGACGTAACGTTTCACCGGCTCGGCTCGATGTTTTGTTTGTTTTTTGCTGCCGGGCCGGTTGTAGATCTCGCCAGCGCCCAACGAAGCGACTTGAAAATTTTTGTGAGATTTTTCCACGCCTGTTTGAAGCGCGGGGTTTATTTCGCACCATCGCAGTTTGAAACAGGATTCATTTCCACAGCGCACACTGCGGAAGATATCGAGCGGACAGGTGCGATTATTCGTGAAGCGCTAGAAAATCTCAGGTAGGGGCGATTGACCGCAATCACCCAGGCGATTCAAGTGAACCGCCCCACCAAATTTGCGTCGGCGGGACGAATGAACTAGGACATGCCGCTGTGAGCGCAAACTCGCGAATTCGCGCGGTGGCGAAATTCTTTTTTGACGGCGACAAAAAGTTCTTTGTCAAAGGCGTTACCTACGGTCCTTTCAAGCCGGACGCGGAAGGGAATTATCTTGGGCGGCCTGAGCAGGTGGATGTCGATCTCGCTCTAATGCGCCAGGCCGGTCTCAATGTTGTGCGGGTTTACCATGCGCCGCCGCGCTGGTTTCTTGATCGTTGTGCTGCCAGCGGGATGCGTGTGCTGGTGACGCTTCCCTGGGAAAAACATATCGAGTTCTTGCGTGAAAGATCGACCCGTAAACAAATCGCCGAGGTCGTCCGCGCTGCCGTGACGTCACACGCAGGGCATCCGGCGATCTTTGGTTATCTGGTTGGCAACGAAATTTCCAGCACCATGGCGCGCTGGCTGGGCACGCGTCGGGTGATTGAATTTGTGGAGGAATTAATTCGGATGGGACGCGCGATCGATCCGGATGCCCTCTTTTCCTATGCGACTTATCCGCCAACCGAATATCTGCTGCCACAGAATGCCGATTTTTGTTGTTTTAATGTTTATCTTCACAACCAACACGATTTCGAGGGTTATCTGCTCCGGCTGCAAAATCTCACCGGGGAACATCCACTTATCCTCGGCGAGTTCGGCATGGACACCATCCGGCATTCGCAGGAGGAACAGGCCGAAATGCTCGGTTGGCATGTCGATAGCGTGATAAAATGCGGTCTGGCTGGAACCATTTTTTTCACTTGGACGGATGAATGGTTCACCGGCGGGGAGGAAATTACAGACTGGGCATTTGGCATCGTCACGCGAGAGCGCAAACCGAAGAAGGCGTTCGACACGCTAGAAGAGAAACTGGGGCGAAACGATTCGACCTTGCCGCATCGCCCGTTGCCGCAGTCGCCGTTTGTCTCGGTCATTGTCTGTTCGTACAACGGCGGCAAGACCCTTGCGGCCTGCCTCGATTCGTTAGGCAAACTAAACTACCCCGAGTATGAAGTCATCCTGGTCAATGACGACTCGACTATATTGCGGCGCAGTTCCCACAGGTTCGCTACATTCATCAGGGCAACCATGGATTAAGTCACGCCCGAAACACCGGCGCCGCCGCCGCCAAGGGCGAAGTGCTCGCCTATACGGATTCTGACTGCATGGCGGACGTGGATTGGCTCTACTATCTGATCGGCACACTTGTAAGCGGCGATTATGCCGGAGTTGGCGGCCCGAATATCACACCGCCGGCACAAAATTGGATTCAAGCATGTGTTGCTGCGGCACCAGGCGGCCCCAGTCATGTTCTGCTTACTGATACAATCGCCGAGCACATTCCAGGCTGTAACATGGCTTTTTACCGGTGGGCGTTTGAAAGCGCGGGGGGCTTCGATCCTGAATATCGCAAGGCCGGCGATGATGTCGATTTTTGCTGGCGAATCCAGCAGGCTGGCTGGGTCATTGCTTTCAGTCCCACCGCGATCGTCTGGCACTATCGGCGTTTTACTCTTCGCGCTTTCTTAAAACAGCAGGACGGCTACGGTGAAGCAGAATCGTTGCTGCGCTTCAAACACTTAATTTTCTTTGGTCCGACTGGCACTGCGAAATGGCGCGGCCAAATCTACGGGGCGCCGCGCTTCAGTTGGTTTGTGAACCGTCCGGTGATTTACTACGGAATTTTCGGAGAAGGTTTTTTTCAATCGATTTATCCTGCGCCCCAATCAGACGTAGCCGCGTACCTGAGCAGTATTGAATGGTTCGCGCTGACGATTTTTCTTTTCGGTTTGGGAATTTTTCTGCCGGCGCTGCGCATCGTTCCTTACCTCATGCTGGGCGGCACCCTGTGCGTGGCGCTTTCGTACATGGTGCGGGCTCAGATTGAGCCGAAATTCGACACCGTGCGCGCGCGACTGCTCGTGATGCTCCTGGCATTTGTCCAGCCGCTCGTGCGCGGATTTTCTCGCTATTTCACCTGGCTACGCTTCAAACGCACACCGGCAAACGTGATTCGGAAGCACGAACATTTGCCGGAACGCGATCGCTTCGGAGGCAGCCTGAGTCGCCGGGTTTTTTGGAGCGAACAGGGAGGGGACCGCCACTATTTGCTTGGGGCCATCTTTCAGTTGCTGGATGAGGAAGGCTGGCGCTATTCCGCCGATAGCGGGTGGAACGAGTGGGACATTCAGATCTACGGAAATTTTTGGTGGAGCATAGCGCTTCAAACCGTCACCGAATACCACGGCGGCGGGAAATGTTTGACCCGCGTTCGGCTTCGCAACCGGCTCGTCACCACCACGATCATTTTTAATTTGATTGCAGCGAGTCTGTTGATCTATCGCCAGCTCAACATTTCTCATGTTGATCTGTGGTCTATTGTTCCCTACGGACTGTTTTTGCTGTTTCTATGGACGCGAGCACGCGCGCTAAAGTCACGAGTAGCAGAACTGGTCGATGTTGCAGCGCACCGCGCAGGTCTGCAGCGGGTGATGCGCCGAGGCAAGATCGCCGAGACCGCCCCAACACCAGAAGTCCAGGTGCCGGTGAATGTGATTGATCCTGCGTCACCGCATCTGCCGTAAAGCCCAATGGCGTCCGCCGCGGCGGACGATCTACA